>Ga0247815_10000968_pt1 | contig 22230 bp, 22 predicted proteins | sample UWRJL194509B1_FD_181014 | JGI IMG/M metagenome (GOLD analysis project Ga0247815, IMG submission 181014) | Plant litter microbial communities from Arlington Agricultural Research Station in Wisconsin, United States - UWRJ-L194-509B-1 | ecosystem: Environmental > Terrestrial > Plant litter >...
CCGAGGTCGCGCCTTCGCTGACGGTGTTCATGGTGATCACGATGCCCAGCACGGCGGCCAGAATGCCGAAGCCCGGCATCGCCTCGCCGATCTTGCCGAGCGACTTGGCCGGCTGTTCGAGTTCGGTGTGGATCGATTCCAGTTCCTGCTCCAGCACGCCTTCGAGCTCGTGCGCGTTGATCTTGCCCATCGCCATCAGACGGAAGTTGTCGACGATGAAGGCCAGCAGTTTCGGCTCCTCCAGCACCCGCGGGTAGCGCTGGAACAGCGGGCTGTCCTTCGGCGCCTCGACGTGGGCGTCGAGCGCCTTCAGGCCGCCGGCGGCCAGTTGCAGCAGTTCGTACATCAGCAGCAGCAACTGGCGCTGGAACTCGGAGTCGTACTTTTTCTTGGTGATGATTTTTTTAATCTGCGTCATCATCTCCGCCAGCACGTGGGTCGGGTTGCCGATCACCAGCGCGCCGAGGCCGGAGCCGGCGATGACGATCAGCTCGATCGGCTGCCAGATTTGATGGAAGGCGCCGCCCATCATGAAGAAGCCGCCGAAGACGCTGCCTAGAACGATGAGTATGCCGATTATTTGCTGCATGATGATTCGCCTTTCCGCGTCATATACTAATTGTGTTACCAGCCCGGGACATCAGGCGTTTTGCAGGACAGCTTTCATTTTGCCCAGCGCCGCTTTGTTGAGCTGACAGACGCGGGCGTCGGTCAGGTCCAGCACGGCGGCGATTTCTTTGTAGCTGAGCTCGAATTCGTAATACATCTGCACCACCCGCTGCTCGCGCTCGTCGAGGCCGCGCAAGGCTTGCTCCAGGCTGCGCCGCACCATCAGCAGCTCTTCCGGGCTGGGCGCGCTGTCGTTGCCGACGCTGTCCTGCAGCACCTCGTCGAAGCTGGCGATCAGCTCGGCGTTCTCGTCCATCTGATAGGCCTGGTAGGCTTCCGGCGTCAGCGCCAGGGCGCTGATGATCTCGGCCTCGCTGGGTTCGTGGCCCAGCTTGCGGGTCAGCGCGCGCACCGCGTCGCGCAGCTTGTGGCTTTGCTGGCGCACCGCGCGCGGGCGCCAGTCCTGGCGCCGCAGCTCGTCGAGGATGGCGCCGCGCACGCGCAGGCTGGCGTAGCTGCCGAAGGCGGCGTCGGGCTCGCCGTAGCGGCGCAGCGCCTCCAGCAGGCCCATCAGGCCGATCTGTTCCATGTCGTCGCGGTCGATGGCGCCGGCGATCTGCGAGTTGAGCTGGCGCACGATGCGCTTGACCAACGGCGCATACGCCAGCAGGTGCTTCTGCTCGTCGGCCATGCTGTGCACCACCGGCGCGCGGCCGCTCTCGCCATAGCTTTCGGCGTAAGCGTCGGCGAATTGCTCTACATATCCCATGCCCGCTCCACTGGTGTTCATGCTTGCCACAAGCTACTCAATGATCAGTTTGCCAATCATGACTTCGGTGAATGGTTTCTCGCGGCCTTCGGCCTCGAACGTCGCTTCATACGCCTTGTTCAGTTCAGCGGCGAACTGGTCGATGGTCATCAACTGCGCGGTCGCCATCGGCAGGTTGGACAGCGTGCGCACCGCCACGCTGCGCAACAACGGCAGGTTTTCCTTGGCTTCCTTCTCCAGCTTGGCGTCGGTGGTGATCACCAGGTCCGCCGACAGGTAGTGGGTCACGTTGTCGCCGGGTTGGCGCTTGAGCATGATGATCACTTTGTCCACCGTCAGGTACTTCGGCGGCAGGCCTTCTTTCTTCTCTTTTTTCTCTTCCTTCTTCGCGACCTTCTTGCCGTCCTTGCCCTTGGCTTCCTCGGCGTGTTCGTCGCCCTTCGACATGTACCAGACTGCACCGCCCGCGACGGCCGCGCCGACCACGGCGACCAGCACGAAAGCGATGATGATTTTCATGTTCTTCATTTAACGGATTACTCCCGGTCGGTCATGGCGAAGGTGGATGTGGTGTCGTCGTCGGACAGCGCGCGGCCGGGCGTGCGGCCTTCTTCCTGGTTGCGTTGCTGGCCGTTGCGGCCGCCGGCGCCGCCGTCGCCCTGCGACTGCGCTTGCGCCTGGGCGCGCGTCGACGACACGGTCACCGCGACATCGGAGAACTGGCGGTTCGACAGGTCCTGGCGCACGCTGTCGCCGATGGTGTTGAGCTGGCGCACCACGTCGCTGTTGCTGGCCGACAGGTTCACCTGCAGCGCGCCGGCGCTCTGGCGGATCGAGATCTCGATGCTGCCCATATTCGGCGGTTCCAGGCGGATCACCGCGTGGTTGTTGTTGCGTTGTAGCTGAACCTGCAGGCGGTCGCCCAGCGCTTCGCGCAACGGCTGCTGCCATTGTTCCGGCGCGCCGGCCAGTTTGACGCTGGTCGCGGCCGGCGTGGCGGCGGGCGCGGTTTGGGCGACGCCGGCGGCGACCGGCGCCAGCGCCGTCAGGGTGCGGCTGGCGTCGTCCTGACCGGCGGTGACGCGGACCGGTGCCGGCGCGGCGGGGAGGGCGGTGGTGGCGACCGTGGTGTCGGCGGCGCGCGGCGCCACACGCAAAGTGTTTTGCGGTACGACCGGCGCGGCGCTGTCGGCCGGAGCGGCGTCGGCGAGCACCGGCGCGGCGGCGGGCGCGGCGCTGTCGACGGCCGGGGCCGGCGCTTCGGCCTGGCTTGGGCGCGCGGCGGCGGCCGCGGCCGCCAGCGTGGCGCTGTTGGCCAGCGCATATACGTTTTGCGGCGTGCCGGCCGGCACTTCGGCGGCCTGGGCGACGGTGGTGGCGGCCGCCGTGGTGGTGGCTGCCGCCGCCGCCGCCGCAGCGGTGCTTGTCGCGGTCGCCGCAGCCGTCGCCGCAGCGGCGGTGGCGGCCGTCGCCGCATCGTCGCCGGCGGGATTGACCGCCACGCCGACGGCCGACAGGTTCAGGCGGGTGACGGTGCCGCTCAGGGTCGAGGTGGCGCTGACGGTGTCGACGCGGACCGCCTCGCCATCGGCGGGGGCGGCGGCCGAATCGGCGGGCGCGCCAGTGGCGACCGGCGCGGCGGACAGGTTCAGCAGCGAGGCGATCATGGCCGGCAGCACGCCGCCGGAACCGGTGGCGTCGTCGCGGTCGGTCTTGGCGTCGGCGCCCGCTGTCTCATCGGCGGCGGGGGCGGCCACCAGGTCGGCCAGGTTCAGCAACTGCGCGAACATGGGCGCCGCGACCTGCGGCGCGGCCGGGGCGTTGGCCGCCGGCTGCTGCGCTGGCTGGCTTGCTGGTGCCGCGGCCTGCTGCGGGGCGGTCTGCGCCGGCTGTGTTGGTTTGTCCTGCGCGGCCGGCTTGGCGGGCGCCTGGGCGGTGGTGGTGTTGCGGCTGTTGGCGGCGGGCCTGGCGGCGGCCGGCGCCGGATTGTTGTTGGCGGCCACCGGTGCGGTCAGTTCGGCTTTCGCCGCTTTGGCGGCGGCGTTGGTGTTGGTCAGTGTCATGCTCATGCTTGGATTCCGATATCTGCTTGGTCGCTGTACAGGCCATAGGCCAGCCAGCCTTCTTGATGGGCCTGCATTTCATTCATGCGGCGCCCCAAATCCGTCGTGGCGAGTTGGCAACGCTTGACCGCCTCCTGGTGGATGCGGTGCAACGCCGACAGCGCGGCCCGCTCCGCAGCGCTCCACGGACCCATCGCGGCCATCTGCGGCAGCGTCGAGGTCATTAAGGTATTCATCGCCATCAACGTGTTCCAGTCTTCGGAAGCGATGGCGGCGCTCATTTTTTGCGCCATTTGCAGCAAGGTGCGTTGTCTATCCATTTTTGGCCTGCACGCCCAGCCAGCCTTTCTTGATCGTGGTCAGCAACGTCGAGACCTCGTCGATGATGGCCGGATCGAGGCTGACGCCGGCGGTGTACAGCCGGCCGGCGCAGTACTCGTACAGGCGGCCGAGGTTTTCCACCACCTCGCCGCCGTGGTCGAAGTCGAGCGAGCTCGACAGACCGTTGATGATGTCGGTGCACTTGTTCAGGCTGACGGCCTTGCGCTCGTAGCGCTTGCCGACGATGTGGCCGCGCGCGCGCGCCAATTCCTCCAGCAATCCATCGGTGAGCACCAAGACCAGCTCGATCGGCGACGCCCGTGCGACCTGGGCGTCCAGATTGGTGGAGTGATAACTGCTATAGGCTTCCTGGTTCAACATGGTGTTCACCGTACCGGTAATGATGCGTGGAGCGATTGCTAAAGGTTAATTGTCAGACGAGAACATCGCCGTGAACATATCGGAGGTGCGGGTCATCGATTCCTGCAGCACCTGCAGTTGCGTGAACTGCTTCAGATAGCGCAGATAGGCGTTGTCGAATTGGTTCTTGATGGTGATCGCGCGGTCGGCCACATCGCTTTGCAGGCGGGTGTTCTGTTCCTTGCGTCCGCTGATGACGCCGTTGGACGCCGAGGTCCAGGAGGTGACCAGCTTGTTCATCGCGCCCAGCGCGCCGGCGTCGACGCCGATGCCGGCGCGGCCGAACAGCGTATCGAGCTTGCCGGGGTTGGCGGCGACGGCCTTCTCCAGGCGCTTGCTGTCGAGCGTCAGCACGCCTTTCTTGTCGGACGAGATGCCGAAGCTGACCAGCGTTACGCCGCCGGTGACCGCGCGCAACGAGGCGGACAGGCGTTGCCGCAGGTTGGCGACGCCGGCGTCGTTGTAGAAGGCGGCGTCGGCGGTGGTCGGTTTCGGCGCGTCGGACGGCAGCTCGGGCTCGATCACCTTGTGGTCGCCGGCCGCCGTCAGCTTGTCGATCACCGCCAGCAGCGTGTTGTAGGCGGTGACGAAGTTTTGCACATTCGCTGCGGTGCCGCTCTTGTCGGCCGCCACGGTCAGGGTCACGTTGTCGGTGCTGGAAGCCGCTTGCGCCGCGGTGATGGTGAACTTGACATCGTCGATCACGCTGAAGGTGTTCGAAGCTTGCTGCACCTTGGTGCCGTTTTTGCCGCCGACCCAGACGATGGCGTCGCTGGCCGTGGTCAGCTGGGTCTTGCTGCTCAGCTGCGCCTGCAGCGAGGCGCTGCCCAGGCTGGAGACGTCGATCGAGGCGACCGCGCTGGCGGCGCCGGTGTTGGCCGAGGTCAGCACAAGCTTGGTCTGGCCGTTGAGGGTCAGGGTGGAGGCGGTGACGCGCGAATCATTGGCGGCGGCGGCGTTGATGGCGGCCGCCACTTCCTTGGCCGTCAGCGTGCCGTCGCCGTTGCTGTCGGCGTTGGCCAGGTTGACGTCGAAGCCATTGCCGTCGGCCAGCATCACTTTCATGGTCCCGGCGCCGGCGGCGGCGCTGTTGCCGACGTCGTAGGACACCTGGCCGGCCGTGGCCAGCTGTTCGACGAAGAACGAGTAGGTGCCCGCCGTTGCGCCCGAAGAGGCGGTGGCGGTGGCGATCGCGGTGTTGTTGAACACGGCGCTGTTGGCGGACACCGAGGTGGTGGCGGTGCTGAGCGCGGCCATCGCCGACTGGAAGGCGCTCAATGCCGAGCCGAGCGTGGTCAGGCCGGCGGCGGTGGCGGTGGCGTTGGCGCCGCGGGCGTCGTTGATGGCCTTGGTGCCGGCGACATAGGTGTTCGCCAGTTTCTCGGCGGTGTCTTTGGGGTCGTAGGCGACGGGTGTAATGGTGGCCATGTTCTTGCTCCTGGAAAGGATGAATGAAGTGTACCCTGATATAGGGCGACCCTAATCGTTTCCGTATGAAAATATTCTCAACTTTATTTTGTAACCGTTGTTATTTTTGACTGCGCAACCACAACTGCGTTGCCAGTTCATCATGTTGCTTGCGTTCCTTGGAATTTTGCTCTTTCAGCACGACTTTTTGTTGCTTGTCGAGCACCTTGCCCAGCACCTCGCGCTTGACCCAGGCGGCGTTGAGCGCCTGCTGCGACACCGCCATGTCGGCCTCGTGCATGTGCATGTCGAGCCGGTGGCTGTCGGCCATGCGCATCACCGCCTGCTTGTAGTCGCCGCAGTTGCCGGCCAGCGCCGGGTGCAGGTTGCCGCTGGCGCCGCTGGCGGTGTACAGGCCGGTCAGTCGGTCGAGGTTTTTCTGGTAACGGTCGCGCACGCTGGTCTTTTCCGCCATCTCGGTCTGCAGGCGCTCGACTTCGGTGTTGCGCAGCGACACCAGGGTGGTCAGGTTGCGGATATTGTGTTGGCTCATGTCATCAGCTTCTCAAGTTGCGTTACGCACGGCATGAAGGGCGCCTCTTCCTTGGTGCCCTGGCACAAAAAATCTTCGACTTTCGGGTGCAGTTGGACCGCTTTGTCGGTGACCGGATCGGCGCCCGGCATGTAGGCGCCGAGCGGGATCAGGTCGCGCACCCGGTCGTGGCGCGCCATGCTGGCCTTGAGCGCGCGCGCCGCCAGCATGTGGTCGTGCGTGATGACCTGGCTCATGCAGCGGCTGATCGAGGCGGCGACGTCGATCGCCGGGTAGTGGCCGCGCTCGGCCAGCTCGCGGGTCAGCACGATGTGGCCGTCGAGGATGGCGCGGGCGGTGTCGACGATCGGATCCTGCTGGTCGTCGCCCTCGGCCAGCACGGTGTAGATGGCGCTCATGCTGCCGGTCTGGTTCTCGCCGTTGCCGGCCGATTCGACCAGCTGCGGCAGGTTGGAGAACACCGACGGCGGATAGCCCTTGGTGGCCGGCGGCTCGCCCAGCGCCAGCGCCACTTCGCGCAGCGCCATCGCGTAGCGGGTCAGCGAATCGACCAGCAGCAGCACGTTCTTGCCCTGGTCGCGGTAATGGGCGGCGATCGAGTGGCATAGTTCGGTGGCCATGATGCGCATCAGCGGGCTCTCGTCGGCCGGGGCGATCACCAGCACCGCCTTCGACAAGCCTTCCTTGCCCAGCGACATGTCGACGAATTCGCGCACTTCGCGCGAGCGTTCGCCGATCAGGCCGACCACCACCACGTCGGCCACGGTCTGGCGCGTCATGATGCCCAGCAAAACGGATTTGCCGACGCCGGAGCCGGCCATCAGGCCGACGCGCTGGCCCTTGCCCAAGGTCAGCATCGAATTGATGGCGCGCACGCCGACATCGAGCGGTTCGGTGACCGGCTTTTTCTTCAGCGGATTGATGCGCGGCGGCTGCGATTCCAGCGGGAAATCGCCACTCAGCTTGCCCAGCCCGTCGATCGGCTCGCCCAGGCCGTTGACCATGCGGCCCAGCCAGCCGTTGCCGATCTGCAGGCTGACTTTTTCCGGCTGCGGCAACACCCGCGCGCCGGTGGTCAGGCCGATGGCTTTTTTGAACGGCATCAGGAACGACAATTTATCGCGGAAGCCGACTACTTGCGCGTCCAGCCACTCGCCGCCGACCGTCTCGATCTGGCAACGCTGGCCGGTGTGCAAAGGACAGCCGACGGCCTCCAGCAACAGGCCGGACGCGCCCACCAGGCGGCCGGTCGGGGTCGCCATGGGAACAGCGCCCAGCTCCAGGTTGCGTAAGGCGTCGGCTATCACTCGTCGCTCTCCGATTCGTCGCCGCCGTCGGCGGCCTGCAATTGATTATCGACCTGTTCCATGACGGCGGCAAGACGTTGATGACATCCGGCATCGACTTCATTATCGCCAGCCTTGATGCGGCATTCGCCGGCGTCGAGGCGGGCGTCGGGAATCAGATTCCAACGCTTCGAGCGCTTAGGGTCGAGCTCGGCGATGCGCTTCAGCTCCTCCGGATTGAGGAACACGTCGATCTCCTCGCGGGTCGGCGGCATCGACGCCAGCGTCTCCTCGACCAGCGCCATCAGCTGCACCGGTTGCAAGGCCAGTTCGGCGCGGATCACCTGGCGCGCCACCTTGGCCACCAGGTCGACCACTTCCTTGCGCTGCGCGGCGCGGTAGTCGGAACGCAATTTCTTTAAACTTTTCAGCATGGCGTCGACCGGGCGCGCCATCTGGTCGTAGGCGACCAGGGTTTCATGCCGGCCCTCTTCGCGGCCCTGTTCCTGGCCGGAAGTGCGGCCGGTCTCGAAGCCGTCCTCCTGGCCGCGGGCGAGGCCGATTTCGTAACCGTCGCGCTGGCCCTGTTCGAAGCCCTCGCTGACCGACGCGGCCCACTGCGCGCCGCCGTCGCCGCCGCCGCCGTTGCCGTGCGCGGCGGCGCGCTGGTGCGCCAGGTTGGTGAACTGCGCCAGCGGCGGAAAGCGGTAGGGGCGGAACTGCTTCATTCGATCACCTGTTCGGCGAACAGCTGGATCTCGACCTCGCCGGCGTCGGCCAGCGCCTTGACGGTGGCCATGATTTCCTGGCGGGTCTGCTCGATGCGCGACATCGGCATCGGGCCGGCGCGGCGCATCATGTCCTCGAAGGCCTGGGCCTGGCGTTTCGGCATGGTCTTGAGCACGGCGTCGCGGATCGACACTTCGGCGCCCTTGAGCGCGATCGCCCATTGCTCCAGCGGCACTTCCTCGATGATGCGGCTGATCGCCACCTCGGACTGGTTGCCGAGGATGAAGAAGTCGTACATCGACAGTTCGATCTGCGCCACCACCTCGGGATCGTGGGCGCGCAGCAGCTCGACCATCTGCGCGCGGTTGCTCGGCAGGCGGTTGAGGATCTCGGCGGCCTGGCGGATGCCTTCGACGCTGGTGCTCTGCGAATCGAAGGACGACAGGCAGCGCACCACCAGCTCGTCGAGCTCCTGCAGCAGGTCGCGGTCGATCTCGTCCAGGCGCGCCAGGTTCAGCAGCACCAGGTCGCGGCCCTCCTGCGGCAGCGCGTCGATGATCTGGCCGGCCAGCGCGGCCGGCAGGAAGGCCAGGAACACCGCCTGCATCTGCACGTGCTCGTTGGAGATGTATTCGGCCAGCCATTTCGGCGAGGCCCATTGCAGCCGCGCCATTTTCGGCCGCAGCTCGTCGCCGTAGATATTGTTCAGGACGGTGTTGGCCAGGTCGCCGCCGAGCGCCAGGTCCAGCGAGCGCTTCAGGTAGCTGCGCGAGGCGCCGTGCACGCCGGATTGCTGGCGGTAGTCGTCGAAGAAGGTCTGCATCGCCGATTTGACCGACTCGACCTTGATGCCGCTCATGCGCGACATCACCTGCGTCACCTCCAGCAACTCCTCGCGCGACAGGCAGCGCAGCACGGCGGCGGCCGGCTCCTCGCCTATGCTCAGCAGCACGATGGCCGCCTGTTCCACCGGCGACAGCTTGGCGGTGCCGGCGTTGTAGTCGGAATCGTCGTCCATATTATTGAGTTCGGCCATTTTTCTGCATCCATTGTTTGACGACTTCGGCGACCCGTTCCGGTTCTTTGGCGGCCAGCACTTTCAGGTGGTCGACCATGACGTCGACGGCCGAGCCCGGAGGGGGCAGATCGTAATTTTCCAGCAGCGGCACCACCGGCATGCCCGGCTGGTGCGGCGCGCCCGGCAAGGCCGGAGCCCCGGCGACGCCCGGCGCCGGCAGCGCGCCCGGCTCGCCGGCGGCCGCATCCTTGGCCTCCTTGGCGGCGGCCACGGCGGCCGCTTCGGCGGCGCGGCGTTCGGCGGCGATGCGCGCGGTTTCCTTCGGATCCGGGGTGAAGCGCACGGTGACCAGGCGCATCAGCGGACGCAGCAGCAGCAGGTAGCCGAGCAGGGCGCCGACGCCGTAGATCAAATAGGTGCTGATGTCGACGATGTTGTCGCGCTCCTCCCACCACTGCGGCACGGCGGCCCTCGGCGGGAAGTTCATGGCCGACACCACCAGCTGGTCGCCGCGCTCGGCGTTGATGCCGAGGCCGTTGCGCAGGATCTTGTCGATGTTGGCGATTTCGGCGGCGCTCCAGCCGGTCTTCGGCGTCGGCGCGGCGGCCTGCGCCAGCACCACGGCCACGCTGAGCTTTTCCAGCCGGCCGCGGCTGCGCTTGGTCTGGGTGATGCTGCGGTCGTAGGCGTATTGGCGGGTGGTGGCGTTCTTGCGCGCGCTGCCGTCGGGCTGGGCGGCCGGATCGGTGCCCGGTTTGGCGGCGTCGGCCGGATTCGGCGCGGCCGGCGGCGGCCGGTTGGACAGCGTGCCCGGCACGCCCATGACCTGGCGGTTGCGGTCCTGTTCCTCGCGCATCGCTTCGCTGGTCACCTTCGGATCGGCGCCGTATTTTTCAACCGTTTCCTCGACCCGGTCGTTGTCCACGGCGGCCGAGACCGACATGCGGAAGTTGTCGTCGCCGATCACCGGGCCCAGCAAATTCTTGACGTTGGTCTTGACCTCGTCCTGGAAGCGCTTGCTGGCGTCGTTGCCGTTGGTGCCGGCGTCGAAGCCGTCGGCCAGGTCGATGTGGGCCGACAGCAGGTTGCCGGTCTGGTCGACCAGGCTGACGCGCTGCGGCGTCAGGCTGGCGACGCTGCCCGAGACCATGTTGACCACGGCGGCGATCGCCTCCGGCGTCATGGTGTGGCCGGGCTTGAGCGCGACCACCACCGAGGCCGACGATTTTTCACCGTCGGACGAAACGAAGGAGGTCGACTTGGCGATCGACAGGTGGACCCGGGCGTGCGAAATGGCGTCCAGCGTCATGATCGACTGCGCCAGCTCGCCCTCCAGGCCGCGGCGGAAGCGCACGTCCTGGACGAACTGCGACACGCCCAGCGGGTCGTTCTTGTCCATCAATTCCAGCCCGGCCGGCAGCTGCGCGGTGACGCCCTTGGCGGCCAGCAGCATGCGCACCTTGCCGAGCATGGATTGCGGCACCAGCACCTGGCCGCTTTCCGGATGCAGGCGGTAGGGGATGTGGTCGGTGTCCAGCACCGCCATCATGTCGGGCGCCGAGACGCGTTCGCGGGCGCCGAACACCGGCTTGTAGCCGGACTGGTCGGTCCATAGATACATCAGCACCATCGCGGTCACGCCGATCGCCAGCAACAGCAGCGGATACAGGTTCTTCAGCAGGTTGGGCGGCAGCGACGGCGCGGCGGGATTGGCGCGCCAGCGCTCGAAGGTGGACTTGAGGGTGTTGATCACGGGTGTGCTTTCGCGAAAACTGTTACAGCGGTAATTTGATGAGCTCGTCCAAGCCGCCCATCACTTTGTTGCGAACTTGCATCAACATCGAGAACGACAGGCCGGCTTCCTGGCTCGACAGCATGGCGCCGACCAGGTCGTCGCTCTTGCCGGCGTCGACGTCGGCCATCAACTGGCCCGCCTCGGCGTCCTGGTTGTTGACCTTGCCGACCGCGTCCTTCATCGATTGCGCGAACGAGAAGCCCGGCTGGGCGTCCTGCGGCCCGAACTGGGCGGCGGCGGCGATGCCGCCGCCGTTGCCCAGGCTTTGCGCCGCGTTGGTCAGCGACGCCAGATCAGCCTGTATCAGGCTGGCGAATCCATTACTCATGTTATTCCCCGTTCGTTGCACTGTTGGTTCCACCCGCCCACCTTATCGACATTGCCGCAAAGCAGCAAGCCCTCCGTTGTATCCATGTCGCTTCGCATGTCACAGTCTTGCAATAAAGATAGTGTAGTGATGTCGGTCAAACGCCGACGGGGCGGGGTGCGGCTTCACCCGGCGCGGCGGATGTTTGTTGGCCGGAAATGCATTTATTGCGGCGTGTCGTGCCTGAATCATAAGAACAGTTTTCTTAAAGCAAATATCGTTATGAATCATTCACTCAGAGCGTTTTGCTCATGTTTGTTGCGGAGCAGCGTAGCCTTCAACTTGTTGTTTTAAGCTTACCGGTTAGCAACATTCTTGTAAAGTGGAATTTACTTGCAGGAAATTTACAATCCCAAATCTTGTTCAATAGCAATAATGTGAATTTTGATGTATCCTGTGCCTTCGCCGTCGTCCAGGCGTACTTTAGGTTACGATAAAGTATGCTACAAAAAATTGCGCTGGAAGTAACCAGTTTTTGGCTGGATAGTGCGATGATGGCGGAGTAGCGAAGAAATATCCGACATGGCCCATACATGACAATGACAAAACAGACGCAACATCAAGTGCTGGATCCGTGCCTGCTGGGGCGTCCGGTGCACCTGCTGCACATCTTCGCGGCCCAGTTGCGCGACGATCTGACGCAGTCCATGCGGCTGAATATGAACCGCCGCTATTGGGGCGGGTTCCAGGTCGACGACGTGGCGTTCAGCCGGATCGAGGCCGGCGAGGCCAAGGACGGCCGCGGCCGCTGGCTCAGTTTCGCCGCGCCGGCAGGCCAGATCGCCTTTTCGCTGGAGCGCAAGGTGTTGCTCAGCGTGCTCAATTTCCGCTACGGCAGCGGCAAGACGGCCGACACCGCCGTCGCGGTCGACGAGAGCGCGGTCAAGGTGACCGCCACCGAAGAGCGGCTGGCTGTGGTGCTGGGGCAACAGATGGCTGGCACGCTGGCCGGCCGCATCGAACTCAACCTGCCGGCGGCCGACAAGCTGGCGGCGCCCGACGGCGCGCCGGAGACGGCCGCCGACGCCGGTTTCAAGCCGGCGCCCGGCGCCCATCCGGCCAAGGGCAGCTGGACCATCGTGGTCACGCTGGCCGACATCGCCAGCGGCACGACCGGCCAGTTCTGGTTCGCGCTCGACAAGCAATTGATGGCCAGCGTGCTGCGCGGCCTGCTGCGCGACCGCGACGCCGGCAAGAAAACCAAGGCGCCGGCGCCGCTGGCGCAACGGCTGCAGGTCGGCCTGATCGGCCGGCTGGCCAGCAAGGAGGTCCAGCTCGGCACGCTGTACGACCTGCAGGTCGGCGACGTGATCCCGATCAGCCTGGCCAGGGCCGACGTCCTGCTCGAAGATTCCCGCCTGTTCACCGCCGCGGTCACCGAGCACAAAGGCAAACTCTGTTTAACCTCTTTTGAAGACGCCGAATAATGATGAACATGAACGTAGCCAACCCTAGCGACGCCCTGCTGGATGATCTGTCGGAAGAGATGATCATCGACCAGGTCAGCACCGAGCTGACCGACGTCCCGGCCGCTGCGCCACGGCGCGACCTGCCGGCCATGATGCGCAAGATCCCGGTGACGCTGACGCTGGAGGTCGGCTCGGCGCGGATCTCGCTGCAGGACCTGATGGCGATCGGCCCGGACAGCGTGGTCGAGCTCGACGTGCTGGCCGGCGAACCGCTGGTCATCAAGGTCAACGGCACCGCCATCGGCCGCGCCGAGGTGGTGGTGGCGGGCGAGAACTACGGCCTCAAAGTGATCGACCTGGACGGTCTCAATCTGGACATGATGACTCCATGACCTGGAGCTTGAACCTGCGGGCGCATCGTCGCCTGCTGCTGGCCTCCGCGTTAATCCTGGGACTGGCCGCCGCGCCGGCCCACGCGGTCGACCTGCTGGCCAACGTGGTGCCGGGGGCGAAGACCGAACTGACGGTCAAGATGCAGATCCTGATCGTCATGACCTTGCTGGGCTTGCTCCCGGTGATGGTCATGATGATGACCAGCTTCACCCGCTTCGTCATCGTGCTGTCGCTGCTGCGTTCGGCGCTGGGGCTGCAGCAGGGCTTGCCGAACCGGGTCATCACCGGGGTGGCGCTGATCCTGACGCTGCTGGTGATGCGGCCGATCGGCGACCAGATCTGGACCGACGCCTTCGTCCCCTACGATCAAGATAAAATCGGCCTGGAGACCGCGCTGCAGATCGCCGAGAAGCCGATCGCGCGCTTCATGCTGGCGCAAACCAGCAAGGCGGCGCTGCAGCAGATTTCGCACCTGGCCGGCGAGGACAAGATCAGCAACCCGGCCGAGCACGCCTTCACCGTCAAGCTGGCGGCGTTCGTGCTGTCCGAATTGAAGACCGCGTTCCAGATCGGCTGCATGTTGTTCATCCCGTTCCTGGTGATCGACCTGGTGGTGGCCTCGGTGCTGATGGCGATGGGCATGATGATGCTGTCGCCGCTGGTGATCTCGCTGCCGTTCAAGCTGCTGCTGTTCGTGCTGGTCGACGGCTGGACCTTGACCGTCAACACGCTGGTCACCAGCGTGCAGGCGTACTGACGGGAGCGCCGCATGCTGACTCCGGAAATCGCCGTCGACCTGGTGGTCGAATCGCTGCAGATCGTGATGCTGCTGGTGGTGGTGCTGGTGGTGCCGGGCCTGATCATGGGCCTGGTGGTGGCGCTGTTCCAGGCCGCCACGCAGATCAACGAACAGACGCTCAGCTTCCTGCCCAGGCTGCTGGTGACCTTGCTCGCCATCATCCTGATGGGGCGCTGGATGTCGACCTACCTGATGGATTTCTGCGTCTCCATCTTCACCCGCGCCGCCACCCTGGTCGGCTAGCGGGCGCGTCATGGAATCCGTCCTCGCCCAGTTGCTGCCGATGCTCACCGCGATCTGGTGGCCGTTCTGCCGCATCCTGGCGATGTTCATCGGCGCCCCGGTGCTGGGCGAGGCGGTCACGCCGGTGACGGTGCGGATCCTGATCGCGCTGGTGCTGGCGATCCTGATGCTGCCGCTGACCTCCGGCGCCGACTGGGGCCCGGCGGCGATCAATCCGTTTTCGCTGCACGGCGTGGTGGCCACCATGGAGCAGGCCATCATCGGCTTCGTGCTGGGGCTGGCGTTCCACTTCGCGATGTCGGTGATCGGCGTGCTCGGCTTCATGGTGTCGTCGCAGATGGGCATGTCGATGGCGGTGATGAACGACCCGATGAACGGGCAATCGTCGGACGTGGTGTCGGCGCTGCTGTCGACGCTGGGCATCATGGTGTTCTTCGCCATCGACGGCCACCTGGTGCTGGCCAACGTCATCGGCCAGAGCTTCAAGGCCTGGCCGCTGGGCCACGGCTACGGCCCGATGCTGATGCAGGCGATCGCCTACAACGTGGCCTGGATCTTCTCGGCGGCGATGCTGCTGGCGATCCCGGTGGTGTTCTCGACGCTGGTGGTGCAGATCGGCTTCGGCTTCCTGAACCGCGTCGCGCCCAGCCTGAACCTGTTCGCGCTGGGCTTTTCGGTGATCACCATCTTCGGCCTGATGATGCTGGCGCAGGTGGTGCGCTTCATTCCCGAGCACTATGTGCGCATGACCAATATGGTGCTGGAGCTGATCCGGCAGCAGATGCAGGTGGCCCATGGCTGAATCGAGCACCGGCGATAAAACCGAAAAGGCTTCACAACAGAAGCTCAAGAAGTCGCGCGAAGAAGGACAGGTGGTGCGCTCGCGCGACCTGTCGACCGCGATCGGCATCCTGGTCAGCCTGAAGCTGTTCGTCTACCTGCTGCCGAACTACCTGGCCGAGTTCAACGAGATCTTCCACCAGAGCTTCGCGCCGTTCGACAGCGACGGCGCGATCGACAACGCGATGTCGATCGTGTTCAGCACCTCGATGATGTTGCTGATCAAGATGCTGCTGCCGTTGTTCGTGGTGCCGCTGTTCATCATGCTGGGGGCGATGGTGCCGGGCGGCTGGGTCGTCAGCAGCAAGAACATGGCGCCGAAGTTCTCGCGCATGAGTCCGGTGGCCAACCTGGGCAAGCTGTTCACCGGCAAGCACGCGTTCGAGTTGCTGATCTCGATCGGCAAGGCGGGCGTGCTGATCGCGGTGCTGATCCATGTGGGGCGCTCGACCATCAAGGATTACACCCAGCTGCAGAACCTGCCGATGACGCAGGCCTTGGCGGCGGGGTCGAACCTGATGCTGGACGGGCTGATGTCGCTGGTGGCGGTGTTCGTCATCTTCGCCCTGATCGACGTGCCGGCGCAGGCGTATTTCTTCGCCAAGAACCAGCGCATGTCGAAGCAGGACCAGAAGGAGGAGCACAAGACCTCCGAGGGCCGGCCGGAGGTGAAGAACCGCATCCGCCAGCTGCAGCGGGCGATGGCGCGGCGCAGCGCGCGCAAGACGGTGCCGACCGCCGACGTGGTGATCGTCAACCCGGAGCACTACGCGGTGGCGCTGAAGTACGACCTGGACAAGGCCGAGGCGCCGTTCGTGATCGCCAAGGGGGTCGACGAGATGGCGCTGTACATCCGCCAGATCGCCGCCGAATTCAAGATCGAAGTGATGGAGCTGGCGCCGCTGGCGCGCGCCATCTACAACACCAGCCAGGTCAACCAGCAGATCCCGGTGCAGCTGTACCAGGCGGTCTCGCAGGTGTTGAACTATGTGCTGCAGTTGCAAGCATTCCGTACCGGGCGGCGCGCCGCCGAGCCGGATTATCCGAAGGAAGTTGTTGTGCCCATATCCATGAGCGAGGCTAAGGAATGAATTTTTTAAACAGGCTGATGGCGGAAGCGCGTCGCCATAAGTTCGCCACGCCGGCTTTCCTGCTGGTGATTTTGGCGATGATCATCCTGCCGCTGCCGCCGGTGCTGCTGGACGTGATGTTCACCTTCAACATCGTGCTGGCGCTGATCGTGATCCTGGTGTCGGTGTCGGCCAGGCGGCCGCTGGACTTCTCGGTGTTCCCGACGGTGATCCTGGCCACCACCATGATGCGGCTGACGCTGAACGTGGCGTCGACCCGGGTGGTGCTGCTGCACGGCCACGAGGGCACGGCGGCGGCCGGCCAGGTGATCGAGGCCTTCGGCAAGGTCGTCATCGGCGGCAATTACGTGGTGGGTATCGTGGTGTTCGTGATCCTGATGATCATCAACTTCATGGTGGTGACCAAGGGCGCGGAGCGGATTTCGGAAGTCTCGGCGCGCTTCACGCTGGACGCCTTGCCGGGCAAGCAGATGGCGATCGACGCCGACCTCAACGCCGGCCTGATCAACCAGGAAAAAGCCCAGGCGCGGCGCCAGGACGTGGCCGCCGAGGCCGACTTCTACGGCGCCATGGACGGCGCCTCCAAGTTCGTGCGCGGCGACGCGGTCGCCAGTATCCTGATTCTGATCATCAACATGGTCGGCGGTGTCGCCATCGGTTCGATCATGCAGGACATGTCGTTCGGCGACGCCTTCAAGCAATACGCGTTGCTGACCATCGGTGACGGCCTGGTCGCGCAGATCCCGGCGCTGCTGCTGTCGGCGGCGGCGGCGATCCTGGTGACCCGGATCTCGGACTCGGGCGACTTCGAGCAACAGGTCGGCAATCAGGTACTGACCTCGCCGCAGGTGATGTTCAGCGCCGCCGGCATGATGCTGATCCTGGCGGTGGTGCCGGGCATGCCATGGCAGATGTTCACCCCGTTCGCGCTGGTGCTGGCCTATGTCGGCTGGAAGCTGCTCGACAAGGTGGCCAAGCCGGACACGGCCAACCTGGACGCGATCGAGGCGGCGCTGCGCGACGACCGGGCGCCGGACCTGGACTGGCACAACCTGCCGGCGGTGCAGCAGCTGCAGGTGGCGCTGGGTTACAAGCTGGTCAGCCTGATCGACAAGGCGCACGGCGAGCCGCTGACCAAGCGGGTCCGCGGCGTGCGGCAGAGCCTGTCGGAGTCGATGGGGCTGCTGCTGCCGCCGATCATCGTGCGCGACGACCTGGGGCTGAAGCCGTCGCAGTATTCGGTGATGCTGTCGGGCAGCGTGGTGGCGCAGGCGGAAGTGTTCGCCGACCGGCTGATGGCGATTCCGTCGCCCAATATCTACGGCCAGATCGACGGCATTCCCGGCATCGAGCCGGCGTACGGCATGCCGGTGACGTGGATCGAAACCAGCGAAAAGGCCAACGCGCTGGGCATGGGCTATCAGGTGGTCGAGGCGCCGAGCGCGATCGCCACCCACTTGTCCAAGCTGATCCGCGAATACCTGCCGGAGCTGTTCCGGCACGAGGACGTGCCGGCGCTGATGGAACGGCTGTCGTCGATGTCGCCGAAGCTGGCCGGCTCGCTGGACAAGGCGCTGACGCACACGCAGATGCTGCGGGTGTTCCGGGTGCTGCTGGCCGAGAACGTCTCGCTGCGGGACATCGTGCCGATCGCCACCACGCTGGTCGACAGTTCCGAGACCACCAAGGACCCGATCCTGCTGGCGGCCGAGGTGCGTTGCGCGTTGCGGCGGCAGATCGTCACCGGCCTGTTCGGGCAGAAGACCGAGATGCAGGCGTTCAACCTGGGCGGCGACCTGGAGAACATGTTGCTGGGTTCGTTGAACCAGGCGCGCCAGAGCGGCAAGGTGGTGCTGGACAATTACCCGATCGACCCGCACCTGCTGGCGCAATTGCAGGTCAACATGCCGGTGGCGCGCGAGCAGATGAAGCAGCAGGCCACGCCGCCGCTGTTGCTGGTGCTGCCGCAGATCCGGCCGCTGCTGGCGCGCTACGCCCGCCTGTTCGCCCCCGGCCTGCACGTGCTGTCGTACAACGAGATACCGGAAAACCGCGAAGTGAGCATCATCGGCACGGTCGGCTAAACTCCGGGGTCAGGTCCAAAAACTGGACACGAGCTCAACCGTAACTGCGTTACGGTTGAGCTCGTGTCCAGTTTTTGGACCTGACCCCGGAGTTATTTGCAGCCGCGGTGGAAGTAGAAGTTGCCCAGGCCGATGTTGTAGCTGAGCTGGCGCAGCGCGGCGTCGTAGCCGGTGAGCCCGCCCTGGTGGCCGCGCAGCTGCGCCTTGCTGATGTCGGCGGGGAAGGGCTGCACGCCGCCCAGCGTCAGCGTCAGCCGGTCGCCCTCCCGGCGCCATTTGCCCGGATTGTAAAACTCGAAGCCGCCCTTGAACGCCAGCGTGCCGTCGTCCCGCAGCAGCAGGCAGATGGCGGGGAACTCGGCGGCCGGGCTTTGCCAGCTTTGCACCACTTGCGGCGACGGCGCCTGCGTGGCGCAGGCGGCCAGCAGCAGTAACGGGGCTAATCTGATCTTCATGCGCGGGCCGAGAACGCGTCGTCCGGCGGCATCGGCTGCGACAGCAGCACCGCCAGCTCGGCCATCGCGCGGAAGATCGCCTGCGTCAGCGCCGCCGTGTGCAGCCGGGTCGGGTAGGCGTGCTCGCCGCTGGACGGCGGCAGCTCGCGCCGCAGCCGGCAGCGCAGGATCGTCAGCCCGGAGCGGCTGACCGTGGCCGCCACCCGCGGCAGTAGTTCGCGCATGTGCTGCATGGCCGAGGTCTGCGCCGCGCCCACTTCGATCACCACGCCGTTGCCGCCGGCCGGCTCCATCTGGATCACCACCCGGCCCACGCCGGGCAGCATCAATTCGAGCCGCAGCGCGACGCGCGTGCGTTTGCGGCGGTCGCGCTCGTATTCGTCGTCGTCCTTGACGATGACCTTCAGCACCAGCCGCTCGGCGCCCCAGGCGTAGACGGCGAAGCGCCACGGCTCCATCTCCGTCACCAGCGGCTGGCCCGGACGGCCGTCGCGCATCGCCGTCGGCGTGTGGTCGGCCATGAACAGGCTGGACGGCACGTGGCGCCCGGCGGCCTGCTCCAGCCACGCGGCGCGCTGCTCGCCGTAGGTGCGCACCATCACTTGCCAGGAGGCGGCCATCATCGCCGTGTCCGGCGGTTGCCAGACCAGCTGGCGCGATAAAAACACTTGGTTCGGACGCATCGCGGCCGGGTCGGCGCCGTCCGGCATGTCGGCCAGCGCGGCGGCCAGCGCGTCGATGCCCGATCGCTGCGGCGGCCGCGCGTCCGGGCCGTCGAACCGGGTGCCGATCGGGGCCGGGCCGGCGGTGCCGTTGGGACCGCCGGGCAGCGCCGGGCCCAGCGGAAAGTCGGCGTCGAGCGCTACCTGGCCGGGCGCGCGCGCGGCCGGACTCGGCTGCACGGGCTGCCGGTCCGCGATGCCGGCGGGGCGTGATGTGGGTCCGATGCGTTCTAAGGCCATCCGGCGCGCTCTCTAAAAAAGCCGATGAAAAAAAAGCCAACCGACAACGCCGGTTGGCTCCTTGTGTTCCGGATCCGCGCGCGAATCCGGAGCATGCTACGATTATTGCAGCAAGGACATAACCAGCGACGAGGTGCTGTTCGACTGCTTCAACATCGCGGTGCCGGCTTGCAGCAGCATTTGCGACGAGGTCATGTTCGACGATTCAGCGGCGAAGTCGGTGTCCATGATACGGCCGGCTGCGGCTTTGGTGTTGGTCGAAATGTTCGACAAGTTGTTGTAGACGTGGTCCAGACGGTTGGAGACCGCACCCAGCGACGAACGCAGCGAACCGACGGCGTCGATCGCGTCTTTCAGCTTGTCGATGGTGGTGTTGGCGGAGCCAGCGGTGATGATCTCGGAACCTGCGGCGCCGCCGGAGACATCGGTGCCAGCCGCGCCGGCGGTGCCGTCGAACTTGAACAGCGTCGCCGCAGCGACGACTTTGTCGGTCATGTTGGCGACGGCCGAGGTCAGGTTGATGTCCATTTTCTCGTCGGTCGAAGCACCGATCTGGAAGGTGGACGTAGCCTGGAAGGTGCCGGTGGTGGTGCGGAACAGCGCGGTGCCGCCGAACGAGGTGTTGCCGACGATGTTGGTCAGTTCGTTCGACAGCGCGTCGAATTCAGCTTGTTGCGCGGTACGGTCGGCGTCGGTCGACGAGGCGTCGGACGAGGTGGTCGCCAGATCCTTCATGCGGACCAGGATCGCGCTGGTCTCTTCCATCGCGCCCTCGCCGGTTTGCAGCAGCGAGATCGAGTTCTGGGTGTTGCGCATCGCCATGGCCATGCCGCTGGTCTGTGCTTTCAGACGGGTTGCGATCTGCAGGCCGGCCGCGTCGTCCATTGCCGAATTGACACGGAAGCCGGTGCTCAGGCGGGTCTGCGAGGTCGACAGCGACGACTGGGTGCGGGAGATCGAGTTCTGTGCGGAAAGGGCCGCGGAATTGGTGTGAAGGCTCAGCATGAAATAACTCCTGGTAGGTGGATTCAGTTCGGAGCAACGGATCTTTTGTGCTCTCCCAAGTACAAGACGACCGTATCTGGAAGGACATTAAATGCTTTATGGAAATTTCTCAAATAAATTGTAACAAGCGCTTAATGCGTGATGTCGACTGAATTTCCACGCCCTGCGACAAGCACATCGATTGTGGCTGGGTTATGCTTCCCAGTCCACCTTATTTCTGAATGGCATGGAGATATGCTGATATTAAAGCAACACCGCTCCGAGGTCGCGGCATTGTTCGAGGCGGGGCTGGCGTGCCATGGCCGGGGTGAGTTCGCCAGGGCGATGCATACTTACGAGCAAGTGTTGAAATTGGAACCGACGCATTTCGGCGCGCTGCACCACGTCGGCATCGTGGCTTTTCAGATCGGCGACTTGGATATGGCCGTCGGTTTCATGCGCTCGGCGCTGGCGGTCGAGCCGGATCACGCCGGCGCGCACGGCGATCTGGGGAATGCCTTGCGCGAAAAGCAATATTTGGAGGATGCGCTGCTGAGTTACCAGCGCGCGCTCGAACTCAATCCGGCCGACGCCAACACGCACTACAACCATGGCGTCGCGCTGCAGGCCATGCAGCGCCATCGGGACGCCGTGTTCAGTTACGACCGGGCGCTGGCGATCGACGCCGGCGACGACCAAGCCTGGAATAATCGCGCGGTCGCGCTCATGCGGAGCCAACAGCACGATGCGGCGCTGGACAGCGTGGCGCGGGCGCTGGCGCTCAACCCGCACAATGTCGAGGCGCACAATAATCACGGCAATGTTTTGCGCGGCATGGAGCGGCTGGACGAGGCCGCCGACAGTTACCACCGCGCGCTGCAACTGGCGCCGGCCTACGCGGACGCGCATGTCAATCTGGGGCGCCTGCTGCTGGCGCGCGGGCTGTTCGAGCCGGCGCTGCGCTGTTTCGATAGCGCCATCGACCTGGATCCGCGACTGACCGAAGCGTATCTTCAGCGCGCGCTCACCCTGCGCCGCTTGGACCGGCCCGACGCGGCGCTGCTCGACGAGGCGAGCGCGCTTGGGCTGCGGCGGGAACTGATCGACGCCTATCGCAAGCTCGGCATGGAATTGCGGGAATCGGGCCGCGCGCCGTCCGCCGCGCGCGTGTTCGCCGCGCTGTTGCAACTCGACGATACCGATGCCGCCGCCTGGCGACAGCATGCGCTGATGCTCAACGCCAATGGGCGGCGCGACGAGGCGCTGGCCAGCATCGACCGCGCGCTGGCGCTGCAACCGGACAGCGGCGACTATCACCTGAGTCGTGGCGTCATCCTGCGCGGCGCGCGGCGCTATGCGGCGGCGCGGCTGTGCTACGAGAAGGTGATCGCGTTGGCGCCGCGCCATCCCGGCGGCTACGCCAATCTTGGCGGCTTGCTGGATCAGCTGGGCGAGACCGAACTGGCGCTGGAGAACTACGAGCGCGCCATCGCGCTTGACCCGGGCAACGCGCTGGCGCGCTGGAACCGCGCCCTGGTGTATTTGCGCCGGGGCGATTACCAGCGGGGCTGGCGCGAGTACGAATGGCGCTGGAAAGTGGAAACCCTGGCGCTGTCCAAATCCAGGCGCGGCT
>Ga0247815_10000970_pt1 | contig 22213 bp, 22 predicted proteins | sample UWRJL194509B1_FD_181014 | JGI IMG/M metagenome (GOLD analysis project Ga0247815, IMG submission 181014) | Plant litter microbial communities from Arlington Agricultural Research Station in Wisconsin, United States - UWRJ-L194-509B-1 | ecosystem: Environmental > Terrestrial > Plant litter >...
GGCGTTGACGGTTCCCAGCACCATCGTGGGAAAAAACATAATGCAAAGCCCTAAGGCAAACGGCCTCAATAGCGGGAACAGGTCGATGGGTTCAGCGCGGCTGAGTGCCTGCCAGACTTTCAGGGCGACGTAAAATAACGCGCCCAGCCCGGCAAGCCCCTTGGCAACAGCCGCCATCTCTGCCGAGAGTGGCAGCATCTCATCATAGAGGTTGCGCAACATCTCGTGCAGGTTGTTGAATTCAATATCAAGCAGCATCGTTCCTTACCAGTATTTTTGGTTGGCCGTACCGTAAAGCTCCAGCACGCGCTGGGTATCGTTTTGTTTCCTGGCCCTGACAAAACTTACCGAAATGTTTTTCTTGGTATAGTAGCGTACCAGGTTGTAGTAACGCAGTACTTCCGCGTGTACACGCTCAATAACGTCCATGCGTTCTTTATCACTGAGCGACAGGCTCGAAGCCGAGACAATCTGGCTCAGGTCGCCCAACAGACCGGTAGTCTCATTGAGCAGCTTGGAATAGCCAAAGGCAATAGCACTCAGTTCCTGCGGGCTAAAATTCGGGTCATTCATCATCAGGCCGAAGCCCGTAACATACATATCAGATATATCCCCAACCAGCAGTACCGTTTCCTGAACCCTGCGGGCATCCTGCACGAGGTTGTTTACCGATTTAAGGGCATCGTAATATTCCTTGCCCTGGTCAAACACTTTCTTGACTTCTTTAAAGCTGTTCAGTGTGTTGCTCGCCGTTGCCGACGTTTCAATAATCTGGTTGGCGGTGTTAATAATGCCCTGCGCATAACTTCCGGGGTCGCTCACAACCCACTGCGCTTTCGCCGTTGCGGCAGACAGTACCAGTACTGCCCACACCACATAGATGATCTTTTTCATGGTTTTAATTTTAAATATTATTATCATTACTTATTCCTCACGGCGCTTTGCCGCGATACGCCGGATGGCGAGTTCTACATTGCCACCAAGCTGTGCTGCCAGCTCCATGACTTCCAGCTTCTCGGTTTCTTCCGTGGTGTAGGCCAGATACTCCGCAAGGCTAACTTCTGTAGCGTACACCGCTGACTGGGTGCCGCCGAGGCCGATCCATACTTCTTTGTACAGCCTCGAAGGGTCGTTGTTCATGTTGATGGAAAGTACCTGCGCTTTTTCCTTGTCCGTAAGCCCCAGCATCGCCTGTATGTCATCAAACTTGTTCATGTACTTGCGCTGGTCCAAAAGGATCTTGCAGTCCGAATTATTGATGATACTTTCCTTCACGATGGGCGACTGGATAATATCATCTACCTCCTGTGTCACCACGATGGCCTCCCCAAAGAACTTCCGGACGGTCTTGAACAAATATTTTAAATAATCCGCCATGCCTTCTTTGGCGATCGCTTTCCAGGCTTCTTCAATAAGGATCAATTTGCGCTGGCCTTTCAGCCTACGCATCTTGTTGATGAACACCTCCATAATAATGATGGTCACGATTGGGAACAGTATCTTATGATCTTTGATGGCATCGATCTCAAAAACAATGAACCGCTTGTTGAGCAAATCCAGTTGTTTGTCGGAATTGAGCAGATAGTCGTATTCACCGCCCTTGTAATAAGGTTCCAGTACATTCAGAAAGTTCGCAAGGTCAAAGTCTTTTTCCCTTACCTTTTTATCTTCCAATACCTTTTGGTAATCCCCCTTCACATAATCGTAGAAGCCATTAAATGATGGAACAGCTGACTGCTTTTTGATCTGATCGATGTAACCGCTGACAGCATTGGAAAGCGCCACCTCTTCGGCGCGTGTCGGCGGCTCGTCATCTCGTTTCCACAGCGTGAGCACCAGCGTCTTGACGCTTTCCCTTTTCTCAATATCAAAGACTCCATCGTCCGTGTAGAAAGGATTAAAAGCAATAGGATTATTTTCCGTGTAAGTAAAATACACGCCGTCTTCGCCTTTGGTCTTGCCGTGGATAAGTTCACACAATCCCTGGTAGCTGTTACCGGTATCCACCAGTAGCACGTGCGCACCCTGCTCGTAATACTGGCGTACCATGTGGTTGGTAAAGAACGACTTCCCGCTGCCCGAAGGGCCTAAGATGAACTTGTTTCGGTTCGTGATGACCCCGCGTTTCATGGGTAGGTCGGAAATATCCAAATGGATGGGGTTGCCGGTCAGGCGGTCGGCCATCTTTAGCCCAAAGGGCGATGGCGAATCCCTGTAATTGGTCTCCTGGCTGAAAAAGCACAGTGCCGGTTCAATGAACGTGTAGAAGCTTTCCTCACTGGGGAAATCGCCGGCATTCCCAGGGATACCCGCCCAGTATAGGGTGGCAACATCGGTTGTATTGTGCCGTGGCTTGCATTCCATCAGCGCTAGTGCGCTGCCGGTATCGTTTTTCAGCTGCTTCAGTTCTGCAGGGTCGTCTGACCAGGCAACCACATTGAAATGGGCGCGGATGGAGGACAGTCCAAACGAGTGCGCTTCATTCAAATACCGCTCGATCCATTCCTTATTGATCTGGTTGCTGCGGCTGTACCGGGCGAGCGAATGCATGTTCTTTGCTGACTTCTCAAATTTCCGGAGGTTGTCATCACTGTTGTCCAGGAACAGGTACTGGTTGTAGATATGGTTGCAGCTGAGCAGCAATCCCACCGGTGCGGCAAAAGAGAGCCTGCAGTCGCTGCGGTCGGTGGAGAGTTTTTCATAGCGGGTGTCGGCGGACACGGTTGCCGGTAGGTCATCGGTATCAGATAGTGTATGCAGGCACAGCCTTTTGTTCCCGATACGCACTTCTTCGCCACCCAATGCGATATCCTGCAATGGCTCATTATCGTTTGTTGACAAGGTCAGGTATTGTTCCAGCAGCCCCTGCTTTTCATCCGTGCCCACAATGTCTTCCTCGGTAAGGCGTGTCATTTTAACCAGTCCGGAATCGTTGACGATACGCTCAAACTGGGCAACGGCTTCCATAAACTGGTGCACGGCTTCCTTATCCCTCGCTTCCTTGGGGATCAATTTTCCACGGCAAAGCGACGAGAAATTACTCTGCATGCGCATGCGCTCCTTGGTCGTCTTGGTAAGGAACAGGTAGCAATAGTGGTTCAGGAACGGCCGCTCGTTAAAATGCTGTTTGTAGGACTTGCCTAAAAAGCTCAGCCCTTCATCAGTTAAGTCAGGCGAATAAGTCTCCTTGATAAACCAATCCTGTTTGTGTACTACGGTATAATCCGGCAGCGTTTTAACCGCTTTTTGCCAGGCCGCATGGATGGCTTCATATTCTGCCGAGCCAACGGTAAACAGTTCCGGCAGGCTGACCGCAAAGCAGGCGGTAATGTCGGCATCCTTGCTCAGGATGCAATTTTCTTCGACAGCCAGCAGTGGAAACTTTTTTTCTAGGGTGGTCGCTTTGGCTGTATTTCTCATGTTGTCTCCTTTTTAAGGTTCGACCTTACATAGCGAGATATACGCTTGCGGGAGAGAACATACTTCGGATGGCGTTTGCGTGCCGCAACCTTCATCAGCCCGTGTTCCCCGTACTTTTTATTCATGGCAAAGGTTTGCCAAATAAGGAGTGATGCGCCGCCACCGCCGATACCGATACACACATAGGAGCCTATACCTGCGATGTAGAGTACCATGACCAGAACCAGCACACCCAGCAAACCGCCTGCGAAAATGAAGAGGTACTGGGCTTTTAGCCCTTTGAATTCTACCGTCCGGCCAATCCCTTTATTAATGTTATAGCTATTCATAACAATAAGGATTAAAGGAAGAAGGATCTTAGGATGGTGGCGGCTACAATAAGGAAGATACAGGCACCAAACCAGCTGGCCGCCGTCTTGCTGGTGTCAGGGTCGCCACTGCTGAACTTGTTATAGACCTTCACGCCGCCGATCAAGCCTACCACAGCCCCGATAGCATAAATCAGTTGTGTCGCAGGGTCAAAATAGGATGTTACCATCTGCGTGGCTTCCGTGATACCCGCCGAACCATCCCCTTGGGCAAAAGCCCCCGATACTGCCAGCAGCAACGCTGCCGTAAACAGTACTTTTCTACTTTGATTTTTCATAACATTTACCGAATTAATGATTATTAAGTACCTGCTTTGTGCAGGGTTACGGCAAATATGTAGATCAAAATGGCTCAATTAAGAAGAGGGCGTTTATTGGTGTACCTTGTCTGCTAATGGTAGTGGGATTAGATGAGGTTATGGATATTTCATCTCCATGTATGATTACTTTTGCATTGATGTTATAAGGGGAAACCATAAATTTGAATGGTCATTTAACCCTAATGGCACCGCGAAAACCGGTAATCAATAAACTATCAGAAAATGGACATAAACAGGCAGCCCGACTATATTGCAGAAATTAAACTAATACTTTCCCAAGCGCGTAAAAAGGCATATACAACCATCAATGCAGCTATGGTGGAAGCGTATTGGCAGATAGGGAAACGTATCGTTGAAGAGGAACAAAACGGTGCAGATCGTGCAGGTTACGGAGATGAAATCCTTAAAGTATTATCAGAAGCACTTATCCATGAATTTGGCAAAGGCTTCTCCCACACAAGCCTTAAAAATTTCAAGAAATTTTACCTTACTTTCAGGGAAGAACAAAAAGGGCAGACACTGTCTGCCCAATTAAAATTATCTCATTATGAGCTTCTTATACCTGCCCGATGCCCACGCAGTCACGGAACATTGTTGAAGCGGTCACCCAAAACTGGTCGGTACGCAGTATTATCCGTATAAATGATGATACGCCCTGTAACAAATCAAAAGCCTTGTTGATTGGTATGAGCTCTCCAATGTGCATTGAAAATTTTTAGTTAAACACATCTAAAAATAGTTTTCATAAATTTTAAACCGTTCGGTTTAAAATTATTATCTTTGCGCCATTATGGGAAGAAACAGGGAATTTGATTATGACCAAAAGTTAGACATTGCACTGGAGCTTTTCTGGGCTCAAGGGTTTCATGTGACCTCTATTACTGACTTAGAGAAGCATATGGGAATGAACCGGAGCAGTATTTATCCCACATATAGTGATAAAAAAGCATTACTTATTAAATGCTTAACTAGGTATATGAAGTCTAAACTATCGGAATATCAAAGCATACTAAAGGAACCTCTATCTGATGCAATTGAAAATTTAAGAAAAATATTCCGGTTGGCAGTTGATCAGGGCATCAACGAAGACAGGATATGTCTGGCCGTAAAAATGGCATTTGAAATAGCAGTGACGGATGAAGATGTCAGGTGTTTGCTGGCGCATAATGAGAAGAAGATCGAAGGGATTTATTTCGAAATTTTAAAGGCCGGACAGCAGCAAGGGTGTTTCAGAGATAATTTAGACATAAAATTGACTGCCGGTTTTTTTGCAGGCTCCTCAAGTGCATTATTTAAAAATTATGCATTACATAAAAATCGAAAGGCTATCTACGACATGATAGAAACATTAATCCAAATGGTAAAAGCGTAACCTTGACAGCGCCATTGATCTCAATATAGAACTAAAAAAATTTAACCTTTTCTAAACTGGTCAGTTTAATATGAATTTAAGTGTAAACAAAAGAACGGCATACATAGGATGCATGGGCGTTATCGGAATTATAAGTACAGAATTTGGTGTAATTGGCATCTTACCGCAGATAGCGGAACATTATGATATAACTATCGGAACAGCCGGTTATCTGCTGAGCCTATTTGCCTTGAGTATTGCACTTACAGGGCCATTCACGGTTTTATATGCCTCAAAATTTGATAAAAAGAAAATTATGATGTACGCCCTGATGCTATTCTTACTATCTAATGTATTCTCGATTTTCAGCCCACCGTTCTGGGTGCTTATGGTACTCCGGATACTACCCACAATGTTACACCCTGCATTCTTTTCCATGGCGATTGCCGCTGCAACAAAAGATACCTCTCCACAAATGCAAATGAGGTTAACCAGTATTATAATTGGTGGTATTGCGCTTGCACAGGTAACGCTCATTCCCTTTACCACATTTATTGCGAGCATGTACACGTGGCAGCTGAGCTATATTATTCAGGGCCTTGTAATTTTAGTGACATTGTTTATAATGTACAAGTTTCTACCGCCAATGTCTAACAAAGAGGTCAAGTCCTTTAAAAACCAATTAGGGATACTCACAAGGCCTAAGTTTATTGCCGGAACTGCTGTAAACCTGCTTTTGATCACAGCCTGGTTTTGCTCTTACAGCTATTTTGCCGACTATCTTTCGAAAGAAAAAGGCTTAAGTGCACAGGAAATCAGCTATATGCTTTTACTATTTGGTGTAATGGGTGTGATTTCTAACTTTGTGGCAGGCCGTTTATTAGGAAAGTACATGATACTGACTACGCTATTTTTCATCACAGGTACGTTTTTGGTCCCATTTGCATTTCAATATACAACTGGCTCCGTACTCAGCGTAGCCATAGTAGTCGGTTTTTGGGGAATTATGTATGGGCCCTGTTTTCTGATAGGTGTAGGCCATATGGTATCGGCTGCACCCGATGCAAAGGAATTCGCGAATAGTTTGCAAACTTCATTTGGAAATCTTGGCGTTTCGCTTGGTACTGCCACAGGAGGGTGGTTTATCAATCAGTATGGGATATCAATTACACCATGGGTTGGTATTGGGTTTGGCGCATTGGCAATTATTATGATTTTATGGAGAGCCTGGCTGGATAGAGATTTTAAGGATAGTTTGGCATAAGTAAATTTTTATTTACTTGCAATGAACTTTACCAGCCGTGAAAAATATAGGGGATTAAACATATTCCCCTATATCAAAATCTTCTCGGTCACCATTCCGCACTAAGGGAGAGCCATTAGCCGGCTGTCCGGCAATCGTCCTATCTAGTAACAGTGCTATTTTTTTTGAGGTATCGCCGATTTTACTTTCGAGCAATTCCAAAAGTTCGGTCCCATCAATTTTTGAGGCAATACTGACCACCATTTTTTCCTCAGGTGGTTTCAGTGCGTTTTGTGCCAAAAGTTTTCCCATACCAGCAAGTTGATCAAAGGTAATGCCCGTGGCAAAGCCATCATCTACACGTACTCCCTGCGTCCCCCAATATTCCTGCTCTTCATCCAGGTCGATTGGAGTGGTTGGCACATCATTCTGCGCTTGCTGCGCAGAAGGTGCCGCTGTAGGTAGCTGTTCACCAGGAACCCTGTTTGCGTTTCCATCTTTATTTTCCTGTTCAATACTTTTACGCCCTATCATAGTATTTTGCCCTTCATAACTTTTTAAAGGTTTTGGCTGTCCCATAATATCGGGCAGTTCCGGATTCACTTTTTCCTGTTGTGTCCTGTCATATGATTTTTTATTAATCATAAATTTATCTTTTAAGAGCAGGGCGATTATGATCAACAGGCAAATAACGATTAGTAGTTCCATACGATGAGATTTTAGAATAATGCTTTATACTTTTCTTTGAATTCTTTGGTAATGTCGCCTTCAAACACCTGGAAGTGATGCTCGATAATGTTATTCAGGTAGGCGAACAACGGGATCTTATCGCTGCCGATTACCTGGACAATACGGGTCAGGCGTTCATGGTACTCCTCGCTGAGGTACATGCTTTTATTTCCCCGCTTTTGTATGGTTTCTGTACTCAGGAATGCCTTCTCGTAACTTCCCGGGCTACCAGTCGCTGTCATATCCGAAACATTGAGGGACACAACAAATTTTCTGTTTTTATTTTTATGCTTCATTATAAAATAGGTTTAAAGCGTTCGTTAAAATAATGGGTAATATCATCGCCGTACTCCCTGAAATGGTGTTCCAATATATTGTCAATATAGGAGTACAGCGTAGTTTTTTCTTCCCTGGTCAACTGCACGATGCGCAGCAGCCGTTCATGGTAGTCGGGGCGGATGTAAACCACTTTGCCGTTGCGTCCGGATGGGAAACGGTTGACAAGGAAAGTCTCCTCATAGCCTGCTTTCTTAGGTGGTACGTTCCTTACTTTTTCCTTCTTCCCAGGCTCTTTTGAAGCTTCCAGCGGTTGGGTAGTGCCCACTGCCTTGGCAGGCTCATCGCCACTGATGATGTTCATCAGGTATTCTTCATCTACATTTGGCTTTTCAAATCCATTGTTTTTCTTTTCCTGGGCCATAGCTTCCTGTTTTTAGATTTGGACGATTTTTAAAAATTCCTCAACAAACATATCCAGCCGGGTCGCCTTCATTAGCGGCGTCTCAGCAGGCAATAAGCTGGACCTGAAAATAGCATTACCGGCATCATCGGTTTCCTTGCGGAACCGTTTGCTGTCCATAATCCTCGTTTCCATAATGGGTATCGCGAGTTCACGCATTACACTTTGGTAGGCCTCGTACAACCCCGTCTTCTCCCTGCCGTCCACCTGGTTCCAAAATAGCCATAATGCCTGTTCCTTGCGGCTTTTCCCGGTCTGTGGAAGGCCCAGGAATGCCTTGGTAAATCCCAGCGCACTTTCCACTACCAGGCGGTCGGCAGTGATCGGCGAAAAGATAAAATCCATCCGTGTCAGGGTGGTCAGCACGCCTTTGGTATTCGCGGTTCCGGGAAGGTCAAAGAAAATGACATCCGGTGCAATGGCCATCGTGCCCATATATTCCAATGCTTTCTCCACAGCATCCTCAGCCTTGCTGCTAATAATGGGATACGCTTTTTTATTGATCGCCTGGAATTGTTTCATCGCTACTTTCTTATGGTAGTCATTCTGCATCAGGGCTGTCTTGTCACGTTCACGCATTTGGGTTAAACTGTGCTGCGGAAAGTCGCAGTCCATCACAAGTACATTAAAGCCAAGGCGGTAATGGAGCACACTTGCCATCAGTGTTGTCATCGTCGATTTTCCAACCCCTCCTTTTTGGGTAGAGAAGCTGATCCTTAAAGTTTTTTTACCTGTTTCCATTTTTATAAAATTTATAGTTGCCTTCTTTATCGGTTTCGCAGGTTTAAATACATATAAATACTAACCCTGCACTACTGCTTTATACTTTCCTTACTGCAGGGAAACCTGGCTTTACATTTACCAAATTGGTTCTCTGCATTTACTTCTGGTAACCGTTACAGGTTGTAAAACGCTTTAGCGCTTTTACGCTTTTATAGTTTACTATTTTTAAAACTTTATGCTTTTATACCCTGCAACCAGTCCGTATACCAGATTTACCTACCTGTTATAATTCATTTTTTATAGCCTGCATTGAAAGTGTATGGTAAAGAAAGCAATAGGATGTGCCGATTCATTTACTATGGCACCGGTTGGCGCTGCAACGCGGGATTTGGCTTATGTCATTATTGCAATGCTCTCGTAAATAGCTCTTTACTTTGTATTACCTGTAATGGTAAAGGTTGGTGTACGACCTTTTGAATGATACAGGGCTATAAGGCGGCTTTGAGGCCGCCTATCCTCCCGCTATAGCCAATCCGTCCCCGCAGGGCGGATTTTCCTTTCGCAGGAAAGGAGCAAGTTGTGTTTTGAGGCACCCAAAACTACGGGGGTGCCTCAAAACAACTTGCCCTTGCAGGGGGCTGGAAAACACCCTCCAAAGTCGGGGTTTTGCACAACTTAAAATGGACTGATATGAAAGAGTATGGCAAAAATAAAAGTATTGGCGGCAGGAAGCCTAAGGCTGACCCAAGCACGCACCGCTATGTGTTCCGGTTAACCGAACAGGAAAATGCCCGGTTCCTGACGCTGTTTGAAGCGTCTGGTTTGGATACCAAGGCGAAATTTATAGTGTCGGTGTTGTTCTCAAGGGAAATAAAGTCGGTAAAAATAGATGCGGCTGCTATGGATTATTATATGCGGCTGACCACATTGTACGGGCAGTTCCGATCCGTAGGTGTAAATTATAACCAGATAGTGAAGATATTATACCGGAATTTTTCGGAGAAAAAGGCCGCTGCCTATCTCTTTAAACTGGAAAAGCAAACAGCAGAACTGGCTTATTTGTGCAAACAGATTATGGATTTGACAGGCGAATTTGAAGCAAAATACCTGAAAAAATAACGGTTATGATCGCAAAAATTGGGCATGGTACGAATATCATGGGCGCACTTTCCTATAACCTTCGCAAGGTTAACCAGGAAAAAGGGCAGGTTTTGTTTACCCAAAAAATGCGCGAAAGTAGGGATGTTACATTTACCCTGAGTGATTGTTATAAATCCTTTGAGCCGTATTTAGCGGCCAACAGGAATACGGAAAAGCCTTCTTTACACATATCACTTAACCCTGACCCGGCAGATAACGTCGATAACAGTAAGTATATTGCCATGGCACAGGAGTACATGAACGAAATGGGATATGGGCAGCAGCCTTATATCGTATTCAGGCATACCGATATTGAACGCACGCACATCCACATTGTCTCAACGAATGTCGACCGCCTTGGAAAAAAAATATCGGACACCTACGAACACAGGCGCTCCATGCAGGCGTGCCGGCATCTGGAAAAAAAGTATGAGCTAACGGCCGCAACAGCGAAAAAGAATAGTAATAACGAAAACCTGTTCAAACCGGTGGATGTTCAACGTGGCGATGTAAAAAGCCAGATTGCAGCGGTAGTGCGTTACCTGCCCAAGTATTACAGCTATCAAAGCTTCGGAGCGTATAATGCCCTCTTATCGCTGTTTAATGTTACAGCCCAGGAAGTAACCGGCGAACAAGCGGGTAAACCAAAGCAGGGTATCGTTTATTTTGCTTTGGATGCTTCCGGGCAAAAGGTAAGCAACCCTTTTAAAGCATCACTATTCGGCAAAAATGCCGGTTACACGGCATTGGAGGCACATTACGAAAAATCGGGCGAACAGTTTAAAAATAGTATTGCTAAAAGCATCCTTAAAAATACCATTGAGTTGGCGATGCATACGGCACAGGGTGAAGGGGATTTTAAAGCCCAACTAATAGAGCAGGGCATTAATACCGTCGTTAGAAGAAATACAGAAGGCCGTATTTACGGGATAACCTTTATTGACCATGCGTCAAGGTCGGTATGGAATGGCTCCCAGTTAGGAAAAAATCTTTCTGCCAATGTATTTAATCAGTGGTGGAATGATGGGATCAAGCCAAAAAGCATGGATTTCGGTCACGATCAAATAATAAAAAATTCTTCTTCTCAGGAGACCGCAATGGAGGGGCCGTTTAGCTTCTTGGACAAAACGAACAGCGATAGCCACAATGCCGGAAATGTACTGGCCGAAGTGATGGGTGGATTATTACCCACTGACCGGGGAGAAGATTATGAGGAACTGGCTTTTGAAAACCAAATGAAGAGAAAGAGAAAACATCGAAGAGGGTAGTAGTCTCTTTAAGGGAATGAAGATAATACTGCCCGGGCAATCAATTAAACGACTGCCTGAACTCCAAAGGCGAAACGTTTGTTTTTGTCTTGAAAAGTTTGCTGAACGATTGCGAATGTTCAAAACCCAGTTTATAAGCAATTTCCGAAACGGAAAGATTTGTAGATGATAATTTTTCTTTGGCTTTTTCTATAATTGTATTCTGAACATATTGTTGCGTGTTCATGCCTGTCAAGGAACTCAACATATCACTCAGATAGCGTTGCGATAGCTTTAATTCTGTGCTGATATATTTTACAGATGGCAAACCGTTTTTCAGGCTGTTTTCTTCTTCAAAATAGTTGTTTAACAGCTTGTCTAAAGAAGTTACGATATCGTGATTGACTGCTTTCCTGGTAATAAATTGCCTGTTGTAAAAACGATTGCTGTAATTTAGTAACAATTCTATTTGCGATACCAAAACATCCTGGCTGAAACCGTCAATATTGTTGTCCAGTTCATTGGCAATGGAAGCAAATAAACTGACTATAATTTCTTTTTCTTTTGCCGATAAAAACAAGGCTTCTGAAACATCGTAGGAGAAAAAGCCATATTGATTTATTGTTTTTCCTAATGGATAATTTCGGATAAAGTCTGAATGGAAATACAATGCAATACCCTCATAACTTTCCATATCTTCCGGTGGAAAAACGACTTGTTTGGGCTTTAAAAATGCTAACCCTCCTTCTTCAAAATCGTAATATCCCTGTCCGTATTTTATTTGTCCTGTAAATGTAGGCTTAAAGGAAATTTTGTAAAAATCAAGGCTTACTTTTTGCCCTTTCGGAAACATTTCGATCAAAACAGTATTATAATCAACCAATGCAATTAATGGGTGCAATGGCGCGGGAACTCCCAAAACACGCACAAGTTGCGATATACTGTTAATGTGGTTTATGTTAGGTTGCTGTTGCATTTCGTTTACGAATTTAATCAATTTTGTTTTGCCGGACGAATAACAATGTCGCCAATTTCAACATCGTCAGGCTGGCTTATTGCATAAATTACAGCATTGGCAATGGCTACCGGATCTATAGCAATTTGTTCCATTCCTTTTTGAACAGCTGTTTTCATTTCTTCATTTTTTATGTTGTTCGCAAAGTCTGTTTTTACAAACCCGGGCGAAATGCCTGTAATGCGAATGTTTCCGTCGGACTCCTGACGAAATGCTTCTGCAATAGTGCGGATTGCATTTTTAGTTCCCGCATAAACGCCTTGCATTGGCACGATCTTTATCCCTGAAGTTGAAATTATATTGACGATATGCCCGGATTGTTGTTGTTTAAAAACGGGAATCGCAGCAGCCATGCCATACAAAACACCTTTAAGGTTAATGTCGATCATTTCTTCCCAGCCGTCAATATCCAATGCGTCAATACGGCTCAACTGGCTAACGCCTGCATTGTTTACAATAACATCTAACTTTCCGTACTGCTCAACTGCTGTATTTACCAACCGAAGTAGGTCGGCTTTATCCTTTACATCAATTGTAGTACAGGAGGCCTCGCCACCTGTACTTTTAATTTCTTCAACAAGTCGTTGTAATTGTTCTGTTCGCCTAGCACCCAAAACAACCATTGCCCCGTTTTTTGCTAATTCTATTGCAATGGCTTTACCCATACCGCTGCTTGCACCTGTAATGGCGATTACTTTTCCCTTAATATTTTTCATTGTTGATCTCTTTATTTATCTATTTGCTTTTCTAAAACTTCGGGATAACGGTCTCCAACAAGCGTAATTCCGCTTACTGTCGTGTTTATTTTTGCGAGTTCATCGGCTGTTAGTACAATGTTTGTACTTCCAATGTTCTCTTCTAAACGATGCAATTTTGTAGTCCCCGGTATTGGTGCTATCCAGGGCTTTTGAGCTAAGAGCCATGCCAGTGCTAACTGTCCGGGAGTAACATTTTTTTGTTTTGCAATTTCAGAAAGTGCTTCCACTAAAACCAAATTGGCTTTTATGTTTTTTTCGCTGAAACGGGGGATGACATTTCTGCGGTCTATATTTGCTAATTTTGAATTTATGGTACCCGTAAGGAAGCCTTTGCCCAAAGGGCTGAACGGAACGAAACCAATTCCCAGTTCTTCTAAAGTTGGTATGATCTCATTTTCAGGTTCACGCCAAAACAAAGAGTATTCACTTTGCAATGCTGATACCGGTTGAATTGCATGTGCCTTGCGAATAGTAGTTGCACTTGCTTCCGACAATCCGAAATATTTTACCTTACCCTCTTGTATCAGGTCTTTTACAGTACCGGCAACATCTTCTATCGGCACATTGGGGTCAACCCTGTGCTGGTACAGCAAATCAATGTAATCAGTTTTTAATCTTTTTAATGATGCTTCGGTTACTGCCCTGATCGTTTCGGGCCTGCTGTCTAAACCTGTTATTGGCCTGGCATCTTTACAGCCAAATTTTGTTGCTATTATAACTTCTTTCCTGTAAGGCTGTAATCCTTCGCCAACAAGTTCCTCGTTAGTGTAAGGTCCATAAGCTTCTGCGGTATCAAAAAATGTAATACCCCTTTCAACTGCGTTGCGCAATAGTGTAATGGCCTCGTTTTTATCAAGACCTTTGCCGTCTAAAAAGTTTAGACCCATACAGCCAAAACCTAATGCGGAAACTTCTAATCCGCCATTCCCTAATTTTCTTGTTTGCATACTTCTTTTTTGAATTGTTTAAAACCGACTTAATTTCAGGTACAAAATTGCTGATTGTTGTTCTTTGAAAAGTAGTCAGGTTGGTAATTATTGTAGTTAGATTTTCAAATGTTTTAAATACTGTAAATAAGTCCGCTACCTTTATCTAACGATTTGATCGTTGCCATATCAGCAGCAGACAACTCAAAATCAAATACATCAAAATTTTCATTCATCCTTTGCATATTTGCTGATTTCGGAATAGCAACTATTTCTCTTTGAAATAACCATCGCAGAATCACTTGGGCGATACTCTTATTATACTTGTTTGAAATCACTTTTAAAGGTTCATTATTAAAAAGATTATTTTTACCCTGGGCAAAGGGCGCCCAGGACTCCAACTGTATACCTTGCGATTTCAAAGCTTTTTGCATTTCTATTTTTTGGGAAAATGGATGGGTCTCTACCTGATTGACTGCTGGTACCACACGATGCTGTTTAATTAAATCTGAAACCTGACTTATTTTGAAATTACTTACACCTATAGCCCTTACTTTACCTTCCCTGTATAATTCTTCCATTGCTCTCCAGGAAGAATTTATGTCTCCCTGCGGTAGATGGATTAAATAAAGATCGATATAATCAAGCTGCATTTTTTTTAGCGATGCTTCAAAAGCGCATTTTGCATTTTCATAGCCGGGATTTGCCGGTAAAAATTTTGTAGTCACAAAAATTTCTTCCCGTTTCACATTACTTTTTTTAATTGCCCGTCCCACCGATCCCTCATTGTGGTAGGCTGTGGCTGTGTCTATGAGCCTATAGCCAATATTTAAAGCATGTAGCACAGACTGCTCACACTCAAAACCGTCCCGAAGCAGGTACGTACCAAAACCAATCAACGGCATTTTTACCCCATTGTTTAATAATATATGTTTCATTTTGCACTGACTTTAATTACAAGTGCAAAATTCTTGATAGTCATCTAATGAAATGTATCTGAATTGGTATTTGTTGTAGTCTAAAATTAAATAATGACCTCCAAATCCTAACACTGTCAAGCACCGCCGGTGAGTGCCACATTCTTACAACCAAAATGTAGACCCCTTAAATTCAAGTCCGAACATGAAAAATTAAAGTAATGCAGGGAGAAGATGATTTAAGGGGGCTTGCCAAGATTATGGCGTTTATGCGCGCGGTGAGCATACTACTGGTGCTGATGCATTTTTACTGGTTCTGTTATGGCGTTTTTTATGATAAAGGCTGGACGTTACAGCTAATCAATACTATACTGTCCGGTTTCCAGGACAAGGCAGGCTTATTCTCGGAGTTGCTCTATACAAAGCTTTTTGCTTTGGTTTTGCTTGCCCTCAGCTGCCTGGGTACCAAGGGGGTTAAAAATGAAAAGGTAACCTGGCGCAAGATCAACAGTACACTTGTGTTTGGTTTTGCGTTATTTTTCTTCAATACGCCCTTATTGAGGGCTTTGGGTACTACCGGGGTATTCTTGTACATACTTACCACAAGCGCGGGATATATTGCATCAATGGTAGCCGGTGTGTGGATGTCCCGTTTACTGCGCAACAACCTCATGGATGATGTGTTTAATATGGAGAATGAAAGTTTCCAGCAGGAAACACAATTCATGCAAAACGAGTATTCGGTTAACCTTCCTACAAAATTCTATTACGAAGGGAAGTGGAACAAGGGCTGGATTAATATTGTGAACCCCTTCAGGGCGACTACCGTGCTGGGTACACCGGGTTCCGGTAAATCCTTCGCCATTATCAATAATTATATCCGGCAGCATATTGAGAAAGGGTTTGCCATGTACATCTATGATTTTAAATTTGACGACCTGTCTACAATTGCCTATAACCACCTGTTGCATAATACTCACGGCTATACAGTAAAACCTAAATTTTATGTGATCAATTTTGACGACCCGCGCCGCAGCCACCGGTGTAATCCCATTAACCCCGATTTCATGAGCGACATCTCTGATGCTTACGAATCGGCCTATACCATCATGCTGAACCTGAACCGCAGCTGGATACAAAAGCAGGGCGATTTCTTTGTGGAATCTCCTATTATATTGTTGGCCGCTATAATATGGTTTTTAAAGATTTACGATAATGGCAGGTATTGTACATTTCCCCATGCTATTGAATTGCTGAACAAAAAATATGCGGATGTGTTTACGATACTAACATCCTATCCTGATTTGGAAAACTACCTGTCACCCTTTATGGATGCCTGGCAGGGCGGCGCTCAGGACCAGCTACAGGGTCAGATCGCCTCAGCGAAGATACCGTTGTCAAGGATGATCTCGCCACAATTGTATTGGGTAATGACCGGCGATGATTTTTCTCTGGACATCAACAACCCTCAGGAACCTAAGATACTGTGCGTAGGAAACAACCCTGACCGCCAGAATATTTATTCAGCAGCCCTCGGGTTGTACAACTCAAGGATTGTAAAGCTGATCAACAAGAAAGGGCAGCTTAAAAGCTCTGTAATTATTGATGAGTTGCCTACCATTTATTTTCGGGGCCTGGACAATCTGATTGCAACGGCGAGGAGCAATAAGGTCGCCGTGTGCCTAGGCTTCCAGGATTATTCGCAGCTTACCCGTGATTACGGGGATAAGGAGAGCAAGGTGATACAGAACACGGTCGGCAATATCTTTAGTGGGCAGGTCGTGGGGGAAACGGCCAAAAGCCTTTCGGAACGCTTTGGAAAGGTCTTGCAGAAAAGGCAGAGTATGACCATCAACCGCAGCGATAAATCCACGTCGATATCCACCCAACTGGACAGCCTGATACCGGCCTCTAAAATTTCAACCCTGACCCAAGGGATGTTCGTGGGTGCAGTATCGGATAATTTTGATGAGCGGATTGAACAGAAGATCTTCCATTCGGAAATTGTAGTAGATACCGAAAAGGTAGCAGCGGAAGAAAAGCAGTATCAAAAGATTCCTAATATACGGTCGTTTATAAGTAAAGAAGGCAAGGACACTATGAAGCAGGATATTGAAGATAATTACCGCCAGATAAAACTGGACATTGTGAACATAATCGATTTGGAGCTAACCCGGATAAAGAATGATCCGGATTTAGCGCATTTAGTGCCGGCTCCTAAGAAATAGTTGCAGGAATAAAAATCAGTTTATTTCAGTTAAAGAGGGGTTACCACTACACTTTGGCTTCTATGCTTGGCACCCCATTCATCTAATTTTTCCCATACAGGTATCAAATCTTTACCAATAGGGCTCAATTTGTATTCTACTTTAGGAGGTACTTCGGCATAGACCGTACGGATGATAAGCTGATCCTTCTCTAATTCACGTAATTGAAGGGTCAGCATACGTTCGGTGATACCGTCAAGTTCTTTACGTAATTCTCCAAAACGCAGCGTCTTATTCTTTAGTTTACAGAGGATCATCATTTTCCATCGACCACCGATTTTGCATATAGCATAAATAGAATCACAGTCCTTTGTAATCCTTAGTTCGTTAAGCATATTGGTGGAGTTTTGCTTTCTTTTCGCCATTACTTACAAATTTGTTAGTACCATACATTTAAACGTACAGCATGCAAAAATAAGTGTTTTAAGATAATTTTGCCGCAACAATTTTAAAACAAGCTGCATGAATACAACATATGTACAAGTGGACATTTTATCGGCGCTGTAAATAATAAACATCGTTTATAACAACTATTACCTATAACATTAATTCTCGTTATCACCCTTTACACTGTATGAAAAAATACGCATATATTGGATGCCTTGGTTTTATTGGCATTATTACAACAGAATTTGGAATTATCGGCATTCTCCCACAAGTAGCCGAGCATTATAAAATTAGCATTGATAAGGCTGGTTACTTACTCGGGGCGTTTGCACTGGTAATAGCATTGACAGGGCCTTTCATGACCCTGCTTATGTCTGGTTTTGACCGTAAAAAGGTGATGCTTGCCGCTATTTCAATTTTTTTAATAACAGGTATCGTCTCTTCTTTCTCACCTCCTTTTTGGCTTTTGATGGTTGTTAGGGTGCTGCCGGCATTCCTGCAACCTGTTTATATTGCTACAGCACTATCGGTCGCTGTCTCACAGGCAGATAAAAAGCATGCCAATGAACTGATGGGCATTGTGTTTAGCGGGGTTGCCATTGCGATGGTTACCACCGTACCTTTTGCGACCTGGCTGGCTGGCATAGGATCCTGGGAATATTCCTTTATAGTGCAGGCCATCGTAAGCCTGATTGCTCTTCTATCTATTTATTTTGTTTTGCCTGATATGCCCGTAACTCAAAAGAAGTCGTATGGCAGCCAGATTAAAATTTTAAAGAAACCAATCTTTCTTATTAGTACAGCAATGAACTTCTTTATGATAACAGCATGGTTTTCGACCTACAGTTATTTTGCTACCTACCTCAACAGTGCTAAAGATATGAGTACAGGAATGGTGAGCTATATGCTTTTTCTTTTTGGGATTATTGGAGTGCTTGCCAATTGGGTTGCCGGTAAAATGCTTAACAAGAGTATCGCTAAAACCACGGCTTTTTTTCTTTCCGGTACCCTTATAATACCTGTTTTACTACATTTTTCAGGTGGAAATACGATAGCTACTATTGTAGTTATTGCACTTTGGGGTTTCCTGTATTCCCCAAGTTTTTTAAATGCCTCAACCTATATGATATCCTCTGCACCCGATTCGCTGGAATTTGCAAACAGCCTGGCGACTTCTTTTGGCAACCTTGGCGTAACAGCCGGAACGACCTTTGGAGGGTGGATGATTATCTCAAAGGGAGTTACCTTTAATCCCTGGATAGGATTTGTTTTCGGGCTTATGGCTTTCGCAATGATTTTACTACGATTTTTGCTAGAAAAGAAACAGGCTGTTTTAGATCATAATATTTCTGCTTTATAATATATTGATGGATGTTATACCAATATTGATTTTGAGTAACCAGGGATGGGAAAAAGATTTGGCACATCATTACCCAGGAAAAAAATTAGGTGTAAAAAAAAACTGTCATCGGAATAATTCCGATGACAGGCTTATTAACATAGTGTACGGGTTAAAAACAGAAAGGGACGTGGTATTATAAGAACACTCTTTTGTCGTGCAAGCAATAATTGGTCATATTAGGCTCATTAAGCGTAATTGGTCTAATTAGGCCAACTATGTAATCTCATGAAAAAAATCTATTTTTGCCGCTTAAATACATCCTAATTATGACAGAACTTATCCAGAAGCTTGCTGCCGAGTTTGAAACTTTCAAAGCAGATGCGGAACTACAAATTGAGAAAAGTAACAAAGCTGCCGGTACAAGGGCACGTAAATCATCCCTTGACTTAGAAAAGCTGCTTAAAGAATTTCGTAAGCTTTCGCTTGAGGAATCTAAAAAATAGCAAAAAGGCTTGCCATATCAATATGGCAAGCCTTTCTTTTTATTATCAGTCCTGGACTATTTTTTCAAAGCAAAAGTAACTTCTGATTTTTCATTTAAAACCAACCTTGCGTTGAAGCGTTTACCGGACTTGCTTTTCATATCCTTTAGCACACTGGTTTGCTTTTTTGTCACAAGGTTTTGAATTTCATCAGGGGATAAGGTTACCCCACATACATTCCTGAATTGTAACCATCCACAGCCGCCGTCAGGGCATTTGGCAACCTTGTCAGTAATCAGCAAATGATGTTTGCTGCACTTCGGGCATAATAGCTGCGGAATACCTTCCTGTTTAATTTCTGACTGCAATAGTTCGGAGGTAACCTCCCTGGCATAGGCTTCTATTTCTTTTTGAAACATTACATTATCCAGTCGGCCTTCTTCGATCCCTGCTAATGCGATTTCCCATTCGGCAGTCATTTTTGCTGAGGCAATTCTCTTATCGGCTACCAGGCTGTAAACAGATGTGCCTTTGGCTGTGGGTATCAGTGCCTTTCCTTCTCGCTCAATATAACCCCGTCCCAATAAGGCTTCTATAATACCGGCGCGCGTGGCGGGTGTCCCCAATCCCGCAGTTTTTAGGATTTGCTTCAGTTCGGGGGCATTCGCGTCAGACAGTACATGTTCCATAGCACTTAACAGGCCCGCCTCAGTATACAGTTCGGGGCTTCTGGTCTGCTTCTCTAAAATAGCAACACCGTTACTATTAAGCAGGTCATCCACTTTCAGTTCAGGAACCTGTTCGGTGATTGCCTCACCATCGTCAAACTGTCCCTGTATGCCACGCCATCCCGGTTCCAGTACGTTTGATGATCCTATTCTGAAATCATAGTGAAGCACCTGTAGTGTGGTATCTATAGTTTCCCGGACACAGGTTTCCGATACAGCCTCCAACAATCGTAGTGCGATCATACGGTAGAGTGCACTTTCCTTTACGGATAGGGCGGAAGGCACTTTTTCGGTGACCATCAAGCCATGGTGGTCGGTAACTTTAGCTTCGTTGACAATGTGTTTGTTAAGCCGGCTAAGTTTAATTTTTGAAACTACTTTACCCAGTACAGCATCGCTTTCCATCCCCCGGATCAGCCCGGGAAGTTCAGGCCATAAATCGGGTGTGATATATTTACTGCCGGTGCGCGGGTAGGTAATAAATTTCTTTTCATACAAGCTTTGAGCGATATCAAGTGTTTCTGAAGCGGTAAAGCCCAATTTACGGTTCGCTTCCTTTTGAAGGCCGGTCAGGTCAAAGAGCAGTGGTGCCGGATCCTTTACGATCCGGGAACTTACACTGGTAACAACCGCCTGGTTTTTGCGCTGTATGGATTTTAAGGCATCTTCTGCCTGGGCCTTGTCATCCCACGTCAGAACCGAAGTGCTTTGAAAATCGGTAAACGATTTGGTATGCTGCAACTGGATTTGCCAGTATTTTTTCGGTACAAATTGCTGGTGCTCGTCATACCGTTTACAGATAAGCCCTAAGGTGGGGGTCTGCACACGACCCAGCGAATATACTCCGGAACCTGCGGCAATGGTGAGTGCCTGAGAGGCATTGATGCCCACCAGCCAGTCCGCACGGCTGCGTGCACGGGCGGCAAAATAGAGATTGTCAAAGTCTTCGCCCGGCAGTAAGTTGGTCAGCGCGTGGTTCAGTGCTTTTTCCGTCAGGGAGCTTACCCATAAGCGCTGAAAAGGCTTATGGCAATTAAGGTAGTCATAGATGTAACGGAAAATAAGTTCCCCTTCACGGCCGGCATCCGTGGCAACGATAATACTGTCGCATCTTTTAAACAAATCTCCGATGACGATGAGTTGCTTTAGGATTCTTTTATCGGGCAGAAGGCGTTCTTTTCCGGAACCTTTTCTGGGGGTCAGTAAAAAGGGGGCGGGAATAATGGGAAGGCTGTCTTTTTGAAAACTTTTGGTCCCATAGTCCTCCGGCAATCCTAAAGCGACCAGGTGCCCGAGTGCCCAGGTCACGGCATAGCCGTTACCTTCGAGGTGGCCTTCCTTTTTTACCGTAGCCCCTAACAGTGCGGCCAGTTCACGGGCCACGCTGGGTTTTTCTGCAAGTACTGCTATCATAATACATCATTTTTTTATTACATTTTTCTGCCCCTGCTTTTTGCCGGTGCGTCTTGCTGCTCCTGCTGCTTTGCAGTATCCGCCTCCTTTTGACCGGCTTTCTCCGCTTCTTTTGCGGGTGTTGCACCTTGTCCGGCTTTATTATCGGCAGCGGTAGCCTGTGAAGCAGTGGCTGGCAGGGCTTCCTCTTTTGATTTCGATGGGTTGTTAAATGAAAAGCCAACTTTGCCGCTCTCGTTATTGTAGGTGATATAGCCCTGGTATTCCTTATTGTTCTTATCCACAAGGCCGCTGACATATACCGTTAACCCATCTTTAAACTTATTGTACTGGTCATCGGTAAGTTCTTTGCCCCTGAACTCCCTTGGCGCTTCCTCGTAGGTTTTACCCTGTGACTGCGCCTGGGCAGGCTTGTTATCAAACAGGAATTCTACATAGCGCTTATCGGCATTGAACTGTACGGTAGCATCAAAAGGCTCACCTTTCTTGGAGATCATCCCTTCAAGCTGTAACGGCCTGCCTTCCTGCAATGCCTGCTTTTGGGCATCGTCCAGTTTTACACCTTTAATCTCGTCCGGTGCCTGTATCCATTCTGCCTTATAGGCCACCAGTTCGTTGGTCTTGCGGTCTACGCTGATTACGGAAGGGACATATTCGCTGGTCTTTTGGTTGAACAGGTCAACGACCCTGCCCATGTT
>Ga0247815_10000973_pt1 | contig 22182 bp, 18 predicted proteins | sample UWRJL194509B1_FD_181014 | JGI IMG/M metagenome (GOLD analysis project Ga0247815, IMG submission 181014) | Plant litter microbial communities from Arlington Agricultural Research Station in Wisconsin, United States - UWRJ-L194-509B-1 | ecosystem: Environmental > Terrestrial > Plant litter >...
GTTTCTTTTGTTTCGCCCCTAAGTCCGTTAACCTGCGCCCAGCCTGTTATGCCTGGTTTAGCGAAATGCCTAACCATAAACTTGTCTATTAGCGCCCTGTACTCTTCCGTATGTTTTAGCATATGGGGACGAGGTCCTACTACACTCATATTGCCTTCAAATACATTAAAAAACTGTGGCAGCTCGTCAAGACTTGTCCGTCTTAAAAACTTACCCATTTTGGTAATCCTATCATCGTTTTTGGTAGCTTGTTTCGAATTGCTATCACGATTAACCTTCATACTCCTGAACTTATAACACCAGAAAGGATTATCATTACGGCCACTTCGTAATTGTCTGAACAGAACAGGTCCACGGCTTTCCAACTTTATTAATAATGCAATAATGGGATATAACCAGCTCAATATAAAAATAATCACCAGGAAGCTAAAACAGATATCAAACAATCTTTTCTTGAACCTATTTTCTAAATTTTCTAAAGGCTCATTCCTAAGTGTCATCATTGGGAACTCACCACCAAGATAACTTATGGTAAAAGATGCCGCTATAGTTCTTCCCATGTCGGGAATAAACTTTAATCTGATCAGTTGCCTATCTGCCTCTTTCACTAATTCAGTAACCTCTTCCATTCGTGATGGAGCTATACATACATATAAATCTTTTACCCCTGCGTTTACTGCCTCTGAGATCTCTTCTATAATACCCTGGGTTAAATTACCAGATTCATCCGGAAACATACCATCATTAGACCCTATAAAACCGTAGAAATTTATATTTCTCTGTGTTTTTAAATATTGTTTAAGCCGGGCAGCCGTATAATTACTACCCATGATAGCTACGCTTTTAGTTGCTTTGAATTTTTTTACCAGTATGTATTGAAAAACTGTACCTATAAACCTGTTTAGTACGCATGCCACTGAAAGCAGTACATAAAATACAATTAGAAGTGCTCTGGAGAAGTCGCTATCTTTGAAGAAGAAAAGATAGCAAGTAAATAACGCACCGTGCAGTAATACTATCTTCCAGGTCGCTCTATAAATATTTTCAATCTGTTTGGTGCTTGACTCCGTATATAGACCAAATATAAAAGAGTTTAGCAACCATAAAAGATTACATATAATAACGTAATGTGTATGCCATTCTGCATGAGCAAAAATACCAAGCTGGCTAGTTACATAGAATGCAAGAAAATACACTGCATTAAGCATCATCAAGTCAATAACCGGCAAAATGAAACGCAATAGGTAAATGTATCTGGTTTGCATGAGTGCGAAACAAAAGGTTAAATCAGGTGTTAATGATATGATCCGTTAACAACAATCCTACCAATAAAACCGGGTCAGCAAAAGTAGTTGTTTTTTTATAGTTATTATAAGATACTGTATAGCCGATTAAAGCTAATAGCTAGAAATTGTCAATTTGTGTTAGTTTAAAGGTATAAAAACAGTAAAATTACAAACAGATTTATTATAATTATATTCATTTGGATATCTTTGCGGTAGGTGTTAAAACATTATTATGTACTATCAATAATTCACTATAGCGCTAAATTATACACTGCTTAAACATATATGGTTTCATTATTGAAACTATTGTGACTTGATCTGTTTATTATATGCATTTTTATATCCAAAGTACAAGATTTAAATAATTACAAAGTTATTAATGAAAAAAGCGCTCATGTTCAGTATTCACATATATGATAATTGCATTCAAGCAATCTTATCGTTGTATACGGAATTCGGACTAGCAACCAATTATATTATTTTTTGTATTGAAAATACGTCACTATATCAACTCTCTCTACACTCAATAGCAAACACTTATCACGATCTTCTTTTATTGGCAAAACAAATATCGACGTCTGTCGCTTCAGTCTAATACGATGAGAAGATGTAATAAGCCGACAAACAATTTGAAAAACTTTTAAATGCTAATAAGAAGAAGATTGATATCCATAGATGTGACTAAAGGGTCCTTTAGCCAGATAGTGACGGCAATAATGGAGCTCGCAGTAAAACGGGAATCTTCTTATGTTTGTGTAGCTAATGTTCACATGTTATTAGAATCTCATTATTCATCCGCTTTTAAAGATGTTGTTAATGGTGCAAATATTGTAACAGCAGATGGTATGCCATTAGCAAAAAGTTTTAAGCTTTTGTATGGGGAGCAGCAGGAACGTGTTGACGGCATGAACTTATTACCTGCTTTATTAAAGGAATCGGTTACAAGTTCCAGTTCAGTATTTTTTTATGGCGGAAAGCAGGGTATGCTCGAAACCACCGAGAAATACCTAAAAGAAACGTATCCCGATTTGATCGTTGCTGGAACATACTCTCCTCCATTTCGTGAGCTTACCGACGAAGAATATATTGATACTGCTAAAATGATTACTGCTTCTGGGGCTAATATCGTATTTGTAGTACTAGGCTGCCCTAAACAAGAAATCTGGATGGCAAAAATGAAGGGGAAAATTCCTGCAGTCATGATTGGTATCGGAGGGGCCTTACCAGTTATGGTAGGTTTACAACTCAGGGCACCAAACTGGATGCAGAGAAATAGCCTTGAATGGTCCTTCAGATTAATGCAGGAACCAAGGAGATTATTCAAACGTTATTTCAAAACCAATAGCCATTTCATTTATCTAATTACGAAGGAACGCTTCAAAAGAAGAAATGATAGTATTAATAACAAGAAAGAAACATTAGGGAATACCTTTAACCCGGCCGACCCTACATAAGGGGTTGTCACCCACATATACATAATCCAATTTATAAGTACAAAATTTCGCTTCAAAAGTATAAACTTGGTAGTTGAAAGGAGGCAATGTGAACGGAAAATAAGACTACAAAACTTTTGGCACTTATGAGTGCAGTGTTTTCGGTAAGAATGCTGCAGAGAAAACGGTAAGAATGAATACATAGTTCATCTTTTGGGGGCATGTCCCCAAAAGAAAAACAACCTTTGTCACCTATCAAAACGACGAGGTTATTATGAACCATTATTTAAACAAACTTATCACGTATCATCTAGTTCACCAAATGGAGCGCGAAGGATTTTCTACACAGAAAATAGCGGATCACTTTGGTATGAATTGGCGCACAGCCAAACGCCTTTTAAACCTTCAGGAGCAGGACTACCTGAATGAACAGGAAAAAGTACCTGGTAGGAAAAAATCACTGGAACTTTACGAGGAGTTTGTCAGGGCCAAACTTATTTTGCATCCCGATACTCCTGCAGCTCAGATGCATGACTGGTTAAAAGAGCAGCATCCGGATTTTCCGCAGGTTAGTCAGAAGACTGTTTTTAACTTTGTATTTTCTGTTCGCGGAAAATATAATATTCCAAAGACAGAGCCCGTCAGAGATTATTTTTGTGTACCGGAATTACCTTATGGACTCCAGGCACAGGTAGATTTTGGGTTCTATAACATGTCTACAAGTCTGGGTAAAACCAATAGAGTACAGTTTTTTACTTTTGTATTGTCCAGATCAAGGTTCAAATATATCCTTTTCAGTGACTGTCCCTTTACTACCGCATCAGTTATAAAAGCACATGAACTGGCCTTCGAGGCCATTAACGGCTGCCCGGTAGAGATTGTATATGACCAGGACCGCCTGTTTATGGTCTCAGAGAACCTGGGAGATATTATTCTTACCGCCGGCTTTCGTTCTTATGTTAGTCAAAGCACTTTAATCACCCATTTTTGCAGGAAAGCAGATCCGGAGAGCAAAGGTAAAGTAGAGAATGTTGTCAAGTATGTAAAACAGAACTTCTTACGGAACCGATCTTTTAAGGATCTGGAAACACTTAATACAGAAGCGCAGGCCTGGCTTTCCCGTACTGCAAATGCATTGGAGCATGGTACAACAAAAAAAGTACCGGCAGATGAATACCAAATCGAGAAAGACTTTTTGGCCAGTTGGTACCCGGTAATTGCCGAAACTGAACAATATCCATGCTACACCGTTCATAAGGACAATAAGATATCCTACAAAAGTAACGTGTACAGTATGCCTATTGGCACCTACAAAGGAAAAGGTACCAAAGTGTTACTCCAGATCACATTGGATCAGCTGGACTTATTGAATGATAAGCAACAAGAAATTTGTCGCCATGAGATCTGCAAGCTTAAAGGACAAAAAATCCTTTCCCGCGACCACGGGCGAGACAAACATGCCGCCATTGGGGAAATGATGCAGGAGTTCAGCGAGCTGATGGATAATAAATTACAAGCGTTGAACTGGGTGATGCAAATCAAGGATCACAAGCCCAGATATATTCGTGACCAGATTCAGCTGCTTAAATTAACGGTAGCAGGGCTTGATCCATTAAGTGCCTCAAAGGCACTTAATTATGTTTGCGCCCATCAGATTGTCAGTGCTACGGACTTTAGGGCTGTAGTTAATGCTTTACAGCGCGAAAAGCTCAAGGACAAACAGCCAGAGCCAATTATTATTCAGCTAAATCCCCTGGACGGAACAAGCAGATCTATAGCCGAGACAACTCCAGACCAAAGCGAACTGAGTACTTACGACACCTATTTTACGGCAAAATAAATTGCTGCCCGTTGTCTGTTAACCGATAATGGCAACGGGCATCTTTAAATAAATACAGAAATGGAAATACAAAAACAGGAAATCAAACAGCTCTGCAGCAAATTTATGCTGACAGGCATGGGTTCACAGTTGGAGAAACTGGTTAATGACGCAGAAAAACAACAAATAGGCTTCATGCAGTTTACATTGGAACTGCTCCAAAGCGAAGCGGACCATCGTCAAAGCAAGGACCAGGCAAAAAGAATGAAAGCTGCAGGATTGCCTAAAAGCAATGACCTGAAACATTATGATGCGGAGAAAAACGGGCTGAAAACTACCCGAATGGCACAATTGAGAGAACTAAACTGGATCGATCAATTGTTTAATATTGTCCTGATGGGGCCCAGCGGAACAGGAAAAACATACCTCGCGGCAGGTTTGGCAGCTGATGCAGTAAAGGCAGGATATAGGGCTTACTTCAGATCCATGGAAGACATTGTCAATACCTTAAAAACTAAAGACTTTGTCAAATCACAAATGCTGGAGTATAAAAGATTGCTGAAAGCTAACATGATTGTTCTGGATGATATCATGCTTTTCCCGCTGGAAAAGAACATCGCCGTGGCATTCTTTAACTTCATTAATCATATCTACGAATCAACTTCTATTGTCATCACCACTAATAAAAAGCCTACAGAATGGGCCAAGATGCTCGATGATGAAGTTATCGCCACAGCATTACTGGACAGGCTCCTTTTTCGGTGCGAAGTGGTCAATTTAACCGGTGAAAGTTATAGGTTGGAAAATAGACAAACTTTCTTTGAATCATAGATTATATCTAATACTTTTGACCTGAGTTGTGTATTCATTGCTACCGTTTTCTCGGCGGTATTCTTACCGAATGTTATGTACTCATTCTTGCCAAAAACCTTGCACTTTTAGTTACCGTCTACAACTGCAAGCCTACAGTTCTTTCTATATACACATTTTGGTGGGGTCAACGTCGTCAAGAATATCCAATTATTGGCAAAGCTTTGTAAAAAGTTAACAAAATCTTCCACAAAACCAGGGCATAGCAGTAAGATGACAAAATAACCATTCATTTTTTGCTATATAACAGTACGTATTAGAATACTGAATGATCTTCTTTTGCAAAAAGATGTTCCAGAATAAATTGACACAATTAATATTCGTTCCATTTTAATAAGTATATGAAGTATATTATATCTTTGCTCGCAAGAAGCGAAACAATCCTTTAGCTATTCTCTTAGATATAAATTTAAAATGAAATCCAAAGTAACCATAGTGTCTTTGATTCTTAATGTCGTATTTATCGTCATTGCAGTTTCTTATGTGTATCCAAAGATTATTAGCAGAATTACCAAGCATTACAAAATAGTAATGTTTGGAGATTCATTAACGTTTATGGGTGATTGGCCGGGTCTTTTAGAAAAGAGGAGTGTGAAAGTCTCAGGTAATCCAGGTTTTACTACTTCTCATTTTCTTTTTATAGTTAAAGAGCAAGTATTAAAATTTAGTCCAGATACTTGCTACATCCAAGGGGGCATAAACGATATAGGTGTTGGTATACCTCTTCTAAGAACCATTAAGAATTATAATACTTTAATTGATACCCTTGAAGATCACAAGATTATTCCAATAATTCAAAGTACTCTGTTAACAACGGATGTGGATCGAAATAGGGCCGTAGACAGTTTGAACAACAACTTAGTTAATATTTGTCTAAAAAAGGGTATTAGGTACATTAATCTTAATACCAGTATGTCCGTAAATGGCAAATTGAAAAAGGAGCTTTCCTTAGATGGTACTCACATCAATAAAGAGGGTTATGAAATATGGGCAAAAGCTATCAAATAACAATTTAAGGATTGTCGTCCATATAAATGTGGGTGTGCTAAGAACTGTTTCATGAGTAATAGACACTTAGACACTATATCTTATGGCAATACAAGACAAATTTGACTTTGAGTACTTTAAAAAAGGAAGCAATCGCAGGTTTCTACGAAAATAAGAAGATGATCGGCACTGACGGGGTTTAGCTCTGATGATATAACATTTTTGGAATCTATTATAGCTGGATAACATTGATTATCAATCATTCTATCGATTTATCTGCTAATTCAGTAACCTACTGAAAACAGACAGAGTTTCTTTGCCACAATTCTCAATATTAAACTTAGGAAGAATTTTAGCTCCATCTTGCACGATTCTTTTCTGCAGGATATTATCGCCCAAAACCAGACTGATTCCATTAGCTATAGCACTTGAATCTTCATGATCTACAAAATAACCAGCTTGTCCTAATATTTCCCTTAAAACAGGAATATCTGATACAATGCAGGGAACCTTATAATTAAGTCCTTCTAATGGAGGGAATCCAAAACCCTCAATCCGCGGCAAGAATAAGAATAAAGAAGAATTGCTAAATAGAGATGTAAAAACAGTTTCATCAGCAAATCTTATAAATTCGATTGAAGCTTGCTGTTCTTCACTTAATTCTATATTACATTCACTGATTCCACAAATTTTTAATGGTAATGGACTTGCGGTAAGCTTTCTATACTCCAAATATCCACGAATAATATGATCTTTATTTTTATGTGGCAGATCAGAGGTAATCGCAAATATATAAGGATTTTTCTGAGCAACTTTTTCTCTTGCTAATGGAAGAGAAATACCATTGTAGACAACTTCAACATCTGTTCCTTTATTAACATAATTAAGTATCATGTCTCTGGAAAACTTAGATACTGTTATAATTTTGTTGGCGGTTCGTATTGATTGTAAAAGTGTCTTTGTAATAATAAAATTCTCAAATGCACCAAAATAATCAGGGTATTCCTCTGCGTAATAAAATGGAATCATATCATGAACAGTAACCACAATAAACGGTCTTTCTCTTCTCTTAAAAAATCCCGGAGAGAAGCCTTTGGGCGAGAAATATACGTCACATTGCTCAGCTTTTGCTATCCTAAGTGCAGTAAACATTCGCCAAATTAGCCTTTCCTTAAAGGTTGGATAATCATTAGATATTTTTTTAATTGTTATATTTTGAATTTCGCTAATCTCATTATAATTCTCCCCAGAACACGTTACGACTAGATTCAATTCCCTATTTTCAGAAAGGTTTTTTAAAAGTAGTAAAGCATAGTTATATATACCAATACTCTTTCCTTTGCTTATTGCTATTTCATAAAAATCAAATAGAACTTTCATATTATATTTTTTGATTTATGGAGATAAAAAGAGTTAAGAATTGATTGCATCAATGATACCTTTAGCTGCACTTTCTGCATTATACTGTTTAACAAATTGTAATGCATTGTCTGACAATTTCTGATATTTTAAAGGATTATCTATGATCATTAAGATTTTGTTTACCCATTCTTGTTCAACCATCGGTAAGATATATCCATTAAAGTCATCTCTAACTAAATCGCCGGCCACTCCTGCCTCTTTACAAGTTATTACTGGCAAACCAGAAGCCATAGCTTCATTTACTACTACACCCCAAGGGTCATTTTTTGTGGGGAATAAAAATAATTTAGATTTAGAATAGTATAGTGGCAATTCGTTCTGATCAATAAAACCAGGATAGCTGTATTCTATCTGGTAAAGATTTAATAATTTCAACATCTCGTCCTTTAGTGGACCACCACCTAAAATAAGCACCTTGCACTTGCCACGTGATTGCTTTATACCTTTAGCCACCTTAATAAAGAATAAAGGCATTTTACGGTCAATAAATTGACCTGAAAACATCAAATCATATTCCTTTTCATCAAATGGTGTTGCAGAGAATAGTTTATTATTCACACATAAATATGTTCTAAAGAATTTATGTTTCTCTACCTTATAACTTTGATATAACTGGGCAGCGCCGATACTAGGACCCACAAAAGCTTTTGCCTTAGCAAAAATAATTGTACGGACCAAACGATGCACAATTGACAGATGGGATTCTGAAATTAGGGTACCATCAGTAAATACGACTAGGTCTTTTCCTTTGAATAGAGTCCACAGATAACTATAAATCATTGTTGGATAGAACCCCATAATAATTACTACATTCGGGTTTAGTTTATTTAACACAGAGAATATCTTAGTATTATTGTGTACAGCATTTTTGTTAACATTTGATAATATCTCCTTTTTATATTTACCATACTGAAACTTCCATTCTCTATCCGCCTCTCGTTCGGCACAATATATTACACTGTAATTCCCTTCAAAATGCTCATAAACCAATTCGTGAATTCTCTCTCTGTACGGAGCTGGGATATTTGTTACAAGCGCTATATTTAACATAAAATTATATTTAACTAAGTTTATTTTTCCCGCTCCCAATGTATATTTCAATTATCAAATCGGCATTTCCTTTTCAACCTAAATACATTAAGAAAAGATGCAATCATACCAACAGTAATAGCTTCCTATTTTAAAATATCCCAAATTCTGGGGAACAAAGTTTTCAACCAAAACATGGACAAATAATAAGGCAGTTGCACTGGAAAATGTTTTTTTAAATAATATAAATTCTCCTTATACGCTAGCCCCTTAGGACTATATAGGTAGTCCAGTCGCATTTTAAAAGTAGATTTACTAGATAACCAATTATCCCCATGGTCATCTATACAATATCCGCCAATATTTCTGTTTACCAGGATAGGAAAACCCATCTTACTAGCTGATAAGGTATAATCATAGTCAGCAATACCATGTGTAAATGCACTATCAAATATGCCAATCTTCTCCACAACTGATTCCATAACTAATAATATATTTGCGTTAGCCAAAGAACACAGTTTAGGAGTAGACTCTGGCGAAACCAACGTCATAGAATACCTTAATATTCCTTTTTTCACAATTCTACCACCGTATGAAATTTCCTTAGAGATAGTGTCAGCAGTTGTACCAACATACACACCTTCTTTATGAAAGGTATTTAGGCTATAAGTATTTGTTTCCAGCAAGTCTGTTAAAATCGATTTACTTAATACGACATCGTCATTCAAAAGCAAATACCCATCAAAATCACGTACACTTTTGGCGTGTTTCCATATTACTGACATTCCTCCAGCCCAAAATAAATTGCCAGTACCAGAAACAACATTAACAAGTGGATATTTATTCAAAATAATTTCCCCGGTTTTATCAGGAGAATTATCGTCTAAAAGAAATACGTCAAATGTAAAATCAATAGGCTTATCAGCATTGTAAAGGCTATCCAAGCAGGCAATTGTTTTATTTACTCTGTTATAACAAGTTAAAAGAACAGCTATATTCATATAAATTAGCTAATATTTATTAATAAAATTAAACCGCTTCTATTTGAGATGATCCGCGACCTTTTATAGCCATTTTATATCTCTTTCCGAACATTCCATGAACCCAATACTTAATCTCCATTTCAGACATCCTCCTGAATACTTTAGATAAACACAAACCTATCATTAACCAAAGAAAGACAGTGTTCAGAGTAAAACCGTTAGTATCCTCAATCCACGAATAAAGCCATCGGAAAGCAATGAACACACCCAACATTTTACTATAAATATTATTAGAATTAGTGATTGCTAAATAAGATGCTCTGTAAAAAACCAACATAAATATAAATACTCCAACTAAACCTGTCCAAGTAAAAACATTAAGTATAGCCGCTTCATTTGTCAAACGTTCCTTTTTCCCCGTAATATCTGCAATGTCAGCAAATGCTTCAGTATCATTACCACGAGCAGGACTTCTTCCAAATAACCAGGTATCATACCTATCTGCTGTTTGCAGTACCTCTTGATATAAAAATGTTCTTGTATCAGCTTTTAAGTCATCCTCGATCACTTCTCCCTGAGAATTTTGTTTAACATCTACAAGATCACTCTTCACATAATCATTGATATTGAATATGTTAAACGTTCCGGTGATTGCTAAATAGAAAAGTGCAAAGGGAAGTATAAATAATATGTTTCTTATAACACCTAACATTCTAACAGTAATTATTCGTCTAAAATAGAATATAAGTAATAACATAATCGGCATCACAAATTTAATAACATTACTTCGTGCACCAAAATCAGCAAATATACCAATCAACGTAAAAACCACTACAATCCATCTTCCTTTCTTATGTAGAACAGGTAGAAATAAAGAAAGAAGACTTATAGGAACTAAATAAAATCCATACGCGCCTTTTATTGTAAAAATCGCAACAACAAAAAATATCGGCAAACCATATTTAATGTAAAATTTTATGATTCTCTGTAATAAGTATAAATTACTACAGCAATAGGCAACTAATGGCACTAAAATCCCTAGAGAATTGATTAGTAAACCTTTCCAATCCCAATATGTATCAGCAATTAGTACACCTCTTAAGATCGAGAACAAATTATAAGCTATATAAACACTAACTATACTTAATTCACTTTTGTAAGTTATTACCTGTTTAGTTCGTAATTTCCAAAATATAAATAAGGTAAGGGTCGGAATAATTAACCAAAATAACCAGTGGTCTGTTGGTATTATCAGATAAGGAGTTACTGAACTTATAGCAACAAGAACAATTAGAAAAGGAGCAAATTTAGCAGCGCCATTAAATTTATACCTTTTTTCCATCAATTTTTCTTATAAGAGTCGCAGGATTCCCAGCCCAAATTTCATTATCAGGAATACTCTTTGTTACAACTGAACATGCACCAATGATCGAATTCTCACCAATACACACTCCTTTTAAAATTGTTGAATGCGCACCAACAAAAGCATTATCTTTAATATAAACGGGCTTAGTTTTTTTATTTAATTTATCAAGTTTACTATCATTCCTAAGCACTGCGTCTAAAGAGTGAAAATCTGTATCGTAGATACAAACACCGCCTCCTATTTTAACATTATCACCAATAATAATTTTCTCCTGCGAAATTATAGCAGTAGAACTGATTCCAACATTATTTCCAATGATTAATGATGCACCTTTATCAACAAAAAAAACGCAAGGTTGAGGACGACCAATTGGGTTTCCCACTAATCCATTATTCAATGTAAAATTACTACCAAATTTACAATACCCACCTCTTGCTACCATAACAAAAGGGACTCCGTATGTTTTAAAATCAATAAAAAGTATATTGTTGGAGTAAAACTTCATCCAAGTGTATAAATTATTCACAAACACACTCACACTCGATGACAAACGCCTTAATATCTTTGCAATTAGCGAAAAGTATCTTTGCATATCGTATTATAAATTTCTATTAATTTACCAGAGTTAAGTTCTTTATGATGTCTCAATGAGGCAATGGCTCTACTATTAGCAGATATACGCTGTGCTAATGATTCATCTGAAAATATCCTGCAGATAGCATGTGCTAACATCTCAACTTCTTCAAATCTATATAATAATCCTGATTCACCATCTTCTATCATATCAGCCATCCCACCTACAAATGAACCAATGCATGGCACACCCAAAAGCTGAGCCTCTCCAATTGAATTGGGGCTGTTTTCAATAGAAGAGGGACATACAAATACATTTGAAGCCAAAAAGCGTTGGACAATTTCTTTCTCTGAAAGAATTCCAGTAAAAATAATATATTGTTCTAATCCATTTTTCTGAATAAGGTTTTTTATAAATCTACCAAATCCACTTAATCGCAAACTATTTTTATTTACGAAATCATGTCCCGCCACGTAGACTTTTGTCTCTGGAAAATGTTTGATAATAAGAGGAAGTGCAAAAATTAGCTGTTGCATCCCTTTTATAGGATAGTGAGCTTGACTCAAAAACACAGTATATTTTTCACAGTTATTAAAATCCCATTTATTCTTATAAAATTCAGACCTAAGAGTTTCATTGTTTAAATGGTATTGGATTGTACTATTGATTGCCCATGATTGTGCTCTGTCCCAATTGGTTCGCCCGATAATGTGACGTACAGACTTAATCATTTTCTGCTCAAATTTACCACGATTGAACATAGCATTCCGTTGACTAAAAATAGTGTCTCTCTTAAAAAGATCCCTAAACGTAATATTTGCCAAAAGTGCTTTCCAACTGATACCTCCATAGTAATATCGCTCGTATACACTTATAAGTCCTTGTATTGAAATAACAATATTGTCTTCAGGAAAGATATTGATATACGCTAACCCATGAGGGAATTCTGATCCGTGAATATGAACAATATCAGCTTTGAAAAGCTCACGAACTTGTTGCCAATAATATTCAAGTTTATTATCATAAATCGGTGCTGATTGAGACCTAGGAATTAAAAAGTAGGTAATATTTTTTATTACCAAAACTTTTAAATCAATACCATCGTAAAGTGATGCGACTCCAAGCTTAAGCGTAGCATCTTTATTTAAAAGTGCTTCAGCTGCCGCAGGCATCCATCCTCCAATATGTGGTATGCCAATACCTAACTCAATACAAACATCAGGAAATAATGTATTTGTAATCCAGAGAATATTCATTCAATTAATTTTTGTATCGGCTTCATGTTGCTTTTGCAGTTCTTGCAAACACTATATAATTTAAGAATAAAGCGAGATTAAGACTTAGCTAGGTGAATCCAAAACGGTTTATAGTTTTTTAGGTAAGTTTTCTTTCCAAGTTTTTATATTTTCAACTGGCAATTTGATCTCTGTAATGTAAGGCTGATCAATAAAATTAAATGCCTCTTCAATATTTTGTCTCTTAATCACATTTAAATTTGTATCCTTGGCGATTTCTACTGCTCGATTATCAACGGCCACGATGAGCGTCCTAACACCCTTTTGCAGTGCCCTAACCCCCGCATGTAAACGCGTACCCAGATACTCAACCAAAGGATCCTCTAAAATCTCATTATACGCCTCAATAGTTGGTGCTACGAGCTTAATTCTATCTGCCCTAGGAAAGATATCATGCAAATAATTAACGTCATCAAAACCTTGCACCCACAAATAAACAGTTTCATAGTTATCTACGAGGATGTCCAGCAATCTCTTATCTAATTCTTTATCTGCTTTGTAAAAAGTTAAGGTTGTTATAACCTTTGAGTTTTTTTTCTGCGGAATCCTCTTACATAACTCCGGACTTAAATCCCAAAGCGTAGGGCAGGTTGTATTAACTACGTTATTGATACCAATTTCTTTAAGCATTTCACAGGTATAGGAATCTCGAACTGAATGCAGATGGTCCTGATCAAAAATAGATTTATACAAATCAGATGTATAACGATTTGGCTTGTTTTGATATTGCCACCAGCCAACCCCCATTAATAGAATTTTATTTTTCAAAAAAAACTTATGTCCTGGATCTATTTTCCATTGCGATTGCATATCCATATTTGACATTAAGAGATTAGTACCCGATACGAATAGATGATCATTTTCTGCCATGAGCCTTTTACCTTCATAATTTGTATTTAATTGTGAAGGATAGTTAGTAAAAAAATCATCTGGATATATCTTTCGAAGTTCTTTTGAAACTGCTTCATAGATAATAAGATCCCCTAGATTTGATGTGCCAATAGATGGATTTATAATACCTATTTTCAAATATGGTGATAACTGAGGGTCTACAACTTTATTTTTGATGAAAGCTTTACCGTATGTCTTGAACAAGTTTTTGTAATAATTATAATAGAACATAAGTATGGTTTAATGGTGATAGTTAATAATAAATGGTTAAAAATTACATTTGGACTTCTTCATTTTTTTTTAGTGACCAATAATCTTGAATATTTCGAAAATTATCCAATTTAATGTCAGTTGTTGAATTACTCATAATATATAAAGGGACATCGCCCCGAAATGATGCCCATCCTGAAAAGGATGATGGCGGTCCAATAATATAATCTGAAATGCTTAATCCATATAAATCTTTACAAGCGGAGCTTTCAGGCATAATAAAACATGAACACCCTTCAAAATACGTAATATCAATATTTTCATTACTCGAGATAAAAAACGAAATATTGCTATTTGGAAACAACTTTTGCATCTGAAGCATTACCTTGTGATATTCCTCGTCAGAATAATAATACTTTCCATTCATCCATTCTTTGTAATCTCCTCTTCTAATGTGTACTCCAACGATTAAATCTATTTTCCTTTTAATAGAGACAAAATAATTATCCACTGCTGTGATCACCACTGAATCTGGAGAAAACAGAAATTTAATGTTTTCTTTTTGAATTAGCTGGAATTTACTTTTGTACATACCCATTCTAGCCTCAATAAAACTGACAAATGGTAGTAATCTAAATATAATTTTATAAAACTTTAATGAATACTTATTTGCAAAGACTTTCTGCAAAAAAAGTATATAGAATTTATAACCTAAGATAGAACACAGAAATTTGGAATATAAAGGGAATTTAACGTGATCACTTTTCAACAAATTGGGATAATCTTTAATAGAAATATCTGGCGATAGAATAACAATATACGTTTCATTTTCTAATGCATCTGCAATATAATTTGAATATATCCAAAACTGATTACACGTTTGTCCGCCTGCTTGTACTATTTTCATATATTAATGATGATCATGATTAAGAACAAGAACTATTCATTTATCCCAGTCAAAGTGCAACTCATTCGATGCTTGCCCTTTATCTTTGATAAAATGAAATAAGTCATTTAAAGTAATTCATTTATAAATTTATTACGAATCCCCGATTTTTGAATCAACTTGATTATAATCAGCTTTATACTACCTTTTTCCTCAAGATTAAATCCAATATACCAAGCCCAAACGAATACAGATATTGTACTGATCATTGAGATAACTATTAATCTTAATATCCCCTGATCCATTAAAAAGTATGGTATTACAGATAGTCCTCCTGATAGGAGTAATATACTTACACATCTTCCCACAACATCTTTTAAGAAAAGAACAATAGGTAAATCATAATTTTTCTTAGAGAAATATAAACTTATGATGGATTCTGAAAGAGAATATGCAATAAAGACCAAATACAAGGAATAGGGAGGGAATTTTAGAAAAAATAATAAATATGAAAATATCAAAGGCATAAAGCGCAAAACAGACACGTATATTTGAAATTTTCGAATATTACCCACCGCCATAATTGAACTTGAGAGCGTAACATATAGTTGCTCCACTAAATTACGAGCTAAAAGCAACCTGCAAAAAATCACTGCATATTCGGGTACATCCTTAAGCCATAATTTAAATATAAATGGCATTTCTATAAAAACTGGTATATAGAAAAAAATCAAAAGGAGAAAGGAAACTTTTGTTCCTGCAATTGAGGCCTTGACCATTAAAGCACGATTACCAGCACCTTCACTTTTTGCGATCACGGGATTTAATGCCTTTAGCATTGTTACTGCAAATGCCCCTAACTGTCCACTGACCTGTCCAGCAATTCCTTGCGCTGCATTTACCACAGTTCCAAAAAACATATTCATTAAAATTCCCTGCCCATAGTTCGCAAGCATACTACTTGATGAGCCGAAGAAAGACCATCCTGCAAAGCCGGTCATCTCTTTAAAAATTGGCTTACTAAAATAAATCTTAAAATTTATCTGGCACTCGGCATATTTTCTGTGACAATATACCCGTCGCATGACTAGAAGTAAAATAGCCAAAAGGGCGGTTAATAGTCCATATACGACCAACTTATCATAAGCAGTATACTTTACATAAATTGCAATTGCTAATCTCAATACTACTTCTATAATACCGAAAACAGCAAAATGCATCATGTTCTCATGAGCATTAATAACGGCATCGTATGGAACAGAAACAATTGTAAATAACGTACTTACAATCATAAACTGAAATATTATTTTAGCCACATCTATACGTCCTGGTGAAATTTTCAGAATGCCCTCAAATAAAAAATAGCCTACCGCCTCTAAAACAAGAAACACTACTAAAGCTATTATTATGTGCAAAATTATGCTAACATTAAAAATACTTTTAACCTTTTGAAAATCACCTGCACCTTCTGCATGAGAGATAAATCTTTGCGTGGCATTCGCCATTGATCCATTTAAAAAGGTAAGCATAGATATAGCCCCAGCTACAAGGTTAAATATGCCAAAATCGTTTACCCCAAGCGCATTTAATATCAGTCTGGTAGCATATAAGGAAATAAATACAGTAATGGCCATCCTAGCATATAAAATACCGGTATTCATTGCTACTCTATTACCTGTCTTCATCTAGCATACTAATTTTAAAGTCGTCTATCCTAATGTTTTCCAAATTAGAATTTCAAGAAATCTGTGAACATAACTTAGTTCCTTTTAAATATTTTTTGTAAAAACGTTTTGTCTTTCGAGGGAGCAGCATAATTCCCATAACCATAGCCATAACCGTATCCATACCCACTAGTCACGTTTATATCATTTATTACAATCCCTATTTTTTTCATCTTTTTATCTTTGTAAAGATCATCGACAATGCTTAATTGGTGTTTGTAAGTGTAACTCTGCCTAACAACATATAAACAAATGCTTGCATGAGGTTCAATTAATTGTGGATCTGTCACGAGTCCTAAAGGAGGAGCATCAATTATAATATAATCAAACTTTGTTTTTAACTCTGCGATCAATTCCGTCATCCTACCATCCATTAAAAGTTCAGCAGGATTTGGTGGAATAGGACCGGAGTTTACAATAAACATGTTAGGACTGATTGATAGCGGCTTTATTATATCATCAGCTTTAAGTGTAGGGTCAATAATGTAATTAGTAAAACCTGAATCATTTAATATATCCAATTTTAATGAAAGTCCTGGTTTTCTCAAGTCTAGTTCCATCAGTGCAACTCGCTTGCCGGATAAGGCCAATATATTGCCTAAATTGAGTGAAACAAATGACTTACCCTCTCCACCCATACTGGATGTCATCATTATAACATTACCGTCAGTACCATTTAAATAAAATGATAAATTAGTTCTCAATGCTCTAAATTGCTCTGCAATAACCGAGCGAGAACTATTTGCTACAACCAAATTGTCCTTTTCTGCATTATGAATTATTTCCCCAAGGATAGGAACGCTAGTAAATCCAGTTATATCCTTTTTATTCTGAATCTTCGTATTTAACATTTCCATTAGGTATAAAACGCCAAAAGGTAAAATTACACCCATTAGTATTCCCAAAATATAGATCACTTTTGACTTCGGACTAATAGGTATTCCGTCTGCTTCAGGAGGATCAATAGTCCTCGAGTTTGCTATATTAGATGTTTTAGATATTGCAGTTTCTTCGCTTTTTTGCATTAGGAAAATATATAATTCCTGTTTAATTTGCTGCTGGCGCGCTAAATTTAAATAATTTCGCTCTGTCTTAGGTACTTGCTTAATCTGTCCTTCGGCATTAGCCATCTGACTTCTGATCTTATTCCTTGATATAATAAAAGAATTACGAGTACTGATCAAATTAGACAACATATCTTTCCTGAGATTTGCTATCTGCTCATCTAAATTAATGACAACAGGGTTATTGATGGTGGTACTTAATAGTCTTCGATCTTTTTCAAGTAAGAGCGTATTGTACTTCTCAATCAACCCATTAAATACTAAATCTTCAGCTAATAAAGAACTTGGCAACACGCGTTGAATTTTAGCATCGTTTAAGTATCCCTCTAAACTATTCAGAACATTAATCTGCGTTTCTACTTTAGCTAAATCAATTACAAATTGTCCAGTAGAAGAAACCAGCAATTTACCTTGTTCACTCATATCAGCCAGATTATTACTTTGCTTAAAGGTTTGGATATTACCCTCAAGCCCTTGTAACTCTTCTCCAATATATGTTAGTCTGTTCTTTATAAACTTTATTGTACTATCAGCAACTTCATTTTTATCTTTAAGATTACTTTGCACATAATTATAAATTAATCGATTTAGAATATCCTCACCTTTTTTAGGCATAGGATAATTTAGAGCCAAGTCTATAATTGTAATTTGTTTATTATTTACTGCAACACTTAGGTTATTCATTATTGAAGCAGCTCTTGCCTTCACTGACATTATTTCAAAACCATACTTTTCATAAAGAACTGGAACTGCATAATTTCTCCTTATTTGCAAGACACCAACTCCAGGAAGAACAAAATCTTGGTTGTATTTTATAGTTGTATCTAACAGATCCGTTTTAATTGAAAGCGTATTGTTTTTTAAGATCTCAACATTTACAGCGGTACTTTTAAAACTTTGTTCTAATTTGACCTCTTGTACGATAAAAGGGGATGAATATAATTCTATCTTCATGATAGAACCCTCATTGTAATAGATTATATTGAGATTCATATCTCTTACAACCTGTTGCATTAGGTATTTGGTCTTAAAAATTTCGGCTTCGTTATCAACTGTACTTTTAGTACCCAGCAGATTTCCCAAGCCACCCATCGCATCAGAAGATCCCAACCCACCTCCTTTTTTATCGTCATTAACTAAAACGCGTGCAGTGATTTTGTAAATTGGTGTAGTATATCTTACATATAAATAAGCAATGCTAAAACATAGGAAAACTGAAAAACATATCCAGTACCAATTATTCAACGCCCTATAGAAAAGCTGTAATAAATCAACTTGATTTTCTTTATCTTGCTCGTCTATAAACTGGTCTTCTTGTAAATTCATTAATTTGGGAATTGTTGTAAATATTTTTGCGGACTTATTAGATTCTAGAAATCAGTGTAATTAATACAGTTAGCGCTGTACCAAGAATTGCTAATGTCTGAGTTCTTGCTTGATTTAAGGACGCAGCTTTACCTTTATTAGGTTCCACATACAAAACATCATTTTGCTTAAGGTAAAAGTAAGGACTTGTAAATAGCTCCTTAGAATTCAGGTCCAGACGTGCAAATTGTTTTTCACCATTATTATCACGTACTAATAGCACATTCTCTCTCTTACCATAGATGGTGAGGTCACCAGCTAATCCTAATGCATCTAAAATACTGACCTTTTCGTTCGGTATGACATAGGCTGCAGGTCTAGCCACTTCTCCTAGAACTGTAACTTTAAAATTCGCATAACCAACCTGAACATTGGGGTCTTTAAAAACAATCGCAGCTTTGGCTGTAATAAGATCTCTAGCTTGGAAAGTTGTTAAGTCGCCAATTTTCACTTTACCAATTACAGATAAGTTGACCTCACCGTTTTTATCTACCAAAAAGCCTGCACTTGGCTGAGTCGCCGTTAAAGCAGAACCCTGCGTAGTATTTGTGCTAATCGCCTGTGATCCCACCTGGTTAACTACCATAGAAGTAATTGGATCTATGGTAAAAACAGATATAGAAATTATATCATTCGGTTGAATAGTTGGATCTTTAAAGATAGCCGTATTTGCTAAAACAGATTGTTCTTCCATACTAATATCTTTGAAATAAGGAACGTTTTTCGTACTGCCGCAAGAGGTAAGAAAAATAGCGACAAAAATTAAAGACGTAAACAGTCCACAGTGATTTTGGTATAGTTTATTCATAAGTAATTCAGTAGGTGAATCCTGATATAGTAAATATCTACAAACTTACCCTTTTAATTACATATTTAAGGTAGCAATTTGATAATGGATTCAAATATCAAATTGAAACTTTATTTTATAAGTTCAAAAGACGCAACAGCGAAGTTATGTAATGGTCTATTATCAATTTGAATATTTTCCCCTGGCTGTCCCTTAAATTACCCCTATCAAAAAAATAAATAGATTTTCTGTCTGGATTATTTATATACCCATAATTATTGTCACGTGCATACATAAAAGTTCCCCCTACAGGACTTTCACTGCAATCAATAGAAACAGAGTTATCATCTGGGATAATTTTAATATTTGATAGCGTTAAATAACGCCCTGATTTATCTTTTATTTTAAAATGTCTCGTCCTGAAAAAACCTTACAGGTGAACAATTTTGATCCTTAATATTCCTTACATCAATTTCTTCTTAATCCTATATAAAGTTTACAATATAATAAAGTAAAAGAGTTGATGCAATAGCCAACCTCATTTTTTAATCTAGCTCTAAAACAGCTGCAGGTTTTTTGAATCTTCTATATTGCTTCCACTGCTTTTTAAGAATTCCCATTTCTTTATGGGCCTGTTCAGGAGTAAGGTAGTTGATACTACTGTGTGGTCGTTTTGAATTATAGATATCAATGATCCTGGACAATGCTTTTGATGCCTCCTTATGATTTTGGTACACTCTTTTTGGATAAAACTCATTTTTAATAATACCATTAACACGCTCGGCAAGAGCATTGTCATAGGGGCTACCACTCTGGGTCATACTAATTGCGATTTTGTCTTCATTTAAAATATCCACATATTCAGCACAACAATATTGCACTCCACTGTCAGAGTGATGCACAAGTGAAAATGGCAGTTTATATTTTCTGTTTGCTATCGCCATCCTCAAAGTATTTATACAACTGCTAGCCTCAAGTGTGTCATGAAGGCTGTAACCCACAATTTTTCTGGAATATGCATCAGTGATCAAACTAAGATAGCTGAACCCCTGCAGAGTTCTAACATATGTGATGTCACTAACCCAGAGCTGTTCCTGATCCGTTATACACATCTGTTTAATTAAATTCGGATAGCGTTTTAACCAATGATTTGAATTCGTCGTCTGAACCATTCTTTTTCTCCTCCTGATCAGCAACCCGTGGAGCCGTAATAAATCGATGAGTTGATCTCTTCCCATTTTTATGCCGTGTTTAATAAACTCTGGTTTCAGTAGGAAATAAGCTCTCCTTGTACCAAGTAATGGCATATCATCCCTTGTGTCTTTAATCATTGTAAGAACAATCATACGGGCTATAGAAGTCTTCTTGAAATGTTCCATTGACTCATAATAAGCCTGTCTTGTAACACCAAACAGTGCACAGAGACTACCCAAACCTTCATTTGGCAATTTCTGCCTTAGTCTTTTGACTGTTTGGCACCAAGCTTTTTTATGATTTTTATATTTAGATCTTGTTCACTGACCTCGATAATGGTCTGAAGACCAACAATAGTCAACTTTACCTTTTCCAACTTCTTAGTAAGATCCATCACGTGCTTCGATAAAACTCTTACTTTGGGTTCCTCGTTTGTATCCATCATAGTATTTTTGGCTATCTCCATGGGCCTCATATTATTATGAGAGAGTGAAGGCACCCAGTTATCAACGGTTTTCCTGTTGATAACGTATTTCAATGCTGCAGCTCTTTGACTTACTAGACCGCTAGTAATTTCTTGAACAACCCTGATCTTAAACTTCTCATTATAAGATCGGCTACTTTTTGTTTGTTTAATCCTGATAATTTCTTTTTTAATCGTCATTTTTCGCGATTTAATGTAAGGCTATTTCAGGACGAGACAAGTGCGGAGTTTATTTAACTCACATTTTTTTTAGTCGCAATGAAGGCCTTTCAATTAAATACCAGGAAGCAAAAGCAAAACATAATGTCACTATTACTGCTATGATAAAATAAAGAAAAAAGTTAATAGCTGGAAAAAATGAAGCAATACACTGCTGAACGATAAACGCCCATATATAAAGTCCATAAGAAAAATCCCCATTCTTGGTGAAGCTTTTTATGTGAGTAGTTTTAACAAAGCCTATGTGTATAATAAAATAAGACAAGGATATACCGGTAATTAAATACGACAAAT
>Ga0247815_10000976_pt1 | contig 22135 bp, 23 predicted proteins | sample UWRJL194509B1_FD_181014 | JGI IMG/M metagenome (GOLD analysis project Ga0247815, IMG submission 181014) | Plant litter microbial communities from Arlington Agricultural Research Station in Wisconsin, United States - UWRJ-L194-509B-1 | ecosystem: Environmental > Terrestrial > Plant litter >...
CTCCGAGATCCTTGCTTCGGTCGCGGATGCACTCGAGACGCCGATTTCGGTCATCATGCGTGAGGTGGGCGACCGCCTCGCAGTGATCGAGGGAATCAATGTGATTCCCGATACCGTCCCCGACGACCTCGTCGCGGACTTCGACGCGGGTCTCATCTCCCGCTAACTCACGACTTAGTTCGGCCGGGGACGGTGTGCCCGGGTCGAAATGGATGCCCGGCTCGCGCGAGCCGGGCATCCTCCGTTTAACCCGGTGCCGGGTGCGTAGCGCCCGGCGGCGGCCTCGGATCGAAACGGGTTACCGTTAATGCATGCGTCTCAGCGAATTCTGGATCGCCGTCACCGATGAGTTCGGCGACGTCTACGGTCGAGCGCTCACCCACGACCTGGTGCTGAGCGATGTGGGAGGCCTCACCGCGGAGCAGGCGATCAAGCGCGGCGTGCAGCCGCGCGAGATCTGGCTGGCGCTCTGCCGCGCCACCGATGTGCCCGAAAACCGGTGGTACGGCGCGGGCGTGCGCGAACCCAAGCGCTGATCCCGCGGCTGCGCTGACTGTTCGAACGCATCACGACACGCCGCGGATTTTATTCGAACACGTCTTCGGTTCGGAGTAGGCTCCTCACCAGGTGCTCGATTCGACGAGTTCTCCACCGTCCGCGGGGATGTCCGGGTTATGTCACCGGTCACGCGTACTGTCGGATTCGTCGGACCAAGCCACCGACACCAGCCTTGCCGCTGGTCGAGAAAGCCTTGCAGGATCGGCTCTTTCGGCGAAACGGCAGCCTATAGGCGCAACGCCCGTGCACGCACCGTGCACCACCATGAAGGAGTCGCAATGCCCTCAGCAGCCGACCGTGAGAAGTCGCTCGAAACCGCCCTCGCCCAGATCGACCGCCAGTTCGGCAAGGGCTCCGTCATGCGCCTCGGCAGCGACGAGCGTGCACCCGTCGCCGTTATCCCGACCGGCTCCATCGCGCTGGATGTCGCGCTCGGCATCGGCGGCCTCCCGCGCGGTCGCATCGTGGAGATCTACGGCCCGGAATCCTCGGGTAAGACGACCCTCACGCTGCACGCCATCGCGAATGCCCAGCGTGCCGGCGGTATCGCCGCCTTCATCGACGCCGAGCACGCACTCGACCCCGAGTATGCCAAGGCTCTGGGTGTCGACATTGACGCTCTGCTGGTCTCCCAGCCCGACACCGGTGAGCAGGCGCTCGAGATCGCCGACATGCTCGTGCGTTCCGGCTCCATCGACCTGGTCGTCATCGACTCCGTCGCCGCTCTCGTGCCTCGCGCCGAGATCGAGGGCGAGATGGGTGACTCGCACGTCGGTCTGCAGGCCCGCCTCATGTCGCAGGCACTGCGCAAGCTCACCGGTGGACTCAGCCAGACGAACACCACGATGATCTTCATCAACCAGTTGCGCGAGAAGATCGGCGTGTTCTTCGGATCGCCCGAGACCACCGCCGGCGGTAAGGCGCTCAAGTTCTACGCCTCGGTTCGTCTCGACATCCGTCGCATCGAGACCCTGAAGGAGGGAACGGATGCCGTGGGCAACCGCACCCGCGTCAAGGTCGTCAAGAACAAGATGGCCCCGCCCTTCAAGCAGGCCGAGTTCGACATCCTGTACGGCACCGGAATCTCCCGCGAGGGCAGCCTGATCGATTTCGGCGTCGAGCACGAGATCGTGCGCAAGTCCGGAGCCTGGTACACCTACGACGGTGATCAGTTGGGCCAGGGCAAGGAGAACTCGCGCAAGTTCCTCATCGCCAACCCCGACATCGCCGCCGAGATCGAGGGCAAGATCCTTGCCAAGCTCGGCGTGGTCGCGGATGCCAAGGCCGTCGCCGCGTCGGCGGCCGCCGAGCAGAAGGCGGCCTCGCTGACTCCGGCTCCGGCGAAGGCGACGAAGACCATCCCGGTCAAGGCTGCCGCCGAGCGCACCGCGGTCGGCGCGTAGTCATGGGCGTCGACGGTGGCGATGACCGCGCCTCTCGGGCAGGAGGGGGCGAGCGTCTCGCTCGCGTGACCTACCTGCCCGGCGTGGTCCCGCCGCCGTCGGCGCCCGACACATCGGCGTACGACGACATGCCGACGCCCGACACGACGGCGCCCGATACATCCCCGGCGCACCATTCCTCGGCCGCGGATGACGATGGCTGGGCGACTGCCGAAAGTGCTCCGCTTCCCGACTTCGCAAGTTTCTTCGGTGAGGCGGAGGAACCACAGCCCGCGATGGTGACTCCCGCTTCTCCGGTTGCCGCCGGTCCGCGCGGGGGACGGTCGACGACTCCCCACGAGTCGGAATCCGCGCCACGCGAGGATGCGCTCGGCCGTGGAAAGCGCGAGGTGCGCGCAGAGAACGTGAGCATGCACGCGCTCACTCGGCGCGGAATGTCCCGCTGGGAACTCGAAAAGACCCTGCTCTCCCGCGAATTCGAGCCGGAGGCGGTGGAGGAAGAGCTCGACCGCCTGGAACGAGTCGGTCTGCTCGACGACGCCGCGCTGGCCGAGACGCTGGTGCGCACGCAGCACGACCGCAAGGGACTCGGCCGGTCGGCCCTCAGCGCGGAGCTTCGTCGGCGTCACATCGACCAGGAGCACATCGACGCTGCACTCGAGCAGGTCGACGACGACGATGAACAGTCCCGCGCCACCGAACTCGCGCTGAAGCGCGCTCCCCAGCTTCGGTCGTACGACCACGAGACCGCTAAACGACGCCTCACCGGATTCTTGATGCGCAAGGGATATGCGTCCTCGGTGGTGCGTGCCGCCGTCGACGAGGCGCTCTCCGGCCACTCGTCGGGTTCGTCGAGCGGCGTCCGCTTTCGTTGAGCGAGAGCCCGAGTGACCAGCACTGCGATGCAGGGTCACAGCAGCCCCGCCGTACACTTGGTTCACCATGACTGACCCCGCAGCATCCGCCGTCCTCGAGCGTCCCCGTACCTACGAGGTGCGCACTTTCGGGTGCCAGATGAACGTCCACGACTCCGAACGACTCAGTGGGTCGCTGGAGGCCGCTGGGTATGTTCCGGCCGATGGCGGCCAGGCAGACGTCGTGGTCATCAACACCTGCGCCGTGCGGGAGAACGCCGACAACAAGCTGTACGGAACCCTCGGTCATCTGGCGAGCATCAAGCGCGAGCACGAGGGCATGCAGATCGCGGTCGGCGGCTGCCTCGCGCAGAAGGACAAGAACGTCATCCTCGACAAGGCACCGTACGTGGATGTCGTCTTCGGCACTCACAACATGGGTGCGCTCCCGGCGCTACTGGAGCGCTCGCGTCACAACGACGAAGCTCAGCTCGAGATCCTCGAGTCGCTCGACGTCTTCCCGTCGACCCTGCCCACCAAGCGAGACTCCACGCACAGCGGCTGGGTTTCCATCTCGGTCGGCTGCAACAACACCTGCACGTTCTGCATCGTGCCGTCCTTGCGTGGCAAGGAGAAGGACCGTCGGCCCGGGGACATCCTCGGCGAGATTCGTGCTCTTGTCGATGACGGTGCGATCGAAGTCACCCTGCTCGGCCAGAACGTCAACTCCTACGGGGTCGAGTTCGGCGACCGGCAGGCGTTCTCGAAGCTGCTGCGCGCTGCCGGCGAGATCGAGGGGTTGGAGCGCATCCGTTTCACCAGTCCGCACCCCGCTGCATTCACCGACGACGTGATCGATGCGATGGCGGAGACGCCGAACGTCATGCCGCAGCTCCACATGCCCCTGCAGTCCGGGTCCGACCGCATCCTCAAGGCCATGCGCCGCAGCTACCGATCCGAGAAGTTCCTCGGGATTCTCGACCGGGTGCGCGCGCAGATGCCGCACGCGGCGATCTCGACCGACATCATCGTGGGCTTCCCGGGCGAGACCGAGGAGGACTTCCAGGAGACACTCCGCGTGGTCGAGCATGCGCGCTTCGCGACCGCTTTCACCTTCCAGTACTCCATCCGCCCGGGTACCCCGGCGGCGACGATGCCCGATCAGGTGCCGAAAGCCGTCGTGCAGGAGCGTTACGAGCGTCTCGTCGCCCTCCAGGACCGCATCTCCTGGGAACAGAACCAGACGGTCGTCGGCCGCGACGTCGAGGTGCTGGTCGGTGCCGAGGGTTCCAAAGACGCCGATACTCACCGTCTCTCCGGCCGTGCCGAAGACAGCCGGCTGGTGCACTTCGAGGTGCCGCCGCACAGTGAGGTGCCGCGACCGGGTGACGTCGTCACCGTCACCGTGTCCGATGCGAAGCCGTTCTATCTGATCGCCGACTCGAGCGACGGGGCCGCACTGCGCATCCGTCGAACTCGGGCGGGAGATGCCTGGGATCGCGCGCAGGCAGCGTCGTGTGCGGTGCCGGCCCACGAGACCACGTCGAGCGGCGCGGTATCCCTCGGACTTCCGACCCTGCGGGTGGGGGCACCGGGAGGTGTCAGCACGATCCCGATCTACGACGTGCACGATGGGCAGCGCTAGCCCCGAGCCCGCCGCGACCGGCGACCTGCCGCTCGTCGTCATCGTGGGCGCGACCGGCACCGGCAAGTCCGCCCTCTCCCTCGGGCTTGCCGAGCGTCTCGCCGCGACGGGCCGCACGGCCGAGATTGTCAACGCCGACGCGATGCAGCTCTACCGGGGCATGGATGTCGGCACCGCCAAGCTGCCCGAGTCCGAGCGCGGCGGCATACGGCATCACATGCTCGACGTGCTCGACCCCCGCGACGAGGCCAGCGTTGCCGCGTTCCAAACGGATGCCCGGGCCGCCGTCGACTCGATCCGCGCCCGAGGCGCGGTCCCCATCCTCGTCGGCGGCTCCGGCCTCTACGTGTCCGCCGTGGTCTGGGACTTCCGGTTTCCCGGCACAGACCCGGTGATCCGCGCTCGATTGGAGTCGGAGCTCGCCGAGTCCGGTCCGGGCATGCTGTTCCAACGATTACGCCAGAGTGACCCGGAGGCGGCCGCAGCGATCGGACCGCACAACGGGCGGCGCATCGTGCGTGCACTCGAGGTGGGGGAGATCACCGGGGAGCCGTTCGGTTCCGGTTTGCCCGACGAGTCGCGGCTCTGGTCGCCGACCCGGCTGATCGGGTTACGGGCGCCGCGAGCGGAGCTGACGACGCGACTCGACGAGCGGGTCGCGGCGATGTGGCGTGACGGCATCCTCGACGAGGCCCGCGCGCTCATCGAACACGGCGTCGGCGTCACGGCGGGTCGTGCCATCGGCTATTCGCAGGCCATCGCCCAGGTGCGCGGCGAGATAGCCGAGGCCGACGCGATCGAGCAGAGCGCCGCCCTCACCCGCAAGTACGCCCGGCGCCAGGTCAGTTGGTTCGGTCGCTACCCGGCGACCTGGCTCGATGCCGACGACCCTCGGCGCGAGCAGGCCGCGTTCGGGGCTATCGAGCGATGAACCACTTGTACGCTGGGAAGCATGCCTGAACTCCACTTCACCAAGGGCCACGGAACCGGCAACGACTTCGTGCTCTTCTCCGATCCCGATGGCGAGATCGACCTCACGCCATCGCAGATCGCCGCCATCGCAGACCGCCACTTCGGTGTGGGCGGCGACGGGGTCATCCGGGCGGTCCGATCGAAGAACCTTCCCGCTGGCGCGGCGGCCCTCGTCGAAGACGACACCGCCGAGTGGTTCATGGATTACCACAACGCCGACGGTTCGCCCTCGGAGATGTGTGGGAACGGCATCCGTGTCTACGCACGTTATCTCGTCGAGAACGGCCTGGTCGACCTCGCGCCCGGCGAGACCTTGACCGTCGGAACCCGCGGCGGGGTGCGCGATCTGCAGCGCAACGCGAGCGGCTTTCAGGTCGATCTCGGGCGCTGGTCTCTCGACGGTGGCGAGCCGCTCGTGCGGGCGAAGAACCTGCAGGTCGCCCGGCCGGGCCTGGGCATCAACGTGGGCAACCCGCACGTCGTCGTCGCATTGTCGAGCGATGACGAGCTGGAGGCCGCCGACCTCACCTATATCCCGCACGTGGAGCCGGCCCCCGAAGACGGCGCGAACGTCGAGTTCGTCGTTCCCGGTGATCCGCTGGTGCGCGACGGGGTGGGCCACATCCGCATGCGGGTTCATGAGCGCGGCAGCGGCGAGACGCTCTCCTGTGGCACCGGCGCTGCCGCCGCGGCGCTGGCGACTCGCTATTGGGCTGGAGCGGATGCACCCAACCAGTGGCGGGTGGAGGTGCCCGGTGGCACCCTGGGAGTTCGGATGTGGGCTGCGGAAGACGGCGAGCACGTCTCGTTGAGTGGTCCGGCCGACCTGGTCTTCGAAGGAGACCTGACGGTCTGACGGCGCGAGCCACCCGACCCCGCCCGAATTACTTGTGGCGAACCCGGAGAACGCGATAGCCCTTGTTGGTCGCGGCGCGGCTCACTCCAAACGAGTCGGGCAGCACGCCCTCGAGCCAGCGATGCAGCGAATCCGAGCCGAGATTGCGCTGCACGACGAGCCAGGCATCCGACTCCATCTCCAGGCGCGGAAGCCAGCGCAGCAGCATCCCGTGCAGCTCGTCCTTGCCGACGCGGATAGGCGGGTTCGAACGAATGGTGCGGAACACGATGTCGTCGGGAACATCTTCGGGGCGTACAGCGTTCACATTAGTGACGCCGACGATCTCGGCGTTGCGACGCACGATATCGAGTGCTCGCTCGTTGACGTCGACGGCCCATACCGTCGCATGCGGCGAGTCGAGGGCGAGGCTGAGAGCGATCGGGCCCCATCCGGTTCCAAGGTCGAGGAAGTGACCACCGGGCGGGGGTGGCGGAGTGTTCGCCAACAGAACCTGCGTCCCGGCGTCGATGCGCTCGGGACTGAAAATGCCGTTCGCGGTGGTGAGGTCGTAGACCTGCCCGGCCAACGGCACTCGGATCTGGCGTAATTTGAGTTCACTTCCCGGGTCTGCGGAGAAGTAATGCTCGTTGGCCATGGAGAGAAACCTATCGAAAATCAAGGAGCTAAGGTTAACGAAATAATGGATATCGAGCCGTCGGAATCGCGGGATGCGGACCTGATCGACCGAGTGCTGGCACGGGCTGCCACGCGGTCGTCTGGGTACTCCCTGTTCACGGCGAGCGACGGTGCAGCCCAGGGAGCCCAGGCGCTGCAGACCGAGGGACTAGACCCGCGACCGAGCGATGACGGCGACCAGCTCGAGCGGGAGGACCGTCAGGCGCTGCGTCGCGTCGCCGGCCTCTCGACCGAGCTCGAAGACGTCACCGAGGTCGAGTATCGGCAGCTGCGCCTCGAGCGTGTGGTGCTCATCGGCATCTACAGCCAGGGCAACGCGGCCGAGGCAGAGAACTCCATGCGCGAGCTCGCCGCTCTCGCCGAGACGGCTGGCGCCGTCGTTCTCGACGGCCTGATGCAGCGTCGACCCAACCCCGACCCCAGCACCTACTTCGGTAAGGGCAAGGCGCTCGAACTGCGGGATGTCGTGGCCGCCACCGGAGCGGACACCGTGATCGTGGACAGCGAACTCGCCCCCAGCCAGCGCCGCGCACTCGAAGACGTCGTCCGCGTGAAGGTCATCGACCGCACCGCCGTCATCCTTGACATCTTCAGCCAGCACGCCAAGAGCAGGGAGGGCAAGGCTCAGGTCGAGCTCGCCCAGCTCGAATACCTCCTTCCGCGTCTCCGCGGATGGGGTGAGTCGATGTCCCGCCAGGCCGGTGGCCAGGTGGGCGCGGGTAACGGCATGGGTAGCCGCGGCCCCGGTGAGACCAAGATCGAACTCGACCGCCGCCGCATCCACACCCGCATGTCGCGCCTGCGCAAGCAGATCCTCGGGTTCAAGCCCGCCCGTGAGGCGAAGCGCGCCAATCGCAATCGCAACGCGGTGCCGTCGGTGGCGATCGCCGGGTACACCAACGCCGGCAAGTCGTCGCTGCTCAACCGCATCACGCGTGCTGGAGCGCTCGTCGAGAACGCCCTGTTCGCCACGCTCGACACGGCCGTGCGCAAGAACGAGACCGCCGATGGTCAGCACTACACGCTCACCGACACTGTCGGCTTCGTGAGGCAGCTGCCGCACCAGTTGGTCGAGGCGTTCCGCTCGACCTTCGAGGAGATCGCTGATTCGGATGTCGTGCTGCACGTCGTCGACGGATCCCACCCGGATCCGGGCAGCCAGCTCGCCACCGTGCGCGACGTGATCGGCGAGGTGGAAGCCCGCCACATCCCCGAGATCGTCGTGTTCAACAAGAGCGACCTCGTCGACGACGACCAGCGTCTGGTGCTGCGCGGGCTCGAACCGAATGCGATTTTCGTGTCTGCTCGTACCGGCGAAGGTGTCGACGAGCTGCTCGAGCGTATTGCGGCGACACTGCCGAAACCGTCCGTCGAGCTGCAGCTGCTGATTCCGTACGATCGAGGCGACCTGATCTCGACGCTGCACGACCAGGGCAACATCGTCAGCACCTCCTACGAGGAGGGCGGCACCCGCGTCGACGTGCTCGTGCACGAGGACTTCGCGGCGACGCTGCGACCCTTCGCGGTCGTGCCGGCCTGACGATTCCGCGGTCGTAACACGCAGCAACACGTGTGGGGTGCTGGGTAGGCTGGAGTCGTGTTCACGGAGTTCCCGTGCAGCATGGAGCGACAGCCGAGCCCGGCACCCGCCCACCGGAGCAGCACTGCAGTGTCGACACAGAACACCGTTCTCGATCACACCACGGTGAGGTTCCGGCATCCGTGATCATCGTCCGATGGTCACCCGTGATGCCCGTGGGTCCGTGAGCGGCCCGCAGGCGATCGACACGATCGAATGGGGGCCCGATGTCCGCGAGTACAGGCCGAGTGCCCTTCTCCTTCGAGCTATTCCCGCCGCGGTCGCCCAGCGCTGAGGCGACCCTCTGGGACACCATTCAGCACCTGGCTGCAACCGGCCCCGACTTCATGTCCGTCACCTACGGGGCGAACGGGTCGTCGCGCCAGAGTTCGCTGGATGTGCTGCGCTATCTCCGTGAGGAGACCCGGGTCCACCCGCTCGCGCACCTCACCTGTGTCGGCTCCTCGCACTTCGAGGCCAATCGCCTCGTCCGCCAATTCCTCGACGCGGGGATCACCAGCTTTCTCGCCCTTCGCGGCGATCCCCCAAAGGGTGCGGTCGAGGGGGACTCCTTCCTCGGTGATCTCGGCAGCGCATCCGAGCTGGTGCAGCTCATCCACCGGGTACAGACCGAGCGGGCGCAGTACGCGACCCTGACCTCCCTCGGTGGCGGTGGACGCATCCCGGATCGTCGTGAAAAAGTCCGCGTTGCGGTGGCGGCCTTTCCGAACGGGCACCCGCGCTCCACGCGCAGCGACCAGGACATCGATACCCTGCTCGCCAAGCAGGTGTCGGGCGCCACCATGGCCATCACCCAGCTGTTCTTCCACGCCGACGACTACCTGAGCTTCGTGGCGGATGCCCAGTCGGCCGGCGTCACCATCCCGATCCTGCCCGGCATCATGCCCGCGACGACCCCGGCTCGACTCGAGCGGATCCTCGAGCTCACGGGCGAGCGGCGCCCCGCCGAGCTGTCCCGGCGCCTGCACTCCACCGATTCGGTCGAGCAGCAGTTCGAGATCGGCGTCGAACACGCCATCGAGCTGTCGTCGTCCGTCATCGCCGGTGGCGCCCCTGGCCTGCACCTGTACACCTTCAACCAGCACCAGGCCGTGATCTCGGTCCTGGAAGAGTTGAACCTGACCGCCCCCATCGCAAAGGAAACAACAGTATGAGCGCGCCCGCTTTCCCCACCGGTAGCATCCTGGGCTACCCCCGCATCGGCCCCCGCCGCGAGCTCAAGAAGGCCGTCGAGTCGTTCTGGGCCGGCACGACCACCGTCGAGCAGCTGGAGGCGACCGCCGCGGAGCTGCGTGCATCGACCCGCGAGCGGCTGGTGAGCCTCGGTCTCGGCGCCGACGACTCCTCGATCCCTGAGGCGTTCTCCTTCTATGACCAGGTGCTGGATGCGGCGGTCACCGTGGGGGCCATCCCCACGCGCTTCGCCGACCTGGTCGGAGAAGACGGCACGATCGACCTCGCCGGCTACTTCACCATCGCCCGCGGCGCCGGCCAGAACACTCCGGCCGAGATGACGAAGTGGTTCGATTCCAACTACCACTACCTCGTGCCCGAGATCGGTCCGGAGACCGACTTCCATCTCGCATCCGACCGCCTCCTGCGCCAGGTCGCCGAGGCCACCGCCGCCGGCTACACCACGCGCCCCGTCATCGTCGGCCCCGTCACCCTGCTGTTGCTGAGCAAGCCGAGTGAGGGCGCGCCCGAGGGCTACCAGCCGCTCGATCGCCTCGACGACCTGCTTCCGGTCTACGCGGAACTGCTCGCCGGTCTCGCGGCCGTCGGGGCCGACTGGGTGCAGCTCGACGAGCCCGGCCTGGTCAGCGAGAGCATCGACGTTCCGCGTGAGCGCGTTCTCGCGGCCACCAAGCAGGCCTACGACCTGCTCAGTGCGGTGCCGATCCGTCCGCAGATCTTCGTCGCGGCCCCGTACAACAGCCTCGACGACGCGCTGCCGGTTCTCGACTCGACCGCCATCGAGGCGATCCAGCTCGACCTGGTGCGTGGAGCGCTGCCCGAGGGATTCAGCACCACGAAGACCCTGGTCGGGGGCGTGGTGGACGGGCACAACATCTGGCGCGGCGACCTCGCCGGCGCCTTCACGAAGCTCGAGTCACTGCTCGAGCTGTCGCCCTCGGTCGCCGTCACCACCTCGACCTCTCTGTTCCACGTGCCTCACACCGTGAACGACGAGCCGCTCCTCGCCGACCAGCTCAAGAGCTGGCTGGCCTTCGCCGACCAGAAGGTCGAGCAGGTCGCCATCCTCGCCAGCGGGCTGCTCGGCGGCAAGGCTGCGATCCAGACCGAACTGGATTCGGCATCCGCTGCCCTCGCCGACCGTCACGCCGCGGTCGGCGTGCACGACGGCGCGGTGCGCGAACGGGCGGCCGCCCTGACGCCGGCTGACTTCACCCGCGGCGACTACGCGGCACGGTTGGCAGCACAGGATGCCGCGCTCGGCCTGCCCTTCCTGCCGACGACGACCATCGGCTCGTTCCCGCAGACCGGGGACATCCGTAAGTCCCGTGCGGCTTTCGCCGCCGGTCGCATCAGCGAAGCCGAGTACACCGAGGCGATGCGCGCCGAGATCCGCGCGGTGGTCGAGCTGCAGGAGCAGATCGGCATCGACGTCATCGTGCACGGAGAGCCAGAACGAAACGACATGGTGCAGTACTTCGCCGAGAACCTCGACGGCTTCGCGGTGACGCAGAACGGCTGGGTGCAGTCCTACGGCAGCCGCTGTACTCGCCCGTCGATCCTCTGGGGTGACGTATCGCGTCCCTCGCCGATCACGGTGGAGTGGTCGACCTACACGCAGACCCTGACGTCGAAGCCGGTCAAGGGCATGCTCACCGGTCCGGTCACCATCCTCGCCTGGTCGTTCGTGCGCGATGACCAGCCGCTTCGCGACACCGCGAACCAGGTGGCCCTGGCTCTCCGCGACGAGATCGTCGACCTGGAGAGCGCCGGCATCGGCATCATCCAGGTGGACGAGCCCGCGCTGCGCGAGCTCCTGCCGCTGAAGAAGAAGGACCAGGCCGACTACCTCGACTGGTCGGTCGGCTCGTTCCGGCTGGCGACCGCGGGCGTCGGTGAAGCGACGCAGATCCACACCCACCTCTGCTACTCGGAGTTCGGTGTCGTCATCGACGCGATCGACAAGCTCGATGCCGACGTGACCTCGATCGAGGCCGCGCGGTCGAAGATGGAGGTCGTGCCCGACATCCAGTCCTCCGGCTTCGGTCGGGGGATCGGCCCGGGCGTGTACGACATCCACTCGCCGCGCGTGCCCTCGGTCGACGAGGTGACCCAGCTCATCGAGATCGCTCTCGGGTCCATCCCCGAGCGCCAGATCTGGGTGAACCCCGACTGCGGTCTCAAGACGCGTGGTTACGACGAGACCGTCGAGTCGCTGACCAACGTGATCACGGCCACCCGCGCTCTTCGCGAGGCGCACGTCCACGCCTGACCGGCGATCGTCCGAAGCCTCGCATCGCGCCCTTCTCGGGGTGCGGTGCGAGGCTTCCTCGCCCGGGCATTTACAGTGAACGGATGCCGTTCACCCCGAGCCACATCGCGGCGATCCTGCCGTTCGTGCGCACGCCGCTGCTTCCCGCCTCGCTGGCGATCGGCAGCATGGTGCCCGATCTGCCCTACTTCGTGCCGCTGCCCGTGGAACGGGAGTTCAGCCACTCCCTCCCCGGCGTGCCGCTCATCGATCTACCGATGGGGATCGCCTCAGTGTTGTTCTGGGTTCTCGTGTTCCGCGCGCCGCTGCTCGACTTCGCCCCGGCCTGGTTGCGTCGTCGGTTCGTGGTTCCCGGGCCCTGGCCGCGGAGTGCATCGGCGCTCGCGCTGGGTGCGTTGCTCGTGCTGGCGTCACTGACCGTCGGAATCGCCACCCACCTGGTCTGGGACGCGTTCACCCATCCCGATGGCTGGGCGGTACTCCGAATTGCGCCGCTCCGCCACGAGTACGGGCCGTTCACCGGCTATCGCTGGGCTCAGTACGGCAGCAGCGTTCTCGGGCTCCTGGTGCTGGCGGTGTGGGGCGCCGCCTGGGTGCGGAGGGCGCCCGTGCACGCACTGGCGCCAACGAGACTGCGGGCATCCTGGCGCGTCGTCGGCTGGCTCGCGGTCGCGTCGCTGCTCGCGACCGTTGCCCTCACGATCTGGATCGGTGGCGTACTCGGCGGCTCGGAGATCTTCGGACGCGTCGTGCTCTACCACGTGGCGACACGCTCGATCGCGGCAGCTGGCGTCCTGGCCGTGCTGATCTGTGTCGCGTGGTACTTCGTGCCCCGGCGGGCGCATCCGTCAGACGGCGGCCGTCAGACCGATCGGAGCACCGCGACGACCTTGCCCAAAACCTGAGCGTAATCGCCCAGGATCGGCGCGAAGGCGCTGTTGCGGGGGAGTAGCCAGGTGTGGCCGTCGCGACGCTGGAAGACCTTGACCGTGGCCTCCTCATCGAGCATCGCCGCGACGATGTCGCCGTTCTCGGCGTCCTGCTGTTGGCGCACGACGATCCAGTCGCCATCACAGATGGCGGCGTCGATCATCGAGTCGCCGACGACTTTCAGCATGAACAGATCGCCCTTGCCGACCAGCGCGCGCGGGATGGGGAAGACCTCGTCCACCATCTCCTCGGCCGTGATCGGGATGCCGGCAGCGATGCGACCGACCAACGGCACCATCGCCGCATCGCCGATCGGAGTCGGATTGTCGGAGACGACCCCGCCCTCCTCCTGCTGGAGGTCGATCAGGATTTCGAGGGCGCGTGGCCGGTTGGGGTCTCGACGCAGGTAACCGCTCAACTCGAGCTGATTGAGCTGGTGCGTGACGCTCGAGAGAGACGACAGCCCGACGGCGTCACCGATCTCGCGCATGCTCGGCGGATAGCCGCGGGTCGCGACCGCGCGCTGGATCACGTCGAGGATGGCGAGCTGCTTCTCGCTCAAGCTCTTGCGGCGACGCGTTCCCGCTCTGGCCTCGGCGGCAATGCTGCCGGCGCTGGGTGCCGGGGTGGTGGGGTCGTCCATCGGATGTCCGCCTCGCTCGAATGTCGGTGGTGCCTGGTTGAGTCATCCCCAGACACTCGAAACTGTATCCGTCTCCTCCCGCGTAGACAAACACCTGTTCGAGTGTGTCGCACATGAAATAGCACACAGCTTCGAATATTCGCTTGATTCGAACATCGTTCGAATGTATGTTCGGAACAGAGCTTCGCATCCGCCTCTCCCGGCCGAGGGGTGGATGCGAAGCCCGACTAGCGAATAACTCGACAAACGGTCAGTAGCGGGAACGAGAGGGGCACGACATGAGCACAGCAGTCTTCACCGGAGTTTCCATCGGCACCTCGTCGACCAACGGCGCTGCCGTGGTCCACCGCACCGCAGCGCGGAAGGGGCACCTGCGACTCACCCGACGCGGTCGCGTCGTGGTTACTACCGCAGCGGCGATTCCGGTGGTGCTCGGCGCCCTGTTCTTCGCCGTGAACGGCGGGGGAGCGGTTGCCACTGATTCTTCGAGCGGCGCTTCGTTCGACTACGTCACCGTCGCCTCGGGAGAGTCGCTCTGGCAGATCGCCGGCGAGCTGGCCCCCAACGCAGACCCGCGCGAGGTAATCTCCGACATCGTGCACCTCAACCAGCTGCCCAGCAGCGAGGTTCAGGCCGGCGCGCGCATCGCGATCCCGCTCGAGTACTCCCACTAGGTCTTACTCCCGCTAGCTCGTGCTCTTCGCACGTCTCGCCCTGCGGTGCGGCGATGCTCACCCCAATAGGCTTATCGGGTGGCCTCTCTCAGCGATCTCCCCATCCGCGACGACCTGCGCGGCCTGAGCCCGTACGGCGCCCCGCAGAAGCACGTTCGTATTCAGTTGAACGTCAACGAGAACACGCATCCCATTCCGGAGGCGGTCGCGACCGACATCGTCGCCTCTCTCGCTCGAGCCATCCTGAGCGTGAACCGATATCCGGATCGCGAGTTCACCGAGCTTCGCGAAAGCCTCGCCGGCTACCTCGGTCACGGTCTCACCGCCGAGAACATCTGGGCGGCCAACGGATCCAACGAGGTGCTGCAGCAGATACTGCAGGCCTTCGGCGGTCCGGGCCGGTCGGTGCTCGGCTTCCCGCCCACCTATTCGATGCATTCCATCATTGCGAGTGGAACGGGCACTACCTGGATCGCTGGAGAGCGTGACGCGGGGTTCGAGATCTCGCCGGAGACCGTTACTCGCTGGATCGAGCAGACCTCGCCGGACATCGTGTTCCTCTGCTCCCCGAACAACCCGACCGGCACCCCGGTGTCGCTGGAGACCATCGCCGCGGCGTACGAAGCGACGAGCGGCATCGTCGTCGTCGATGAGGCCTACGCGGAGTTCGCCCCCGACGGCGTCGAGAGCGCCCTGACCCTGCTGCCGGGCCGCGAGCGACTCCTCATCTCCCGAACAATGAGCAAGGCGTTCGCCTTCGCCGGCGCTCGAGTCGGCTACCTCGCCGCAGATCCCGCTATCACCGACGCGCTGCGCCTGGTACGCCTGCCGTATCACCTGTCCGCGCTCACCCAGGCCGCTGCGGTCGCGGCGCTAGCGCATGCCCCGGAGATGCTGGCGATGGTCGACGACATCCGCACGCAGCGAGACCGGCTGCTGAGCGAACTGCCGCGTCTGGGATTCCATGCCTGGCCGAGCGCCGCGAACTTCGTGCTGTTCGGAGGCGTCGACGACCCGAACGCCGTATTCGAGGCACTCCTCGAGCAGGACATCATCATCCGCGACCTCGGCATCCCCGGCCACCTGCGCGTCACCGCCGGAACCGCGGTCGAGACGACGGCGTTCCTCAACGCGCTGGAGAGCCTGCACCTGCACTGAGCTTGTACCTGCACTGAGCTTGTACCTGCACTGAGCTGGCCTCCGGCCTGTGAGCACTCGCCTGCAATCGCACTGAGCCGCCCTCGATAGGATTGCCCAATGAGCAATCAGCGTGTGGCGCAGATCGTCCGCGAGACGAGCGAGTCGAGCATCGAGCTCTCGATCGACCTCGACGGGACCGGCGTCTCCGATATCTCCACGACGGTGCCGTTCTACGACCACCTGCTCACCGCTTTCGCGAAGCACTCGCTGGTCGACCTCACCGTGAAGGCCACCGGCGACACCGACATCGACGTCCACCACACCGTGGAGGATGTGGGCATCGCTCTGGGTCAGGCCATTCGTGCCGCACTCGGCGACAAGTCCGGCATCGCGCGTTTCGGAGACGCCCTCGTACCGCTTGACGAGGCTCTCGTGCAGGCCGTCGTCGACGTGTCCGGTCGCCCGTACCTCGTGCACACCGGTGAGCCGGAGGGATTCGAATTCCACCTGATCGGCGGTCACTTCACCGGCTCGATGGTGCGCCACGTTTTCGAGGCGATCACCTTCAATGCCGGCCTCACCGTGCACATCACGGTGCTCGGCGGCCGCGACCCGCACCACATCGCGGAGGCGGAGTTCAAGGCCTTCGCGCGAGCTTTCCGGCAGGCGGTGGCGCTCGACGCGCGGGTGAGTGGGATCCCGTCGACCAAGGGCGCGCTGTAGCCGTGGGGTCAGCATCCGTCGTCGTCCTCGACTACGGCAGCGGCAACGTCCACTCGGCCGTGAAGGCTCTGGAGCGTGCCGGTGCCGACGTGGAGCTCACATCTGACCGTCGCCGCGCGCTGGAGGCCGACGGCCTGCTCGTCCCCGGCGTCGGTGCCTTCGATGCGGTGATGACCGCCCTGAACCGCGCCGGCGGCGGAGACATCATCGATGCTCGTCTGGCCGGAGGTCGCCCCGTGCTCGGCATCTGCGTCGGCATGCAGGTTCTGTTCTCGCGCGGGGTCGAACGAGGTGTCGAGACCGAGGGTCTGGGCGAGTGGCCGGGCACGGTCGTGGAGCTCGAGGCCGAGGTCCTTCCGCACATGGGATGGAACACCGTCGAGCCCGATCCGGGCTCGGTGCTGTTCGACGGAATCGACGATGAGCGCTTCTACTTCGTCCACTCCTACGCGGCCGCGCAGTGGGAGCTCGAGGTGATGCCGCCCTTCCCGCAGCCGACGCTCACCTGGGCCCGACACGGTACGCGGTTCCTTGCGGCGGTGGAGAACGGCCCGCTCAGCGCGACGCAGTTCCACCCCGAGAAGTCGGGGGAGCCGGGCATCCGCCTGCTCCGCAACTGGATCGACTCGCTCTGAGTCGCGCCGACCTCGTTCAGGCCGATCTCGTTCAGAAAGTGCTCAGATGACTGAAACCACCTCCCGCCTCGTGCTGCTGCCGGCCGTGGATGTCGCCGACGGCAAAGCAGTGCGCCTCACGCAGGGCGCGGCGGGCACCGAGACCGACTACGGCAGCCCGGTGGATGCGGCGAGCGACTGGACCGCGCAGGGGGCCGAGTGGATCCACCTGGTCGACCTCGACGCGGCCTTCGGTCGTGGGGACAACCGCGCGGTCATCGCCGACGTCATCCGTGAGGTCGGGTCGCACGCGCAGATCGAGCTCTCGGGCGGAATCCGCGATGACGCCAGCCTCGATGCCGCCCTCGCGACCGGCGCTCGGCGGGTCAACCTCGGCACGGCGGCGCTCGAAAACCCCGAATGGGCCGCGCAGGTGATTTCGCGGTTCGGCGATCAGATCGCAGTAGGCCTCGACGTGCGCGGCACCACACTCGCTGCTCGCGGTTGGACCAAGGACGGCGGCGACCTGTTCGAGGTGCTCGACCGCCTGGAGCAGGCCGGCTGCAGTCGATACGTGGTCACCGACGTCACCAAAGACGGCACCCTGCAGGGCCCGAACATCGAGCTGCTGCTCGCAGTCGCCGAGCGCACCGACAAGCCGGTCATCGCCTCCGGCGGCATCTCCAGCCTGGACGACCTGGTCGCGTTGCGCGAGCGAGTGCCCCTCGGCATCGAAGGCGCGATCGTGGGCAAGGCGCTCTATTCGGGTGCGTTCACCCTGGTCGAAGCCCTCGCCGTGGCCGGATGACCGACCCACACCTGCACGACGGCCAGCACGGTCACGGGGCGGCCGACTCCAACGGAACGCCGTGGGCGGGCCGCGAGTTCGAGCCCAACCACGCGGCCGACGACGATGGGTCGGCGCCCGAACGACTGATCGAGGCGATCCGTCGTTTCAGGTCGGCCGAGCTCGGCGAGGCTGAGGTGCTCGACGCCCTGCGGGAATCTCGACTGCTCATCCCGCTCGTCGCCCAGCTGGGCGAGGCCGGAATCGGCGATCACGGTCACACCGTCGACAAGAGCGCCGAACTCGCCATCGTGACGGTCGCAGCTCCGGACGGTCGCAGCATCCTCCCGGCATTCAGCTCGGTCGACAGCATGCGCGCCTGGAACCCGAAGGCGCGCCCTGTGCCGGCGGACGCCGTGCGTGTCGCTTTGGCCGCCGCGGGGGAGCAGACCGACCTCGTCGTCGTCGACCCCACCTCGGAGACCGAGTTCGTCATCCGTCGCCCCGCACTGTGGGCGCTCGCCCAATCACAGCCGTGGACCCCGAGCTACCTCGACCCCGAGGTGCAGCACCGCTTCGATGAGTCGGTTGACACCGAACCCGATGTTGCAGAGGTGCGCCTGCTGGCGGGGGATCCGGATGCCCGGCTCGCCGGCCCCGAACTCGCCGTGCACCTCGCCCTCCGCCCCGGCCTCGATCAGCCGTCGCTTGCGGCCCTGCTCGGTCGGCTGCAGCAGCGGTGGGGCGCTGACGCCGTCATCGCGACGCGCGTCGACTCCCTCGGCCTGACGGTGGTTGCCGCGTGACCGAGCCGTCGACGACCGAGTCCGCGCGAACCGCCACCGCGCCCAGACTCATCGTGCTCGACCTCGACGGCACCCTGCTCGATGACGCCGGCGAGGTGAGTGCGCGCAACGCGGCCGCGCTCCGCCGTGCAGAGGAGGACGGCGCGCGAGTCGTCATCGCCACCGGCCGCCCTCCGCGCTGGCTCGAACACCTGCGCTCCGACATCCCCGCCACGATCGCCGTCTGCTGCAACGGCGGGGTGGTGATGGACCTCGACGAGAGTGCCGTCATCGCCGCGTATCCGCTGGATGGCGCGACACTGCTGCGAGCGATCACCGGGTTGCGCGCATCCGGAGTCCGTTTCGCAGTGGCGACAGAGGGGCTGCCGGGTGTGGACCTCACCGCCGAGGAGAGCTTCCCGGCGCGCGGAGACCGCGTTGTCCCGCGCGCGTCGCTGGCGGAACTCTGCTCGGGCACCGTGGTGAAACTGCTGGTTCGGCCGGAGCCGGGGGAGGGCCCGGCAGTCGTGCAATTCTTCGCCCGCGACTTCGGCACCGACTTCACCCTCACCCGATCGACCAACGACGGGCTGATCGAGATCTCGGCCGCCGGCATCACCAAGGGCGCGGTGCTCGACGGCCTCGCCCGGCAATGGGGCATCTCCGCAGACCAGGCGATCGCCTTCGGCGACATGCCCAATGACATCGAGATGCTGCGCTGGGCCGGACACTCGGTGGCCATGGGCAACGCGGATGACGCGGTGAAGGCGATCACGACAGAGGTGGCGGGCGATCACGACCGGTCCGCCGTCGCAGAGGTGCTCGAGCGCTGGTTTTAGTTCACCGCGCCCGTGTACTTCTCGCCAGGGCCGAAGCCGGGTGCATCAGGCATGGCGGAGGCCTCACGGAAGGCCAGCTGCACCGAGCGCAGTCCATCGCGCAGTGCTCGGGCGTGTTGATCGCCGAGGTCGGGTGCGGAGGCCGTGACCAGGCCGGCCAGGGCGTTGATCAGCTTGCGCGCCTCGTCGAGGTCGAGCTGATTCTCTGGGTCGTCGGCCAGGCCGCACTTCACTGCGGCCGCGCTGAGCAGGTGCACGGCGACCGTGTTGATGACCTCGATCGCAGGGACATCCGCGATGTCACGGGCGGCATCCTGTTCATCGAATTCATGCGCTGCAGAATCGTGCGTATGGGCGGTATCGCTCACGGGTATTTCCTCTGTTATGATTGCGGTTGGCTTCGAGACCTCGCTGGTCTCGAAACGAAAGTGGAGATTCTTCCCACCCGCGCTTGACCGCCCGGTGCATGTACCTCATGAGGTGCTCGTGCCGAATCCTAAGGTTACCGGGTAGTTGGTGCCCCGCCCTCTCGATCGCGAGTGGGCAGCTAGGGCCCCGTGCCGTGAACGAACCGCGAAAGTTGCGGGGAGTCGGCGCGTGAATCTACTCCTTCGTCTGAGTTCGACAGCCCGTCGAGATAGCTCCGGCCGACAGAATCTGACTAAGGAGTCACACATCAGCGATCCCCGTACCAATGACCGAATCCGCGTGCCGGAGGTCCGACTTGTTGGCCCAGGCGGCGAGCAGGTCGGTGTCGTGCGCATTGAAGACGCTATCCGTCTCGCCCAGGAGGCTGACCTGGATTTGGTTGAGGTTGCTCCCAATTCCAAGCCTCCCGTTGCCAAGATCATGGATTTCGGCAAGTTCAAGTACGAAACTGCGCAGAAGGCGAAAGAAGCCAAGCGCAACCAGTCCAACACGATCCTCAAAGAGGTGCGCTTCCGTCTGAAGATCGACGTGCACGACTACGAGACCAAGCGCAAGCGCGCCGAGGGATTCCTGCAGCAGGGTGACAAGGTCAAGGCCATGATCCTGTTCCGCGGTCGTGAGCAGTCACGCCCCGAGCAGGGTGTTCGTCTGCTGCAGCGCTTCGCCGAAGACGTCGCCGAGTTCGGCACCGTCGAATCAACCCCGACCATCGACGGTCGCAACATGGTCATGGTCATCGGTCCGCTGAAGACCAAGGCCGAGGTCAAGGCAGAGCACGACGCCAAGAAGCCGACCTCCCGCGCTGATCGCCCCGAGACGACGGATGCCGACGCTGCAGAGGAGGCCCCTGCAACGAGCACGGCCGCGCCGAAGCAGCCGGTGGAGCAGCCCCTCGCGACGTTCGCGAAGGCACCGCCGCGTACCGCTCCCGAGCGCAGCACGACCGAACGCAGTGCCGAGCGGCCCGAGCGCACCGAGCGATCCGCTCCCACCCGCTCGTCGTCTTCGTCGGCGTCCGCTCGTTCTTCAGCACCGTCGTCGGCTCCTCGTTCATCGGCTCCCTCGTCATCGGCACCGTCGGCGCCGTCGTCCTCCGCGGCTCCGGCCGCGCGGGTCGCCTCCGCGGCGGCTCCGGCGGCGAAGATCGCCGCCGCGGCATCCGCGGCGAAGGCGCCGGCGTCAGCGCCGGCAGCTGCTGCCGCGCCGGCCGCTGCTGCGCCGGCCGCTGCGTCCAAGCCTGCGACGACCAAGGCTGCGACACCCGCTTCGAAGCCCGCTACTCCGGGCTCCGTACCCAAGCCAGCGCCCAAACCGGGCGCTGCCGCTCCGAAGCCGGCCGCTGCGGCCAAGGCGAAGACGGCCCCCAAGACTGCACCAGCAGATTCACCGACGGACTAGCCAGCTAGTCCGTCGTATGTACTGAAAACCAAGGAGAGAAATGCCGAAGCAGAAGACGCACTCGGGCACCAAGAAGCGATTCAAGGTCACCGGTAGCGGAAAGATCATGAAGCAGCAGGCTGGCATGCGCCACAACCTGGAGGTCAAGTCGGGTCAGCGCAAGCGTCGCCTCAACACCGACGAGCAGATCGCCCCGGCCAACGTGAAGGCCATCAAGAAGCTTCTCGGCAAGTACTCCCGCTAACGCCGACCGGAAACAAGGACTTAGAACAATGGCAAGAGTAAAAAGGGCGGTAAACGCTCACAAGAAGCGCCGCGTCATCCTCGAGCGCGCGTCGGGTTACCGCGGGCAGCGTTCGCGCCTGTACCGCAAGGCCAAGGAGCAGGTCACCCACTCCCTCGTCTACGCGTACCGTGACCGTCGTGCCCGCAAGGGTGACTTCCGTCGCCTGTGGATCCAGCGCATCAACGCCGCGTCGCGCGCGAACGGCCTCACCTACAACCGCCTCATCCAGGGACTGAACCTGGCCGGCGTCGGTGTCGACCGTCGTATCCTCGCCGACCTCGCGGTCACCGAGCCCGCCACCTTCGCGGCTCTCGTCGCGACTGCCAAGGCCGCGCTCCCCGCCGACACGTCGGCTCCGAAGGTCACCGCGTAACTGCGGCGCAGTAGTCCCACAGCACCACAACGAAGGCCCGGCCGCACGGCGACCGGGCCTTCGTCATGTCCCGCGTCCTGTCCTCGGCGGGGCACGGCGGATTGATACCCTGCGCTGCATACAATTGGCGCGTGCTCGATAACCCCCGTTCCCCCCGCGTCCGCAGCGTCGCGAAGCTCGCCAAGCGCGAGGCCCGTTCCACCACCGGTCTGTTCCTGCTCGAGGGCCCGCAGGCGGTCTCCGAGGCGCTCGCTTTCCGCCCGGAGCTCCTGGTCGAGTTGTTCGCCACCCCGACCGCGTGGGACCGGTACTCGGAGCTCGCCCAGGCCGCCGCCGACACGGGCATCGAAGTCGAATTCGTTACAGAGCAGGTGCTCGACGCGATGGCCGACACGGTCACACCGCAGGGCATCGTGGCGGTCTGTCACCAGTTCCCCACCTCGGTCAAAGACATCCTGCGCGGGTCGAAGCTGGTCGCCATC
>Ga0247815_10000978_pt1 | contig 22101 bp, 15 predicted proteins | sample UWRJL194509B1_FD_181014 | JGI IMG/M metagenome (GOLD analysis project Ga0247815, IMG submission 181014) | Plant litter microbial communities from Arlington Agricultural Research Station in Wisconsin, United States - UWRJ-L194-509B-1 | ecosystem: Environmental > Terrestrial > Plant litter >...
TTGGTCTGGAGCGGCAAAGGGTGACGGATGAAGAAATCTGCGAGTATTTCATTGTCAAACGAAATCAGGATACTCCTGTAACGACCGCCAACAGCGGCAATTTTCTCACTCATCAGGCAATTACCAAAGGAAAGCAGTAAAAACTGATTCGGGTCAATCGTCGCTTGGGCCTCTGCATAGCTGACACTTTTGTTACCTTCCAGTAGAAAACTAAATAAATGTTGACGGAGTTCCACCTTCGAGTTTATAGTCGCCACATCAGAGTGATACGAAAAGATTAATATAGGATCGATTTCCTTTTGTAAATCAGCAGCCTGATGATTGGTCGCTAATACAGACTTTTTCATAGAGGGGTTTTCACACTAATAGATAACGACACGAAGTTACGGTATTTTTGAATTAATTCATTTGGAGCCAAAAAATGTAAAATTGATTTTATGTAGGCTCAGTGATCAGAAGTTAATTTTTCTTACGCATCTGTTCCTGTGCGGTTTCTGCAGTTAAGTTTCTGTCCCAAATCACCTCAGACTGGTAAGTCTTTTTGAGTAAGCTTATATAGTCATCCATTGGAAGCAGTCCCATGCCTCTTCTTCTTGTGTCCAGACCCTCTGAGTCTTCTATCGGCCAGATGGTTACAGTGTTGCCTATTTTAAATGTCTGGGTGCCAAACAACTGCTTTTGCCCTCTTTTCAGCATCATACGGTCCTGCAGAGTGGCCAGATCATTTTTAGCTACTATACCGAGATCTGCCTGTGTTTTTAGCAAAGGAAAGTAACGGGTCATAAATGCAGTGTCTGCATGGTCAATCACTAAAAAAATAGTATTATTTTCTAAAATACTTAATCCTTTTGGCCAACCACATTTATCTAACAATGAGCTGATAAAAAGCTGGTTCCGCTGATCGCTAACTTTCATCTCTAAGGCGATTTTTTTCATGGCTACCGGATCTTTGTAAGTCATTTCCCTGATCACTTTAGCTCTGATCTCCTGATCAGTTTGCCTTATAGCTTTTAGCTGCTGACTAATAAAAGTACTATCATTACAGCGAATTTCCTGAGAATAGGAGGTGCCGGCGGTGAGGAATAGAATAAAAAAAGTTAGAAAGTGTTTTCGCATCGTTTGAAAAGTTAATGATTTAGTCGCTTGCAATAGATATTCTCGCTGATTCAAATTAACAAAATTCCTTTTTGAATACGAAATATTTCGTATATTTATTTTATTCGAATCTCTTTGCCTATCTGCACGAGGGGATATGTTATTTTGAGGGAAGGCCACAGAAGTATGGTACCAAGTTTGACGATCAGGGTATTTATCCATTGGAAAAATAAGGCAGAGATGATTCGTCTTCGTAAGGAGTCACGATTTATCCATCTTCTGCCAAATTACAATTCTCTATACTCTTTTCCAGTTACCGGATTGATATAAAACTCGTTCAACTTATCTGTACCATAAATTCCTGCTTTTCCATCTGTATTCAAAGTATTATAAATAGGGGGAACGATGATCTTACCAGTATGGAGATTAATTAATCCATACTTTTTCTTTTTATAATCTTTTTCGTTTTCTTGCTCAAACTTCCAGATGTATGGATGGGCTTTCATTTCCGCCAAACTGCTATAGGCTAGAGGTAATACCCATCTTTTATTTGCGCTATCAAAAATTCCGGAAAGTGGGAGAACTTCTGGCTTACTCATTCCAGAGACATAGAACCAGTTTTTGTTGGACATTGTGCGTTCGATCCGCTTTACCGCAAAGTTTTTGGGAAGGACAGCATCTATACCCAAATCATGAATAGACGGGTACAACACATTGCCACTATTGGATCTGATGATAAAATCTTTTGTTTTGCGGCTGTCACTTTCCCAGGAGCCATTTTGATGCAGGATATAAAACCCTTTCAGATTATTAATGATGCTATAAATGAGGAAATAATCAGTGTTTGGTACGGAACAGATCATTTGTGCATTCCTGATGATCTCAGTTGCATCGGTCTTATCATTTAAGTACTTTTCAATCTGCCCCGGGAATATTTTTTTTAAATCGGGATATACAAAAATTTGGGCATGCTGATCTTCCATAAAATCAAACTTTACCTTAACTCCTGAAATCACATTTGTTGTTTTCAATTCCTGTATATTATCACTCACTTTTATCGTGATCTGCTCAGGAACTTTGAAAATAGCATTGCCCTGAGGTTTTAGATCTGAACCTATTATTTGATATGAATTTCCCTTCTTGCGTAACAGTGTGGAGTCCGTTAGTATGCCTTTAAACACTCCGGATAGCTGTTTAACATGTCCTTTGTCAATCAGGTATAACTGTTCATTAATTAATATTTTACGATTAAAGTACTGGATGTTGGAAGTATCATAGGGATATTCATTAGGCCGGTACGTTGAACTGATGAATATCTTTTTATTGCTGAGCAGGGTAACTTCCCATCTCATTCTGGTAACTTCAGTCTCAAAAAACCTTTTATCGTTGGTACCGCCCATGATTGAAAAACCAGGGAATAATTTCCAGTGATTTACTTTCCACCATGCATTATATCTTCTCCGGCTAATAGCAAGAGTTTCATCTCCCACAGCAACCAATTGTACTTCTTCATACAGGCAATCTAAAGTGATTAATCCTTCTCTGCTAATTACTCCTTTATGACCATCTTTTTCTATCACTGCAAATTGATTGGTGAACAGACTGGCATTTTCAAATTGGGGTTGAATTTTCAGTTGACCGTCCTGATTACAGTAACCTATCAGTCCAGATTTGCTTTTCCATGGGTAAAGCGTTTCTGCCTGTAATTGTTGCGCTGTTGCCATAAAAGCTTGAGACATAAGAAATAGGAATAAGCTAATTTTCGAAATGGGGAAGTGCGTGTATATAGTATCAAACATTCTTGAATTATATTACCAATATATATGCCATTTATCCTTTATAATAACATTCAATGCTGGTGCGAGAAAGCAATAATCCTTTCTAAGCCAATACGGTCACCGTTCCTAAATATGCTGTAGGGGAAACCAGCTTACCATTAGCGGAAACCACAAACATATAGCAATGCAATAGCCTGCCAACATCTATATTATTCAAAGTACGATTAAAGACTAAAGCATCTCTTAATGGAATTGGACAACGATAAAAATAATGGTTATCCTCATGGTACAATTGGATAACTACCTGATCATCTAACCTTGTACTTTTTTGAGGATAAGGATTAAGTTCCCACGTTACAGTAATCTGCTTATTTGCAGTTGCCATCAGACTGGGTTTCCATACATTTTGAGTAGCCCAAATGGAATGACTTATTTTGATCTTAGCAGGATCAATACGCAGATTTTGCGGATCACCTACAACAGCATTTAACATATGATAGGACACAGCAGCATTCATAGGCGTCATAACCGTATTTTTTTGCTGCTGATAACCCATTTTAATGGCAGACTTTATTTTGTGAAGAGTTACAGTGACCAATTTGAAAATATTATTCTGGTTGTGCTGCTTCCGAGAAATTTTATTTTTATCCCTGAATCTTAAGCGTTGTCTGAGCACTGTTAAACTCCGCCATTTATAGATAGTGTCATTCCCAACACTTCCTTTAATTTCTCCTAGTGCAGACTTACTTGTTTGGATCGCCATAACTACCAGTTTAATTTACCCAGATGAATACTATTAGAAATACACTTACGGTCTGCTGAAATGAAAGCGATGTATACCTCTGCTTCATATCCTTTTGCAATACCATTCAGATTCAGTACATCATTTCCTACATGTCGTTCTGCTCCGCCGGCAATAAATCTTACTTCGTTTAATGCGCTGAAATAAGCGATCATCATTACCTGGTCACTGTGATGGGCAGGAGGAGAGGTATTCACCGCATTCCAGCCGAAAGCAAAGCCATTAGTGGTTAAGCTGACAGTCAAATCATCTGCTGCAGGTAAGGTGCCTTTGGTCATTAAAACTTTTGCATAGTCAACAAACCGTTGAGGATAAGTTCCTTGAATCGCATGAAGTCTGTTATAACCAGCCATTGCATTGTAGCCATTTGTAAGTTTAAGGTCGGCCTCTAATTCAAAACCTATCATGGCAAAATTCTTCAAGGGAGACATAAATACATTGATGATCCGTGTGTCGTCTTTCACTACCTCTTGACCAATTGTAGGTGGCTTGCTGCTCTTACTGTTTTTCCTCTTCATTATTGTTCTGCCCCACTTATCCTGATAATAAGTGTTGCCGCCAAAAGTTCCTGTTACGCCCAGGAAAGGGCCTGATGTAATAATTGCCATGATTTACTGATTTAGGCGAATAATTAAATATTTAAAAGAAATCATTGGTAGCTGATCCGGCACTTAGTGCGATTTTTTAATCGCTAAATGATCAAAAACAATAAAATCTTTGTACTAAATAGACAAACTACATCGTACAAGATAATGAATAATTTTAAATATCTATATATGAGTATGTTAAAATTTAAAAATATTTTTAATTTTTATTTGAGGAGCTTCTGAAAAATGGAAGATAAATACAAAGCGTTAGCTGGATACAACCTAAAGGTAATTTCAGTATGCTTAAAAGCTGTTTTATGCCGATATTTATTCTACCAGCTGCTGTAAGATGTGTAGCTCTTCCGTACTCCAACCGTACCTCAGGTTTACCTAAGTGGTACAGATAAGGTATGGTTGACTTACAGATAGGGTATGGATAGGGTACACATTATAGGGAGAAATATAGGTTAATAATAGGCTAAGTGCGAAAATACAATGGTTTGAAGATAGTTTTAACTATGATTCTGATAGGTATTAATGGATCGTCCAGATGCAAAAAATGGGAATTATATTGCAATTCTCTCCCCATAGCAATAAAATTGACCGGAATATTTGAATAAAAGAAGGTACTGTATGTTAATGTACCTCCTGTAGAGACGGCATATTCACCATCTTTTTCAGATAGTCTTCCACCACTTGCAGATAATTCTCAGGAATCCCGGTACATTCTCTGTTTTCCAGCGGATGCTGACCAGTATTGGACCGCTCAATAAAAATACCATCATGCTGGTTGTATTTCAGATATCCCAGGTTGAAATACCTTTCCTGTACATAAAAAGAGTCATCTCTTGATTTTAGCGACAGTGAACTGATACTCATATCTGATTTCTGCAACAGCAGCCATTCATAACTTTTCCCATAGGCAGGAGCTGATTGCACAGGTCTTGCAATTTCAAAAATGCATAGATTATTATTATCTAAAAAGCAGAGGCAGTCAAAACTTTTTTGCATAGTTGTAAGCGAATGGCGTTTATAGTATACCTGACTATATACAGCAATTGTGCCAATTTTTGCCTGTGATCAAAAATCTTTAATATGGAAGCAGTCATTTGCTATTGAGCTGGTTAAAATGCCCTTAAAATTACGCCCGTAATTTAAAAATCCATATCATTGTTAGGTTATTCCCCCTACATGGCAGATTATAGTGCATATTCCGATATAGATTTAGCTGGTTTATTGAAATCCGGCGATCAGAAGGCTTTTGCTGAAATCTATAACCGATATAAGTTTGTGCTGCACCATCATGCCTGGAATAAAATTCGGGACAAAGAGGAAGCACAGGATACTATTCAGGAAGTTTTCTCCATGATCTGGACCAAACGTGAAACGATTAACATTGGCAGCAATTTATCGGGCTATCTATACAGTTGTGTGCGTAACCATATCTTAAATGTGATTGTCCGCAAGGATGTGCAGCATAAGTATATGGAATCGATCAAAGATTTTGCGGGGAACGGCGTGGTAACGACTGATCACAGGGTGAGGGAAAGTCTGTTCAGGGAGATGATCGATAAGGAAATTGCCGGATTGCCGCCAAGAATGCGCGAAGTGTTTGAGCTAAGCCGTAAAAAACATTTGAGTCACCGGGAAATTGCCGAACTGATGGGAACTACAGAACAGACTGTTAAAAAGCAGATGACCAACGCCTTAAAAGTGCTGCGTAGTAAAATCGGACTGCCCCTATTTATCATTTATTACATCTTTTACCGCTGATCCTGAGCTAATTCTGATCTTTTTATTTTTTCCAGTACCTCCTGGGACTGCTTCGTCTTGTCTTACTGTTATCAATCAAAAACCAGACGAAATTGAAGAACAGCATTGTAAGCATAGCACATTTATCCCACCGGTACAGCAGGGACTGGGCCATCCGTGATATTAACTTTGAAATAGAGCAGAAAGGTATATTAGGTTTACTGGGCTCCAATGGTGCGGGGAAATCAACCACCATGAATATCCTTTGCGGCGTATTAAACCAGACCGAGGGGCAGGTGTATATCGACGGTATTAACCTGCGTCAGCATCCTGAAAAGGCAAAAAGATTATTAGGTTTCCTGCCACAGAATGCTCCTTTGCACCTTGACCTAACCGTAGATGAATACCTGACCTATTGTGCGAACATCCGGGATATCAAACCTGCACAGATCAGACATGCTGTAACAGCGGTGAAGGAAAAATGCGGCATTACACATTTTAGCAAAAGGCTGATCAGTAATCTTTCCGGCGGATATAAACAACGCGTAGGTATTGCACAGGCGATTATACACAAACCAAAACTAGTGGTGCTGGATGAACCAACGAATGGGCTTGATCCGAACCAGATCCTTGCCGTGCGGGAGCTGATTAAGGAGGTGGCAGAAGAAAGAGCAGTTATTTTCTCTACGCATATTTTATCCGAAGTACAGGCTACGTGCAAGGATATCCGGATGATAGAAGGCGGAAGGATGGTATTTGCAGATACGATGGAAGCATTCAATAACTATATCCTGCCCAATTCCATGCTGTTGTTTATGGACAATCCGCCACAGCTGGATGTGCTGATGGCCATCCCGGAAATTACGGGAGCGGAGGTATTACATGACGGCAGCATCAGACTTCGCTTTGCTGCTTCTGCCACGATCTCCAAAAAGATCATTGAGCGCAGTGTGCTGAATAATTGGCAGCTGAGTGAGATTTTATTAGAGAAAAGTTCACTGGATGAGATTTTTGCTCAGCTTTCTGGTAAACAAAAGAAATTATAACATGAGAAAAATATTTAAAATAGCTGTACTGGAACTAAGCATTCTTTTTTATTCACCCGTAGCCTGGCTGGTGCTGGTTATCTTTATCATCCAGAATGGCATGGCTTTTTTAGGGATGATTTCGGCCTATCAGGAGGTGATTGCGATGGGGAACAAGGTAGACAACTTAACGTTAACCCTTTTTCCTGCAATGAATGGACTGTTTGACAGGGTGCAGCAAACGATTTACCTGTATATTCCTTTGCTGACGATGGGATTGATGAGTCGCGAGATCAGCAGCGGATCAATTAAATTATTACTGTCGTCGCCGGTAAAGATTACAGAGATTATCCTGGGAAAATACCTGGCGATTGTAGGTTATGGATTACTGATGATGGCAGTGCTGGCTTTGTACGCACTGGTAGGAATTACTGTGATTAAGGATGCGGATGTGATGCTGATCATATCCGGACTCATCGGTATCTTTCTGCTGACCTGTACTTATGCGGCAATAGGCCTGTTTATGTCTAGTTTAACCTCTTACCAGGTCGTCGCAGCCATTAGTACGCTGGCCGTATTCGGTATTTTGCAGTTTATAGGGACGGTGGGGCAGGATATCAATTTTGTGCGCGACCTCACCTATTTCCTTTCAATTTCTGGAAGGGCGGATGATATGTTAAATGGATTGATCACAACTAAGGATGTGCTTTATTTCGTACTGATTATTATGCTGTTTTTATGCTTGTGTATTTTCCGGCTGCAGGCAGGACGAGAGTCGAGAAGCCGGACTTTCCAGGCGGGTAAATATGCTGTACTCATTTTGGCGGTGATGCTGATTGGTTATGTGAGCGCGCGACCAGGTTTGGTAGCTTACAAGGACATGACGGCTATGCAGTCACGGACGCTGACAAAGGTAAGCAGGGAGGCGATTAAAAAAATAGAGGGAGAACTTAAAATTACTACCTATGTAAACTTGCTGGACCAGAATGTATATCTGGGACTACCGGCATCAAGAAACAGTGATCTGAAGCAATTTGAGCAGTATCAGCGTTATATCCCTGGGTTAAAAATGGATTATGTTTATTATTATGATGCAACTGATCTTAAAAACAATCCGAATATGGTTTACCAGGGAGATCTCACTGGTTTAAGTACAAAGCAGATCGCAGAGAAAGTGGCGGATAATATGGGGCTGGATCTTGATCAGTTTATACCGCCTGCAGAAATACGGAAACGGATCAATCTGGCGCCTGAAAGTAATAACCTGGTGCGTGTGCTGGAATATAGGGGTAAAAAGAGCTGGCTACGGTTTTATAATGAGGTGAACCAGTTTGCGGATGAAGCGGAAATCACAGCGGCAATTAAGCGTTTAACCGTAAAAGTGCCTAAGCTGGTTTTTATTACAGGGAACAATGAACGCAGTGCAGATAAAAAAGGGGACAGGAATTATGAACTGATTACTAATGCCCGGAAAAACCGGACCGCGTTAATTAACCAGGGATTTGATGTGGCGAATGTTAATCTGGATAAGGAAGATATTCCTGAGGATGCTACGGTGCTGATACTGGCTGATCCTACTACGCCCTTAACAATGCTGGCACAGCAGAAAATAAAGGGATATCTGAATGATGGGGGCGATATGATGGTTACAGGGGAGCCGGGGCGACAAGCGCTGGTTAATCCTGTGCTGGAGTATGTGGGTGTACAGATGGAGAAAGGGATGCTTGTGAAATCATCAAAAGATTATACGCCGGATCAGATCTTTGCAGAGTCGCAGGAGGGAGGAATGCATGTCTTTACACCCACGTCTTCAGCATTGAAACATAATGAAACCGCAGGTTTTAAAGCTTATAGTTTACTGGTGAGCCCGGCTCAGGGATGGAACAAACAGGGGACTGTGGACCTGACTTCTACTGAGGTGAAATATAACGAGCTGGCCGGTGATAAAAAAGGAGTGTTTCCTGTAGTGCTGACTTTAATGAAAGGGATTAATGGCAAAGAACAACGCATTCTGGTTTCCGGTGATGCAGATTTTATGAGCAATGCTACTTTGATAGCTGGTAAGGGTTCGAATAAGAATTTTGTCAAGAGTATCTTTAAGTGGTTCAGCGGTGATGAATTCCCGATAGATGTGAGTCGCCCGCGCAATACCGACGATGCTGTTCTACTGAAAAGGAAGGAAATCTCGACCCTGAAAATGGTGCTTTTGGGGATTATACCGGGACTTATCATTGCGCTTGGTGCCTTCATCCTGATCAGCAGAAAAAGAAACTAATTTTTTTTATTTTATCTATACCTCCTGTACAGGTCATATCTTGTCTTACTAATTATAAAGCCAGCCTATCAGCGTTCCTATGGAAATAAGAGAAGTAAAAGTATTACTGGATAAACACGAAGCCGGAACTGCTACGCCGGAAGAAAAGGCTTTGCTGGAAAGCTGGTACCTTAGTTATCAGGCACCGGGAGCAGCAGAAAATCTGTCTATGGAAGAGCGGCTGAAAGCGGTAGACACGGTATGGGCAAACCTGGAGGAAGCGTATGGGCTGAGGAAAAAGATCAGCTTATGGCCGCGTATTGCTGTGGCTGCTTCGGTATTGGTGGCAGTGACGATAGGGCTATATTTAATTACATATAAAGGAAAACAAGGTCTGGAGGGCGAGCGACTGGCAAATACACCGGCAGATATTGCTCCTGGAGGAAATAAGGCGGTGCTGACCTATGGAAATGGGAAAAGGGTAGACCTGAGCGCCACTAAAGCAGGGGTGGTCATCAATACGAGCAAGCTTACTTATAGTGACGGAACAGTGGTAGATCAATCTGCTATTGCGGCTTCGGAAGAGCTGAGTTTGAATACGCCCAAAGGCGGAACTTATCAGGTGATACTGCCTGATGGAACTAAAGTGTGGCTCAATGCTTCTTCATCACTGGTATTTCCTTCATCTTTCGCAGGTGCCGCTACACGCGATGTATTGCTGAGAGGGGAGGCCTACTTTGAAGTCGCCCGCAACAAAAAACAACCTTTCCATGTAAATACACAAGGACAACTGGTAGAAGTCCTGGGTACTCATTTTAACATCAGCAGTTATAAAGATGAACCTGAGCAAAAAACAACTCTATTAGAAGGCAGTATCCGTATCGGAAACTTACTGCTTAAACCAGGGGAGCAGGCGGTACTGACCGCTGGCCGGACTACAATTGCTAAGGCCGATATAGAAGAAACAATGGGCTGGAAAAACGGCTATTTTATCTTTGAAGATGAAGGTATACAATCCATCATGCGCAAGATTGCCAGGTGGTATAACGTGGATGTAGTATATGAGGGACAGGTTCCTGACGCTACTTTTGGTGGCAGGGTAAGCAGGGCAGGTTATGTGTCTGAGATACTGAAAACCCTTGAGTTAACAGATAAAGTTCATTTTAAAGTTGAAGGAAGGAGGATTACCGTGATTAAATAGTTCTACTTCAATCAGCTGTAATCCTTTAAAAAAAATGCCAGAAGTGCTTGCAACACAACTGGCAAAAATATCCGGGTTACATCAATAAATTTCTCATCATATCAACTTAACCAGACAAACAAATGTATAAAAATTATACTAAGAACATTGGTATGCCTCATCGGCATCTCCAAAAATTCATGTTAATTATGCGCTTAACCACCGTTATATTAATAGCAACTATGATGCAGGTGAGCGCCGCAGGCTTCGCCCAGAAAATCACTTTGTCCGAAAAAAAGGCTACACTGAAACAACTGTTCATTAAAATACAGGCGCAAAGTAACTATGATTTTGTGTATACAATGGAGCTGTTGAAAAAAGCAAAACCAGTAGATATCAATATTAAAACGGCGGAACTGAAAGATGTGCTGGATCAGATCTTGAAAGGACAATCCTTAACCTATACTATTTACGGCAAAAATATCATCATTAAAGAAGAAGATCAGTCGCTTTTTGGTCGGCTGAAAGCATACATGTCTTCCGTAAATATTTCCGGGCAGGTTTACAATGAGAAGCGGGAACCTCTGGCAGGAGCTTTTGTAAGAATAGAGGCGACAAAACAGCGGACACTGACTAATGCAGAGGGAAAGTTTTTCTTACAGAATGCACCGAATGAAGGTAATCTGATTGTCTCTTACGTAGGTTACAGAACAGACACGATAGCGATAAGGGGTGATAAAGATATTTCGATCATCATGATGCCTGAACTGAATATGATTCAGGAAGTAAGTATTGTTTCTACCGGATACCAGGACGTGCCTAAAGAGCGTGCAACAGGATCATTTGAGGTGATTACCAAAGAGCAATTGCAGCACAGCACGGATCCCAATCTGTTGAAACGATTGGAAGGGATAACCACCAGTATGGATTTCAGGAATGACCTGAGAACAGTCAATTCCAGTCAGCGTAATTCTAAAAATTCGCCACTGGCAGATCTTACCATCCGTGGAAAAAACACGTTGAATTATAACAGTCAGAATGCCAGCGGGCAAGTGTTGGTTGTGATCGACGGTATAGCAAGTCCTTATTCTATTGATAAAGTAAACCCGAATGATGTGGAAAGCATCACGGTATTGAAAGATGCGGCGGCAGCGTCAATCTGGGGTTCCAGAGCCGCAAATGGTGTTATTGTCGTGAAAACTAAAAAAGGAGCTTATAACAGACCGGCGCAGATTTCGTTCAACAGCAGTTTGAATGTTGCTGATAAGATCGATTATTCCTATATTAAAACAATGAGCATCTCTGATTTTGTAGATGCCCAGGTGCAGCAGTTTACGGCGAATAACAGAATTTTACCTGAAATTACCCTGGGGTCTGTATTTGACCAGGAGCCTTTTTCTCCTGTTGCAGAAATTATGGATGCCTGGAAAAACAAAAATACCCTTACAGAGAGTCAGGCGCAGACACAGCTGAATGTTTTGCGTGGTAACGATATCAGGAATGATTACGAAAAATACTTTATGCGGAAATCTGTTCGCCAGAGTTACTCACTCGCTGTAGATGGCGGTTCACAATTGTATAATTACCGCTTATCAGCCGGATACGATAAATCTGTCAATAACACTAAAAACTCGAGTCTGGATCGTATTGCATTGAACTACAGTGCATCAGTAAGGCCTGTTAAAAATCTGGAACTGCAGGGAAATATCAGTTATAATGTACAGAATAATGATGATCAGGCACCCGAAAACCTGATTTCAGGGGTAACTAATGCTACATTTTATCCCTATACACGCCTGGCGGATGAACAGGGAAATCCGCTGGAGCTGACCAAAACCTACCGTTCTGGTCTGGTAGATCTGCTGGAAAGCAATTATGGGAACAAATTGCTGAGCATGCGTTATAAACCACTTGAGGATATCAATGAGGGGTATAACAAGATCAAATCACAAAATATTAACCTCAACTTTAGTGGAAACTACAAATTTTTTGAAGGTCTTTCTGCTCAATTGTCTTATAACTACAACTCGGGCAGGGATGAGGACAATACTTTATACAGACAGAATTCCTTCTACATGCGGAACCTGATCAATTATTTTACCACTTCGCCCTATTCAACGGATCCGCGTACCGGCAATGACGTGGCAGATTTTGTTCGCGGCGTACCACTTGGAGGATCATATAGTACAAATCTTACTACCTCCAGCAACCAGACTTTACGCGGACAGCTGAACTTTGACCATACCTGGAAAGAAAAACATCAGGTATCGGCAATTGCGGGTATTGACGTAGCGCAGTCGTACAGCCTGGCAAAAGGGGACGGTTACTATGGATATAATGAAAATACGCTGCAGACCAATACGCTGATTAACTATTCCACTTTAATTCCCATCCTTTTTGAGCAGGATTTTAATGGGTATAATTCTCAATATGTACCCCGATTGAATACAGGATTTGTGGATACCAAAATCAGAACTTACAGCTGGTACTCCAATGCTGCTTATACCTATGATAGAAAATATACTTTATCAGCAAGTGTTCGCCGCGATTTGTCCAGCGAATTTGGTCAGGGTACCAATAACAGAAGTACACCTTTTTACTCTTTTGGGGGTAGCTGGAACATCAATAATGAGCAATTTTACAATTTGCCTTTAGTACCTGTCCTTAAATTGAGAGCTACTTTTGGTTATAATGGTAATGTGAATCCCCTCGTATTTGCGAGTCCGCTCATTACTTATATTGATTATGAAAACAATGGCGTGCCCTACTCAAGAACCGAAACGAGCGGTTCAGTTTCCAATCCACTCCTGAGACCGGAAAAAACAGGTATCTGGAACTTCGGGCTTGATTTCGGGCTGAGAGGTAACCGTATTTCAGGAAGTATAGAGTATTACAATAAGAAAACATCAGATCTGCTGGCCAACGGCTCGCTTGATCCGAGCAGCGGTTATACGAATGCTATATATAATACCGGTAACCTGAGGGGACATGGTGTTGATATTACTTTGAACTCATTGAACCTGCAATCTGGCAAATTCAGATGGAACAGTAATTTCCTGTTCAGTTATAACAGGGTAAAGGTGACCAGACTTTTTGCTTCAACAACAAATACAGCGGACGGCGTAGTAACAGGCAGTACCGGATCATATAACGAAGGCTATGACCTTTCCAGGTTTTTTGGTTATAAATGGGCAGGTTTAGATCCGGCTACGGGCGACCCAAGAGGTTATCTGGACGGACAAATCGTAAGTATCAGCAATGATGCTGCGGGTAGTGCAAATTACAGGGCAATCCAGAATGCCCCAACGTCATCCGCTGTTTATTTCGGCTCTGCAGTACCGGTATTCTATGGCTCATTGAGGAACACTTTTACCTATGGTGCTTTCTCTGCTTCTGTAAACATGATGTATAAGCTTGGCTATTTTGTCAGAAGGCCGCTCTCTAATGTGGTCAGTTATTCTGGTCTGTTTTCGGGTAACGGAACTTTACAGGGGGCTGAATATAATCAGAGATGGCAGAAAGCGGGTGATGAGCTGATCACAAATGTGCCTTCTGCAGTTTATACATCAAACGACCAGGCAAGGGACAGATTTTACTACTTCTCAGAGACCAATGTACTGAAAGGGGATCATATCCGCTTACAAGAAGTAAATCTTGCCTATTCTTTCTCTGCTAAAAAGAACTGGTTCATCAGGAACCCGAGAGTATTTGCTAACGTGACCAATCTGGGGATCATCTGGAAAGCGAATGATCAGGGTATAGACCCTGAGGTGTTCGACTACCCGAATCCGCGTACTTACAGTCTTGGTTTTTCCGCTAACTTTTAATTCTGATCATCATGAACAAACCTAAATATATACTCGCCCTACTGTTTTGCATGGTGCTGCTTTCCTGCAAGAAATTTGTGGATATCAAAAAAAGCAGCTTGCTTTCGCAAATTGAAACTGCGAATGATTGCCAGCTGATTATGGACAACTATACACTTTTTAATGCGAATTATCCCTCGGATGGGGAGACCTCTGCTGCAGATTATTATATTGATAATTTCACTTATAATGATGGTAACACCAGTATCGAAGATAAAAGTATTTACAATTGGGAACCTCAGGCAATCCGTGCAGGCGGGCAGCAGTGGGTAAAGTCTTACAACAAGATTTACAATACCAACCTGGTGCTGGAAGCACTGGCGAAACTGGAAGGAAAAGAAAATCCGGCAGTTTTAACTCACCTGAAAGGGACTGCTTTGTTTTTAAGAGCTTATGCATTATGGAATCTTGCACAGCTATATGCAAAACCATATGGGGCTACTGCTGCTCAGGATGCGGGTTTGCCGATACGGTTGATTTCTGATGTGAATGAAACACCCGGCAGGGGAACAGTAAAAGATACATATGACCGTATTGTTCAGGATTTGAAAGATGCGTCGTCGATGATGAATGTGACTGCGGATTTGCCTTCAAGGCCGACAAAAATTGCCGCACTGGCAATGCTGGCGCGGGTTTACCTGTCTATGGAAGATTATCCGAATGCATTGACGAATGCTTCAGCAGCTTTGGAATTGAAAAGCGATTTGCTTGATTTCAACACTTTCGATGAAGAGAATCCTTTTCCTTTTACGCGTTACAATAAGGAAGTGATCTTCCACTCCATTTTAGAATCAAGCGCCCTTTTGGCGGCAGGTTCTGCGGAATCCAGCTTTGCTAAAATAGACAATAACCTGGTAGGGTCTTATGCCAATAACGACCTGAGGAAAACATTTTTTTACAAAGCGAATTCCGGCCAGAATGAAGGTTCTTTCCGCTTTACGGGTAATTACGAACCATCTTCGAGTTCAACGCTATTTAATGGTCTGGCTGTAGATGAATTGTACCTGATCAGGGCAGAATGTTTTGCACGCGCAAATAATGCAGCAGGGGCAATTGCCGATCTGAATACCTTGCTGCGTACGCGATATACAACAGGCACTTATGTGGATTTGCCGGTAAGTACAGCAGATGCTGCTTTAACTACTATTTTAACGGAAAGACGTAAGGAATTAGTGATGCGTGGACAGCGGTGGACAGACCTTCGCAGATTAAATAAGGATTCCCGTTTTGCGGTAAACATTTCACGGCCGGGAGGCGGAATTGTGCATACATTACCTGCGAATGATATCAGATATACTTTACTGATTCCACAAGAGGTAATTACCTATTCTGCGATAGGCCAAAATCCAAGATAATATTTAATACAGATTTATTTACTCTAAAACTTATAGGCTGATCTTCATTTGAAGGTGAGCCTTTGAGTTTTACAGTGAATCTGTTTCGGGATCAATCGATTTTTCGACATCAGCAGCAATGTGGTTTGATTATTGTTAAAGGCATCATCTGAATTGATGTTATCACTTATATATTTATCGCCTTAAAAATGGAGCTGCTGCAGGACTGTCTTTTTTACTTTGGAATCTTTATCATTATTGCTTCGCTTATCCCTTTTATCAGACATGATTTTTGGATTTTCCGCGTTTTTGAATATCCCAGACTACAGAAACTCACACTCAATTTTGTGGTGCTTATTTTATATCTATCAACCTATACCCTGTTTGAGGCAAAGGACTATATCGTATCTGGTCTGCTCCTGATTAACCTGATCTATCTGTGCTGGCTGATATTTCCTTTTACTGCACTGGCTAAAAAGCAGATTGTTCAGAGTGTCAAAACTGCGGGCGACCGCAATATTAAACTATTGATTGCCAATGTTTTTCAGGACAACAGACAGCAGGAAGAATATCATGAACTGATTTCCCGCTGCAGTCCTGATTTAATTCTAATGGTGGAAACAAACCAGTGGTGGCAGGATAAAATGGACAGCATAGGGGATATATACCCGTATCAGATCAAGGTTCCTTTGGAGAACACCTATGGTATGTTGTTGTATGCTAAACTGGAATTGGTTGACGGTAGCGTCAGGTATTTAGTAGAAGATGATATCCCTTCGATAGAAGTGAAGGTGAAACTGGATTCCGGGGAACTGATTAAGCTTTTTTGTCTGCATCCGCGTCCTCCTGTTCCGCAGGAAAACCCAAGATCTACAGAGAGGGATAAAGAAATTTTGCTGGTTGCGAAAAAAGCAAAGGAAAGTGAGTTTCCCGTTATTGTTATCGGCGACCTGAATGATGTGGCCTGGAGTTACACCACGGAACTATTTTCTAAAATCAGCGAGCTGCTTGATCCCAGAAAAGGCAGGGGTTTCTTTAACAGTTTTAATGCCAAGTACTTCTTCCTGAGGTTTCCGCTGGATCACGTTTTTTGCTCTGCTGATTTCAGTTTAACCCATATTGAGAGAATGAAGAGCTGTGGTTCTGATCATTTCCCAATGTTTATTAATTTGCAGTACGATCCTAAAGCGCTCATTGAAAATGAGATTCCCGAGGCTGATGCTGAAGATATTGAAACATTTAAAGAGAAAGTAACCGCATCAGTCGACTAACAGCTTATTCATTGTACAGCTGTTCATTGCTGATAAAACAAAAGCGAAAAATTTAAGCCAATGGAAGGTTGAAGTAAAAAGTAGACCCTTTACCCAATTCACTTTCTACCCATATTTTTCCATTATGGCGCTCAATAATTTCTGCACTCAGATAAAGTCCTATACCAAATCCGGAGATGGTATGGTTATTTTCTACACGGTAATAGCGTTCAAATAGCTTCTCTGTATCCTCAGGATTGATACCCATACCTTCATCTCTCACACTAATCCGTGCATCATGGTCTACTATCTGGCAAGTTACTTCGATGTCTTTATGATTAGGTGCGTATTTTATTGCATTGCTGAGCAGGTTGGATATCACATTGCTGATCTTATCATAATCTGCAAAAATTTCAATTGCGTCCACCCTGGTAAAGTTGATGCTATGTTCAGAATCCATCACCACAACTTCATCTACAGTGCTTCTGAGCAACTCATCCAGTCTGAAGGTACTTTTGTTTAAAATTATTTTTCCGGATTCCAATCGTGATATATTCAGAAATCCATTGATCATACTGGTCATTTTTTTGACCTGTTTGCCTGCAATTTCCAGTGCCCCGGAAGTAAAAGTGTCGTTCGACTTTCTGGCTTTGCTTTGCAATAGCTGCAGGTAGCCATTGAGAGATGTGAGAGGGGTTTTTAACTCGTGGCTTACCATTCCGATAAAATCATTTTTCCGCTCTTCATCTTTTTTGCTCTCTGTTACGTCCATTACAAAACCAGAGAAAGTACTAAAACCTCCACTTTCATCTTTTGTGACTTTTCCAAGTGATCTCAGCCAGATCAGTTCCCCATCATTAAATCTCCGTTGTGAATAGGTAATATCATAATCTCCTCTTCCGGAAATTGCTTTTTGTATTTCATCATTGATAACATCACGGTAATCTTCCGTAACCTGCGCAATTGCCTGCTCATAAGTCATACTTTCTTCCCCTTCGTAACCAAATATGTTGGCCAGTGTAGGATTGTAAATTAATGCATTGGTTTCAGTATTGATATGCCATGCACCCAGTTTGGCTGCATCTACAGCAAAACGTATCATTTCCTCTGCTTTTTGCACTTCAAGTCTGGCTTGTACCTGTGTTGTTACTTCGGTAACGACTTGTAAAACACTTACTATCTCACCCTCATCGTCCTTCACAGGCTGACAGATGAAATTGAAATAGCCATCGGTTGGTTCACCATTGCGTAAAATGGTACCCTTACTTTCGTAGGCAAAAAAAGTCTCACCTGTTGTAAATATATCTTTTAGAATAGGGATGAAGGGCTGCCCTATTAACTCAGGCATAGCAACGGCCAGGGGTTTACCTTCAATATCGGCCGTTTTACTCCATATCTGGAGCATTTGATCGTTAACAATATCTATGATTAAATCAGACGAATGAAAAAGCGCAATCGCTACCGGCGATTGTTCCACTAATGAACGGAACCTGCTTTCGCTCTCTGCCAGCAAATATATTTTTCTATTGAGTCTGTCCTGAACTGCAGCCAGTTCCTCGTTTGTAGACAGCAACTCTTCATTGGAAGCCGTCATCTCTTCATTAATAGCAGACAGTTCATCATTCAGTCTTAGTTGCGACTCATTTAAAGCCAGCTCCCTTTTAAGTCCGTCTGCAAGATCCTGTGTCCGTATTTCTATTCTTTTCTCCAGTTCTTCGTTGAGTTGACTGAGACTTTCCTGGATTTGCAGGTATTCCTCATTGATGGCAGCAAGTTCTTCATTTGAAGCAGCAAGCTCTTCGTTTAATGCCTGCTCTCTTTCCAGGGCTTCTTCCTTTTCCCTCATCCTGATCAACGCTTCCTTGCCCATGAAACGGTCAGTTACATCCGTTGCAGTATGTAAAATGCAGATGGTTTTTCCGTCTTCATCCTTTATTGCACGGTATTCGAAGTCGAAATAAACAGTAGTAATCTGACCATCTATGTTGAGATCTGCAGGCGTATCTTGTCCGGCAATGGTGAGCCCCTCATTCCATACCCTTTTAAACATTTCTATGAAGGGTTGTCCTTTTAGTTCGGGAAGTGCGTCTGCCAGAGATTTACCGATAACGCTCCTGTCTTTATCCCAGACCCGGAGCATCGCATCATTAGCAGTTTGTATAATAGCATCTTCAGTTACGTGTATGGCTGTAGCAGTTTTTGTTAAGTTGAAAACTGCTAACAGCTGCTCATTGCTTAAAAAGGACATCGGGTGACTCATTCTTGAATAATAGATTGCTTTATCTGTGCTTCCAAATTTGCAACAAATATTCGAAGCGACAGAATTTTCAATGTTAAAATGCTGATAAATTAAAATTGTTTGCTGGTTGGTAAAAAATAATGTTTTATTCTGCTTATAGGATTCGTTTTTGGAAGGGTAGAATGATCCGGAATATTTCCCTGGGCTAAGCTAAAACCAAAGGCAAAAGAAGTTGTTACATCTTTATTAAAAGACAATTTTACATTTTACCTTATAAGCTATTGAAAGATAAAAAACGCATAGCGATTCTTGGCGGTGGACCAAGCGGGCTGTTTATGTATAAAAGACTAGTTGAATCTGGCCGGACTGATCTGACAATAGATATATTTGAACGGAAGAAACAGTTGGGTGTGGGTATGCCCTATAGTACCGAAGGTGCAAGTGACGAGCATATCACGAATGTATCTGGTAATGAAATACCTGATCTGGTTACGCCTATAGCCGACTGGATCCATACGGTACCTGAAAAAACACTGACGAGGTATAAGATTGATCCCTCAAAGTTTAACGATTATAAGGTCTTGCCGCGACTCCTGTTCGGTCAGTACCTGGCAGCACAGTTTGATCTGTTACTGGCAAAGGCTAAGGAGACTGGCTTGAAAACTACGGTGCATTTTGATAGTCCGGTTACGGATATCATAGATTACCCCACTCAGGAACTAATTGTTGTTGAGGTGGCAGAAAAGGCACATTTTGAATTTGATCATATCATCATATGTACAGGACACAATTGGCCCCGCAGGCATGAGGGAACTGTGCCTGGATATTTTGATTCACCTTATCCACCTGCTAAATTAGCGATCAAAATCAATCACCCGGTGGCAATTAAAGGCTCATCTCTGACTGCTATTGATGCGATCAGAACGCTGGCCAGACACAATGGGACTTTCAGCATAGGCAGCCAGGGTAAGCCTTTATATCAACTGGCAGCAGACAGTGAAAATTTCAAACTGATGATGCATTCCAGAAGCGGATTATTACCGGCCATCAGGTTCCACCTGGAAGATCCGCATTTGCTGAAAGATGCCGTATTAAGTCACGAAGTGGTTAACAGGAACAGGGCAGAAAATAATGGTTTTCTCTCACTTGATTTTGTATTTGAGAAAAACTTTAAGGACCTGTTCCCGGATAAGGATCCTGAATTTTATGCACGGGTGAAAGATATGGATCTGGAAGCATTTGTAGCGATGATGATGGACTTACGTGAGCACCTGGAACCCTTTACCTTGTTCAAGGCGGAATATACAGAGGCAGAGCAGTCTATCAAACGCAGGGAATCCGTTTACTGGAAAGAGATGCTGGCGGTACTGAGCTTTGCAATGAATTATCCGGCAAAATATTTTTCGGCTGAAGACATGCAACGGTTACAGAAGGTTTTAATGCCGTTAATTTCTATCGTTATCGCTTTTGTACCGCAAAGTTCTGTAGAAGAAATGCTTGCACTGCATGATGCCGGGGTACTGGAAATTATTCCTGTAGGGGAGGATAGTTATACAGAACCGGATGCTGAGGGTGGAGTAGTTTATCACTATACTGATGAGACTGATGAAAAAAAGGCAGTTCATTTTACCACCTATGTAGATTGTGTTGGGCAGCCTCACCTGAGTTATGAAGATTTTCCCTATAAAGGTTTACTTTCCGGGAAGACCATCAGTCCGGCGCGATTACAGTTTAAAGATGTAGCTGCGGGATTGAAAGCACTGGCAAATGGCGACAAAAATGTTGAAATGGACAACAGCGGCAATTACTTTCTGAGGGTGCCGGGAATAACCATTAACGACAGCTTTCAGGCTATTGATGAGTATGATGCTTTGAACGAGCGTATTTACATTATGGCAGTACCTTATATCGGAGGATACAACCCCGATTATTCTGGACTGGATTTTTGCGAGGCAGCGTCTGCTGCTATTATTAAAAGTATCGAATTATATGAACCAATTACCACAGACAGTACAGATGCCTAAACTTTTTATGTTATTACTGGGCTCAAAAGCCCCCAAAAGAAATGTAGAACAACATGACTATTTCTTTGGCATTGCCAATTCATTGAAAGAGCTGGTTCCACAGATTAAAGCATTCTGGCCTGAAGCAGGAAATAGTATCCATATTGACGGGTGGCGGGAAGTGAACAGGGTTGATGATTATGAGATCAGGGTAGTATTGAAATCTAATGGGGCAGCTGGCGTAACAGATGATGCCGACCTCACAATTGATGCCGACTCAACTAGGGAATTTATCCCTGTGGCCAAAAAATTGTTTTTCATTAACCTGGGAGGTTATCAGGCCAACAAATTAGAGGAACAGCACTATGTAATTTTAACTGTTCAGGATGACAGGGCACAGGCAGTGCAGAGTTCGAAAAAAACAGTCTTTTTTAAAACGAATTCTATTAAAGGAGCCAATTCTCATATTGATGAAAAGTACGGAATTGATGTAGATGATATTTACAGGATTGAAGAGATCCTGGATGAGTCGCAAAAAGAACTTTATAGCATCGAGATTACGCCATCTTCCGCATTGCCGGAAGACGAAATACATCTGGGTTATTTTAAACTGGATAAATTATAGTCCGCCAACGAGATATTCACTTGTCTTTGGTTTTGTTGTCAGGAGAATAAGGAAGAACCGCAGTACTTACAAAAAGCAGCGTCGGCATCGTGGCCTTCCCGGCTGCAGGCGGGGCAGGACTCCAGTACTTCTTTCTTCTTCCGGGCAGCGATGGCCAGATCATGTGTGATGATACCCGTTGGAACGGCTATGATGGCATAACCAATCAACATTACCAGTGCAGCAAGCATCTTTCCGATTGGTGTAACGGGTGAAATATCTCCATAACCTACCGTAGTGATTGTTACGATGGCCCAGTAAATACTTTCCGG
>Ga0247815_10000979_pt1 | contig 22099 bp, 21 predicted proteins | sample UWRJL194509B1_FD_181014 | JGI IMG/M metagenome (GOLD analysis project Ga0247815, IMG submission 181014) | Plant litter microbial communities from Arlington Agricultural Research Station in Wisconsin, United States - UWRJ-L194-509B-1 | ecosystem: Environmental > Terrestrial > Plant litter >...
CAGTACGAACGCCGCCAATATGTAATGGTCCAGTCGGACTTGGTGCAAAACGCACACGAACTTGCTTTGACATTTGTTTAAATTTTGATGCAAAGATACGATTCAGATTTAAGATTGTAGAGTTTAGATTTTAGATTGTTGGCTTTTGGATTTTAGTTGCGAAGTTTCGTGGTTATTTTAGATTTTCCAATCTTAGAACCTTAGCGTCTTAGTAACTTAGAACCTTAAAAGATATCATTATAATTACTACTTTTATAGGTTATAATCAAAAGAGATTTTATTTTGAAAACAACATCTGCTATATATCAAAAGTTAGAGGCTTTTATTAAAAAATATTATACCAATGAATTGATAAAAGGAGGACTTCTTTTTATTGGTTTTGGATTATTGTATTTTCTTTTTACGCTTTTTATTGAGTATTTCCTTTGGTTAAAACCAGTAGGAAGAACGGTTTTATTTTGGATGTTTATTGGAGTAGAAATTTTCCTTTTGTTCCGATTTATCTTGTTTCCAATTTTCAAGTTGTTCAAACTTCAAAAGGGAATTGATTATAATCAGGCTTCCAAAATTATTGGAAATCATTTCACAGAAGTAAGTGATAAACTGACGAACTTTTTGCAATTATCCTCTGCTGAAAATTCAGCAGAAAGTTCAGAGTTAATGTTAGCTTCAATAGAACAAAAAGCAAATTCATTGCAGCCAATTCCTTTTGGAAACGCCATCAATTTTAAAGCTAATAAGAAATATTTACCGTTAGCTTTAATTCCAATTTTGCTTTTTGTTGTGTTTTATATTTCCGGAAACAGCACTATTATTTCTCAAAGTTTTAATAGAGTAGTGCATTTCAATGCTACGTTTTTACCGCCGGCTCCTTTCAAATTTGTGGTTTTAAATTCAAATTTGCAAACAGAACAAAACAAAGATTTCGTTGTTAAAATGGAATCAGTTGGAAAAGTAGTTCCGGAGAATGTGATGATTCATATTGGAGATGAAAGTTATTTTATGGAATCTTCCCAACCAGGAAAGTTCGAATTCAAGATTGAAAAACCAGTCGATAATGTTCAATTTTCTTTTGAAGGAAATTCAGTTTCATCAGAGGAGTATGAATTAAAAGTCATCACAGTTCCGTCGATTGCTAACTTCGAAATGGTATTGAATTTTCCCTCTTATTTAAAGAAGAAATCAGAAACTATTCAGGGAACTGGAAATGCAATTGTGCCAGAAGGAACTTTAGTAACCTGGAAAATGAATACCCAATCGACTCAGGAGATTGTTTGGAAAGATGAAAATGCGACTTTTAAGTTCAATAAAGCGGAAAACGAGTTTAAATTAGCTAAAAATATCAGTCAAAATACAGAATATCAAATTCTTACCTCGAATAGTAAGGTCAAAAACTACGAAAAACTGGATTATCAGCTGTCGGTTATCAAAGATCAGCATCCAACAATTAATGTTGCACCTGCACCAGATAGTTTAAAGTTAGATAAGAATTATGTTTTAGGAAGATTGGGAGATGATTACGGTTTGTCAAAATTGCAGGTTGTGTTCTACGAACGTAACAAACCAAATACTGCTAAACGTGGAACCATTCCTGTAAAGCAGGCTGTATTTGATCAGTTCGTTTTTTCTTTTCCAAGTAATTTACCGGTAGAAGAAGGAGTGTCTTATGAATACTATTTTGAAGTTTTTGATAACGATGCGCCACACGGATTTAAGAGTACAAAATCTTCTACATTTTCAGATCGTGTTTCGACTACAGATGAAGTTCAGGATATGGAACTGCAACAGCAAAACCAGAATATAAATAGTTTATCGAAATCTTTAAAGAATCAGGAAAAGCAATTTTCTGAAATGGATAAGATTAAAAATACAGGGAAAGAAAAAGATAATCTAGAGTTTAAAGATCAGCAGAAGATCAATGATTTTATCAAACGTCAGAAACAACAAGACGAAATGATGAAGCAGTTTGCTGAGAAAATGAATAAGAATTTAGACAAATTTCAATCTGAAAAGAAAGACAAAACAGCTGATGATTTACAAAAAAGATTGGATAATGCAGAGAAAGATTTAGAGAAGAATCAGAAATTAATGGATGAGCTGAAGAATCTAAATGACAAATTGCAAAGCGAAGAGTTGTTTGATAAAATGGAAAAGTTCAAACAAATCAGCAAGAACCAATCGCGTAATTTGGAACAATTAGTAGAACTGACAAAACGTTTTTATGTAGAAAAGAAAGCAGAGCAGGTTGGTGAAAAATTAAATAAACTTGCAGAACAGCAGGAACAACTTTCGAATAAAGAGAAAGAAAACACGAAAGAGAAACAAGACGATATCAATAAAGCGTTTGACAAGATTCAGGAAGATTTAAAGGATTTGAAAGAAGAAAACAAAACACTAAAATCTCCTTTAGACATTCCTTCTGATGCTTCAAAACAAAAAGATTTAGATAACGATTTGCAAAAAGCTTCTGAAGAATTAGGTAAAAAGAATACTTCATCGGCTAAGCCAAAACAGAAAAGCGCTTCTAAAAAAATGAAGTCTATGGCCGAGCAAATGCAGTCAAGTATGGAAGGCGGTGATCAGGAACAATTAGAAGAAGACGTAGCAATGCTTCGTCAGATTCTGGACAATCTTTTAGCTTATTCTCTATCGCAGGAAGATGTAATGAAACAATTTAAATCGATGAAATTAGGTTCGTCGGCATATACAAAGAACATCAAAATTCAGCAGAATTTAAAACAACAATTCAAACATGTAGACGATAGTTTGTTTGCCTTATCATTACGTAATCCTAAAGTTGCTGAAGATGTGACAAAGGAAATTGGAAACGTTCAGTATAATGTAGACAAGGCTATAGAAACCTTAACCGATGTTCAGGTTCCGAAAGGAGTTTCGCATCAGCAATATGCTACTTCATCTGCAAATAAATTAGCTGATTTTTTAAGCGATTTATTAAACAACATGCAAATGTCTATGTCAAAACCGGGAGCAGGAAAACCAAAACCAGGTGACGGACAAGGAATGCAATTGCCGGATATTATTCAAAAACAAAAAGGGCTTGCAGATAAAATGAAGCAGGGAATGAAGGACGGAGATAAACCGGGCGAAGGACAGAGTGGAAAAAGTGGTGAAGGAAAGCAAGGTCAGGGAAAAGAAGGCCAAAGTAAAAATGGCCAGGGCAAAGACGGAAATGGAAATCAATCTGGAGGAAAAGATGGTAAAGATGGAAAAGATGGAAAAGACGGAAATGATGGAGAAGGAGATGCTGAAGCTATTATGGAAATTTATAAAGAGCAAGTAAAACTTCGTGAAGCCTTGCAAAAGGAGTTAGCCAAAAAGGGATTAGATGCGCAGGGAAGATCTGTTTTAGAACAAATGAAACAATCAGAAAAGCAACTTTTAAATAAAGGATTTAAGAATGAGAACTTACAACGCATATTAAACATCCAGCAGGAATTATTAAAATTAAACAACGCAGTACAGCAGCAAGGGCAAGATACGAAACGTCAATCTGAAACCAATAAAGCAGAATTCTCAAATCGTTCGAATGCATTACCGAGCTCATTATTGGAATATTTAAACAGTGTAGAGATTTTAAACAGACAATCACTACCTTTGCGCTCGAATTTTAATCAAAAGGTTCAAGAATATTTTAATACAAAATGATCGACTTTAATTACGAAACCGAATTTACTTTAGATAATGAGCAAGCCTTTTCTGACTGGCTGAGTGCTGTTATTGTTTCTGAAGGCAAGAACGAAGGAGAAATAAATTACATATTTTGTGACGACGAATATCTTCATAAAATAAATGTAGAATATCTAAATCACGATACACTTACAGATATTATCAGTTTTGATTATACTGTTGGAAATGAATTAAACGGAGACATATTTGTTTCTGTTGAAAGAGTAGCAGACAACGCAAAAGATTTTAATGTTTCTTTTGAAGAGGAATTAAAGCGTGTTCTGGCTCACGGTATTTTACATTACTGTGGATACAAAGACAAGACCGATGAGGACGCTAAATTAATGCGTTCAAAAGAGGATGAGAAAATCGCAATGTTTCACGTGGAACAATAAGGATTTGTTTTGTTTTTTTTGTTTCAAGTTTCAAGTTTCAAGTTAGAAAAATCAAAGCATTTGTTCCACGTGAAACATGTTTGATTTTTAATAAGAGATTTTAATGTTTCACGTGAAACAATTTAATTTTATAAAGAAGGTTTTTTGAATGTTCCACGTGAAACATTAGGTTTAAATTTTAAACTCTTTGTTTCGTTAGTAATGTTTCACGTGGAACATTTCGCATAGTTAAACTTGAAACTTGAAACTTGAAATTTGAAACTTGAAACCTGAAACTTGAAACCTGAAACTTCAACCCGTTCCACGTGGAACAAAAGAATAACAATTTAATTCTGAGAGCCGACTTAAATGGTTTCCCAGAGAATAAAAGATAAAATGTTTTTAGAAGAATACGATGTTATTGTAGTTGGTGCAGGTCATGCAGGATCCGAAGCCGCGGCAGCGGCCGCAAATTTAGGATCTAAAACTTTATTGGTTACAATGAGTTTGCAAAACATTGCCCAGATGTCTTGTAATCCTGCCATGGGCGGTATTGCAAAAGGACAAATTGTACGCGAGATTGATGCGCTTGGAGGGTACTCTGGAATTGTTTCAGATAGAACTGCAATTCAGTTTAAGATGCTGAACAAATCAAAAGGACCTGCTATGTGGTCGCCAAGAGTTCAAAGTGATCGAATGCGTTTTGCCGAAGAATGGAGAATGATGTTAGAAGGAACTCCAAATTTGGATTTCTATCAGGAAATGGTAAAAGGTTTGATTATCGAGAACGGAAAAATAAAAGGAATTAGAACTTCGTTAGGAGTGGAGATTCGATCTAAATCTGTTGTGTTGACGAACGGAACTTTTTTGAATGGTTTGATTCATATTGGAGAAAAACAATTTGGAGGAGGAAGGGCAGGAGAAAGTGCCGCAACCGGAATTACCGAAGATTTAGTGAAAGCAGGTTTTGAAGCCGGAAGAATGAAAACGGGAACGCCTCCAAGAGTAGATGGACGTTCTTTGGATTATTCTAAAATGAACGAAGAAAAAGGAGATGCAAAGCCGGATAAGTTTTCTTATTCTGATTTGACAACTCCGTTAACGCATCAAAGATCTTGTCACATGACATACACGTCGTTGGATGTTCACGATATTTTGAGAGAAGGTTTTGATCGTTCGCCGATGTTCAACGGAAGAATCAAAAGTCTTGGACCAAGATATTGCCCTTCGATAGAAGATAAGATAAATCGTTTTGCTGATAAAGAACGCCACCAGTTATTTGTGGAGCCGGAGGGATGGAATACGTGTGAAGTTTATGTAAACGGATTTTCGACTTCGTTGCCAGAAGATATTCAATTTAAAGCATTGAGTTCTGTTGCAGGATTTGAGAAGGTGAAATTTTTCCGTCCGGGTTATGCGATCGAATATGATTATTTCCCACCAACACAATTGAAACATACTTTGGAAACAAAGTTAGTTGAAGGTTTGTATTTTGCCGGACAAATAAATGGAACAACAGGATATGAAGAAGCAGCTTCCCAAGGTTTGATGGCCGGAATAAATGCGCATTTAAAAGTGCATGAAAAAGCGCCATTAATTTTGAAACGTGATGAAGCGTATATTGGAGTATTGATTGATGATTTGATTACGAAAGGAACAGAGGAGCCTTATCGAATGTTTACGTCGAGAGCAGAATACAGAACATTGTTGCGACAAGATAATGCCGATTTTAGACTAACGCCAATGTCGCACGAAATTGGTTTGGCATCTGAAGCACGTTTACGCCGAATGGAAAAGAAATTAAACGAATCTGAAAAGATGGTTGCATTCTTCAAAGAAACAAGTGTTTCGGTTGCAGAAACAAATCCGATTTTAGTAGCTAAAGAAACAGCTCCAATTACGCAAGGTGATAAAATGTTTAAAGTTTTTTCACGTCCGCAGATTGATTTGGAGGACATGATGAAATTTGAGAAAGTAAAAGAGTACATTGAAGCAAATGATGTGGATCAGGAAATTTTAGAGCAGGCCGAAATTCAGGTTAAATATTCTGGGTACATCGAAAAAGAGCGAAACAACGCTGATAAGCTGACTCGTTTAGAAGAAGTGAAAATTCCGGAAAATTTCGATTACAACAAAATCAAATCAATGTCGATTGAAGCTAAACAAAAATTGAGCAAGATTCGTCCTGTAACAATTTCACAGGCTTCAAGAATAAGCGGCGTATCACCAAGTGATATTTCGGTTTTGTTGATTTATATGGGAAGATAAAAAGTTTATTTTGTTTCAGGTTTCAGGATTCAAGTTGTTGGAACTTGAAACCTGAAAATTTTTCCTTGATTAAACCTGAAACTTGAAACAAAAGTAAATTGTTCCACGTGAAACTATTTTAATACTCTAAAATCTAAACTCTGAAATCTAAAATTTCGTATTCATGAAGATTATAGAAAAATCAATTTTATCAGTAGAAGAAAAGGAAGTTTTACGTGAACTTTGGAATCAGGAATATCCGGCAACATTGTATTTGAAAAATCTGGAAGATTTTGATTCGTATTTAAACGGTCTTTCAAATACAAAACATTATTTGGTGTTTGATGATTCAAAAAAAATCATTGGCTGGACTTTTACTTTTTTTAGAGAAGAAGAAAATTGGTTTGCAATAATTCTGGATTCTAAAATACAAGGAAAAGGAAATGGATCTCTTTTGATTAATGAAATAAAAAAGAATAATGAAAGTTTGAATGGATGGGTGATCGATCAGGAAAGCGAATTAAAACAAAACAAAGAATTTTATAAATCCCCGATGCAGTTTTATATAAAACAAGATTTTACAATTTGTTCTGAAATAAGGCTTGAAAACGAAAAAATGTCGGCTGTAAAAATAAATTGGAAACAATAAAATAAATAAAAAATATAACCCTAAAAGCTTCAATCATGCTTTTAGGGTTTGCTGTAAAATTAAACCAAAATACCTTTAATTAAAAAATGGACGTTTTAAACAAAAAACATTTTCTTACTGTAAAAGACCATTCTGTTTCTAAAGAAATTTTCGAATTGTATTACGATGAAACTTTAGACATGTTGATTACATCTCCACAGCCTGATTTGCAAAATTTAGGAAGATATTACGAAAGTGAAGATTATATTTCGCATACAGATAACAAACGTTCCTTATTTGAAAAAGCCTATCATTTTGTAAAAAATATTGCTTTAAAAAATAAATTGAATTTAATCAACAGAGAACAATCTCAAAAAGGAAAAATTTTAGACATTGGTGCCGGAACCGGAGATTTTTTGTTGACGGCAAAAAATGACGGCTGGGAAACGGTTGGAGTTGAACCAAGCGAGAGAGCAAAAAATATTGCGATCCAAAAAGGAATTTCATTTGTAGATGAAATCAGTCAGCTTGAAAATAATTCTTTTGACGTCATTACGATGTGGCACGTTTTAGAACATGTTCCAAATTTAGAATTGCAAATTCAGGAATTGAAACGTTTACTAAAACCAACTGGAACATTAATTGTTGCGGTTCCAAATTTTAAATCCTACGACGCAAAATATTATAATGAGTTTTGGGCCGCTTTTGATGTGCCGATTCATTTTTGGCATTTCTCAAAAAAAGCCATTCAGTCGCTTTTTGAAAAAGTAGATATGAAATTGGAAAAAGTGCTTCCAATGAAATTTGATTCTTTTTACGTGAGTCTTTTGTCTGAAAAATACAAAACCGGAAAAATGAATTATATCAGTGCATTTTTTATCGGATTAAAATCAAATTTAAAAGCAGGAAGTACAAAAGAGTATTCATCGCACATTTATGTCTTAAAAAACAAGTAAAACGCAAAATAAGCGTGTTTCCGAGGTGTTTTGCTCTTAAGTGAGGGCGAATTATGTCTTTTTTGAGATCATGTTTCTAATAAAAGCTGGTAAAGCCAGTTTTGATAGGGTTGAATTATTGATATTTTTCTTTCGATAAATAAAAACAATATGATAAAATTTGAGCATTTTTTAAACTTTATGTCGATGCTGTTTATTTTTTTATATTTTTGTCTTCAATACATTTTAAAAAAAATAGAAATTTAGAAAATGAAAAAAGCATTCGTAATTATCGCACTTTCAATATTGGTTGTTTCATGTGATAAAACAGCAGAAGTTAAGGAAGTAAAAACAGCTTACGTAGATACTTCGGTTTTAATGAAAGAGTACACTGAAGCAAAAGACCTTGAAGCAAAATATAAAGCTCAAGCAGAAGAAAAAGGAAGACAACTACAAGCTGAGATTACACGTTTTAAACAAGACGCAGCTAATTTTCAAAGTCAGGCACAGGCAAACGGTCAGGCTTGGGCACAACAAAGAGGAGCTGAACTTCAAAAAAGAGAGCAGCAATTAGGTTATGCACAACAAGCTTTATCACAGCAATTACAGCAGGAAAGTGGTGTAGAAATGGATTCTCTTGTAAGCGGTGTAAAAAAATTCATTAAAGATTACGGTAAGAAAAACGGTTATTCTTATATCTACGGAACTGGTGATGCAGCTTCAATATTGTATGCTGAAGAGAAATATGATATTACAAAAGAAGTGGTTAAAGCTTTGAATGATAAATACAAAGCGTCTCCAAAAGACGAAAAAGCTACAGTAAAAGAAGGTGAAGAAGCTAAAAAATAACGACCAAACTAACTCATTACTTAAAAACCTAAATCTCCACAGATTTAGGTTTTTTCTTTTATAAAAATGCGATACTTTTAGTTTTCAATACAATACATAATGCAAAACGTTTCAGAAGCTGCTGCTTACACCTTACAATTTATCAATCAAACGCAAAAATCTATTTTCCTGACCGGTAAGGCAGGAACAGGAAAAACAACGCTTTTACGTGAAATTATCGCCACCACGCACAAAAATACTGTAGTAGTGGCGCCTACCGGTATTGCTGCTTTGAATGCGGGCGGCGTTACCATACACTCGATGTTCCAGCTGCCATTTTCAGCCTTTATTCCAACGTATGATGATGCTTCTCAGTTTACCGAAACCGTAAAATTTGAAAACAAAGAAACATTGCGCCGGCATTTTAAAATGAATAATGTCAAGCGAAATGTGATTAAAAATATGGAATTGCTGGTAATTGATGAAGTCAGTATGTTACGCGCTGATTTACTGGATGCTATCGATTTTATGATGCAGACAGTTCGTAGAAATACGCGTTCTTTTGGCGGCGTTCAGGTGCTTTTTATTGGCGATTTGCTGCAGTTACCGCCTGTCATCAGAGATGAAGAATGGAGAACCCTGCGCAATTATTACAAAGGAAAATTCTTTTTTCATTCGCATGCAGTTCAGCAGAATCCGCCTTTGTATATCGAATTATCAAAAATTTACCGCCAGACAGACGACGCTTTTATCTCTGTGTTAAACAATCTTCGTAATAATCAGATTACGCCGCAGGATATTCAGATTTTAAATCAATACGTGAAACCGGATTTCGATTTAAAAAACAATCCCGGTTATATCACACTTACGACACATAATGCTAAAGCCGATTCGATCAACGAACAGGCAATTAATGACTTAGCCGGAAATGAATTTTCGTACCAGCCGTTTGTAGTGGGTGATTTTCCGGAGAAAATTTTTCCGGTAGAAGAAAATCTGAAACTTAAGGTTGGTGCCCAGGTCATGTTTGTAAAAAACGACGCCTCATTTGAGAAACGTTATTTCAACGGAAAAATGGGCGTTATAAAATCGCTTTCGCCGGAAGAAATTTTTGTGCATTTCCCGGAAGAGAATAAAACTATAGAAGTCGAAAAATACGAATGGAAAAACATTCGATACAAAATAAACGAGCTCACAAAAGAGATCGAAGAAGAAGTTTTAGGCACATTTGCGCATTATCCGCTCAAATTGGCGTGGGCGATTACAGTTCATAAAAGCCAGGGTTTAACTTTTGAGAAAGCTGCGCTCGACGTATCGCAGGTTTTTTTGCCCGGACAAGCATATGTAGCATTATCACGTTTAACTTCCTTAAACGGGCTTATTTTGCTTTCTCCGATACAAATGAACGGTATTTCTAACGATCAGGACGTGATGGATTATGCTTTGAATAAAGCGACAGAAGAAGTTTTAAAACATTCGCTGCATTTTGAAACCAAAAATTTCATTCATAACTATTTGATTAACAGTTTCAATTGGACAGATTTGGCACAAGAGTGGCGCAATCACCGCTTTAGTTACAATGAAAATGCTGCCGGTTCAGAAAAATCAAAACATTCGATCTGGGCACACAAGCGTTTGGAAACAATTGATTCTCTGGCAGATCCCGCTCAAAAATTCGTTCATCAACTTAATAAAATTTTCAATAAAGAAACTGTCGATTTGTTCTTTGTGCAGGAAAGGGTAGTGGCGGCCTACGATTATTTCTTTAAACCGATGGACAAACTGGTGACGGATCTTTTGCAGAAAATGGCTGAAATTCAGAAATTTAAAAAAGTAAAAGAGTTTTACGAAGAATTGGCTTTTCTCGATGATCTTCAGACGAAGGCTGTTTTGCGTTTAATGAAAGCAAAATTACTAATTGAAATTGTCGTTTCGGGCGAGGCGATCTGCAAGGAAAAACTAACTTCGTCAGCCATCAAAAATTATAAATCGGATAAACTGGACAAGATTCGGGAAGACTTTAAAATGACCAATACAGATATTTTTAAACTCGATGAGCCAGTGGTGCGGTATAAGGCTAAAAAGCTGGATAAAAACGAGCCAAAAGCTGCTAAAAAAACAACTGTTGATGAAACCTATGATTTATGGATCGAAAAAAATTCGATTCCTGATATTGCCAGAATCAGAAAACTAACCGTACAGACGATCGAAATGCATTTGGTTAAACTCATTCAGGCAAAGAAAATCGAAATCTCCGACGTTTTGCCCTACGATAAAATCCTGGCACTTCGTGATGCTTTTGCGTTTTATCAGGAAGAATCCCTTAACGGATTGAAAGAGAAACACGGTGACGAATTTACGTGGGATGAACTTAAAATGTTCAAGGCGAGCATTAACTAATTCTGAATTGTAAATTGTGAGTTTCGAATTTGATTTTGTATCTTAGAATCTGGTTCCGGATTTTTCGGCGTAGATTTTTTTCTCAACCTTATTTAAAAACAGAAACAAATGAAAAAGCTTTTCTATATCGCATTATTTATTTTTTCCTGCCAATATGTTGGTGCTCAGGAATTAAAAAAAGAATATCAAAAATTCATTCAGACTTTTATCGACAATGTAAAAGGAAATAAAAAGCAAGCTGTTGCAAATGCCCTCAGATATCCTGTCACAAGAGAATATCCAATTCCCTCAATTAAGAATAAAGCGGAATTCGTAAAACGCTACGATCAAATTTTTGATGCAGAATTGAAAAGCGAAATCATCAAATCCAGTCCGGCAAAAAACTGGAATGAAGTAGGATGGAGAGGCATAATGCTGAATGAGGGGACTTTATGGATTGACACCGATGGTAAAATCACTTCAATTAACCATCAATCAAAATTTGAGAAAGATCTCAAAAATAAGCTGATTGCATCTGAAAAAAAGAAACTTCATCCGTCGATTGCCAAGTTTGATAAGCCGGAAGTTATTTTAGAAACGACTAAGTTTAAAGTGAGGATTGATGATTTAGGAAATAATAATTACCGATATGCTTCGTGGTCTCTAAAACAATCGATGAGCGAGAAACCGGATTTAGTGATTACTAACGGAAAATGGGTTCAAGACGGAACCGGAGGCAATCATCATTATGAATTCAGGAAAGGAAACTTTCTTTATCAATGCGATATTCTCGTTATTGGTGCAAAAGATTCTCCTCCGGCATTACTGACCATTTACCAGAATGACAAAGAGATTCTTTCTCAAAACGCGAAAATTGTTCCACGTTAAACAACAAACCCTATTCAATTTGAATAGGGTTTGTTTGTTAAAGCTGCGACATGGCCTTTTCAAGCTCTTTTTGCTGCGTTATCTGCGATAATTTTAATTTTTGAATGGTGAGTTCGTTTTCGGTGGTTTTAACGCGTTGTTTTTGCATTTCTTCGTTAGATATCGAACTGGTATTGATTTTGGTCTCAATCTTTTGATTGGCAAGCTCTAATTTGCTGATTTTTTCTTTGGTAGCATTTAAATCATTTTCAGACCGAACCAGGTTTTTCTTTTTTGATTCTACATCTTTCAGCTCTTTTTTCAAATTAGAAATTTTATCATCCAGCATTTTGTGATATTGCGACGACGTTTTTTTAGCTTCATTTTCAGCTCTTTTCAATTCTAATTCCTGTGCTTTCTGGTCTGCTGTAACTTGTTGGGCAAAAAAGTTTTGCGAACTTATTAAAAGCAGTGCGATGACGGCCGTTTTTATAATTTTGTTCATTTTTTTATAATTTAATTGAAGACTAAATTATAAGATGAGAAAATTAAAAATGGCCAGATAAATGTTTTAAAACAATAAGATAAGACAAAAAAAAATCCTATTCGAAAGAATAGGATTGAGAAGTTTTATAAGTTTTCGACCAGAATCCAGGCATCTGGATTTTCACCTTTTTGTATTTCTTTTTGTGCTTTCTGTGCTTCGGCCATGGTAGCATAGCTTCCGTATAAAACAGGAAATAATCCGTGTTTGTTTTCGCCCAGCATTCTGGCTTGGTAACCATCTTTAATTAGTTGGTTGTATGCTTTTGCAGCATTTTTTTCGCTTCTGTAGGCGCCCGCCATAATGTGGTACGGCATCAGTTTTGTTTCTGTTTCTACTTTTGCAGAATCAACTGAAAGCGTTACAGCCGGCAGTGGATTTTGGATTAAAAAAGTAGCTTCCTGTATTTTGTTTTCTACTTTTTTCTGAACAGCGCTTTCTACAATAAGAGTCTGCGATGCAATTTGGTTTTGGTAAATAGGATAACCAATGCTTCCGGTAATTCCCAAACCTAAAACAAAAATGGCCGCATATCTTAAAAACGGATTTGAAGATTTTCTTTCTTCATCATTTTCATATAAAGCAACGGGTTCTCTTTCTGAGATTTGCTCCAGTTTTTTCTCGAAGATTTCTTTTTTAACCAACGGAGAAACAAACGGACTTAATCCGAATGAACTTGCTAAATAGTTGGTTTGATCGTTTGGCGTAAAAATGATATTGTTTTCAGCATTCAAACGAATTTCTCCTATATTTCTTAGGCTTATAACGCCATTTTCTTCTAGTATTTTTTTCCAGCTTAAAACCTCAAAAGCAATAGCGCTTACAGCAAAACCGTAAGATGTTTTTTCTGCATTAGCAATATGATTTGCCAACAGCCCGTCGTTGTTTTTTAAATGGCTGTTAAAAGAGATCATTTTTTTTGGTGGAAAAAACGAATTAGAGCTTTCATTCAGCTGTGCCGACTGAATTTCTGTTAAAAATGCTCCAAACCCTGGAACCGTTACACACTGATAACGATACAATAACTGTGCTATGTAAGTTTCGATTTTCATAGTAACAAAGTTATGCAACGAATATAGTTATCAAAATTTTATTCACAATTTTTATTAACAATTCGCAAATTTCTACAGACGATTAATTTTCAATTAGTTATGTAAAATCGTCTTTTTCAAAAAAATCTTTCGGCATCCATAATTATATTTTTTTTGAAAGAATTTACTTCTAATTTATATATTTGCCATTCTTTTAATTTAACCCGGAATAATCAAATTCCAAAATTTTTTCGCCACTATACAAACACTTTAGCAGCCATGTCAGATCAGGAATTGTTTTATTTATTAGCCTTAATGAAAGTAGACGGCGTTGGCGACATTATGGCAAAAAAACTTTTAATGCATTGTGGCAATGCGGAAGCTGTTTTTAAAATGAAATCCAATCAGGCCGCTGGTATTGATGGTGTTGGAGCTGTTTTACTTAAAAATTTAAAAGACAAAACCATTTTTGAAAAAGCCAGTCAGGAACTTGAATTTATTAAATCAGATGGCATAAAAGTTTCCTTTTTTATGGATGAGGATTATCCGGAACGCCTCAAACACTGTATTGATTCGCCGGTTCTAATTTTCTCTTCCGGAAAAATAAATTTAAAAAACAAAAAATTAATCAGTATTGTAGGCACCCGCCAGATTACCTCTTACGGAATTGATATCTGCAAAAAGTTAATTGAAGATCTGGCACCGCTTGATCCTGTAATTGTCAGTGGTTTTGCCTATGGAGTTGATATTGTGGCGCATCAATTGGCGATGGAGAATAATTTGCAGACCATCGGGGTTTTGGCCCACGGACTAAATCAGATTTATCCGAAAACACATAAAAAGTACATTGCCAGAATGGAGGAAAACGGCGGTTTTATAACGGAGTTCTGGAGTTCGTCCAATCCGGACAAAGAGAAGTTTGTACGCCGAAATAGGATCGTGGCCGGAATGACAGAAGCCACAATCGTAATAGAATCTGCAGACAAAGGAGGTTCGCTCATTACAGCCAATATGGCAAACGATTACAACCGTGATGTATTTGCCGTTCCGGGACGTGTGACTGATAAATACAGCCAAGGCTGTAATGACTTAATTAAAACGCAAAAAGCAAACGTGCTGACCTCTGCGGCTGATTTGATTTATATTTTAAACTGGGACGTCGAAAACAAGCCAAAACCAGTGCAGCAACAATTGTTTGTGGAATTAGAACCTGACGAACAAAAAGTTTACGATTTCCTGCTTAAAAACGGCAAAGAACTGCTGGATATTATTGCCCTGAAATGTGATTTTCCTATTTATAAAATATCAGGAATATTGTTAAATATGGAACTGAAAGGCGTTATCAGGCCTTTGCCAGGCAAGTTATTTGAATCGATTTAACATTTTTTTGAAAATATTAGGATTAAAAAATTAAAATTATATTTTTGTTTTAACCTAATATAACCCACAAATGAACATAATTGAGTTATTTGAAAATGCTGGAATTTACAGAGAAAATCTAAAAGAATTTACTTTTGATGACACGGTCAAAGTGAAGCAGTACTATGAAAATCTGAGAACCAGCAATCCAAACATCGACACAAATGCCGCTGATGATTTGATTTCGGCCATGAATGAATTTCCAACAGAACTGCTTTTTATTTCGAATAACAGAATTCTGTATAATTTCTTTTCCGGTAAAAACCATTCCCGCAACAGATTTAGTTCAGACAATGCAGTTGCTGTCAGTATCGATGCCGTAAAATCGTTTATAGAACGTTTTTTGTCAAAATCATTAAACCTGTTTTTCGAGCAGAAAATGGCGCAGAATAATTTCGAAAGTATTGATGATTTATTAATTGCAAAAGAATATCTGCCACAAAATTCATTAGATAATCTGAGCAGAAAAATTACTGAAAAACTGGACTTTGTATTGAACAAAATTGATCAAAATCCTGCGCTCGCAGATGATGTTGTGGCGATTAATTTTATAAAATTCAGAAGTTTTTATGCTGTCGTTTCGCATTTCAGATCTGCGGAAAATGATCAGAAAATAAAAGCACTTTATGATAAAATGACCAGTCCGCTGATTAATTTGGGGATAAAGGCAGAATTTTTAAATCCGATGATCATTGCCATGAGTAATTATAATGCAGTAGATCCTGATTTAGATAAAATGCTGAAAGCGAACCAGCAGGAAGCAACAATTAGAGTCGAAAATGCATCATCACGCGGCGGACATACCGGAATGTCGCCTTGGGCTGTATTTGCCATGATAGTAATTGTTTTTAGGCTTATTTTGCTGATGGCAAGATGTTCGAGATAATTGCAATTCAAAAATAGAATGTATATAAACCAGCAAGCTTCAAAAACTTGCTGGTTTTTTTATTGATGTGATTTGAAAATATTGATGAAAAACAAGATTATCGAAACTGAGCAAAAAACTGCAGTAACAATAAGATTTTCGAAAGTTGCTAAGGCCAATGTTACTATAATAAGTTCAAAATGAGCAATCGAAAGATAATAATTGGTTTTTCTGTTAAGAAGAAAAAGTATAAAATAACCAATAATGAAGGTGATTTGTGAAAGGTAAAAAATAAGCGCAAGTAAAGCTTCATTCTGAATACTGTATGCCCAGCCAACTGTTTTATTTATTCCGTAAGACTGTTCAGCTCCAAACAAAAACCCTAATGAAAAGCCAAGTGCAAAAAGCGATAGCAGCAGCAGAAACAGGTAATTTGTAAATACTTTTTTCAATAAAATGAGGATTTAAATGATACTTTCGAATACTAATCAGTCATAAAAAAACCGACAATTTTTGCAGTTGTCGGTTGTATATTTTTATTTTCCAAAGCCAAGTACTTCGCGAACCTTTGCCAAAACGCCATCTGCAATAACAGAAGCTTTTGCAGCACCTTTTTTCAGCAAGGCATCCACTTCGTCAAGGTTGTTGATATAGTAATTGTATTTTTCCCTTTCTGTTTTAAATCTTTCTGTAATCAATTCAAACAAAGCTTGCTTGGCATGGCCATAACCGTAATTGCCGCCTAAATAATTAGCTCTCATTTCGGCAATTTGAGCTTCATTTGCTATTAAGGAATAAATCGCAAAAGCATTGCAGGTATCCGGATTTTTTGGTTCTTCAAGCGGCGTGCTGTCCGTTTCGATGCTCATAACCTGCTTGCGAAGCGTTTTATCATCCAGGAAAATATTGATAATATTATTGGCAGATTTACTCATTTTGCCGCCATTTGTACCCGGAATCAACATGCTGTCTTCTTGAATTTTAGCTTCAGGAATCACAAAAGTTTCTCCCATTTGATGGTTAAATCTCGAAGCAACATCACGAGTGATTTCTAAATGCTGCAATTGGTCTTTTCCAACCGGAACAAATTCTGCATCATACAATAGAATGTCTGCCGCCATCAACATCGGATATGTAAAAAGTCCGGCGTTAACATCGTCTAAACGATCTGATTTATCTTTGAAAGAATGAGCCAGCGTCAAACGCTGAAACGGAAAAAAACAGCTCAAATACCAGGTCAGTTCGGCTGTTTGAGTTACATCAGACTGTCTGTAAAATGTAACTTTATCAGGATTTAAGCCGCACGCAAGCCATGCCGATGCAGTGCTATACGTATTTTCTCGTAATGTTTTACCATCTTTTATTTGTGTAATCGAGTGTAAATCAGCGATAAACAAAAAAGATTCGTTTGCCGGATTATTGGATAACTCAATTGCAGGAATAATTGCCCCTAATAAATTGCCTAAGTGTGGCGTTCCAGTACTCTGAACACCGGTAAGTATTTTTGCCATTCTATTTTTTTCTTAACCGCAAAGATTGCAAGTTTATTTTTTTTAACCGCAAAGTTCGCAAAGTTTTTCGCAAAGTTTGTAAAACAGGTTATTTTTAACGCGGAGTTCGCAAAGTTTTTTTTTACCACAGAGAAACACAAAGTTTTTATAAGAGATCACAAAGTTTTTATGAGAGAAATGAGCAATATTTTGTTGAGATCACAAATGGTTTATAATTTTTATACATCATTAATAACTCTTCTGATACCATTTTTAAGTAGAGTTTCATTGAAGTTAATTAGTAATCCCAGCTTATATTTCCCCATTCTTAAGTACGTCAGAGTTTGTGCCAGATGTGATGTAGTTAGTGATTCAACACTTTTAATTTCGACAACAAATTTGTTTTCAACCAGTAAATCAACACGATAACCGCAATCTAATTTTACTTCTTCAAAAATTAATGGCATTGCTTTTTCTTTTTCTACAAAAAGCCCGCGCTGTTTAATCTTATAAAAAAGACATTCCTGATAGGCATTTTCTAATAATCCCGGCCCAAGAGCTCTATGAATCTCGATAGCTATGCCAATTATAATGGTTGAGATTTCATTTTCTGTCATGCACTTAATGTTTTAATAGTTATTTTCTTGATAAAATTAGTAATTTTATCAAAAATGCACAATGTTTCTCATAGAGTTAACAAAAGCTTTTTATAAATTAAGCCTGAAGTTAGAACAGCTTTGTGATCTCATTGTTTTTTTAACAATTCTAAAAGATACTTTCCTGCCTTTGTCTGCGAAAAAACTTTGTGTCCTCTGTGGTAAAATGGAACCAGAAAAAAATGCGGTAAATTTCAGGAGCTAATGAATTCTTTAGGAAAATTAATTTCTGTTTTATTACATTTGAAACTATGAAAGGAATTAAAATTGTTTTTTGGGTTTTGTGGCGTGTTTGGTTTTACATCTTAATGGCCATTCCGATATTGATTATGCTGCCGTTTCTGCTGATTTCGATCATATCAGAGCGTGGTTATCCCTATTTCTTTAAAATGGCCCGCATTTGGGCTAAATTCATCCTTTTCGGAATGGGTTTTTATTACAAAGTAAAACGAGAGCAAAAGCTGGAGAAGAAAAAAAGTTATATGATTGTGGCCAACCATACCTCTATGACCGATATTATGCTGATGCTGGCCATTGTGCGAAATCCGTTTGTATTTGTTGGAAAAAAAGAACTTTCTAAGATTCCGTTATTCGGATTTTTCTATAAGCGAACTTGTATTTTAGTGGATAGAAATTCGTCGAAAAGTAAAAATGAAGTTTTCAAACGGGCACAAAACAGATTGAATCAGGGACTTAGTATTTGCATTTTTCCAGAGGGCGGTGTTCCTGATGATGAAAGTGTTTTGCTCGATGAATTTAAAGACGGCGCTTTTAGATTGGCAATCGAGCATCAAATTCCGATTGTTCCGATTGTTTTTGCCGATAATAAAGAACGATTTTCATATACTTTTTTAAGCGGAAGCCCAGGGAAAATGCGTGTAAGGGTACTCCCCTTTGTATTAACTCAAGGACTGCACAGCGAAAACCGAAAAGATTTGCGTGATCATGTTAGGCAATTGATTTATAAAGGACTGCTTGAATTTAAGAAATAAAATGACAGCCTTAAAATAAATAAACCCGGCAGTACCAAAATTGGTTACTTGCCGGGTTTACGTTTTGAATTAAAAACCCCCTTTTTTATTCAAAAATATTATCTATGAATTATTTTTTCTGAAATAAAACGTAATACTTTTTTAAATCTTAATCTGGTTTTTTTTCGGTTTTTATTCAACAACACTTCTATTTTCTCTTTCATGGTTAAAAATATTATAGTTGATAATAAAGAGTTTGATTAGAACTCAAGTTAAAGTCATAATATAATAGATAACAAAAAAAGAAAAAGGTTGCGTGAGAGGTGAAAAAATAAATAAAAACCCGTTAATGTCAATACAGAATTAACGGATTTTATTCGACCAATCAACCAAAATTGTTCTAAAAGTTTTTGAAATGGAGATTATGGCTAATTCCAGATCAAAGCTTATGTCTATTTACTAGATGAAATTGTTGTAAAAAGGTTGCGTCTTTTTTTTAATTTTTCTGAAATAAAAAACCCGACAGACTTTAAAAAAGTGGTCGGGTTTGAGATCAAAAGCCAATAATTAACTGGCTGTTAAATATTTAAGCGTTTGCCAATTCTTTGATATGCGCTTTAATTTTTACTTCTAATTCATCAGCTAATTCCGGATTATCTTTAATTAAAGATTTTACAGCATCACGGCCCTGGCCTAATTTTGTATCTCCATAGCTAAACCATGATCCTGCTTTTTTCACGATTTCAAACTCAACCGCTAAATCAAGAATTTCTCCTGTTTTAGAAACTCCTTCTCCGTACATGATGTCGAATTCAGCAGTTTTAAAAGGCGGTGCTACTTTGTTTTTAACCACTTTTACTTTGGTTCTGTTTCCAATTACATTTTCACCGTCTTTAATTTGAGAAGAACGACGAATGTCTAAACGTACCGAAGCGTAGAATTTTAAGGCGTTACCACCCGTTGTAGTTTCAGGATTTCCAAACATTACCCCAATTTTCTCTCTTAACTGGTTGATGAAGAAAACAGTACAATTTGTTTTACTGATTGTTCCTGTTAGTTTTCTTAAAGCCTGAGACATCAAACGTGCGTGAAGACCCATTTTAGAATCTCCCATTTCACCTTCGATTTCACTTTTTGGAGTCAACGCAGCAACCGAGTCAATTACCACAATATCAATTGCTCCTGAACGAATCAGGTTTTCTGCAATTTCTAGGGCCTGCTCACCATTATCTGGCTGAGAGATGATTAGGTTTTCGATATCTACGCCTAATTTTTCAGCATAATTTCTATCAAAAGCATGTTCAGCATCTATAAATGCAGCAATACCGCCCGCTTTTTGAGCCTCGGCAATTGCGTGTAAAGTCAATGTCGTTTTTCCTGAAGATTCCGGACCATAAATTTCAATGATTCTTCCTCTAGGGTAACCATTAACTCCAAGAGCTAAATCAACACCAAGAGAACCTGAAGAAATTGTTTCAACCTCTACAATGGCCTTGTCGCCCATTTTCATTACAGTTCCTTTACCGTATGTTTTATCTAGTTTGTCAAGCGTAAGCTGTAACGCTTTTAATTTGGCATCTTTCTCTGAACTCATCTCTTTTTTTTCTTTTTCTTTCATCTAAATTTTTATATTTTTTTCTCTTTCAAAGATAAATCAGCAAATGAAACGACTTCCTGATTTAGATTTTTCATGGGCATGTAATTTTGTAAAATTACTTCTTTTTTTTGAAGTTACAGTATCTCAAGTTGTTCCAAATTGTCACAAATTGTACTACAAAAACAAAGCCTTTAATTCTGTGGCGTCAGACGGTTTTATTTTGCCTGCCAATAGTAAACTCAGTTGTTTACGACGCAAGGCCGCATCAAAACGCTGTATTTCAAGTTCGGTCTCCGGTTCAATCGGCGGTACTTCAACTGGTCTTCCGGTATCATCAACGGCCACAAAAGTGTAAATAGCTTCGTTTGCTTTTGTTCTGTTTCCGGATTCGCGGTCTTCTACCCACACATCAATAAAAACTTCCATAGAACTTTTGAAAGATCTTGACACTTTTGCCTCGACAGTTACCACGCTTCCTAGTGAGATGGCCCTGTTGAAAGCTACGTGATTGACAGATGCCGTTACCACGATGCGGCGCGAATGTCTGCGGGCAGCAATACTGGCAGCGCGGTCCATGCGCGCTAATAATTCGCCTCCAAAAAGATTGTTTAAAGGATTTGTTTCGCTCGGTAAAACTAAATCGGTTAAGATTGTAAGGGATTCTGAAGGATGTTTAGGTTTCATTTTTTTACTAATAAAATTTATTTCTTGCCCGCATTGCGAACGATTTTTTTGCGTCAGATGTCACAGCTTCAAATGATTATTTAATTTTCTGTAATCTGGTCCATCTGTGAAATCTGAGGCATATTTTTTAATTGAGGGCCGATTAATTCAACCAATAAACAGCCATAACGGCCGGTAAAAAATAAATAACAATGGTTCTTGCACCATCATAATCTTTGGCTAATCGCTGCCCGAAAAGCATCATTAACAAACTGATGCAGGAAAAAATGGCTCCGTAAAAACCAAATTCACGTCCGCTGTTTGTTAGTAATTGTATCGCGCCGACTACACTTAAAACTCCCGAAATTAATTCTAAAATTAAGAGATGAAGCAAAGCAAGCGGTACCTGATTTTTTAAGGGTGTTTTAGCAAAATGTTCTTTAAGCCAACTTACATTATCTTTCCAGTAAAAAATTTTCTCATATCCGGATTGTAAAAAAGTCAGGGCTAAAAAAGCCAGAATTAAGATAGAAGCGACATTATTCATTTGAAAACTATTTTTTATGAATTAAACGAGTCAGTTTTATAGATAAATCGGTTAGGATTATTTTTGCATTTCCGTTTCTTTCAATGTGATACATCGCATCTGAAAGTTCCTTGAAGATTTCGTGAATGTTATTTCCATTAACAAATGGCGCAAAATTCTCTAATTTGAATTTATCCACTTTTGGCTCAATATAAACCAAACCTGGCGCCTGATAATTGAGCAGAAGTGCTTGTCGAAACATTTCGATACAAAACTGAATGAATTTTTTCTGGCTTTCGCGTCCGAGCGCCGCAATCTGTTCGCTCCAGGAAATTAAATCCTGAATCGCGGCGGCATTTCCTTTGGCCCTGAATGCGGCACGAACCCAATTG
>Ga0247815_10000980_pt1 | contig 22096 bp, 26 predicted proteins | sample UWRJL194509B1_FD_181014 | JGI IMG/M metagenome (GOLD analysis project Ga0247815, IMG submission 181014) | Plant litter microbial communities from Arlington Agricultural Research Station in Wisconsin, United States - UWRJ-L194-509B-1 | ecosystem: Environmental > Terrestrial > Plant litter >...
TCGGGGCAGACCAGCGGCACCGAGACGTCCCATAAGGGTTTCAAGCCCAAGACGCTGACCGTCGCGCTGCAGATCCCGTTCAAGGATCTGACCAACCTGCGCACGTTGATGCGGCTGGCCGAGAGCACGGCCGGCGGCGGCCAGCGCACCACGTACCGGATCGTCAACGACACCGCCGAGGCCTTCGGCATCCGCCAGGTGGAATTCACTGACGGCGTCAGCGCCCGGGAAGACGACACGCTGTCGCAGTGGCTCGTCCAGTTCACGCTGTCGGAAAAACTCTCAAACCCGGAGAAGGTCGAGAACCGCCGCGCCGGCAATCCGGTTTCAACGCAGTCCGCACCTGGTGATGGCGTTTCAGGGTCCGGTACCGGCGCCGACGGTGCCAGCACAGCGCCTCAGGAACTGACCGGCTTTGAAGCGGTGTTGAAGCAGGTCGACACCTACCTTGGGCCAAAAACATGAAGCTGCATACGGTGCTAACGATCGGCGGCATGGTCGTGCCCCTGGTCAACCACGACGTGCGTCTGGATCTTAAAAGCCCAGGGCGGGCGACGTTCACCGTTCAAGCCGGCAACCAGGTGCAAGGGTTGGTGACGCTCGACATCGGCTACAACGAAGCCACGCTGCAGCGGCACTTCATTGGATACGTGGAGCGATGCACTTCGGCGAATGGCATCGAGCAGGTGGTGTACTGCCGAGAGCTGGCCGCCGTGTTGGCCAAGTCCCTGCCAATGAACCTGCGCCATGTGGATCTGCGCGCCGTGCTGACCGATATCAGCAGCAAAACCGGGCTGCGTTTTCGGGTACCAGACCAGCCTTATACCAAGATTAAAGCGCCGTTTTTCTACAGCCTGGCGGCCGGGTACCAGGCGATGGACAGCATGGCCAAGGTGTTCGGCATTCCCGACTTTATCTGGCAGCAACAGGGTGACGGCGAAGTGTTCGTGGGTTCCTGGGCGGACAGTTTCTTCGGCGCTCGAGCAGCGCTGCAACTGCCGGTCGGTCTGTTTGACGGCTACCAGGGCAATCAAAGCGCGATGGTCGCGGCTCTCCCCGGGCTACGACCAGGTGCAACTATCAACCAGGGCGAGCGGATCACCAGTGTCACGCTTACCGGTACACAGATGGCCATCCGATGGACGACGCAATCAAACGCAGCGTAGAACGCCTTTTTCCTGAACTCACCGGCGGGTACCACCTGCCACGCTTTGCCCGCGTGGTGGGAGTGGCTGACGCTCCGGTCGACGCCTCCCTGTGCGACGACTTCCGCCCGCGCTACGCCGTCGATATTGAAGTGCTCGGCCAGGACGGCGAAGCAGATCCCGCCATTCCCCGGCTGGCTGGCGTGCCGCTGCCGTTACCCTCAGGCGGCGAAGATATGGGCATGTTTGCGTTTCCCCAGGAAGGCACCCGCGTGGTGGTGTGCTTTGCCTACGGATCGCCAAGCAGCCCCTATATTCAGTCGATCCTGCCGCACGGTCTGAGCCTGCCGAAGGTGCCCAAGGGCGACCAGGTTTGGCAGCACAGTGATGCGGTGCAGCAGCGCGTCGACGCGGACGGCAACTGGCTGCGCCTGACGGATGGCAAGATCCGGGATCACTCCTTGGAACGCGAAGTGGAAACCCTGGGCAACCGGGAGAAGTACCAAAGCCACACCCGCGAGGTGGAGAATCACTCGACTGAGGAGGTGGGCGGCATCAAGCGAATTAACGCCTTGGGCGCTCTCAAGCTGAATTCCGCCGGCACTGCCACGCTTGTCGCCCTGGACGATATGCACCAGGCCACCGGCCGCGACCTCAACCTAGTGGTGGGCAAGACGCACAACGCCGCCGTGAGTGGTGACATGCAGGAGAAGATCAAGGGCGTTCGAAAAAGCGTCACCGATATCAGCCAGCGCCTGCAGTCGCCAAAGACCTGGTTAGGGTCGGAAGGGGTAAATGTGTTGCGGGTACTGGGCGATACGCTCGATTTAATCCAGCAAATCGCTTCTGAAATCGCAGCTCACCAGCATGGCCCTACACCGGTACCGACGACGGCTGCAGCATTCACCGCAGATGCTTTAAAAGCCGCACTGCTCTCGGCGGAGCTCGGCTCAGTGACGCTCTAAGGCAGCCAGAACAAGGCCGTAAACTCAAAAATTCCGGCTGAGTCGCGCCGCTGGCCTCATATATAATACCAGCTTGAAAAAAATAGGCTGGTATTTGTATTCCTGAAATGTATATTTGCCAGCTCCTTGGACAAGCGGACACATTGGGATGTGGGGATTCATTGCGGTTCTAACAGTTTGCAATTTCTTTTCTGCGTTCTTAGGGTGGGTTGAGGCGGAGAAAGTTGTAACATCCGTTATTCTGAATATATTTGCAGCTATAATTTTTTATATCGCCTTTGACTATATTCCTAAAGTGAAGAGAAGTAGAAAATTAAGACCGATCGTTGAGGCTGATTTACTTCAAATATACCTCGAGGTCTTTCAGATGTTCGAAGCGATCATGAGGCAGCTACCAGCACGGCCAGTGCAGGGGCTGATAGGGAAAATTCATGCTGGGACGCTATCTTTGAAAGAAATGCGATTGGGCTTGGCTACAAAGTGTAGGGAGGATCAAGACACCACCCATAGCGTGTTTGGGAAGCACACACTACCGATTTGGGATTATCTGGCAGCCAGAGCCCAGACCTCGACGGAACTTATAAATAAAGTTATGGCACTCAGCGAGTTAGCCACAACAGAGGAACTCATAAGCGTCCAAAATCTTTCGTTGTCTCTGAAGAATTTTGACAGTAGAACGCTTTTGCCCCTGGAACGTTCTAATTGGATCGCCAGTCGCACATACTCACTTTATAATTATGCAGAAGCCACTTCTCGACTTTACAAATCGTACATGGAGTTAAAGTCTGTTTTTTTTCTTCGCTTGGATGCGCCAAACATCCATACTGCAACAGATCAGATTCACTATTTATATGCCAGGAAGGAATATAAGCTCTGTGAAAAACTTTGCAGGAAATATATTCGTAGATGGCCGGGCTCTGATTTGGGGTTTCATGTATACCTTGCCAAGTCCCTTGCAGATCGCACGGGATCTAAAAAACATTACAGTGCGCTGCGGTCCGTAAGAGTTCCATCTCGACAACCCAACGTCACTTTAAAGCCACTATCTTTTTTACTTGCTGAGCTGCTTGGTGATGAGCAAATGGTGGGCGCATTGGAATGTGCCATCGGCAACGTTTGCCTTGATGAGGCTCGGTCCATTCTCGCCGAACACCGGGAGTTGGTACGCAAGTCAGATGACATGGCATGGTTCATTCTTAATCAGCTAGACCCCAGCCGGTTTCCTATAGAACACGAGGGTAATCCCGCTGATTCCTGGTTGTGAAGGCAGCTGTAAGAGTGCTTGCTTTAAGTTGCCAAGCTGGGAACCAGCGGCCCCCTTTACAACCGATATACATAGCGTCAATCAGGTGAAATTTAAACGCGTCCGCCGTTTCCAGCCCTAACACAATCCCTTCGGCGCGAGGAGCTGCCATATCTACGCTCTGGACGGATCCGCCACTTCAATGGAAGCGAGCTGCTTATACACCTCTGCGCGCACGCCTGTGGGCAATATCAGTTTCTCGGGTTCATGGCTGTCCCCTGGGCATGCCCCATTCATCACCGGTGTAAAACACCAGTACGCCGGACTTTGTATAAGTCACCGGACCGTATTCGACGATGCCGCTCGGCAGCGTCGCCGTTACGGCAGTGCAGCTCGAGCGCTCAGGCCGGTCGGGTATAAACATCAAACGAAAGGTCGCCGTATGGGTCTGCTCCAACGTCACGACCAGGTCAGACACCCTAGAGCGCTCTTCGCCCATTTCGAACACCACGTCTGCCGGACCTCGGTAGGTCATATAGGCCACGGTGCCTGCTCCGGATCAGAGTCGATCAGCGCTTCCACTGCGTAGGCCAATGCCCCGTCAGCCAGCTCTAACATATCGCTCAGGTCGTCACGATCAATCACCTGGGACCGATGCAGCGAATGGGCGGTCCTAAGCAGCGCTTTGTGCTGAGCGCCCGGGTCCTCAAGCAGCGCCACACTGTCATTAAGTAACAGGGTCCAGGTGGCAATTGCGGCGGTTTTTTCTACGGATGCCATCTCCATGCCGTTTCGAACTCCATTCAATATACTGTATATATTAACAGTATATCGACTGGCATCCGCTACGCCATGCCGAGCCGATGAAATGCTCCTGGGAGATCCGAAGCTGCAGATGGCGGCGCGTTTTTGACTACGCACGGTTAACGATCCTGACGCATCACAGCTCTAACACAAAGCCTCGAATGCCCACCCCGTCAGCAAACCTCGCCAGCGTGTCCAGGCTCGCCCAGGTGCGCACCGTCTCGCGCTGCGAGCGCACCGGCAACCAGCTGGCCGTTGGACCACCCAGGCGCACGGCCAGGCACCACTCCCCACCCTCGTGCCGACTGACCCGCACCTCGCGCACGATGTGCTGCTCGAGGTAGCGGCGCAGGTCTTGTTCGTGGAGGCCCTCACGCATGATGCAGTTCTTCACGGCGCAATTGGGCCGCCGTGTCAAAGCCGATGCACAATGCGACGGTATCGGTGGCCAGGAACTCCCCGACGGTCTCCAGCCCCAGTACAAAGCCCTGAGCGTACTGGTGGGCAGAGTTTAAGGCCTGGACCGAGTCGGCCCCCTCGATGCTGGCCAGCAGTTTGAGCACTTGGGCCCACACTCTTGGCGGCAGCACCAGGGCGCTCAGGTCGACAGTGGTCATAGCTGGTCACCCGCCAGCAGCAACGCGCGGCGTTCCTTGGTGACGATAAACAGTTCGTCCAAGTGCCGGGCGTCGGGGGGGCTCAGCTCACCTGCCCCCAGTTGCTCAAACACGTAGTGCAGTGCGTCACTCAGCGCGGCCCAGAGTGCGCGCTCGGTGGGTGCACATTCGATCGCCTGGTAGCGTTCCAACAGCGCAGCGCGCACCGACGCGGGCGTCGCATAACCGGCCAGCGGATCCGCTTCGGCAGGGGCATCAGACATGGGGCTTGCCTTAAACAGTGAGTGGTCGGAGGTGCGTGAAATCATCTTGCCGAAAAATGATAGATCACTTTAGCGCCAAGTGATTAACGCCGCCCAGCAAAAAGCCCCGCACCTGTGGTCAAGGTGACGGGGCTGATTGAACATAAGCGGCGTTATTGGAACTGGGTCACTCACTCCGGCGCGGCGTACCCGCGCGAGCCGCAGGCGCTTCGCAGCCAGGGGTTTTCAGTTTGCCCAGGACATAGGTCACAGACCCGTGTTTGGTGCTTTCCAGAAAACCCAGCAACGTCCACCCCTCCTGAATAGCCTCATTTGCCGCCCTAACGCCCGTCGCTTCTTTGAGTTGGGAAACTTCATTCAACTCCATGAGTTGACCACTCCTCGCACTGTCGATTAAGGCCCATCGTATCGCTTAGGCTTTGCTCTCGGCGGTTCCGTCCAGATATGTCGTCAGCTTTGATGGACATGATCGACGGACGGTTGGGGAATCTTATCTAGCAGGGTTTTAAGTTCATGCCAGGGATAAAGACCGTACTGGATTGATACGCACCCTGGCAGATGAGCAAAGGGTTGATCCGCCATGTCGATGGCTTGAGCTGCCAGGCATTGACTGCACACGACAAAATCACCCATCAAGGTCCAACGTCCAGACCAACCTATCTGGCGCTCATTGAGGTCGCTGCTCCCCGTCAAGGCCACGCACCGTTGAAACACCGTTTTATGCTCCACGTCTCACCTCCTTATGGACTTTGGTCAGCGTACGCCGCTCACTATTTGTAGCGTAGGTCAATCTCTAGGCAGGACATGACCGCTCGAAAACGAAACCGCCCAAACGGCTTATCGGACCGATTAGCTGAGCATGGCCCGCAACGGCAGCCACTCAAACCGTGCCCAGTGCAGTCAAGCCCACAGCGATTTTAAACGAGTTCATGGGAGCGCAATTCCAAATACGAAGTGAGGGTTTCCATAACCCGCTCGAGGGCTTCCCGGTCTTCCGATTGCAACACCCGAAAACTCTTTATAACGGCTTCCTCAGTTTTGGACAGCCCAAACCCGTGCAGAGGCACACACTCGCCGGTGACGATGAAATGCACATCCAAACCAGCGTTTGCTATCAGCGATAAGTAATCAGCGCGGGGGATACGTAGACCACTTTCATAGTGGCCTTGGGCATTGGCCTGGACATTCCCAATTGTCGCGAGCTCCCGCTGAGTCAGTCTCCTAAGCTCACGCTCACGCCGTAAACGGTCTGCTAGGGTCATAGAAACGTCCTCCATTTTTGGCAGGATATTGCCGCAGCGCATTTCAATTTTGAAGATTCAAAAGGAGCGATAATCCCAATAAAACCACTCACTTGAATTGATTTGCGAAGATAGAGAGCAAAAACGTTTTAAAACGCACCAGCAGAAAAAAAGCTCGGCAAAAAAGCACTTATCCCCCTCCCGCCGACGGGCTTTGCGTCATTTTTTTGTGCAACTCCGAAGGTAGTGCAAAACAACCTGCAGCCCAGGCGGGCCATGGGTCTCTGCAGGCAATCGGCTTTTTCATTGTGTGAAAGGTTTTGCAAGGAAATGAAGCGCGGTTGTACGGCGACGCGATGACCAGGTGAAAGCGGGCAAACGCTGACACTCCCGGTTTCATTGGGCGAAAAACTGAAAAACTAGAGTTTTAATGCGTTTTCAAAAATGCGCACGGTCTTTTTCGGGGGGAGATGGGCTGTGCACGGGGAAAGGCTGAATCCCCTGTAAGCCAGCCGCGACGTGGCTTAGCGCCGTATTGCCGCATTTCACAGTTTGACCAAGGAATCTGAGCGAGACGAACCCCGGAAGCTGGTCTATACGACCTCTGAGAAAACGGGGGTTTTCAGGTTCTCGTCAAAAGTGGCTATTTTTCGCCACCCACTATGAAAAGGGATCAGAAATGCCCCGCAGCCCGCACAGAACGAGGGTTTACAACATGGCGAACTGATGGCCATGGAAAGTATTTTCAAAGGTATTAAAAATAAAATCTATAAAAATCAATAAGTTAACTTTAGCCATTAATAGCTTCCCAGATAGCCCCGTTAATAGCCTGTGCGGCGAAAAAAAGATGATCTGATGAATCGCTGAAAGCCCCGGTGTTAAAGGCTTACAGATGAGCTAGAAAAAAAAATACCTTTAATAGCCACTTTAAACCCCAACCTGAAAATTCTATTTTGCCCTTTAGAGGGACATATTCAACGGATCTCACACAGGTTCCGCCCTAATCCGTGGGACAGCCATGGGACAGAAATGGGACAAAAACCACTGATACACCTAGGCTGCAGCCCTTATAAACCGCGCACTAACTTTCAGATAGTATAAAACGGGCGGATTCGAATCCCTCCCTCACCGCCATATTAGAAACACGCTAAGGCCCCGACTTTTCTTGTGAAAGTCGGGGCTTTTTCGTTTCTGAAGGTTCCGTCGGGGCCGGTGTGAGTTCATGCCGCGCTCTGGCCCCACGCATAAAAAAAACCGCTCAAGGCGGCCCGGATATTCTGGCTGGGTAGTTCGACTACGTTTTGCCCTGAACCTGCCAGGGCATACGAGTTATTGGGTGATCATGATCCGGGTCGTTTTGTCGTTGTCGACTTTAATACGGTGGGCAATGACGCCACCCTGTTTTTCCAGACCGCCACCGTATCCTGTTGGGGCAAACCAGGTCACCTCGGCATCAATGAAATAGGGGCCAGGCGGTATATCGGTGAACTTGAATGTACCGGTGCCGTCAGCCTGAGTAGTCCGGATATACTTGTCGTGCTTCGGGTCGGGAGCGGCGATAGGTTTCATTTCAATCTGAGTTAAACGCCACCATTGTTCGCTGTAGCTGGTTACCGGGAACAAGTAAACCGTAGAGCCTGCGCCGTATTTAACCTCCCCTCCCAGTGTTTTCAGAAATGCCTGGCCCTCAATCACGCCCGTACCCACCTGAGGAAGACGCTGATATTCCGAATCATTGAGTGGCACTCGGGGTACTGGGGGCGAAGTCATGCAGCCACCCAGCATCGATACCACAACCACAGCAAATGCAAACTTCCCTAACTTCATGACACGACTCCAAAAATGAGCGGTAACTTTACCACTGTAAATAATGTGCCACCACACGACTTCCAACGTATCCAATCAAACATTCACCTCAATTACGCGAGTTTTAATGGGCGATAGGCTGCTGGCAATGTAGAATCACCGCATCACTCACGAAATGGAATTTGCAGATGCGCTTGATTCGAACACTTTTAACCTTGGCTGCAATTGCCAGCCTGACCGGCTGCGCGCTGACGTCGGAAACAATCGATCTGCACTACACACAGCAACAGGGGGTTGCCCAAGTACCTGGCGCGGGAAGCTCGGTAGTCTCGGTTGTGGTAACCGACGCTAGGATCGACAAAACCAAAGTAAGCAGTAAGAAGAATGGCTACGGGATGGAAATGGCACCGATAACCTCCAACGAGGATGTGACAGTTACCGTGAGCCGTGCCATCGAGCAAGAGGTACGAGCCAGAGGCTTCAAGGCAGGTACGGGTGCCGCTGACATCAAGCTGGCCGCCGAGATAAATCGATTCTACAACGACCATAAGACCGGTTTTTTCTCAGGCGATGCGGTCGCCGATCTGAGCTTGTCTGTGCGTGTTTCGAATGCTGCGAACAAGCTCTTGTATTCCCGCACGATCATGTCTCAAGGCAAGGAAGAGAACACTCAGTTGGCAACCGGTAACAACGCGGGCCTTGCGCTTGATAAGGCTTTGGCTGCTGGCATGAAGGATCTGTTCAATGATCCGTCGTTTATTTCGGCACTGAAGAAAGGCGCCGAATAAGAAGATTGAAGCATCAAGACCCAATAAGGGCTTCTCTATCCGGTTACGGCCGCTGAGCGCAAAGCGGTCGCTGCCGGGCACCAGGCCCGGGCTAAAAGTTAGTAGCCCTCGCCTCTTCTTAGAAACGCGTGAAAGCGCTGATACTTCTTTCAAAAAAAGTCGGAACTTTTACGCTTGTTAAAGTTCAATCAGCGTCAAGCTCGATATACCAACCCGCCGTCGACTAAGCCAGACGAGATTCGGCCAGGCGTGGCTCTGTAAATTTGACGGTCGGCTTTCTGTTGATGTAGCGATGCCACTTCTCGAACGCATGTTCCTGACGTGACCGAGCGATTTGCCACTCACTGCTTCCGACATCACCGATAGTGAAAGACATCATCTCGGCGGTGGCGGTGTTCAAGTCATTCAGGAGATCACCGCTTCCTTCTGAAACGATTTTGAGACAGGACATGTTCAGGGTCTTCTTGAATTGATACATGTCAGACCACGATTTTGCGGTTTTAGCACCTTCTATTTTTTCCGGTCCTGACGACTGGTCAGTCACAAAATGTCCCATTGGATCGATAACACTGGCGCACAAAGCCTTGCTGATCCAGCATTAAAAATATCCCCAGCCACTTTGGCTCAAGCCACTGCAAGTGGTGTCGACACCAATGACGATTGGTTCAATGTCCAACGTCCAGTGCCAGTTAACTATCCGTATCTTCGTGACAAGAGTTGTTTTATCCTCCAATGAAACTGTCAATTCAATGAGACTGGCTGACAATAATAATCGGACAGGAAACAGTAATGGGGACGTCTGCTGTGCAGGAAAACTTCGCTTATTGGTGGGGAACGCAGGGACCATGGGTGGAAGAACCCAACATACGACGCAGCGGCACCAGCGGGGTTCAGCGAGTCGTTCATAACGGGACCGTCGTCTACGTAAAACGTCAGACCGGCCACCTTTATCGCAGCCCCCGCTATCCGTTCGGCAGGCCGACGGTCCTGCGCGAAGGACGTGCGCTGACCAAACTTGACCAGCTCGATGTGGCAGCGCCCAAGCCGATTTTTTATGGTGCCCGCAAAGTTGATGGCGTTTGGCAGGGCGTGCTGGTTACGCAGGACCTCAACGGGTTTCAGGACCTGGATTCCTGGTATGCGGATGGCGCTCGCGAACGGTATACGCCCGACGAACATCTGCGCTTGTTCGAGCGACTGGCGTTTCTGTTGTCGCGTCTGCACCTCGGTTACTGGCAACACAGCTGCATGCGATCCAAACATATTTTCGTCAAAGTCGTTACCTCCATCGACGGCCCGCAATTTGAGCTGGCGCTGCTCGATCTGGAAAAATCCCACCGCCGGATTACATCCCTGGGAGCTGCACGCCACGACCTGCGTCAATTGCGCCGTCATTCGTCCTGGACGGATACCGAGTGGGCGTATTTCCTCAAGGTGTATCACGCCGAGTTTGGCAGGGCTGTGTAGCGGGAGCAGGTTGACCCACTTCGAACGGCATTTAAACGCCGACTCTGTTGGAGGGCGGCGGCGTTGCGGTCCGAAGCTTTGTAGCCGCCAGCCACGCGGCGCAATCTCCTACAAACCTTTCCGTAATTTCGGATTTATCCGTAAAGCCAATTGCGTTGCACTGGAAGCCAGCCGGGGTATCGCGCACAATCGCGCCTTGCCGTCGACTCTGCAACTGCGCAGTTCGACCTTCTTCGACTCGATCCAAACCTGCAGGAGTACCGCATGAACCTACTTGAATGGAACGACGTCGCCCTGGCGAAATACCTTACGACCAACCCGGACCTCAAGACCGAGATCCAGGATCTGAGCGCCGAAGAACAGAAGCAGCAGACCCAATGGGCATTCGAAGATGAAGCCGAAGCCCTCGACATCGAACCCTGGGAACTGGCGTTGCAACTGGTTGCGGAATCCCCAGAGCATCTCAAGTCCATGCGCCTGGAAGCCCATCACCAGGTGGCCGAGACCCTGGGCATGAAGTGGGATGAATATCGCGAGCTCAATGACATCGAGGAATGAAACCCATGACCCAGTCGTCTCAAGCCGGTGCTGCTGTCTATTCGCCCCTGACCTTGAAGCTCTATGACGGCTGGGTATTGGGAGTTTCCAATCGATTTGCCTGGCAGTGTCCAACCAGGAAAGTGCTCCAGCCTTTTTTCAATCGGCACGTTGGCGCGCGCCATCTGGATGTTGGCGTTGGCACAGGTTATTACCTGGCCAACGCCAACCTGCCTGCCACTACCCAAGTGACCTTGCTCGACCTGAACCCCGGCAGCCTTGAAGCCGCACGCCAACGTCTCGGCCGTCCAGACACCCGAGTCGTGCAGCACGACGTATTCCAGCCGTTGAATGAAGAACAAGTCGCGGTCTGTGATTCGATATCGCTGTTCTACCTGCTGCATTGCCTGCCTGGCACCATGGCCGACAAGGCGGTGGTTTTTGGCAATCTCAAATCCCGGCTGGCTGACAACGGCGTCCTGTTCGGTGCAACGATTCTGGGCGACGAAGCCAACCATAATGGCTTTGGCAGCAAACTGATGGCGGTCTACAACAAGAAGGGTATTTTTGGTAATCGCCACGACACGCTTGCCGGACTGCGTAGCGCGCTGGCTCAGCACTTCGCGGATGTCAGCGTTGAAGTGGTCGGCAAAGTGGCGTTGTTCAGCGCACGTTCGGCGCTTCGATAATCCGCAATCACAGCGCCGCGCAGTTTCTTCGAGCGATTGCGAACTGACCCGGTAGTCAGCGCTTTACCTCACCGTTGCGGGTGAGTAACTTCTGCTGACTTCAATAAAAAGGAATCGCGACATGAGTGATTTGATCTCGTACCACCTGGAAGACGGCGTCGCCACGCTGACCTTGAGCAACGGCAAGGTCAACGCCATTTCTCCTGACGTGGTCGCGGCATTCAACGCTGCGCTGGATCAAGCCGAGAAAGATCGCGCCGTGGTGATCATCACCGGCCAGCCGGGGATTCTGTCCGGCGGCTATGACCTTAAGGTCATGACGTCCAGCGCCGAAGCGGCCATCAACCTGGTCAAGCACGGCTCGACCCTGGCGCGGCGCATGCTTGCACACCCCTTCCCTATCGTCATTGCCTGCCCGGGGCACGCGGTCGCCAAAGGTGCGTTCCTGCTACTGTCGGCCGATTACCGGATTGGCGTCGAAGGGCCATTCAGCATCGGCCTGAACGAAGTCCAGATCGGCATGACCATGCACCATGCCGGCATTGAGCTCGCGCGGGATCGTCTGCGTAAATCAGCCTTTCATCGCTCGGTTATCAACGGTGAGATGTTCGATCCCAAAGGCGCGCTGGAAGCCGGTTTTCTCGACAAGCTGGTCAGCGTCGAAGAGTTGCAGGACGCCGCCCGCACTGCCGCGCTGCAATTGAAAAAAATCAACATGAACGCGCACAAGAATACCAAGCTCAAAGTGCGCAAGGCGCTGCTGGATACCCTGGACGCGGCCATCGTTGCCGATCAGCAGCATTCGCTGTAAGCCAGACCCAGGACGTGAAGCCCGCCGCAGCGGGCTTTTCCCGGTCGGCGAACTCGTGCCGGGTTGCCTGATCTGATGCAGTAGAGCGCCCAATCGCGCCAATAACAGCACACTATAAAGAAGCGAAACCAACATGGGCCGAGTCGTCGCTGCCGCGGTTTACAGTGCAGGCAAAAAAGTCACCAATATCACCCTCGATGAAGGTGCTGCCTGGGCGGCCAAGCCGGGCCACTTCGTCTGGATCGGCCTGGAGCAGCCTGACGCCAGCGAACTGGCCAGCCTGAAAAAGCAGTTCAACCTGCATGAACTGGCCATCGAAGACGCCATGGAGGTACACAGCCGTCCCAAGCTGGAAACCTTTGGTGACGCGCTGTTTATCGTGACTTACGCGCCGGTGCGCGAGAACGGCAAGCTCGAATTCATCGAAACCCATATCTTCGCCGGCAAGGGCTACATCATCACCTCACGCAACGGCCATTCGAAGTCTTACGGGCTGGTGCGGCAACGCTGTGAGGCAAGGCCGCTGCTGCTCGAACATGGCGAGGACTTCGTGCTGTATGCACTGCTGGATTTCGTCACCGAGAACTACCAGCCGGTGACCGAAGCGATCCACTGCGAACTCGAAGATCTGGAACACAATGTGCTGAATGGCTCCCTGAACGAATCCGACATTCAGCGCATCCACAGCCTGCGCCGCGATCTGCTGCGTTTGCGGCGCTATGTATCGCCAATGGTGGAAGTGGGCGAAGAGTTGCAGCGGCTGGATTTCCCGTTCATCGACAAGAACATGCGGCCGTACTTTCGCGACGTGGAAATTCACGTCAAACGCCAGATGGAAGACCTGGGCAATCTGCGCGATATCGCCAGTCAGACCATTGAAATCGGCTTGCTGCTGGAGTCATCCCGGCAAAGCATCGTGCAGCGCAAGTTCGCCGCCTGGGCTGCGATCCTGGCTTTCCCCACGGCGATTGCCGGAATCTACGGCATGAACTTCGAGAACATGCCGGAGCTGACCTGGCATTACGGTTATTTCACCGTGCTGGGCGTCATTGTCGGCGGCTGCACAGCGCTGTTCGCCAGCTTCAAGCGGTCGGGGTGGCTTTGAGGCAGCGTCAAGCTGCGAGCCTCAAGCTGCAAGCAGAGTTGATCCACTTGTAGCTTGCAGCTTGCAACTAGACCACTGCTTTGTGTGCCACAAACCGCATCATCCACTCGGCCACCGTTGCGCCGTTGTGCTCGTAGTCCAGGCTGGCAATGCCCTGCTGATAGATGTGTTCACCCAAACATTGCTGACGGATGTCCAGCAAGGTACGGGAGTAATCGTGGATGAATTCCGGATGGCCCTGGAAGCACAGCACCTGATCGTTGATGTGATACGCGGCGAACGGACAGAATTCACTTGAGGCAATGACCGTGGCGTTGGCCGGCAGCGCAGTGACCTGATCCTGGTGACTGATCAACAAGGTCAGCTTGTCCATCGCCGGGCTCATCCATGGCGTTGCAGGCGCCAGGGTGTAGTTGTGAATACCCACGCCCCAACCTTGCGTCGCCCGTTCGCTCTTGCCGCCCAGCAGCAAGGCCAGCAATTGATGGCCGAAACAGATCCCCAGCAACTTGTCGCCGCGATTGTAGAGCTCGAGCAGGTAAGTTCTGAGGGTTTCGATCCATGGGTCGGTACCGAACGAGTCAGCCTTGCTGCCCGTCACCAGATAGGCATCGAAACGCTGGTCTTCAGGCGGATAAGTGCCCTGCATCACGTTGTAGACGCTGAACTCGGCGGCAATCGGTTGCTGCGCAAAAAGCAGTTCGAACATCCGCCCGTAACCGTGAAATTGCTCGACCAGTTCTGGGCGAAGGACGTCGGTTTCCAGAATGCAGATGCGTAACGGCATAAGAAAAAGTACCTGAAGCGTTAAAGGCGATAATGCACCGACAAAGCCTGCCTTGAACCAGCCCTGCAAGGCAAGGGGCGATTCGTCCATCGGTGCTTTATTACCTGAACCTTTGCTGTACTGATTCGCAGTCGCGCCGCCGCTCGCAGCCTTTAGAACAACTCGCCCTTGAGTGCCTTGTCGAGCAACAGTGCAGGTGGTTCGAAGCGCTCACCGTAGCGTTCGGCCAGATAGCGCGCCCGGTCAATAAACGCCTGGATCCCGTACTGGTTGATGAACTGCAACGCGCCGCCGGTCCAGCCCGCAAAACCGATACCGAAGATCGAGCCGATGTTGGCGTCGGCCACCGACAGCAGAACGCCCTCCTCCAGGCAGCGTACGGTTTCGATGGCCTGAATGAACAACAGGCGATCACGCACGTCTTGCCCGCAGATCTGCACCTGCGCTTGCTCGAAGCGACTTTTCAGTTCCGGCCACAACCGCTTGGGCTCGCCCTCGGGATAATCGTAGAACCCGGCACCCGCCGCTTTGCCGACGCGTTTGTACTCGTTGACCAGCAGATCGACGACAGCAAAGGCCGGATGCTGCGGAACAGATTTTCCTTCAGCGGACAAATCCTTGATCGCTTGCTGGCGGATATGGCTCATCAGACTCAACGACACCTCATCAGAGATCGCCAGCGGCCCTACCGACATTCCGGTCTTGCGCGCTTCGGTCTCGATCATCGCCGCCGAAATACCCTCGCCCAGCATGGCGATGCCTTCGTGGGTGAAGGTCGCGAACACCCGGGAAGTGAAAAAGCCCCGGCTGTCTGCCACGACAATGGGGATTTTCTTGATTTGCAGCACGAAATCAAAAGCCCGAGCCAGCGTCGCAGCACTGGTACGCTGCCCCTTGATGATTTCCACCAGTTGCATCTTTTCAACCGGGCTGAAGAAATGCAGCCCGATAAAACGCTCAGGCCGGGACACCGCCTGTGCCAGACCGGTAATCGGCAGCGTCGAAGTGTTCGACGCAATCACTGCATTGTGCAGCGCGAACTGCTCCGCGGCGGCGCTGACCTTGGCCTTGAGTTCCCGGTCTTCGTACACCGCTTCAATGATCAGGTCACAGCCTTCCAGATCAGAATCGCGCCCGGTGGGATGAATACGCGCAAGGGTCGCGTCACGCTTCTGGGCATCCATGCGTCCAGCTGCAAACTGCTTGTCCAGCAGCTTGGCAGAGTGCTCCTTGCCCTTTTGCGCGGCGGCGAAATTCACGTCTTTAAGAACTACCGCAATACCCGCACTGGCACAGACATAAGCAATGCCCGCGCCCATCATGCCGGCGCCCAGAATCCCGACTTTGCGGGTGGTGAAAGGCGGTGGGCCTTGAGGGCGCGATTGACCGGCGTTGATTTCGTTGAGCTGAAACCAGAAGGTGCCAATCATGTTCTTGGCGATCTGGCCGGTGACCAGCTCGGTGAAGTATCGCGTCTCGATCACCAGCGCGGTGTCGAAATTCACCTGCGCACCTTCCACCGCCGCGCAGAGAATTTTCTCCGGTGCCGGGTAGCAACCCTGGGTTTTGTTGCGCAGGATCGAGGGCGCGATGGCCAGCATTTGCGCAGCGTTCGGCTGCCCCGGCGTACCGCCGGGAAGCTGATAGCCCGGCGTATCCCAAGGCTGGCGGGCGCCGGGATTGGCCATGATCCATTGCCTGGCCAATGCCAGCATTTCATCGCTGTTGGCGGCAAGCTGATCGATCAGTCCGGCCTGCAGGGCTTGCTGCGCCCCAAGTTTCTTGCCTTCGAGCAGATACGGCAGCGCCTTTTCCAGCCCTAACATGCGCACCATGCGCACCACGCCGCCGCCACCCGGCAACAAGCCCAGGGTGACTTCCGGCAGGCCAATAGCAATACGGCCGGTATTCAATGCAATGCGATGATGGCAAGCCAGGCAGATTTCCCAGCCGCCACCCAACGCTGCGCCATTGATTGCCGCGACCACCGGTTTGCCCAGCGTTTCCAGGCTGCGCAATTGCGCCTTGAGCTCAGTGACCATCGCCTGGAACCACTGCGCGCGGTCTTTGCCGACCTGGATCAATTCATTCAAGTCACCGCCGGCAAAGAACGTCGGCTTGGCCGAGGTGATGATCACCCCGGCAATCGACCCGTGTTCGTCCTGCAGACGGGCAACGGTGACGGCCATGGCATCGCGATAGACCGCGTTCATGGTATTGGCACTTTGTCCCGGCATGTCGATGGTCAGAACAACAATCTGGTCCTGGCCTTTTTCATAGCGAATGGCATCGGTCATAACAGGTGATCTCAACGAACCCACAAGAAGGAAAGCATCAGCAGCTCAGTAACACTCGATGATGGTCGCAATGCCCATGCCGCCGCCGACACACAACGTGGCCAGGCCATAACGCAACTGTCGCGCCTCAAGCTCGTCGAGCAAGGTGCCGAGTATCATGCAGCCGGTCGCCCCAAGAGGATGTCCCATGGCGATGGAACCGCCGTTGACATTGACCTTGTCGGGATCAACCGCCATGTCCTTGATGAACTTGAGCACCACCGAAGCGAAGGCCTCGTTGACTTCGAACAGGTCGATGTCATCAACCGTCAAACCTGCCTTGGCCAGTGCCTTGCGGGTTGCCGGGGCCGGCCCGGTGAGCATGATCGTCGGGTCGGTGCTGGTGACCGCCGTCGCCACGATCCGCCCTCGTGCCTGCAACCCCAGGGCCTTGCCCTTGGCAGCCGAGCCGATGAGCATGACCGCCGCGCCGTCGACGATGCCGGAACTGTTGCCCGGCGTGTGCACGTGGTTGATACGCTCTACGTGGCTGTAGACCCGCAGAGCGGTGGCGTCAAAACCCATCCGGCCGATCATTTCAAAGCTCGGCTTGAGATTGCCCAGCCCCTCGAGCGTCGACTCGGCGCGAATGAATTCATCGTGGTCCAGCAACAAGGTGCCGTTCTGGTCCCGCACCGGCACCAGCGATCTGGCAAACGCCCCCGCCTGTCGCGCCCGAGCGGCTTTTTGCTGCGAATGCAGCGCATAGGCGTCCACATCCTGGCGGGTGAAACCTTCCAGCGTGGCGATCAGGTCTGCGCCAATGCCCTGGGGCGTGAAGTGACACTGCAGGTTGGTCTGCGGATCCAGCACCCAGGCACCGCCATCGCTGCCCATGGGCACCCGCGACATGGACTCCACACCACCGACCACTACGAGGTCTTCAAAGCCGGAGCGAATCTTCATCGCCCCGAGGTTCACCGCTTCAAGACCCGACGCGCAAAACCGATTGATCTGTACCCCCGCCACGCTCACATCCCAACCCGCTACCAGCGCAGCTGTCTTGGCAATGTCCGCGCCCTGCTCTCCCACCGGAGTGACACAGCCGAGGACGATGTCGTCGACCTGAGCGGTATCCAGATGGTTGCGCAACTGCAAGGCCCCCAACAACCCGGCGATCAGGTTCACGGGCTTGACACTGTAAAGCGCTCCATCGGATTTGCCCTTGCCGCGCGGGGTGCGTACCGCATCGAAAATCAGCGCTTCAGTCATGTGTCTTCCGGGCCTTAATTATTGTTGGAATAAATACTGTGCTGACACCTTAGCTTCACTCCAGCGGTATTCAATGAGCAAATCAATGAACTGTTTTGCGCAAATGTAGGAATTATCCGAGCCAGACGAACGGTAACGCATAAAACGAATCGTCTCAGGTAGTCCGAAAGCGTCTAGCTGGCTAGCGTCCGCTGGATATACGAAGTTCATAGACGTTTTTAAGATGAAAGTCCTAGCCGGTTATACGTAATAGTTCTAAATGGCATAGCACCTGGACTCTAAGGTTAAGTCTGTAGCAATGGGCGCCACAACAATCAAGACCAGCGCCTCGGTTGACGGCAAGCTTGCCGCACCAGTTGCTCAACGCAATCACCTTTGCCAGCTGCCCGAACATTCAATAACGAATTCGGTGAGCTTTTGTAGCTCTGGAATAACAAAAAAGGCAGACAGCCATGTTCAAGCATTCAAAATTCCGTCAGGCCGGACTTATCGTCTTCGCCACTACACTGCTTCTCATCCTGCCGAATATGACCCGTCTATTCGGCTGATGGTCGCGTATTGCATCGCAAGCCGCGCCTTTTGAGCGGGTTTTCGAACCGAGCACACCCGTGCCAGCCTTTCTATTCGAATGAATGGAGGCTAGCGTGTGTGCAAAGGGTTGAGGTTGACGCTGAGTGCGGCTGCGGGAAGTGTCCCGTTGTGGGAGAGTCTGGATTGTTCTGCCACATGGCACAGCGGATGATTTCAAGCCTCCAACGGTGATTCAGTGACCAGCCGTTGGAGTAAGTAGCTCTACTGATGCTGCGCCTGCATCATGATTTTCGGCGCGTCGACCATTGGTGACACCAGGACTTTGGCGTGCATCTGCTCGCTGCCGCCACCACGGCGCATGCCGCGCACCGGGCAGGCATCCAGGTAATCCAGCCCCACTGCCAGTTTCAGGTGGCGTTCCGGGATGGCCAATTCGTTGGTTACGTCGAAACTGTACCAGGCGTCATCGATCCACGCCTCGGCCCAGGCATGGCTGGCCAGGTGTTCGCTGTCTTCGCTATACAAGTAACCCGACGCATAACGCGCCGGAATCCCCAGGCTGCGCGCACAGGCCAGAAACGCGTGCGTGTGGTCCTGACAGACACCGGTGCGACCGGCGAACGCCTGAACCGCGCAGGTATCGACTTCGGTAGAACCCGGCGTGTAAGTGATGTGCTGATTCAGCGCGTGCATCAGGTCGATCAGCGCACTGCGATCTTTACGCTTGCGGCATTGTCTGGCAGCAAAGGTGCGGATCGCTTCGTCGGGTTCAGTCAGACGCGTGAAACGCAGGAACGGCAGCGGCGACTGGCTTTCGTGCTCAGCCTCGCGCTTCTCGTCGATCTCGACCTGGCCGCGGGCACCGATGATGATCGCTTCATGGGGCTCGTCCATGGTCAGCACGTGCAGGATATTGCCGAACGGATCCACTTGCGCACGCACCGGGCGCGGCAGGGTCAGTTGCCAGCTGAGCACTTGCTGGCGCTCGCTGTCGTGTGGCGTCAGACGTAAATACTGGATACTGGCGCGGACCTGATCCTCGTAGTGATAGGTGGTCTCGTGGCTAACTGAAAGTCTCATGCAGCCTCCAGATAAGAAGTGTGTATGGCGTTACCCAATTGGGCTACCAATGGAATGAATTCGTTCAACCACTCGTGCAGGCCTTCCTCCAGTATTTCGTCGATCCCGGTATAGCGCAGGCGTGCATCAAGTTCCGCCGCCAGACGCTGGGCGGGACGCCCGTTGGCCCCCGGCAGGCTGGCGAGGATCAGGTCGAGCTCTTCCAGACAGGCGCTCAGCGAACGCGGGATGTCCGGGCGCAGCAACAGCAATTCGGCGACTTGCCGCGCGCCGGGTGCATCGCGGTACAGCTCGGTGTACGCCTCGAACGACGACAGCGCACGCAGCAACGCGCTCCACTGGTAATACCCATGGGCAGAGCTGTCGGAAACCTGATGGGTATCGCGACCACGCAGCTCAAGCATTTCGTAGCGCGCATCCAGCAGGCGAAGCGTGTTGTCGGCGCGTTCGATGAAAGTGCCCAGACGAATGAAACGGAAGGCATCGTGGCGCATGATGGTGCCGTAAGTGGCGCCGCGAAACAGGTGCGAGCGTTCCTTGACCCACTCGCAGAAGCGGCTCATGCCATAACGGCTCAAGCCTTGCTCAGCGATACCGCGAATTTCCAGCCAGGTGGCGTTGATGTTTTCCCACATGTCGGCGGTGATTCGCCCACGAACCGCATGGGCGCTGGCCCGCGCGGCACCCAGACAGCTGTAGATGCTGGCCGGGTTGCTCGCATCCAGAGCGAAAAAATGCAGCAAGCGCTCGGCGTGCAGCTCGCCGTGGCGCTCAAGATAATGGTCCAGCGTGCCGGTAATCAGCAACGGCATGGCCAGTTCATCCAGCCCGTCGCCCCGCCCGTCCTGAGGCATCAGTGACAGCGAGTAGCTGACGTCGAGCATGCGCGCGAGATTCTCCGCTCGCTCCAGATAACGCGACATCCAGTATAAATCCGAGGCAGTTCTACTTAGCATTGGCAGGCATCCTTAATCCTCAACCACCCAGGTGTCTTTGGTTCCGCCACCTTGCGACGAGTTCACCACGAGCGAGCCTTCACGCAGCGCAACCCGGGTCAGCCCGCCGGGTACGACGCGGGTTTCACGGCCGGACAGGACAAATGGACGCAAGTCGATGTGGCGCGGGGCAATACCGTTCTCGACAAAGGTCGGGCAGGTCGACAGGCACAGCGTGGGCTGGGCGATATAAGCGTGGGGCTTGGCTTTGATTCTGGCCCGGAACGACTCGATTTCCGCAGCGGTCGATGCAGGTCCCACCAACATGCCGTAGCCACCGGAACCCTGGGTTTCCTTGACGACCAGATCGCCAAGATTGGCCAGCACATGAGACAGCTCTTCCGGCTTGCGGCACTGGAAAGTCGGCACGTTCTTGAGGATCGGCTCTTCATCCAGATAGAAACGAATCATGTCGGTCACATACGGATAGACCGACTTGTCATCCGCCACGCCGGTACCGATGGCGTTGGCCAGCACGACATTGCCCGAACGATAGGCCGACAGCAGGCCAGGCACGCCGAGCATCGAATCGGGATTGAACGCCAGCGGATCCAGAAACGCGTCGTCCAGGCGGCGATAGATCACATCGACAGCCTTGGGACCATCGGTAGTGCGCATGAATACCCGATCATCGCGCACGAACAGGTCAGCACCTTCGACCAACTCCACACCCATCTCACGCGCCAGAAAGGCGTGTTCGAAAAAGGCGCTGTTGAAGCGGCCTGGCGTCAGTACCACGACACTGGGATTGTCGATCGGGCTTGAGCTTTTCAGGGTATCGAGCAGCAGGTTCGGATAATGATCAATTGGTGCAATGCGCTGCGCGGCGAACAGCTCCGGGAACAGTCGCATCATCATCTTGCGGTCTTCGAGCATGTAGCTCACCCCGCTCGGGGTCCGCAGGTTGTCTTCCAGGACGTAATACGTGCCGTCACCGTCTCGCACCAGATCGACACCGGAGATATGCGAATACAGATCCCGGTGCAGATTCAGGCCTTGCATCGCTATCTGGTATTGCTCGTTGGCCAACACCTGCTCGGCGGGAATAATCCCGGCCTTGATGATGCGTTGCTCGTGATAAAGATCGGCGAGAAACATATTCAACGCTTTCACGCGCTGAATGCAGCCTCGCTCAACCACCCGCCACTCACTGGCAGGGATGCTGCGCGGAATCGTATCAAAAGGGATCAGGCGCTCTGTCCCCTGCTCGTCACCGTACAGCGTGAACGTGATCCCGGCGCGATGAAACAATAGGTCGGCTTCACGTCGACGCTGAGCCAGCAGCTCAGGCGGCGTTTCACCCAGCCAGCGGGCAAATTCCCGATAATGCGGGCGGACCAGGCCACCGGCATCGTACATCTCATCATAAAAGGTGCGGATCATGCCGTACTCCTTGTCACCACGGACACCAAGGGCCTTCGCAAGGCCCGTGCCATCGGCATAAACGCTTAAATATCAATTGGTTAAATAAAAACGCAAGGATGACCGCACCATTCCTGTGCAATATCCTTCCCAACCAATTCTCCTACGCCTCATTCGGAAGCGTCTTTCAACTGCGAAAGCTATCACCAGCATAGCCAGAGTTGATTTCACGAGTCGATATTGTTTCCCGATAATCCCCTGCATCCGGGCGATCACTCATTTGGATGCCCTGTTTCAAGTCGTTGTCGAAAA
>Ga0247815_10000983_pt1 | contig 22068 bp, 16 predicted proteins | sample UWRJL194509B1_FD_181014 | JGI IMG/M metagenome (GOLD analysis project Ga0247815, IMG submission 181014) | Plant litter microbial communities from Arlington Agricultural Research Station in Wisconsin, United States - UWRJ-L194-509B-1 | ecosystem: Environmental > Terrestrial > Plant litter >...
TTTTTAAGATCTATATATTAGTATCAATTTTTGATTAAAATTATCAAAACTTTAAAAAGATATTGTATTATAAATGATTAATGTTTATTATCAATATTCTTTTTGTAAAAATCATAATTCTATTTTTCAAAGATAATCGGATGTTTATCGTCTAATTAATATTATTTTATCAATTATATATCATATTATTGCAAATAAAAAATCCAATAATACTTCCTAAAATAGTTTTTAAAGATGAGTAATGCTAAAAATTTTTATAGAGAAATTGCTCCGCTTTCGGCTGGAGATAGTTTTTTAGTTTTCGACAGAGTAAAAGATAGTTTTGATTTTCCGGTGCATTACCATCCGGAATTTGAGATCAATTTTATTTTAAACGGCAAAGGAGTGAAGCGTGTCGTGGGTGATAATATTGAAGAAATTGATAATGTCGAATTGGTTTTGATTGGTCCAAATTTATACCACGGTTGGGAATTGAATAAATGTACGAGCAAAAAAATTCACGAAATTACGATTCAGTTTCATAACGATCTTTTTCATGAATCTTTATTATCACGACGTATTATGAATCCAATTCGTGATATGTTTAATAGATCGATTCACGGTATTTTATTTTCGAAAAAAGTAGCCGAAGAATTAACTCCAAGGCTGGTAAAGCTTTCTAAACTAGATGGTATGGACTATTTTTTAGAAATCACCTCTTTGTTATATGATTTAGCCAATTCCAGAAATCAGCGTTTGCTATCGACTTATACAGTAGATTATGATACGTTTGATGATTATGATAAAATGAAGTTGGTTTATGAATATGTACAGAAACATTTTGCAGAAAAAATAACTTTAGAGGATGTTGCCGGTGTGGCCAGTATGTCGATTATTTCTTTTAATCGTTTTATAAAGAAACGTACGGGGAAAACTTTTGTTAATTATATAAATGATATCCGAATTGGATATGCTGCGCGTTGGCTCGTAGAAAAAGATATGAGTGTTTCTGAGGTTGCTTTTAAATCCGGATTTAATAATATCGCGAACTTTAATCGTAGTTTTAAAACTATTAAAAATTGTACACCCAGTCAATATAGGGAAGATTTCTCCGGATTAAAACGTATTTTGTAGTGATACTTTTTTTGCACAAACAAATATTATTTTTAACGAAATCGTTTGCTTTTAAGCAAATTTGCTAATTTTTATTTATAAGATCAAGCAGTTTGACGGGGTTGTTTTGCGAATAATGTAATTATTTATACTTTTTATTTTCATATGTGTTTTTTTAAAACGTTATAGTAAAAATATTATCATCAAATGATATAATACTATCGATTTAATGTTTACTTGTGTTATAGATTTGTTAAATAATTTAAGAAATAAATACAACCCTTTTTTTATGACTTGAATTAAGAACAAATTTAAACTAACCAAACATTTATTATGAAAAAACTAATGACTAACTTCATTCATTGGAACGCTAACCACAGAGTAGTTCCTTTGATTTTATTTTTGTTGCTGACCAGTAATTGTATTACAGCTCAGGTTAAGGTAACAGGAGTAGTATCTGATGAAAAAGGACTTTCGATACCAGGCGCAAATGTCATGGTAACAGGAACTAAGAAATCAGTTTCAACAGATTTTGACGGAAACTATTCTATTGATGCGCCAGCGAACGCTAGTATTTCAGTTTCGTTTATTGGATATGTTACTCAAACCATTAATGTGAAAAATGGAGGCAAAATAAACGTAGTTTTAAAACTTAGTGCCGAGGATTTACGTGAAGTGCTTGTAAACGTTGGGTATCGTAACCAGAAAAGAAAAGATGTTACAGGTGCAATTTCATCAGTAACGGCAAAGGATTTTAAGGATTCTCAACAAGTAACAGTAGAGCAATTACTTCAGGGTAGAGCTGCCGGGGTTGTTGTTACCAATAATTCAGGTAAACCGGGAGGAAGTATTTCTGTAAAGATTCGTGGTAGTGCATCGTTAGGTGGTAGTAATGAGCCGTTATATATTGTTGATGGTATTCCTATTTCGGGAGATGCTACAAATCAGGCTACAGGAGGAACAATTGTTAGTGGTTATATTGGTACAAATACAGGAAGTGTAACCAATAGCCCATTAGCATTTTTAAACCCAAATGATATTGAGACTATGGACATTCTTAAAGATGCTGCTTCTGCTGCGGTTTATGGTTCAAGAGCTTCGAATGGTGTGGTAATTATTACTACTAAAAAAGGTAAAAAAGGAACTGGAAAAATAACGTATGATACTGCTTTTTCTACACAAAATGTTACAAGACTACTTAAAACAATGGATCTTAGTCAGTATGCTACACAGCAAAATGCATTGGCTCAATATTACGGTGTAGCGCCAAGAGATGAGTTTGCAGTGCCTTCGGTTTTAGGGAAAGGTACAAACTGGCAGGACGAAATATACAGAACAGCTTTGATGACAAGTCACCAGTTATCTTTTTCAGGAGCAAAAGATAATATGAGTTATTATGTTTCCGGAGGATATTTGAATCAGGACGGAGTTGTTATTGGATCTGATTTTAAAAGATATACTTTTAAGACCAATCTTGAGGCTAAAGTAAAAGACTGGCTGACAATGGGTATCACTATTAATACAGGAATCACAAACCAAAATATTACTATTGAAGGTTATAGCGATGGTATTATTGGTACAACAATATTATCGACTCCGGATGTAGCGGTTAAAAATTTAGACGGGACTTATGCGGGACCGCCTAAAGATGGTACACAAGGCGCATGGATTAATCCTGTTGCCAGTACGTTAATGAATACAAACTATCTGGTACAAAAGAATTTTCAGGGAAATTTTTATGCTACTGTAAAATTAGCAAAAGGATTAGATTATCGTTTTGAATTTGGAGGTTCTACCAACATTCAAAACTTCGAAGGATTTCAGCCTACATATGCCTGGGGAGCTGCGGTAAATAAAGTAAACCAGCTTCAGGAAAGATCGAATACCTGGTACGGACTGAATCTTAAAAATATGCTTACCTATAATATTTCTTTAGGAAAACATAACTTTAATGTTATGGCGCTGCAGGAGGCAAATGATTCTCATTGGTTTGGAGGAAGTCAGTCTGTAAGTGGTTTATTGAGTAATGATGTTCATTCTATAAATCTTGGAGATCAAAAAACATTAGTAGCCAGCGAATATAAAGGAGCTAATGCTTTGTACTCTTTCTTAGGGTCCTTGAACTACAATTTTGATAATAAATACTTTTTACAGGCTACAGTAAGAGCTGACGGAAGTTCGAATTTTGCCGAAGATAAAAGATGGGGTTACTTTCCGTCGATTTCAGGATCATGGAAACTTTCGAATGAAAAATTCATGGAAGGTACAAAGGAGTATATCGACAATATTAAATTTAGAATTGGATATGGTGAAACAGGAAACCAAAATATTGGTGGCGGATTGTACGCTTCTAATATTCAAACTATAAAATCGGCTTTGGGGAATTTCTTTACTGCGGGTAATATTGCCAATCCCGATTTAACCTGGCAAAAAGCAGAAGACAGCAACTTAGGTCTTGACTTTAGTTTGTTTAAATCTAAATTGTTTGCCACTATTGATGTCTACAGAAAACAATCTTCAGGGTTTTTATTTGTCTTGCCTTTACCAAGTTACGTGACAGGTTTAGAACAATATCAAGGTGGTTTGGCAGCGCCAACAGTAAACTTAGGAAGCATGAGAAATCAGGGTATTGAAGCAACGCTTAAATATTCGAACAGTTTCTCTAAAAACTTTTCATGGGATGCTACTCTTATGTTCTCTAAAAACAATAACAAATTGTTGAGTCTTGTGGATAATTTTGATTTAATCAAAGATGTTCAGGTAAACGGATATACGACTAAAACAGTAACGAAAAGTGAAGTGGGTCAGCCAATAGGTCAGTTTTACGGATACCAAACGGTAGGGATCATTAGAACAAACGAACAATTAGCAAATGCGCCAATTCCTTATACAGGAAACAAAGCAGTAAAAAGTGTTTTGGGAGATGTAGAATATGTAGATCAAAATAAAGACGGTCTTATTGATGAAAAGGATTTAACGTATATCGGGAATCCACAGGCTGACTTTATTTATAGTTTCAACAATCAATTTAGATACAAAAATCTTGATCTTTCTGTTTTCCTAACAGGATCTCAGGGCAATAAAGTGATGAACCTAACCAGAAGGGCTGCAACAAAAAATCAGCGTTTATACGAAAATCAATTAGCAGAAGCGGCAGATTTCTGGACGCCGGATAATCCTAATGCGAAATATCCTAGACCTGACGGCGGAGACGGACATCCAAATATTGCCATCTCTGACAGATATGTAGAAGATGGTTCTTATTTGAAAATTTCGCAGTTAACCTTTGGATATAGTTTACCATCAGATGTGATTTCTAAAACTAAATTAAGCAAATTAAGATTTTATGCAAGTGTTCAAAATCTTTACACTTTCACAAAATACACAGGTTATGATCCGGAAATTGGAGACTACAACCAAAATGCTTTATTGAGCGGAATTGATTCAGGACGTTACCCTACGAACCGCACAATTACTTTTGGGATGAATGTTGAATTTTAATAAAAACTATTATGAAAATATATAAAATAAATTTTAAAAGCTTAGCAGTTTTTGTTTTACTGGCTTTATCTGCTTCGTGTAGTGATGATTACTTAGATCGACCTACTCAGGATGGTTATGTTAGTGATAACTTTTATACTTCGGATGAGCAGGTGCAGCGTACTACTTACGGAATGTACGGAAGAATGTGGGCGCCGTTTTACACTAAATGTTTTTACGCGCTTTCGGAATTGTCATCAGGAAACTGCTGGTCGAATGTTGACGGAAATGAAGTAATTCAGTTTAAACTAACTTCAGATAGTTTCATCTTATCAGATCCGTGGAGATCTTGTTTTAGTATTATCGCGCAATCAAATGATTTGATTAATAATTTAGATAAAAATGCAAAAGAAGGTGTAAGTCCGGCTGTAATTAAAAATACAATTGCCGAAGCTCATTTTTTTAGAGCAGTTTCTTATTTCTATTTAGTTCGTTTGTTTGGTCCGGTGCCTATCATCGAAGACAATTTAGCACTTGCTAAAAACCCAATGGTGAATACAAATAGAATTGAAGATGTTTATAAATTCATCGAAAATGATTTAAAATATGCTGCGGCAAACCTTAAATCAAAAGTGAGATTAAGAGGAGGAAGTACAGAGAATGTTTTTGTTTCTCAAGGAACTGCAGAGTCATTTTTGGCCAAAGTATATCTTTATGAAAGAGATTATCCAAACGCAAAATTAATGGCGGAGAAAGTAATTAATTCAGGAGAATTTGGACTTTTACCTAATTACGCCGATTTGTTTTTGACGAGTAAAAACAATAACGAAGAGTCTATTTATTCCTGGCAGTGGTCAGGTGCTGTAAACGAATATCAGGCAGGAAATTTTTCGAATGTGCAATATGGTTTAGATATTTTAAATGACAGAGTATCTTATGGAGCTGTATATATTCCTAGTAATGATATTCAGGAGGCTTTTGAAGTAGGAGATGTAAGAAGAAAAGAATCTTATATGATTTACGGAGATACTTATCCGGCACTAAAAGGAGATGATGTAGTAGGGTTTACATTAGATAAAACAAAATACCCAAATGTTTTAGATGCGACAGGAGCAGCAGTAAAAAAATATGTTGTAGGTCAGGAAACAGGCGAAACTGGTCCGGCAGACAATTGGGGTGCGATGAGCAACTGTAATTATATCATGCGTTATGCTGATCTTTTATTAATTCATGCCGAAGCAATTTTGGCAGGAGCGAACGAAACCAGTGATCCTGCGGCTAAAGCCTCTTTTAATAAAATCAGAAAAAGAGCGGGATTAGGTGAGTTAGGTGTTAATGTACCATTGACCAAAAAAGCGTTGTTTCAAGAGCGTAGAGTAGAGTTTGCTTTTGAGGGAGAATTCTGGTATGATTTAGGAAGATTGCCAAGAGCTGAGGCTATTGATATTATTTCCAAACAAGACAGAGGTTCTGATTATGAAGGAGTAAAACATTATACACCTGTAGAAACTGATTTTATTTTTCCTAAACCAGCGAACGATGTTAGGAAAAATCCAAAATTAAAAGAAGCTCCGGTTCCTTACGTTTTTAAATAAACCTTAAAGAAAAAACAATCATGAAAAATATAAAAAAAATAATGGCATTGAAGTTTTATTTACTGGCTTCAATTTCAATTTTCTTACTTAATTCTTGTTCTAATGACGACGGAGGTTCTTCGGGTACATTAGCCATAACGGGAATTAGCAAATCGGTTATAGATGATCCATTGATAGAAGGTGACAGGCAGGTCGATGTGCCAACAGATGTTATCAATGCGGGTAATACTTATATTATTAGAGGTTCTGGTTTTTCGACTTTAAAAACAATTTCTTTTAATGGTTTAGAAACTATATTTAATCCAACCCTGGTTACTGATAACGTGATTGTGGTAACTGTCGATTCAGATACTCCTTATTATAACGAAATGGATGAGATGAAATTGGTTACTAATATCGGAACATTAGTTTATTCTGTAAAAGTAAGGCCTCCTTTTCCTAGTATTACAGGTTTTCCTATTAATCCTACTCCGGGAGACATAATCACGATTACAGGAGATTATTTTCTTCGTCCGGTAGTAAATTTTGGAACAACCAAGGTCGAGCCAATTACCTCTTCATTAACAGAACTTACAGTAAAAGTGCCGGACGATATTCAATACAAAAGTTTATCGATTACCAATGTATCAGGAACTACTGTTGCGGGACAATCTTTTGGAAGTGCGATTTATGATGATGCTTACACTTCGATTAGTGATGGTTATGCATTATGGGATGCGGCTAATCCTTATAATGATGCTTATGCTAAAGATTCTAAACAAGGCACAAAATGTATTTCCTGGACAGCGAATCAATGGGGCGGATTAGAATTTAAAGTTTTAAGTTCTAAAGTCGATTTGTCTAGATATAAAGGTATCAGAGTAAGTCTTAAGGGGCAAAATGCAGGTAAAGTAGGTGTTTTCTTAAATGGTAGCGATGCGATTAAACCGTCATATGATTTTTCATCTGACTGGACTTATGTAGAAATTCCGTTCAGTGCTTTTAATAATCCTTCGGAGTTAAATAAAATTACTTTCCAGGAATTTGGAGGTAAAGTGGGAGGAAATACGATTTATATTGACGATTTAGGTCTGATATTAAAATAGTGAATAGACATTAAAAGAGTCATTCAAAATTATAAAATGATTCTTTTAATTCTTTTAGATGTAAAAATTACTAAAAAGAAAACTTATGAAAATATTATATAGATTAAAACAAATTGCATTAGGCGCACTTTTGTTCGCAATGGCTTCTTCCTGCGATGATACGATTGAAGATGTTGGAGGCGCTCAGCAAAATTATAACTCAGTTTACGGGATAATCGCAGCCAATACTAATTTAGCTACATTTACCAAAGCTATAGATTTGGCAGGATTAAAATCTACTTTTGATAAACCCGATGATTTTACTTTTTTTATTCCTACAGATGCTGCTTTTGATGCTTATTTGGTAAAAAGCGGTTATGTAAATTCGCTTGGATATCCTGATATCACACTGGTTCCGGTAGATGTTTTAAGAGAGGTGGTTTTAAGTCATGTTGTAAAAGGAGTAAAAAAGAGAGTAGGCTATTTAGATGGTGTACAGGCTGATTATCTAACAACTGGCGAATTGTCTACAATGGCGAATGCAGAAGATGCAAATCTTTATTTGCTAAGTGTAAATGTTACAAATGGCGTTTTAAAAGTAAACGGATCTGATAAACCTGCTCCGGGAGTAGATTATTATGGTACAAATGGTTTTGTAAATGTTTTAGACAACGTAATATCTTTAGATCCTCCGGCTCCGGTAATTGAAGGCGTTTCTAATCCGTCTCCTTCTCCTGGAGAAGATATAATTGTTAAAGGTCTGAATTTTGTGCAAGTTCAAAATGTTAAGTTTGACGGTAAAGTTGTCACGTTTAAAGTGTTGTCTAAAACAGAAATACAAGTAACGGTTCCGGCAGATTACGGATCGAATGCGATTGTAATGGTACAAACAGTTTACGGGACTTCAAATGTTGCTACGTTGGGTATTAAACATTTACTGTTTGGTGATGATTTTGATGGTTCGCCAACTCCTAGCTGGACTTGGAATTGGGGTGGAACAGAAGATTTTCAAAATACTGAAGTAGTAAGCAGAGGAACCAAATCAATTAAAAGAGAAAATAAAGATGCATGGAGTGGTCTTATGATTGGATATAATAGCTTAAAAGTTAGTGATTATCAATATTTGAAACTTTCCATTTATTCAACAGCTTCTACAAGAATTTTATTTTCAATTGCGGGTCAGGAAGATGCGACAGGAATTGCTGTTGACATTAAAGCGGGACAATGGAATAATATATCAATACCATTTTCAAGTCTTCATACTGAATTACTAACCACTGGGGAGTTTAATTCTTTATTTATGAAAGAATACTCGGGACTTCCTGGAACTGTATATCTTGATGACATAGGTTTCTTATAAAAGAAGGTTTTTATTTTGAGTTTTGTTTAAAGTATTCCCTAATTCATTCAATTAGGGAATATTTTTTATAAAATTAATTTATTTACTGATAATCAGTTTGTTATATGATTGTTTAGTACTGCTATTTGAGAAAATAGTATCTTTTTTTATCTGTTTTTCTGGTTAAATTTATTTCATATTAACAAACCAAAAAAAAGAATTTATGAAAAAAAATGACTTTCAATTATCAACCAAACTAAAACTTTGTTTATTAAGTTTTTTTTTAATTTTAATGGGCTATCGGTCAAATGCTCAGGAAATTACAGGCTTAAATCCTTATTGTGTAGCCTCAAATCCTTCTTATTCAGTGGTAGCACCAAGTGTACCTTATGATGAGGTAGTGTGGTCTTGTACAGATCCACTGGTAACCTTTTCAGGAAATCCATCGCCTTTGACACTTTTTAAAGTTTTGTATAAATACCCGGGATTTATTGCCGGAGGAGAAATTCTCAAAGTAGAATTTAAAAGCGGAGGTACAGTTGTAGCAGTAAAACAAATTACATTCGTTGCGCCAGAAGTGCCTGTACAGCCTAATTACCTTGTAACAAAAACAAATGATTATTGTACCAGTCAATATCATATTATAACATTAACCGTAACAACAGATCCAAATCCAAGCCCAAACACAAATTTTTCAATCGCACCAAGAGTGCCGGATCCCAGTATTATAGTAACACAAACCTCAAAAAATGTATTTGAATTAAAATTACCCTTAAACGGACAATCTTATTTTTTGTATGATGTAACAAGTACAACATCACTATCAGGATGTCAGTCAAATACTGTGTCGTCGACCACATATAGTAATTCGGTTTCGTTAAACTTAACAGGTTGTATAAATAACACACCAAATCCGGGTCCAAATTATGAATTTACGGTATCGCCAAATCCGTATAGTGATGGATATATTACTATCGTAGCAACTGCAGTTTCATCGCAAGCTCCGGCAACTTGTAGAATTTATAATAGTTCAGGTGCTTTAAAACTTACATTTTCATTATTGGGTCCAAGTACCTATATTCCGCTCAGAACGGCTATAGGACCATCTTTGACAGCAGGAATTTATATTGTTCAGGTAACGTATCCAAATGGAACGGTTAAAACTAAAAATTTAGTTGTGAATTAAAAAAAGTTGTTCTTAAAACAAAGAACTCCATTTCGAGCTAATCGATTTGGAGTTTTTTATATCGTTAATTATTAATGTATTAAATTAAAGCATTCTTCAATATTATGAAGAATAAAAAATATCAAAAATTAATTATAATGAAAAAATCAATAGTAGTATTCGCCTTTGCAATCTGGTTCAATTTTAGCTTTAGCCAGGGAAATACACATACGCAAACAGCAGGCAAATTCGAAGGTTTAGCCATGACACCTCCTATGGGTTGGAATTCCTGGAACACCTTTGGTACAAGTATCGACGAAAAATTAGTAAAAGAAACCGCAGATATAATGGTTTCGTCAGGAATGGCAGCCGCAGGATACAATTATATTGTACTAGATGATGGCTGGATGACAAGAGAGCGTGATGCAAACGGAGATTTAGTTCCCGATCCAGTAAAGTTTCCAAACGGAATGAAAGCTGTGGTAGATTATGTGCATAGCAAAGGATTAAAATTTGGATTGTATAATTGTGCAGGAACACAAACCTGTGCAGGTTATCCGGGAACTCGTGGTTATGAATATCAGGATGCGAGATTTTATGCTAAACTAGAAATTGATTTTCTTAAATATGATTGGTGTAACACCAAAGGAATTACCGCTCCGGAAGCTTATACCACAATGAGCAATGCGCTAAAAACTGCCGGAAGACCTATTGTTTTTAGTCTTTGCGAATGGGGGGATAACCAGCCGTGGGAGTGGGGAAAACCAGTTGGGAACCTTTGGAGAATCTCGGGCGATATTTATCCTTGCTTCGATTGTGAATTCAAACATCCTGAAAATTGGTCATCATGGGGATTTATGAAGATAGCCGAAATGAGAAAAGATATTCGTAAATATTCAGGTCCTGATCATTGGAATGATTTTGATATGATGGAAGTTGGAAACGAAATGAATGACACCGAAGATAAATCGCATTTTGCTATTTGGTGTATGCTTTCGTCCCCGCTTGTTGCCGGAAATGATTTCAGAAAAATGTCTAAAGAAACTCTTGCGATTTTAACCAATAAGGATTTGATTGCAATCAATCAGGATAAATTAGGAATTCAGGGTTTTAAATATTCAGCAGAAGACGGATTGGAAGTTTGGGTTAAACCATTATCAGATGGAAATTGGGCAGTTACTTTTTTGAATAGAAGTGAAGTGAATAAAAAGATTAATTTCGATTGGAAAAAGCACTTAATCAAAGATGCTGATTTTGGCTATGAAGCCGATTTTAATAAAACAGTTTACAAACTGAAAGATCTTTGGAAAAATAAAGAAATAGGAAATACTAAGAAAAGTTTTGTTTCAGATCTGGCTTCTCATGATGTGATTACCTTAAAATTATCCCGTTAAATCTTTTATTATGAAGTTGAAGAATAAAATATTTCTTGTCCCTTTTATATTCGCTTTTACATTTCTAAATGCCCAGGTTCAAACACATAAATATCTTAGTGTTTCGGGTACTCAATTAGTAGATAGCGATAATAAACCTATTGTTTTAAGAGGAATGAGTTTTGGCTGGCACAGTATGTGGCCAAGGTTTTATAATGAAAAGGCAGTACAATGGCTCAAAAAAGATTTTAACTGTAATGTTGTTCGCGCTGCTATGGGTGTTGAACTTGGAGAATACTCCTATATGAAAGATCCGGAATTTTCGAAAGAAAAAATCGAAGCCGTTATAAAAGGAGCCATTAAATCTGATATCTATGTCATAGTAGATTGGCACAGTCATAATATTAATTTGAAAGAAGCCAAAGAATTTTTTGCAGAGATTTCTAAGAAATATTCTAAATATCCCAATATTATATATGAGATATTTAATGAACCAGATCATGAAAGTTGGGCTGAGGTTAAGGCGTATTCTGAAGAAGTAATAAAAGTGATCAGGGAAAATGATCCTAAAAATATTATTTTGGTTGGTTCACCGCATTGGGATCAGGATGTCGACCTTGCTGCAGCCGATCCTATTTTGGGTTATACCAATATAATGTATACAATGCATTTTTATGCTGCAACGCATGGTAAGGAACTTAGGGATAAAACAGATGCAGCTATAAATAAAGGTTTACCCATTTTTGTGTCAGAATCTGCCGGAATGGAAGCTACAGGTGATGGCCCGTTAGATCTAAAAGCATGGCAGGAATATATCGATTGGATGGAAGCCAGAAAATTAAGCTGGATTACCTGGTCTGTTTCTGATAAAGATGAAACCTGTTCTATCTTGAAAAAATCAGCTAAATCTACCGGTAAATGGAAAATGGAAGACTTAAAAGAATCCGGAATCATCGCCCGTCAATATTTCAAAAAATATAATACATGGGAGTTTAGTAGATATATACCTGTGCACAAGCAAACTTATTTGTTTTCCAGTGATAAAAAATAGGTAAGCGACCAGGAAGAAATTCGTGGTATTGATTTTAATGGTAATTTATCGATATAAGGACGCACAATTGTGCGTCCTTTTTTTGTTCTTTTTTTTGGATCATTTGGTACTATTCGGGTCTATACATTTTGGTTTGCTATCTGTCAAAATGAGAGTTTTAGCACTGTGTTTTTGTAGGAATTTAGACTTTATAACTTCAACTGGATTATTTGTTATATAAATGCTCGTTTTGGCTTGTCTTTTATTTTTGTTTTTAATTATACCCCTATTTTTTTAGGGGGGTGTTTTATTTTAATGTGTGTTTTTTGGTGTTTTTGGTCTTTATTTTGATGTGTATTTTTTATTATGTGTGTGTTTTTGGTTAAAAACACGATAAAATTCGTTGTTGAATTTTCAAAAAATATTCTTTATAAATGTCAAATCACGATTATTGTTAATTTAATTTTTGTAATCCATAATTCTGCTATCAAAACATCAAAAAAATAGACTTCAGTTATTCTACTCATACAAAAGTTAATAAATTCGCTAATGAAAATGAAGATGTTTTAGAGGCAGAAAAGAGGTTTTAAAAAGGGACTTATAGTATTACAATACATATATAAAAGATTAACTAACCAGAATCAATTAATAACCAAAACCAATTACACATGAAAAAAGTATTACACATTTTTGCCGCGATGTTAACGAGTTCTTTTGCTTTTGCTCAAGAAGATACTGAAACCACGACTTCGCCAGCAACAACTTGGGGAGGATCCGCAGATGCTTATTATAAATATGATTTTTCAAAACAAATGAATGGATTAACGAGCTTTACCAACTCACAAGATTCATTCGAATTAGGAATGGCCTCTGTTCAGGCAGCACACACATTTGGGAAAGCCTCTGTTTTTGTAGACTTAGGTTTCGGAAAAAGAGCAGGAGAGTTTTCATATAATGAAACAACAGATAAAGATATTGATGCAAAATTTTTAATTAAACAATTGTTTTTCACTTATCAGATAACAGATGAATTTAAAGTAGTGGCAGGTAGTTTTGGTACACATATAGGATATGAGGTATTAGATGCAGTAGGTAATAAAAACTACAGCATGTCTTACGCCTTTTCTTATGGGCCATTCTTTAATACTGGAGTAAAAGCACAATATACCTCAGGAAAGTTTACTGCTATGGCAGGAATTACAAATCCTACTGATTTTAAATCAGCTATGGATGCCGGTTCAACTCAAAAAACATATATAGCGCAATTGGGTTATATAGGAGAAACAGGAAGTGCGTATTTGAACTTTACATCAGGAAGTACAAATCCTACTCCGGGAACTATAGTAATCCCATCTGATGAAAATAAAACACAAATCGATTTTGTGGCATCAAAAACAATAACTGATGCTTTTTCTTTAGGATTTAATGCAACTTATGCTAAAACTAAAAATGATTTTGACAGCGAGTTAGATGGTGATTGGTTTTCAGTAGTAGGATATGCTAATTATGCTTTCAAACCATCATTGAGCTTAGCTTACAGAATGGAATATTTTGATGCTAAAGATGCTGCAGCAAATGTTGGGACATTAATGGGATCTAGTGTTTTTGCAAACACAGTTTCTTTAAATTATAAAGTTGGAAAACTAACGATAATTCCTGAGTTAAGATACGATGCTGCTTCAGAAGATATCTTTCTAGATAAAGATGCTTTACCAACGGGAGGATCATTCTACGCGCTAATTGCTACAACATACTCTTTCTAGAGATAAAGATTGATATTTTTTTTTTTTTTTTTGGAGCTGTCAAAACACACTAATGTTTTGGCAGCTTTTTTATTTGAAGTTTTTTTGTGATGACTAGAGTGATAGAGCAGAGAAATAGTAGTTCGCAAATTCTTCTTTCACGCAGATTTAAAAAAGATTTAGGCAGATCTGCGCAAATACATTCGTTACTAAAGTTTGAATATTAAATCCATTTTAATCTGCTTTAATCTTTTTTAAATCTGCGTGAAACGAAATCATTTTATTTTTTTTGTGCAGTCTCTGATATTAAGTTTTTGCTTCAAGTTGTGCGAATTGGTATAATTGCTTCGCCTGTTTACTGTCGCTCGAGTTGTGGCAAAAAAATTATAAAGAGAAGTATTATATCTTTCTATCTTCATAGCTATCAGGAGTAGCTAAATTTTATATTCTTAATTTGTGCAAATTTGTGTAATTTGTGGTAAAAAAAAATTTAATCTGCTTTAATCTTTTTAAATCTGCGTGAAACAAAATCATTTTGTTTTTTAGTGCAGTCTCTGATGTTAAGTTTTTATTTCAAGTTGTGCGAAGAATTGGTGTAATTGATTCGCCTGTTCGCTGTCGCTCGGGTTGTGGTAAAAAAAAACTTTTAATCCTTTACTTAGGTAGCGATAGAGTGGCTAAATTTTCCTTATTTCAATTCGTGTAATTCGTGGCAAATTTTACTCAAAAAAAACGCGTCTCTAAATGCTTAGAAACGCGTTTTATATTTTTCGTATTTTATATTTTTACTGAATTTGCTTTTTATAAATCGAGTAAATAGCATCTATTGTTTTTCGATCTAAAGTAGGTGTCACATCAGTTTGAATATAATGTAGTTTAAAAGCCTGAATTGCTGCCGAAAGATTCTTAGTATTGTAACCAATAATTCTCAAAGCAGGTTCGATTTTAAAATCAAAAGGAGCTTCTTCCAGAATTTCATCTGGCCAGATACCAAATCCTTTTTCAGCTAAAGTCTTCCACGGAAATAAAGCACTTGGATCTTGTTTTCTGCCTGGTGCAATATCCGAGTGGCCTAATATATTTTGAGTAGGGATATTGTAGTCTTTCTTCAGTTTTGTTAAAAGAGCTACTAAACTGCTAATTTGTGCTTCTGTAAAAGGTTTAAAACCATTATTGTCCAGCTCAATTCCTATAGATGAAGAGTTTATATCGGTGTTTTTTCCCCAGGTTGCTGCTCCTGCATGCCATGCTCGCAAATAATCATTCAACATCTGAACTACTTTTCCGTTCTCAGAAATGATATAATGAGCACTTACCTGAGTTCTTGTTAAGGTGAATGTTTTTATCGTTTGCTGGATAGAATCCTGAGCAGTATGGTGAATAATAATAAAGCTTGGCTTTCTCAAATTAAAGTTCACGGTCCCAACCCATTCTGTGTTTACTCCATTTAGTAAATACGTAGATCCTGTTTTCGATAAAGTATCTTTTACGATACCTAACTGAGCTGCATAACTTGTATCGATGACTACAGGACTAACAGCAGGTATAGGTTTGGCCTCTTTGCTTGTAATTTGAGTTTCTAAAGTTTTAAGCTGTTGATCATAGACCTTTTCTGTAGTCTTATAAGGGTTTGTCGAACAAGCGGTGATAACAAGGGCTAAAATCAGATAACAAAAGTGTTTTTTTGTCATAGTGCTTATATTTTAAGATGAGGTTGAAACAATTATTCCTGAATTTTCGTTGCTTCAGTTTCTTCTTTTACTTCTTTTACTTCTTTCGTGTCTTTATCTTTAGAATCTTTTTTCTTTTTTGACTTCGCAGGTTTTTTGATCTCCTTAAAGTCGGCCATAAAGGCAGTATATTTTTCAACCTGATCCGGATTCAGAAAAGCAGTTACTTTTTTAGTAGTACTTTCTCTTAGCGCTTTTATTTGTTCTACCTTTTCATCCTGATTGCTGCTTTCGTTTTTCAAAAGAATTCCTTGTTCTTTCATGCTGTCGGTAAAGACATTTGCAATGGCAATGGCCTGAAGTTCATCAAGGTTAACTACCGGCTTCATTTGTTCTACAATTTTAGCTGCCATTTCTTCGGGTGGAGTTTCTTTGGGTTTGCTTGTATTAGGCTGAGGTCCTGACATCATACTTCTGTCCATTCCGTTATTGCGCCCATAACCATTTCCGTAACCGCCGCCGCCATAGCCATTATTATATCCGTTTCCGTATTGAGCCGAAGCAAAATTGAAGCAGAATAAGGTAAAAACCAAAAGAAATAAAGATTGAGTAGGTTTCATAAAAAATGTTTTTATCTTAAATTGATAATTGTTTAGCGTAAATTTAAGCAGGTTCTCCGTATAAATCAAATTCTGTTGCTTCTATTATTTTTATATTAACAAATTCCCCTGTTTTTACATAATGTTTAGAGGCATCAATCAAAACTTCATTATCAACATCCGGGCTATCAAATTCTGTTCTTCCAACAAAGTGTGCACCTTCTTTTCTGTCAATAATACATTTAAAAACCTGACCCACTTTTTCCTGATTCAGATCCCATGAAATTTGCGATTGTAATTCCATGATTTCGTTTGCTCTTGCTTGTTTTACTTCGTCCGGAACATTGTCTTCTAATAAATAAGCATGCGTATTTTCTTCATGAGAATAAGCAAAACAACCCATTCTGTCAAATTTCATTTCCTGAACAAAATCTTTCAAAATTTCAAAATCTTCCTGAGTTTCTCCAGGATATCCAACGATTAAAGTCGTTCTAATGGCCATTCCCGGAACTGCAGCACGGAAATCTTTCAATAATTGAGTCGTTTTAGCCTGTGTAGTACCACGACGCATCGATTTTAATATGGAGTCAGAAATATGCTGTAACGGTATATCGATATAATTACAAATCTTAGGTTCGCGTTTCATTAATTCCAAAACATCCATAGGGAAACCTGTAGGGTAGGCGTAATGCAAACGAATCCATTCGATGCCTTCTACTTTTGCTAATTCTTCTAAAAGTTCAGCAAGATTTCTCTTTTTGTAAATATCAAGACCGTAATACGTTAAATCCTGAGCGATCAGTATTAATTCTTTAACGCCATTTTTTGCTAAACCTTGTGCTTCCTTAACTAATTTTTCAATTGGCTGCGAAACGTGCGAACCTCTCATTAACGGAATAGCACAAAAACTGCAAGGTCTGTCGCAACCTTCGGCAATTTTCAGGTAAGCATAGTTTTTAGGAGTAGTAGTCAAACGCTCTCCTAATAATTCATGTTTATAGTCGGCTCCTAAAGCTTTCAATAATTGAGGTAATTCTGTTGTACCAAAATATTGGTCTACATTCGGAATTTCTTTTTCTAAATCAGGTCTGTAACGCTCAGATAAGCAACCAGTCACAAAAACTTTGTCAACTAATCCTCTGTCTTTTTTGTCTGCATATTCCAAAATCATATTTACTGATTCTGCTTTGGCATTGTCAATAAAACCACAAGTGTTAATTACGATAATGTTTCCTTCTCTCTCTGCTGGTGCTTCGTGTTCAACTTCTTTTCCGTTTGCACGAAGTTGTCCCATTAGCACTTCACTGTCATATACATTTTTCGAACACCCAAGAGTGATTACGTTAATTTTGTTCTTTTTTAAAGACTTGGTTCTCATACTTTTATAAATTGGAGTGCAAAATTACACTTTTTTATTCAAACACCGCTTGTTTCCTTTTCTTTTACGTGTTTTTTATGAAGCTTTAGGAGAGTTATCTGATGTTCGGACAAATTAGAATAAACACGAATTTTATCAATTTGCACTAATTACTATGTTGAATTAATTTCGCAAAGTAAATTAGCTTATTAAAATTGGGGCAAATTCATGTTTATCAGGGATAAAAAAAATCCGCCAGACAAACGCCTGACGGAAATTTCCATTCAGCTATTTATTCTTAATTACAATTCAAATAATAAAGTCAAAGAAACATTATTGAGTTTCGATGTAATGTTCGCGCCATCAGTAAATCCTTGTGTGAAAAATCCCTGATTCGATTTTCTTTCTAAATAAGAGTAAGCTAAATCTACTCTTGTTCCTCCAAAATTATATCCTAAACCTCCGGAGTAACTGTTTAAATCTCCAATTGTAGTTCCGTTTTTATAAGGACTGCCTTCAAAACGATATCCACCACGTAAACTCAATTGTTTTATTTTGTATTCAGCACCAACTCTTAGCTCACCTGCAGTAGTCAATTGATTGCTAATATCATTATTTAAGCCTCTAAATCGTGAATCACTTGTTGGTTTGAATTTAGAGTTGCTGTAGTCTTTAATAGAATAGTCAACACTAATTAATCCTGATTTTCCAAATACGTAGGCAGCACTAAATGTTGTTTTTCCCGGAGTTTGTAAAGTATATGATTCGTAAACGTTTACAACATTTGGATTATCGCTATAATATTTAGTTTGTCCTCCAATAGCATCAGTTGTAGTATATAAACTTTGTGATAATTCATCATATAATTCATACCAGGTATTAGATTCGTATGCTAAGCCAAGTCTGAAAGATTCTGTAACTTTAGCAATGGCTCCAAGTTGAAAAGAAAAACCATTTCCGTATGTATAAAGGTCGTTGTTAAAGGTTAGATCAGATATTGTTTCAGTCGGCTGCAATGGATTGTCATTTTTCTCAAAAAAACTACTTGTTCTTCTGTAATCAGTTATGTGAACATTTAAATTAGCACCCAGGTATATTTTGTCTTTATAAGATGTTGCAATGTTAAAACTTAATTTGCTATTGTATCCGCTAGTATGAAAACCATTTTCCTGATAGTATTTACCACCGGCAGGTACATTACTTAGGTATTGAGTTCCATTAATATCGCCTGGATTTGTAGGTATTATTACCTTTCCATAATATCCAAAAGCAGCTTGTTGCTCATCGTAAAACTGATCTCTGTAATCAATTTGTGTTACATCTTTTAAAGGAATTCCGTTAGCAAACGTTAAAAAGTATTTGTCAATAGAATTTGTTGGATTGGTTCCTGCAGAGAAAACAGAATTATTAAAATTATTGGTATTTTCATAATTTGCTCCAATCGCAATTTTTTTCCAATTATTGCTTGGGTTGTGATCGTTAAAAACGAAAACAGCACCTGCTTGGTTTAGTATGAAAGAATTTTCTTTATCACTTGTTTGAGTTCCAAAATAATTAGAATTATTCTTAATATTCTGGTTGCTAAAAGTTATTCCGGTCTGGTTGTTTAAGAAAATGGCAGATCCTGCAGGATTGACACTTATTGAAGATAAGTCTCCTCCAACTGCTCCAAATGCACCGCTCATCGCTCTAAAACGAGCTGTTCCGGTTAGGTTATCTTGTGCGTAACGAATAGCGTCAGATACTTCCTGTGAATGTGAGACGCTGACAGTTAATCCTGTAATAAGGAGGAATAATATTTTTTTCATTGGGATAAGTTTTTAATATGATTTTTCGATTTGTGAAAGAAGGAATTATCTTCTTCCACCTCCGCCTCCTCCGTATGATCTTCCGCCACCGCCACCGCCGCCAGATGATCTCATGCTTCCTCCGCCACTGTTCATAGAACGTGATGGGCTAGGAGAGTAGCTTCTTGTTGGTGCGCTGTTATTACCACTGTTGTAATTTCTGGTTGTTGTGTTGCTGCTTGATCTTCTGTTAGAATAGTCGTAACTATTGCTTTGTCCCTGAGCAGCACTTCTTCTGTTTGTGAAATTTGGGCTTGAAGAATTATAAGTTCTTCCGTTTGTAGAACTTCTTCTAAAGTCAGAATACCCGTTTCTGTTTGTTGTATAACTTCCTCTGTTGGTAGTGTAGTTTCTATTGCTGAAATTTCTGTCAGTGTAGCTTCTGTTGCTGCTGTAGCTTCTATTGCTGTAGTTTCTGTTGCTGTAGCTTCTATCATAACCATAGTTTCTTCCTCCGTAATAAGCGGCAGAACCTCTTCTTCCATAACTATAAGCGTAGTTATTGTATCCGTAGTAAGGTCTGTATCCTGGATAACCCCATCCTGGTCCCCAATATCCCGGGTATCCCCAGCCGTATGCAGGGTATCCCCAGTAGCCTCCTCCGTAACCCCATCCATAATAAGGGTATCCGAAACCAAGTCCGAATCCCATTGACCATGTAGGGTCAGAATAAACGTTTACTGAAACATCTGTATTTGCACTTCCCCAGGCAGGGTAAGCGGTCGCAACTGTTTGTGTGCTGTCATTATCGGCATAATTGCCATACGTGTCAACATCTGTAAAAATTTCAGTTGGCTGACTGTCATCTTGCAATGATCTAAAGTAATCTTTATATTGATTATTTGTGTTTGTGGTATTTGTTTGAGCATACGTTCTTGTCGAACCACCATAAACTCCATCATTATCATTATATGAAGCGTTTTGGTAAGAACCACACGATGCTAGTAGAAAACTCAATATTCCAATTAAGTAAAAATGACTTGAGTTTTGGCGGAGAGATGTAGAAGTTTTCATATCTGTGGTGTTTTTTATTGTTGCACATTACAAAAATAGTTAGTTTTGTCAAACTATTTAGTTAAAATTATTAAAACAAAATTTGTGCCAAACTATTCAATATGAGTAAGAACCTCACTACAAGATCAGAAGATTATTCGAAATGGTATAACGAGCTGGTTGTAAAAGCGGATCTAGCTGAAAATTCAGGAGTTAGAGGCTGTATGGTTATTAAACCGTACGGATATGCTATTTGGGAAAAAATGCAGGCTGAGTTAGATCGAATGTTCAAGGAAACCGGACATCAAAATGCGTACTTCCCTCTATTTGTGCCTAAAAGCATGTTTGAGGCTGAAGAAAAAAATGCAGAAGGATTTGCAAAAGAATGTGCTATCGTAACGCATTACAGATTAAAGAACGATCCGGATAAGCCTGGAAAGTTAATGGTTGATCCCAACGCTAAATTAGAGGAAGAACTTATTGTTCGTCCTACTAGTGAGGCAATTATTTGGTCTACATATAAAGGATGGGTGCAGTCTTATCGAGATTTGCCTCTGTTAATTAATCAATGGGCAAATGTTGTTCGCTGGGAAATGCGTACGCGTTTGTTTTTAAGAACTGCTGAATTTTTATGGCAGGAAGGACATACTGCGCATGCTACAAAGGCAGAAGCAATTGAGGAATCTGAGAAAATGATGAATGTCTATGCAGATTTTGTAGAGAATTTTATGGCGATTCCGGTAGTAAAAGGTATTAAAACCGAAACAGAACGTTTTGCCGGAGCTGATGAAACCTATTGTATCGAAGCTTTGATGCAGGACGGAAAAGCATTGCAAGCCGGTACCTCGCACTTTTTAGGGCAAAACTTTGCTAAAGCATTTGATGTTAAGTTTGCGAATGCAGAAGGGAAGCAAGAACACGTTTGGGGAACTTCCTGGGGAGTTTCTACCCGATTAATGGGAGCGTTAGTAATGACACATTCTGATGATCAGGGATTGGTGCTGCCTCCAAACTTGGCGCCTATACAAGTAGTGATTGTTCCGATTTATAAAACAGACGAGCAATTATCTGAAATTACCACAGCAGTTAATGAATTGACTGCCAAACTTAGAAAACTGAAAATTTCGGTTAAATATGATGACAGAACCACCCAAAAACCAGGATTCAAGTTTGCTGAATGGGAATTGAAAGGGGTTCCGGTTAGAATTGCAGTTGGACCTAAAGATTTAGAAAACGGAACTTTTGAGGTGGCAAGACGTGATACCTTGACAAAAGAGACGATTTCTGGTGAAGGAATTGTTACTTATATAAATGACCTTTTAGAACAGATTCAATCTGATTTATTTAATAAAGCATTAGACTATCGTAATACTCATATTACGGAAGTAAATAGTTTTGAGGAATTTAAGGAAGTTTTAGATGGCAAAGCAGGCTTTATATCGGCTCATTGGGACGGCACTGCTGCTACTGAAGAAAAAATAAAAGACTTGACAAAAGCGACAATTCGCTGCATTCCTTTGGATAGTAAAGAAGAGGCGGGAACCTGTGTGTTTACTGGGAATCATTCTTCAAAAAGAGTGTTGTTTGCGAAGGCATATTAATTTTTTTTAATTTTTTTTGCATCAGGTATTGTACATCTTAAAAATAGTTGTATTTTTGCATCCGCATTAGAGAAGCAGGCCCGTTCGTCTATCGGTTAGGACGCATGGTTTTCATCCATGT
>Ga0247815_10000984_pt1 | contig 22063 bp, 30 predicted proteins | sample UWRJL194509B1_FD_181014 | JGI IMG/M metagenome (GOLD analysis project Ga0247815, IMG submission 181014) | Plant litter microbial communities from Arlington Agricultural Research Station in Wisconsin, United States - UWRJ-L194-509B-1 | ecosystem: Environmental > Terrestrial > Plant litter >...
GCATCGTTAGCAGGGTCATAAAGCGGCGATGACCGAAGGGTGCGAGGGTCGATCGTGGCGGTGGCCGGCTCGAGGTCAGCCTCGCGATGCTGGCGGCCAGTGGCGTCCCATCCGAGGTGGGTGCAGATACCGGGTTGATCGTGGCTCATGATGAGGATGCCGTTGGGCGGAGAGAATACGAGTACGAGTACGAGTACGAGATCGAACCGATTCTGCGTAGTCAGTTAAAACGATCAACTAACTCATAAAACAAAAATAGACAAACCTTGGAAGATCCCCTTAGGCAGTTGTCCTTGGTTGTGTGAGAAGTGGATGAACGGCCGCGAAGAAACAGCACTTGTAAGGAGCAAGTCTGGTGCCGAGGTAGATACACGACAACATACATCGAATGATTGTACATTATTTATCACATCGTAGCTTTAAAAGCTGTTCGATGCTGCTTGCTGCTTGAATAACAATCGCGCCACACTTGAAGGCCGGAGATCGGCGGACAGTCGTCAACTTCTGCACATTGGCATGAACTTCAGCAATGTCCACCGTGGAATACCCAGTCTGATATAAATGTGTGTTCTATTACTCGTGTACGTGACTTTCATATTGGCGATTCTCAGTTTTCTCTCTCTCGCTCGTGTAGGTACGAGGTCACCATTCGAATCTAATAAAGGTTACCCCCCGATCCTCGTCCGTCGGGTTTCAAGCAACCTATGCTTGTGATAAAGTTAGTACATTGTCACTATTGGACCTTGCATGCCTTGTGAGCTCGTCTCAGGATATTACTCTCGTACATCCCTCTGCCGTTCTCCAGCACCATCGTCTTCGTCTCATGCTGACGAATGTTGCATACTTCCCTCATTTCACGTCGTTGAGTTATTGCAGCTTCAAAAGATAAATTAAACGGTATATTAAATGAGCTCTAAACTCTTGCTGATACCGAAACCGCATCCAACTGGGTTTGAACAGCGCATTTTACCAGTGCCGGAATGGCGGTCTGCACGTTCAAGTCGATATATATTTCAAGTACAAGATCAAATGGCGCTCTGTCAGATTCTGGTAGCTTATTGTGCTTTCTACGACGCATTTCGCCCGCGATGGTTCCAGGTAATGTGGCTGTTTGCCGGAACAAAGAGACGCCGGCACACTCCGGTTGTGCGCCCCTTCTCCTCGAGCCTTCGGTTCCAGCACTGACTACAGAAAGCACGGTCAATAACTCGCGCGTTTGAATCAAGCACGCAGCTCAGCATCAGTCGGCGCCATCACACTTCTCACTGCCTGTATTCTGAAGCCGTTCAGCGACAATGCCTTCGCCGCGCCATTCAGCCACCTCGAAAAAACAACCTACAATCGCTTCAGCACTCAAAGGCCATCCATCCCGCTTCTACGCCATAGCTTGTATGTGATCATTTGTTGCCTACCCGTCCCTCAGTCGCGCTAATATCAATGGACTAGTGTTGGCGTTTTACTGGTATTTGACGACTGTTTCGCTCATCGAGAACGCAACCAACACCGAGGACAATGCTTTCTTGGTCTCATTCGAAATCCTTGCGGTTGGCCTCTGGCTTGTAATTCAGATGGCGCGCGTGCTTCTCGGGTCGTTTCGGCTGGATGACGCCTGGTCTGTGGTGAAGGAGTTCGGTGAGCAATTCTCGAAGCTGTACATGGACGGGCCGCGGGACTAACAATGTCAAAACTTATAGGATGGTCACTCGCAGTTACCAATGCGATTTTGTCTGCAATTTCGGGTTCAATCGAGACAACGGGAGCATACTTCTTCGGGGCGGAGATGACGGCTGGGACGCCAATCAGCACTATCGCAGGTGCCGATATATGGCAAACGGCTGTCGATGGCCTTCCTCCCTTCCTTCGTCGACTGCAGATTCAGCGGATGATGCTCATAGCAGCCCTCATCCGCACATTTATGTGCGCTATTGGTTGGGCAGAGCTCGACGGTTGAGAACGAACGCAAACGACCGCACATTACCAGCTTTCAAGGCACACATAAAGTCTCTCCAGCTCTCTCGCAGCCAGCTTCTCTTCGGTGTGGCGCAGATAAACGATGACGCATGCCGTGTTTTAGTTTCATTTTTTCTGCCCTGTGTAAACTTTAGAGAGGAGTTAATGAATGAGTCAACTCGCGATCAAAATGACCTGAAGTTCTTTACCACAGCATCCCACGTTCCAAAAATACACTTCTGGACCACTGGTCTCTTTCATTGTGACGCCAGGGGCTTACGCCACACTTCGCCGACAACTACAAAAGGGCGGCTCGATGGTCGATTTTGATTGCAACGCTTCCCAACTTTCGATTCTCGACAGTCTCAGCTCACTCCGTATCATTCGTCCTTCTAGTGTCAGATCATCATGAGAGTAACAAGGTACCTTCTCAACCTCGCTCTCCAGGCACGGTCTGGCTCTTGCATCTGTCCTGGCTGCCTGCAGGACCTCGCTATCGAGATCAACGACCAGCCCGGGGGACATCTTGACGAAGCCGCTCGACAGCTTCGTGATTACCCGGCCGTGTGGACAACGTCTCTGCGGCAGTTGATCTTGTTGTGGCGGGGGAACGATCTCGACCACGCACGGAGACACCTACTATCGGTGGTCAATTCATGTGTTCACGCCCACGGCGAAGTCAACGCGCACGCGCACAACATTACAGACAAGCACGCATGTAACCTCGTATCGATGTTGGTGCTCATGCTCAACCAGGGCAAGCACGCCCCCGCTCGAACTCTAAAACGTGGCGCGCCGCTTGACGAAACTCGCTGGCCCTCCTCTCAACAGGACCTCGAGATATTCCTTGAGAATTACACCATCGACATACTGCTCTTCTCTGCGACTCGAACAGGCTCGACGGTGATAATTGAGCTGTTCAATATCATAATCAGCCTACCTGCCCATGGGAAACGCTTTGTCGCCACTTTGCTCCGCCGGCACCGGCTAGTCATTCTCTGGGTAGCCGTAGCCGCGATCGTCTCAATCGTGCCCCAGATATCAGCACCCAGCATCTTGGGCTTTATCCCAGACTCGGCGTCCGACTTCCACGACCAGGAGAATACCAATGAGCCATCCTCCGTTCTACACGGGGTCCGACTTCTACAGCTCGGTCTGGACCGCACAAATACGTTTGAAGCGCTGGGCCGCATCCATGAACTCGTTCAGGACTTCGAGCAGCCAACGCTTGTTGCCGTTATGAGCGCCGCGGAGCACCTCCCGCCAACTCACGAGGCCTTGGTGCCCATCGGAGAGCTCGCCGCATTACTGAACAATGTTGATCAGCCACGTCGTCCGTTCCCTACCCTTTCCGCGGCGGAACGACTGAATTTGCTGAAGACATCCTGGGCACCTGCACTTTGGAAACATCTTCGGGATGGTATTTCCAAACGACGTTGTTTTAGTGGCGTCTGCGTTGACTTTGTCGACGGAAGCTCAAATAAGCTCCAGGCATGCGCGCGGTGTGCTTTCACACGATACTGTTGTATTCCTTGCCAGAAGGCGGACTGGAAATATGGCAGAACGATCGAAGTGGCCACCATGTCACTCGGGCAAGTCACGCGACCGCGGATACACGGAACATGCACTCACAAGCTCATGTGTCCACTCTTGACGAGTGCTATGAACGCTTATCGCCAATCGGACAACGAGGCAGAGTTCGTAGCGCAGGCAGAGAACGTTGGGTTTTCGCTGGAGGATCACGGCCTACTGATGCTATGGCTCGTGTCTATCGGTGCACTCGATCAAGAGACTGCAGGGTGGCTGTTGGCGATTGTAAGGAGAGCCGGCCTCGTCTGCATCGGTTTCACTGACCACTACGCCAGGCACTTTCGCGACCAGAGAACTTGAACCGGCTCTTGGAACGCATGTCACCTCCAAAGGTAATGCATTATTTCGCACATCAAATGCGCAGAAACTTACGGACACGCTTTATCGATTGTGATGAACCAGACTACTTGAGCTCTACTCGCCCTCGAGAGTAGTGGCAAAGTTATCGTTTTAACCAAGTTTCGGAGACAGTTGATCCCAGGCCATCGAATATTTGTAACGACGAGGCTTTAATACGGAACCTTTTGTGGCATATAAAATAGCGGTGGTCGAATGCATATGAGTAGATTCAAACGAAGAACAAGCGGTGAGAACAGACTTAAGAAGGCAAACACTCAATGATAACACCTCTTCAGTATCTGAAGGAAGTGAGGCACATTGGAGATAGAAAGATCGCGGGAGCTCAGAAAAGCGCACGAAGGTGCATCGAGCCGGGGAGTAGTGCATTCTGATTCACCGTGCCGATCTCTCGCACAGTCCACGTCCGAGAGCGAATATGCTGACGATTTATGGGAGTTGAGCGTCTCTGCGCTCTTCCGTATCCGCCCACGATCTAACAATCAGGCACATAACTACTTTGCATGCAAGTCATAGTCACACATTCACAACGGTTGATCACGCGTCTTATTCGTTCGCAGGCTCAAGCTGGGTCACAATACCGACAGTAGCACCCAATAGCCAAGAAATTATTGCACCACGCTCACGGTGCGGCTACGCAGCGCACCATTAGATCTCGCGAGTCTCCGCATTTTGTTCATCGGCAAAGCTCTCTCGCACGCATCGCCAGCCTACTATTGAAATTCCGCCTCGGGATCGTATTTTCCTTACTTCAAGGTTCCTTCCGCCCTCTCCTGTGTCATCGCCCCTGCGGGACCATCGTATAGAATGGTCTCGCAGCAACATGAAAAGGAATTTTTCTCAAGCGATTCGTGGCTAGTTCAAAGATTCAACAAGCTGATTGCGATATGTCTATGCCCCAGGTAAAGGGCCGCACATGAATAAGGTCGATTTCTTATTGAGCAGTCCAATTGACCGACTATGCGTTATAGAAGGACGAGTCGCTTGTGTGGGAAAAGAACGAGCATGCCGGCACGCGCCGATGTTATCATCAAACAGCAGCATACGATTGGAGCGAACGAGAAGATAGTACATGATGACGAGGCAGCGCATTGGCGCGGTTCGAGAGACAGAGATACATGGTAGATTAACGCCACACAATGTGCACACTCGCCATCTCCTTGCCGGTGGCATCGAACACCTTGACGATGGTGGCCACGCGCGTGCCTCCAGGGTGAGCCTCACGAATGCCCTCCTCCAGGCCGAGGTTATAGCTGCATCCAATGACTGAGTATGTCAGTTACGTCTGAGAGATGCACCATATGACTGAACGCGACGCACTAGCGAGGAAAAAGATGACCAGGCTGATGACCCAGATTGCCTTCACGATACGCGAGTCATGGACTCGGACTTGGACAACTTCGACGTTGGCATCGAGGTGAGCGTTCGCGCCAAACGGGACGAAGCGGGACCAAAGAGAGCTGATGTCGACGGACAGGAATCGAACGGCGGGGACGGGAAGTGGGTCGTTGCCGACCTCTGTCATGGCGTCGGCATTGTCGGTGAAAGAGCCCTCCAGCGTGTGCTCGGGGTTGTCATCGTCGGCGTTGTGTTCGCTGGCGACATCGCTGTGGAGGAGGGTGACGACATCTGGAAGGTCGGTGTTGTCGATGAGCTCGAGCGAAGGGGAGCGAGTGGCAGACATGACTTGAGGGGAGCAGGGAGAGAGGCGAAGGTGGATTTGGAGAGGTGGATTGTGGTGAGGCGGCTCATATATGGTCGACGCGCGATTGCCTGTGATGCGATTCAGCCACACCACCCTTTCATTTCGTTCACCGTTACATTGTCTTTGACCCTGAGACGGAGAAATCGTCCGCAGTGTCGGTTTCGACTGACGGTGGTCGAGAAGGCGATGCCGTTTGCACGCGGTAATTCTGTCACAAGTGCCGCGGCCAATCGGTCGAGTTTTTGCAAGCGTCTCACCCCAGATACAAGCCGGCGAAGTCAGGTCAACACGTTCAAATATAGAAAGAAAATTACGTGGGAGACAACGTTGTAACGATGCGGGACTAAGGTCACAGATGACCCGGCGCGAAACGGCTGTGGTATGTCGACAGCGTCTTGGTCGTGACCCAGCTCGGAACACCCGCACCATTTTGAATGCTGAGACGGTGAGTAGGCAGGTTCACCGTGTCGGGGTGCTTGGTGTCCTTGCCCGGTGAAGTGACGGGCTGCCAGACGGGCAGGCTGGTGGTTGGCGCCACATCGAGGTACCAGATCTGGACGCCGAGAAGATGGATGTGCACACGCAGGTTGCCGAGATAGGACGACATGTGGTCCGCGTCCGTCGAGCTACTGTTGATAGGTCCAGCCGCCTCGTCGACTTGGGCGAGAGGTGCCTCTGCGACGGTGATGCGAGTGTAGTAAGGGCACTTCTTGGCCCGGATGCGCCTGCGAAACGCGACGTTGCTTCGCGCGCGTCAGATACGAACAGTCCAGTCATGAAGAGAGCACTCACATCGGAACCTCTGACGGGCCTGAAGTGACACCATGGCGGCGCAGCATATCGACGAACGGCGACGAAGCCGCCTGGGTCGATGGATCGTCGGGCACGAATGACGAGACACCTCCCTCCTCCGCACCCTCGTCCATGCTTTCGTCATTATCCAGCTCCGGAGTGGCCTGTCTTTCCGTGACTGAACGTGCGAGAGTGGGCGACGGCGTATAGCTCGAGGAAGGAGGAGGAGCCGAGGCTGCTCGCGAGAAGGTGACATACTCAGGAACGATGATATGTGGCGAGCTGGGTGGGAGTGAAGCCGGGAGACGGTACTGTGCCAGATCCTCAGCTGTCACAGCGTCGCGATCATCGAGCGACGGGGAGTGGAACGCATCAGGCTTGGTGACGGGAGGCATTGGGAAGAGAAACGAGCGGGGTGATAATTCAATCACCGCCACGTGTGCATTAAAAGCGAACAAAAGGAAGAACAACAAAAAGGTCAAAGGCCGTCAAAGAGGAGACGAAGGCGATGTGGTCGCGTCGCTCGCAGCTTGCGACACCGCAGCGAGAACTGCTGCCTTGCGAGCAGCAGCCTGAGCCTGGTCCCCGGCACGAACCTGCTTGCGGCGACGCGGAGGCACAGGACGATACTCGTAGTCGGCGTAACGTTCTCGATGAAGTCGCCGAGCCGCGTGCTGCTGCTGGACAAAGGACCGGTAAACGGCGTCGTTGGCAGCCTTGTGAACGCGCCAGAGGTCACCTGCCGCCTTGCTGACTGCTTGCTGGTGGGTCTCGCCCTTGATGCGCGCGGTCGCAGCTATACGTTGGCGGAAGATGATGAAAGCGTTCGGCGGTCGCGGGATGTGGGGGATGTTGGCAGCTTGAGCGACCTGCGGCTGCGAGTCTAAGAAGTTTGATCAGAAACGTGTTGAATCCGCAAGAGTAGAGATAATGAGCACCTATGGAAGACTCCCCAGGCGTGTCGGACACCGCGCGGTCAGCAGCAAGTACAGTGGCGGCAGAGAGACTGGCAGCTGTGAATATTGTAATGAAACAGTATGGCGAGTGTTCGCGTCAGTCAACTTGATCAGAATGAACGGAGTAACTCACCTGTAGAAGACGGGGGTGTGTGAGCCATGACGGAGAAGTGCAAGTGGCGGGCCAGTCACCCGACAATGGAACAATGCACGACATCACAACGACAATCGCCATTCAATCCGTGCCTGGATTGCAGGGGGATTACCTCTCGAACGGAGGTGGAATCAATTCTGACGCAACATTTATGTACGGCGGCGACGGATGCTGCATGCGAGTTGCGAGGCGAGGACGAGACGCGGCGCGGTGTTTCGATTTCGCTTCGCTGCGATCCGCGCCGATACCCGAAACGGCCCAGCCAGCCTCGTGGGTAATTCAAAAATTCCGAATCGACAATATCGCGCATTAGGATGGTTAATTATAACGTGACGAGAGATAAGACATGATGTGAGGAGTGCGAGCTACAGACAAGACATGGGCTCAGAACTCGAGAGCGCTGCTCGTCGAGTTGAACCAGCCAACTCGTTGAACGAAGAAGCTGGTTCGAGGATGCTTGAACCCAAACGCAGTGCTGAGTCCGAGGGCAGCGAGGCATGAAGCGCCGCGAGCCGCGAACGCCAGCTGCAGGGATGATGTCAACAGGGACAAGGCACGATGCCGGGCCGCGCACCTTTGCGCGGATCTTGCGAATCTTGCGGCGCCGGATCGCGTCCCGCAGAAGGTTACCATACTCCACGGTAGGCGTCTTCGAGTGAACCAGCTCCTGAGTTGCCGTCGCCTGAGCCGAGGGAACAAACACAGCTACGACTCCAACGCCATTTTGGGTACCGGCGAGTGCGACGCGGTTCAAGGCACCGGGCAGGCAGGCGATCTTCGGTGTCTGGTCTAATCATGAGGAGATACGTTTTAGTGAACTCGAGCAGGAATGCTCGTGAAGGTTGAGGGCACTCACCAAAGTCCGAGAGCGAGAGACTCTGTTGGAACTTCATCGAGTCCTCGACGTGAGCGGTGTGGATTGTGCAGAATGTCAGCCTGTTGCGCATTGCGAGTGCCAGGTACGCAGAGGCGCCAGCGGAGACGAAGTTCAGACAGTGCAAGCCGTGGATCTCGCCGGGTCTGCGATACGCCTCACGCCTCCGGATGCGCGCACGCGCCAAACCCTGAGTAAAGAACTTGTCGAGAATGTAGACGAGTACGTGTTGGCCGTCGATGGCGGCGAAAAGTTCCTCCTTGTCATTGAAGGCGACGCGGTAGCTGTGGAGAGTTCATCTCAAACTGTACGCTCAGCCTGTCGAACGAATCTGGACTCACTCCGAGGAGACCCACTCGTTGGAGCATAGCTCAGCTGTAGCCTCGGAGGCGTCAGAGTGGTTCCAATAGCTTGACTGCGTGTCAGCCATGCGCGACGATCAGGCTCTGGACGCACCAAAGTCCTCGGCGCCGATAGTGAACTGCAAGCGTGTCTGGCATGATCGACCACAGGTTGTCGACGACATCACCATCTGCTCGTAGAACCGCTTCGAAGGTCCAGTCGCCGAGAGCTGCCAACATCAGACTCTCGTCAAGAAGTTTGGTGCGAACAAGACTTACATGTGCGACGCCAAACTTCCACGCGGTCCGCGAAGGCAACTGCGACCAGCGCATGCTGAAGTAGCCGCAGGATCTTCTGGACGCACGAGTCGGAGGGGAAGCGATAGGTGAGCCAGTCTGAAATAGTGAAGGTACTGCCGCTCAGCGGCAGGTGCAGTTGGATGACATGTCCATTCGAGAGGGCGACCCAAAGGTACTCGTCGTTCTCCCAAGACAGTGCGCTGGCAAAGTGACCGCCAGGAGGGCTCATGGTGCAGATGCTGGGAGTACCGGCGATGTTGGCGATGCAAATTGCTCCGCGAGGGCTGCAGAAAGCCAGGCGTTGACCGCATGGCGAGAACTCGATGCAGGTGGGAGGTTCAGTCGTGAAACCGCGAATGCACGCACTAGATAAAAGCTCAAGAGTCATTGCGGCGATACTAATTTGGGTAGAAAACAACGAGGAGATAATCGGCGAGGGCGAGAGAACCGAGCAGGGCGGACAGCAACGATAGGGACCGAGAAGTTGACGACGAGGGATCAACCACAGAGGCAGGAGGGAGAGATACAAACGGACAGATTCGTGACTTGGCGCCATTTTATAGGAATCTTGGGAACGAACAATGGCGTTCGACGAACCACATGACGGCAATCTCCGTGGTGACGATTTCACCGCGCCGCCACGATTCAATTTCTGTTCTCACGCAGCGCCACATCTTCACGCAGCGGCTTGGAGACGACAATCAATTCATGAGAGGAGAAACAGAGACTACAGAGAGACAGTGGCGAGACGAAGAAACGCGAACAACGTGCATAGAGTGCATAGACCGTGACGAGGAGACACATGGCATAGGAACGGGCAGTCCGGACGCGATGGGCAGGGACAAAGTATCTAGCTAATGACCTCGGGATAATCGGCAGGCCCGGTGCAGGTATTGAGCCTGTTGACGAGCCTGGCGTTGGTGTCAGATCTAGAACGTGCGCGCCAGAGGGATCGGAACTTACATCGCCAAAGCCGCGGTGACCTGATGCATCGCGGTAATCTTCATGAAGCAGTTCTGCGCCGTGTTCTTCCTCATCTTGAGAAGCACGATGTCGCCTGGCCACTGGGTGCCACCGAGAACGCGCGCTGCTGGGCGGTTGGCCACGCCGGTGGGACGGAAGAACGCTTGGAAATAGAGGATTTCGGTGTCGTAGTCGAGCCTGATCTCGCACTCGTACGCCATATTGCCGGCAACCGACCGGCCAAACGTCCACTCGATGCAAGCAAAGCTATTATCGAGGACGGGGACGGTGGCGCGCTCATGGCATCGAGCGGACGAGCTGTAAAAGACAGCGTCCTGCGAACACGCGTCAGTCTCCGTCTCAGTCACAGAACATACAAAGGCACGAACGCAATGTGCGACGCGAGGGCTTCCGCGAGCCAGGGGAAGGCGACGAACAGCGGGAACGGCGGCCACGGCAGGAACGTCGGCAGCATCATCACTGCCGTCCGAGGGGCTTGACGCAACACTGCGATGACGCGAGAGGGACCGAGCACTGCGGGAGCGACGATGGAGCTGTGTGGACATTTGAAAGGAGGTCGAACGTCGAGAGTTGAGTGAGAGGAGGAGTGATGAGAGGGCGCTTGCAGCCACCGTCCTTTTATCAAAGGATGAATCGCTCACGCCGCCTCCCCGGCACGAGTGCCGGAAACAATGGAACGATTGAGGCACGAGGCACAATTTCGGTGAAGTGCATTAGGCTGTCGCCGTTCGTCACTGCCTTTGTTCGTTGACGCCCAACAGCATCCGCGTCCTTGTGGCTGAAAGGAAGTACCGTTCTTCTCTGTCGCAAACACGCGGCGCGAATCGCAGGCACGAGTGTCAGCGACAAACCGAATAACCAGAACACGTGGGGATTGTCAGTGGCAGGTACGATTGTCTTCGTCTATTGGGCTAGGGTTCAGCGACAAGTGATATTTACAGGCCTCCCCGTGCCCGGCGACGAGCAACTTGCTTCCGCATAGTGAGATCAAGTCCGATTGCTGCAGAGCGATATGCATGCTCGAGAGCTTCCAACTTCAGAGCGTGTTGCTCCTGCCGCCGTCGCGATATCGCACGATAGAGTCTCCGCTGCAAAAGAATCAATCCAACAGCTCGGTGGAGACGACGATAAACATACCATTCTGTGACTTGATTCAGGTTCATCGTCGCCCATGTCCATGTCGAAATCGTCCTGTTCGACGGGATTTCGACGAGGCGGCGGGGTTGAAGGCTGCGGTTGTGCACCGGGAACAGGTACAGGGCTCACGCGCTCACTGGCACGTGCAGGGGGAGAATCAAGCGGGGTGGTGGAAAAGTTAGGTTGGTGTAGAGGCGGAGCTGGGGCTGGGGCTGGAGTTGGAGTTGGGGTGGGAGACCGAGACAGAGATGGGTTCGAGGCCGAGATCGGGTTCGAGTTCGGGTTCGGGTTCGGCGAAGTAGGGGCAGGAGACGAGCGGTGACGGTGAGAACCTGCTGGTGGAAAGTGACGCGAGGAATACGGACGATGTGATGGCGGAGAGTTGCGCGACGTAGTAGTTTTGTCGCGATGGCGAGGCTGCGGTGTTGGACAGTGCGGTGAGATGCTACGGCTGGGTTGAGAAGGTTCGAAGTCTACGGGATTGCCAACCGGTCGCGCGCGTGGAGCAGGTGGTGTGCGCCTGGAATTTGATACGGCCGGCGAGGGCGGCGACATCGTGCTGGGATCGAGCTGCTCTGTAATCGAAGAGGCCGGATTTGCAGCCATACTCGTCGACGGAAGGCCTGACTTGCGTGCCGCCAGTCTCCTCCTGAGACCAGCGAGATGTGGCGCCGCACCCAGAGGTGACTCTTCATATTGGAGCTCCTGTCGCGTCATGAGCAGCCGAATCTAAGCGAAAGAAACTGCTCACAATATCCACTCCAGACGGGTGCGGGGAGGATGCTCGAAGTGGGCTGCTGGAATTCTGAAAGCGTCCAACTGGTCAGAGTCGCGAGGGACTATACTATCGGCGAGACTGCCTACAATGTCTGTCCGAGATCGAAGTTCCTGGAAGAGATCAGATGTAGCCTCTCGTGACCGGCGTCGTTCCACGACGGGGGTGGCGAAGGCAGGAGACTGAATGGATACAAATTATCAATAGCTGACAGAGGAAGGCGCGGTCGCACACACCTGGCTATTTGAGCGAGCGCTTTGCTGTTCCCAGCTTGCCTAGAGAGCCTCGGTGAACCTTCCGTGCTTGTAATCACAATCCTCCTACTTACATTAATATCATCCTCGCATTGCTATTGAGATCGGGCATCAGTCTTGATGTAGATAGATGCTAAAAGAGTACCGCACCTGTACAAGAGCGGCAGCAAAGTCGACATCGTCGTTTGACATCGTCGTAGGTTTGCCCTTCACCGGCGAATCGACCTCCATTCCATTCTCGTCGTCTTCGGGCGTATGCTTGCGCTCCTATTAACGTCAGAAACGTTCCACAGATCTCGCTCCTTGAAATCTAAACCACTAACCAGATCATCTTCGCTCAGATACTGCTCGTAATAGTCGAGGTCGAACTCGTCATCGGCGCCAAGATGGCCGTCATCCGTGCCGGTGTGCTGGTCAACATCGTTGGGAGATAGGTAGTCATCCAAACCATACCCGTCGTCCGAGCCATAATGGTCATCGCCGTGGTCATCGCCGTCGGTGCGATAATCCTCGTCGCCCGGAATGTGTCTGCTATCCGCGCCGTATGATTCATCGACATCCTCCGGACACTCATCGTCGCCGTAGATATACGCATAGCGTGCGTCTCGGTAGTCGCCAGATTCTATAGAGTAGTCCACGACGGAGACAGCGTTGATGCGGACAGGCTGCGCGTTTGAGGTGGGCAAGTTACAATCGTTGGTCGGTAGGCAGCGAGAATAGAAAATGGCGATAACTTACAGAGCCGGTTATGGGTGGAAGAGCACCTGACAACGATATAGTATCGTCGTCATCCGATTTGTCGCCAGAAAGTTCGGCCTGCAGAAGGCGTCGACCTTGGGCTCGCCGCATACGGCGCTCAGAGCTTGAGGCTGTCTTCGATGAAGAGGCGTTATGCTGTCAAGACCAAAAGAGCTCAGCTATTTGGAACGCAGGAGGGGTATCGCGAAGTATCGCGCACCATGCGGGACCGCACAAGCGAGTTGGTCACGACAGTCGCTGGTTCAACTAGTGGGACTAATCCGTTGACAAGGTCTTCATCTTGATCGTGTGAGCTGCCACGCTTCGGGAGATCGTTCGCCTCGTGGTCGGAGCTCGCGCGCTGAGTGGCGATTAGGCCGAGGATACACAATGTTCACGATGTGCTTACAGTGCGCTCAGTCGCAAGTGAAGGTGCCGTACCGGACTGGTCGTATGGACCATCGTCTCGGTTCGGCGTGTTGTTGACGATTGGCAGTACCAACGTTGCCGATGGCTATGAACGAAAAAGCACATGTAAGCAAGATGGTCACAAATGCCGATAGTAACGCACATTCGGGTCAGGAAGGCAGTTCTGATGTGATTCGTGATCAGTCAAGAGAGCGAGATGGTAAGATAGTGTGACACCGTACCTGGATGATGGTCGTAGCCTGCTCGATGTCCTCGAGGTGCTCGGGCTCAGCATGCGATTGCAGCACAGACACAAAGTACGATGAGCGTGGCACGCCAGGCAGGCTGCCGGGTGTTGTCTTTTCTCGATCTTCCCGGTCGTTCTCGGAATCGCTGTCTTGATCTCTAGTGCCGTACCCGGCCGCCTCGACCTTCATCTCTTCTTGGAGTGCGAGAAGACCTCTGCCTCGAGCATGATCGCGCACAACGTTGTTGATGAATCCATCGAGCGGGGGCGGGGGAAGGGGCGGGCTAGCCGCATGCCAATTCGATGTACCACGCGTCTGGCGCTGGGTTGGGCCAAGAGGCAACGCCGCAAGCTGAAGTTGGTGGCGGTCATGACATTGCTCGCCCGTGTCTGCGTCCGTCACATTGTTGGTAAAGTGCGCGTCCGCTGTGTCCCCCGCCTGTTCTGAGACAACAGCGTCGTTGTTTTGCCTAGCTGGTTGCAGAACCGTTCTCTCGCTTTCGGGATCCGAGGAATCGTCAGTGACGCTCTGGGGACTGACCACTGTCCGATCAAGATCAAGCTGCGCGTCCACAAAGTCCTCCTCCTGTATGTTTTGATGCGGTGTGATGTTGATAGAAGCGCTCTCGGATGGCACGCTCTACGTGGTAATCAGATCATGGCCATGGGCGCAAGCAGATTGCGGTGCAGCTCACCATGCCCCTCATCGTGGCGATAGTTGACGTCCTATGCAGATCATTCGAGTCGTGCACGAGGTCCAGCTTGGCGTCGTCTAACGGCAGCAACGGCACTGTCGGTGGCTGTTCGAGATAGAACGCATGTAAGTGATGTGAGCACACGCGTACGCTGGCGACGTACATCCAAGTCATGAAGACAACGCTGATTTAAAGTGCCGTCAGCTACGTGAGCGAGTCGAGGACAAGGGGTGAGTCGTACCCGAGTGATGGCTCTAGCCTGCTCGATGGATGCAGCAGATGTGCCGAACTCTGCAGAACGCTGAAGAGGGGAGCCAAAATGTAGTTTGCGCGAGACGGAAAGTTGTGGCCCCGGCATCACGGTTGCGCGATCTTTGTCAGAATCGTTGTCCTGGTCGCTGTCGTCGTATCCGGTCACGTCGACGTCCATCTCATCCTGGAGTGCGAAGCGGCCTTGGGTCCGCGCTTTGGAACGACTGCTCAAAGGGGCACGACTCGAAGGGGCGGTTGAGACATCCTGCTGCACATGTACCCGCACCTGCGCGAGCTCGTCCCCCGGACTGCTCGAGCTTGCGTGAAACGATTGCGTCCCCGCTTGAGCTCCATTGCACAGGACTTGCCGTTCTGCCGCGCCAGTTGCTCGGGTGGCTGTCTCAACGTGGATGAGAGGCTGTTCCGGGATGTTTGTCGCCTGCGCCGGCGTAAAACCGTCTCCATCGTGTTGCTCAGATTCGTGCTGGGATGGGCTCGGGTGTACATGTACCACCGGATTATACGCGACGGCCTGTGATGCCAGTGGCAGCCGATCGAGCACAAGATGCGGAGCAGATGGGTCACCCTCGTGAGCATTGTCGTACTCAGTCCTGTCGCTGGGTGCATTCTCGGATGACATGCTCTGAGAGGCGGTCAGACCATGAGAACAACTGGACCGGAATGCAGCTCACCATGCTCCTCGTCGCAAATGAGCTCGCCATTTCGGACAGACTAGTCGAAGCACGCGCGGGATATTGCCTGGCATCATCGTCCTCGACAGGCGGCACGAGCGATGTCGGGGACTATCGCAGGACGGATGTCTGTTAGCTAATCGAGTGCAAAGACCTACAGCAACGTACAACAGAGTCAAGAAAGATTTGCTAGAAAGACTTAAAGTCAGCCACTGTAACCAGACGGCGATGTGAGCATACGCATACCTTGGCGATGAATTCTCCCTGATACTTTTCAGCAGACACGTCGGGTTTGACAGCGAGATACGGCGCAAGACCAACTGGGACTCGCGCCAGCGCCTCTTCATTTGGTTGCTGGCGTTCGTGACCATCACTGCCTGGGTCATCGTTGCTGTTGGTGACGCCGAATCCAGTCACATAGAGATCCGTCTCGTTTGGATGAGCAGGACCGTCGCGATGCTGTGCGCCAGCGCTGGCGACATCGCCGTTCAACGGGTCCAGTATAGGCGGCGCGATCGCATTCCGTTCGTGTACCGCAAGCCACTCCGCTTGGTAACGAGGCCAGTCTAGGATCGCGCTGAAAGGCGATTCCCTCAGCCAGTGTCCTGTCTGCGTGTATTGCTGCTCGCCCGTTGGAGGAATCGTATCGATGACGGTAGAAGGCACGGCCGTGGTTGAAGTTGTTCCGCCACGCCTTTCCGTAGACATGTCGCCATCTAGGTCATCGTCCATGTTCGACTTGAATAGATACCCCTGGTTCGAGTCCATCGTCAAGTCAAATGCCCAATCCGATCCGTCTCCGCGCGCTCTCATTTCGCGACCTTCGAATATTCTATGAGGCGCCGAGCCTTCTTTCAACACCTGGGATGCGGTCGTTGCACTGTTGTCGTAGAGTTGGCCTGCCTGAAGAGCGGGTGGCGCGTAACCAAATTGCGACGAGTACGAGGCGACGTTTTGAGCTACAGCCACCTGGGGATCGGGTGCGTACGCAGCATTGAACATTCTCGTCTCCTGTGCACTGCCGTCATGTGTGGTATCGACAGACGGGTTCCAAGGTGGCACGCTCTGAGCGGCGATTAGGCCCAAAACACAGACATATCGCGGTATATCTCACCGTGTCTCTCGTCGCGAGTCGGTTCTCCACACCTGACAGACCGGTCGGGTCGCGTGCGGGATACAGCTCTGCGTCGTCGACCGGCGGCGCCAACACTGTCGGTGGCTGTTTGGGGGCAAGCGCATATCAGCGATGTGTGCGCTCGCGACATTGGCGACGTACATTCAAGTCATAAACACAATTCTGGTGCAGAGTGTAATCAGTCACGGAAATCAGTGGGCGACACGGGGGAACTCGTACCTTGATGATGGCTTCAGCCTGCTCGATGTCGTGCGACGCTGCAGGATGTACGTCCGGCTGAAGCAAGGAATCAAAGTCCAATGAGCGTGCAAAGGGGAGTAGCGAGCCCCGGTTGGTCTTCAAATGATCTTCTCGGTCACTCTCGGAGCTGTCGTCCTGCTCGCCTGAGCTGCACTGGGTCGCGTCCATCAACATTTCGGCTTGGAGTGCGCGACGACCTCTCTCGCGGGCCCGAACACGCTCGGCATCACTGGCCTGCGGGTTGAGTATCGGCGAGGCGCTCGCGCTCGTGTCACCGTTCCTGCCGCACGAGCTCATGCGGGCCGGAGAAGCTGCGCTATGAGCATCAAGGTTGGTGGTCTCATGGAATTGCTCCGCGTCTGGAGACAATCGAGTCGCCTTCGTGAAATCGTCGGTAGGCGGGTCAAGGTCGGTCGCTGGCTGTTTGCGAGCATGTCAGGAGACGAGGCCGTGTGTGTGCATATGCGACGACGCACCTGAAGCACAGATAGTTGCTATAGTTTCGTCAGATAAAGAAGTATGAACGGGTATGTCACTATTAATCTCACATCAACGATTGATTGCGCTGCGGCGATCGTGTCGGTCTCGTCGAATTCGAATTCGAATTGTGGCTGAAGTCTGGGACCAAAATTGAGAGCGCGCGGAATCGCTGTACCCCAGTTGGCGTCGTCGTCGTCGTCATCGTCATCATCGTCTTGTCCGACAGTGCGTGCGATATCAGCCTCCGCTTGCAGTGTCAAACGACCGAGAGCTCGCGACAAGGTACGATCCATAGTATCAGCCGCCTGCTTCTGCGATACTCTGACTTGGACCTGGTGCGCTGGACCTGGATTGACGTTCTCGACCACGTTGGCGTCACTAGCTTGAGCTCGAAAGCTGAATTGTGCATCGACTGCGCCAAATGGCCATTGCGGACCGGCGACAAAGTTCGACGCTGAGGGGCCAGTCGCCCGAGGGTCGGTGCTGAGTGGTTGTTGCTCGATGATCAACCTCTGATCATCGAGTAAATCGACGTCTTCATCTTGTGGCATAGCAGCCGATCTCGTGATTTGGTCGGCTTCGGTTGAGCCATATCTGAGGCGGCGGCGACCGCGCCTCTCGTTGGGCTGGTAGCGCGTTTGGACAACACCCCTCCACCAGTTGGCATCCAGCTACAGTCCAGTCAGTATCCAATACTAGATGTGGGAGAAGTTGAGCTGACCGTGTCGGCAAAACTTGCGTCGCGGGGGCGCTTTCTGGTTTCCGAAGTGGCGCGCGAGTCGTTGAGGCCATTCGTCCCGAGCATCTGGTGTAGCGGTGGTATCGCTGCAGGAGCGCCCGCGCCTTGGATTATCGTCGCGACACAGCTAATCCAGGGGATATCGCCAAACGAAGACGGTCGGAGTTCAAAAGCGCGAATCGAGAACAAAGGCAATCTGGCGCGAGGTCATGAATGTAAGGCGATTGGCGCGTCATGCGTAGCAGTTGGTCTGAACGAGCAAAGACTGGCGCGCATGGTGCTTTGGGCTGTATTTCAGCTCAAATACGTTGTAGAATCGCGGCGTGGCTGCCATGGCCTTGGGCTGCGGGGTGCGAGGAGAAACGGAAAATAGGAGGTCGGACTTTGACGATTACAGCTTCGGCCTTTCTGGTCGTCGTAGCGCCGGTCTGTCCCTGACTTCGCCTCGGCGTTCAGTTTCGACTGGAACATAAATAGAGATCAGTTGTTCGTCAAACCATGGTGGAGGTGACATAATGCTCTATGATCGAGCGCAGTGTGCGAGATGGTGATCGCGCGCCAAAGTGGTTCATGACGCGCGACAGATTGCAGGCTCAAGCACGCAAATTTGATATCTGAAGTTACTAATTTAGCTATTATAGACTAGATTATAATATAATTCGATCGATTTCGCGGTTCTACTTGCGGCGGACGGTCACGAGTCGACCAGACCCGCCGCCACTCTGACCAGAACTCCGACTCTTCGCGTGCAGACAAGAAACTTCAATAAATGTACAGTATAGATACAATAGAGACGAAGCTAACTGAGATCTTTTGCAACCCTGGTTCGCGGTATCTTGTGTTTTTGGAATCGTTTCACATTCTCTCGTCGAAGTTGCCTCGGATGTTCGCAGCCTCGTGTCGAGAAATGACAGCGTGCTGTTTCTTGAAGTGACGACGAAGGTGCTCGATTCGACCGAAGCTCTTCTATTAGAGGAGTCAGTAGCGGTAAGCGGATGGCGTTTGACGAGTGAGCGTCGCCGTACCTTGTGGCACGCCGGGCAAGCGAATGGTGTTTGTACCTCGGTATGCGTGGTGAGGTGGGACTTGTAGCGACGCAAACCTTGAATGTCTGTCTCGCAGTTATCGCAGTGACGCATCTTGCTGTGTGAAGTCAAAGATCAGGCAACAAGATGAGAAATAAGTGGCGCGCAGGTCGCGAAGAGAAACGAACATGGACGAGCGTGGAGAGTCGGCGTGCGATAAGGACTGGGTCTGTCGTGATTAGACCGTCTGTATATGATGGCAGGATGTAAACGTATACACGTCAGAGGGATGAAGGTCAGCGTACGAGACAGTAGGCAAGAGGCGCGGGACGACGCACCAGTGAGACGAGGGGGAGAGAGCAAGGATGGGTTGCAGACAGACACAAGAAGATCACAGAATATAAAGGGTGAACGCCTCATCGGAGGCGTAAAGGGAGTCACAAGGGGATGTGGGGGCTGAACTGACGATCATGTGGGGAGGAGGCGCATCACCACAGAACCAGACACGCGCGCAAGTGGCAAAGAACCAACGACAGTGAGCATAAGAAAGGGTATGTACATGGATCCTGTGGGGATGAAGTGGTCAGATTTCACGTTCAGGCTCTTTGAAGAGACATCGCGTTTCACGAGACGCTTGCGCACCAATAACTTGCACACCTACGCCGAGTGGCCCCGGCTCGATATTCGGCTCGTCCTATCTTGTAGCCATGCTGAGCTGAAGTCGAGAGATAAAATAGAGCTGATGGCAGTGAACTGCTGCGCGAAGGAGGAGGACAACGAGCAAAGACCGCCGCCAAACTCCGCGTAGCGCGTTCGGTCGCGCCGCGACGATAATAGCGCGAATGCAAGAATTGTCTTATCCACATTCGACCGAGTACCTGTAGGTAGTTTGAAGCAATCTGAAAGCTCGAGTTCAGAAGGAAAGTGATAATCACAAACCTTAATCGCCAATCGCTGGCCCCGCCGATTGACGCGCCAAACGAAGCAGGTCATGATTGGACTCGCGCACGACTTTGTAGAGATACTCGACGTTGCAGAGGTCGCGTGGACGAGTATTTTATGAGTTCTGGCTGATGTTTGATCAGCGCGCGAAGCCGAAAAGTCGAAATCTGCAAAGGCAAGCACAGGCCGCTGACGATTGGCCATGCCGCAGCTGAATGAAATATTGCGGCATGGTCAGGACGTTTTGGAGTAGACAGCCCGAAACGAATGCGCAAAGGGTGCTCACGAGGGTGCGTGCGTAGCAAGAGCACCAGACATGCGCCGCCAAAACGCTTGGGCACGCGTGATCGACGACCAGACGCTTCTGAATATGTCGATAGTGTTATCCCGTCATGATCGTGTCGTATTGGTGTCGAATTCGCGAACCTGTAGCGAGAACGAAGAGATCAAGAGCGGAGTTGGACAAACTCCGCGCAAGTCGATTCGAAGACGACTACGCGAAAGTGCGCGTCCGAACATCAGACAGCTACTCAAACAGTTAGATTAGATCATATTATATGTGACATAGTGCATAAGTTTGGCGACCGGGCATCAAACGTCGACCTCAATCGCGATTCGTGGCGTGGACGATTGAGACAATCGCATGAGCAGCGACTGGCCTTCAGTCACTTCTGCTCGCCCGTTCCATGCTGCGCGCACTAGAGCCCAGTACCCACGAGTAGCGCAACTGATTTGGAAGGGAGTGGAGGACGTAGTTGTCGAGAGTGGGTAATGGATGTCGAATCGTCGCGCGCGAGGCCCTTGCCGCTTGCGTGTCGTCACGCACGATTGCCCAATGCAATGCAGCATCGGTCTCGCGAATGACCCAGACCTGAGCCTGGGAACCTATTCGGTGAACCCATAGGTTCCCAACGCGAGTCGAGATCGGGTCCGTCGCACTCGGGTCTGCAGGCACTGGCGGTTCGACGAGTCGCCGTTGGCCCTCGCTGTACTTTACGTAGTACATGTGGCGTATTCTGGGAATAAACCGCAGCTCGGACGACCTATGAATCAGCAGTAATAGGTAAGTAGATTATCGACCCCGAATGCTAGGCAAACAGACCAATCGCGGTATGAGAGGTCTGCGCTATTTGAGCGCTGCGCATCGACGCGCAAGCTTGGCATCGGTGGAAGAGTCGAAGATGCGCTGGATGGCTGACTAATTCTCTTGGACTGGTCGTCACTTGCGGGCACAGCTGTTTGCGCGGCGGGAATGAGGTACGTCGCGAGCTCGTCCGCGTCGATTCGGACGCGTGTAGCTCCTTGTTCGCGACTGGCTGTGGGTGCAGATGGAATGTCAAACAGAACATAATGCATGTCCATTGAGAACACGGAATTGGGCTGAGGAAGAGAGGCAGCCGGGGCCGACAGGCACGACACGCGTGCGCCACGAACAATGCAGGCAGGCTGTCACGGCCTCGCGCTCCGATTCACGGCTCAAAACTGCGTCAGTTCATAGCTTACGCTTCCATTAACGCTTATACTCATCGAAAATCCGGATTTCTTTGAGCGGATTGTTGGATCGGCAAATTCCGAAGAATCCGCGCAATCCGGAGAATCCGGGCCGGCGTAAAAGCTGCGACTTTTCTCGGTCAAAGCCGACGAATAGGGCGCCTTTCCGGGCGCTTAGCTCGCGCAAAGAGAGCCGGCATTAGAGCCGGCTTTGGCACTGCATATGTCTGCTTCCTCGGCAGTTCTCCTGACTTTTGACACAAGAAATGCCTTGTGAATAATTGCACTGCAACCTGCAACAAATCTGCTATTACTGAAGGCAAATCAGTGGCTTGTGGTAGCCGCATTTTATGGTTCAAATCCCTCAGTAATTAAACCTATGAACAACCATTGGGTACCTGAATTAGGTCTAATAATACCAGGAGATTAAGCTGCAAGTTAATGTCAGTTTGCCCTTGATAAGCAGGGAATAAACTTGATAGTATTAGCTGTTGGAAATGACAGAGGAAGCTGGCAACAATGAGAGGTTGTGGTGAGCAATGAAACAGGATATGCTTATAATCTTATCTCAGTCCTAGGTGATAGATAGTGAGACTTGTAGCATGATACCACCCTCGATCTAATTTGTGTACTAGCGTCAATATCTCTGATTAAAGATTGGGCTGATTTATGTACCGTGGCCAAATGGATGCCCCTTGTGCGAGTACCGTGATTCTATCGGTGTCCGTCGCCTTGAGCAACTGCCCACGTATGAGCCGATACACCTCGAGTCCGCCAAGCGTCGCCACGTCGATATGTTGCCCATATCCG
>Ga0247815_10000985_pt1 | contig 22062 bp, 33 predicted proteins | sample UWRJL194509B1_FD_181014 | JGI IMG/M metagenome (GOLD analysis project Ga0247815, IMG submission 181014) | Plant litter microbial communities from Arlington Agricultural Research Station in Wisconsin, United States - UWRJ-L194-509B-1 | ecosystem: Environmental > Terrestrial > Plant litter >...
GCGTATCGATGCGGTTTCCCGCTCGCCTATCTTCGCCTGGTTCGGCGAGTCTCTTGGCGGACTCTCCACAATCCGCGCATTTGGGCAACAACGCATCTTCAGCGCGAACATTGCTCGCCTCGTCGACGCCAATCAGGAATGCTACGTGTTGAGCGTCGGTGTCAACCGCTGGCTCGCCATCCGCCTTGAGCTGCTCGGTGCTACTATCATCCTCACCACCTCGCTCCTTGCCCTCGCGACGCTTGCAATCAAGGGCTCCATTGATGCCGGCGTCGTTGGTCTTGTTCTCAGCTACGGTCTCGCGACCACTGGCAGCCTGAACTGGGTTGTCCGCAGCGCCAGCGAGGTCGAACAGAACATCGTCAGCGTGGAGAGGATCCTGCACTACGTTGATCTGCAGCCAGAGGCACCGGATTACATTGAAGAGAACAAGCCGAAGCAGCGTTGGCCATCTGAGGGTCGTGTCGAGTTCAAGTGCGTAGCGACCTATGTACGTCGCTCAAAGACACTGAACGCCACATCCTTACATAGGAACTATTCGCTCAAGTACCGGCCTGAGCTGGAACCTGTCTTGAAGGATGTTTCGCTCAATATCGTGCGTATCATGTCCTATAAACGCAGCCCTTCCTTCTAACCCTCTTGCTCAGAAACCGCACGAGAAGATCGGTATCGTGGGCAGGACTGGCGCTGGCAAAAGCTCGGTATGCGCAATCTATGTTGTCGCAAATTTCGACTTACATGCCCAATCTTGCAGCTGCTTCTTGCGCTGTTCCGCATTCTCGAACCGGCGAGCGGGACAATCCTCATTGATGGCGTAGATATCACCACCCTTGGTTTGCACGATCTTCGCAGCGCCATGAGCATTATTCCACAGGAGCCGCAGCTGTTCGAAGGGACTCTGCGGGAGAATGTCGACCCGACTGGTGTATACGGCGACGAGGAGATCTGGGAGGCACTGGCCCAGGTGAGCGGCTCGTTCGTCGAGGATATTGACGCTGATTACCATGGTTTCAGTCGCACTTGAAAGACTATGTAAAAGGTCTTGCCGGTGGCCTTGATGCGCCTGTGCGCGAGGGAGGTTCTTCTCTTAGCTCAGGCCAGCGCCAGCTCCTTTGCTTTGCCCGTGCACTGCTTCGCAAGTCGACTATTCTTGTTCTCGACGAAGGTTCATTCGAATTTCTTCCGTTGTTTCTAATTCTAACTAGTCATTCAGCGACATCCGCTGTGGATCTTGAGAGTGACAAGGCAATTCAGGACATCCTTCATGGACCGCAGTTCGCCAAAGTGACGATGCTCACCATCGCGTATGTACCTGCTTTACACCCGGGCTCTGGAAATTGACACCAGGTCATCGCAGGCATCGCCTACACACCATCATGGACTCAGATCGCGTTCTCGTGCTCGACGCTGGGCAGGTGAGATACAAGCCAGTTGAATCAACTACCAAACCTATACTAATAATGAACGGGGCATTTTTAGGTCGCGGAGTTTGACACGCCAGAAGCTCTCCTCGCCAACACTGACTCGAGATTCTTCTCGCTTGCCGCGGAAGCTGGCCTGGCAACGGCGCAATGAGATGATTTTGCTTCTAGATGCAACATCGCCATCCCGTCAACAATCGGCCCCAGAAGCCGACGCTGCTTCAAGTTGTAGATGTCTCTGCACAGTCCACATCATGCGGTTTACTAGAATGCCTCGGTCAATGAAAATGACATCAACATATTGACTACATTTATCTTCTTAAGTCATCCTGCGCTCTCTTATAGATAGACGTAACATCGGCGTGCGGACGCGCAATACTGCGAACATGTCGCTTGATTAGCCACTGGCTCATGGTCGAACCAGGCAAACTATCTGTCACTGCAAATTGTCATCGATTTGGCAGCTGTTCGGCCGACTCATCGATCTACTGGAATCCACGAGTATAACGATGCCCGTCTGGTAGATCGATCTCGTCTGGTCCGAAGGGCGTACTTACAGTATATGCCACCAAAGTCGCCGACTTAGCGTTGCAAACGTATTCACGCTGGAATCAGGCGGCGTCAGAGCCTGGTTTTAACGATGGCTGACTCATTGTAACTAATTTGACATTACTACTCGCCGCGCCGAGATCTAATGACACAAGAATATGTTACCTATCGCTCGAAGCTTCAAGCTTCGTTACCAAGAGACCTTTCTTCCTGCCTGTATCGACATCTTCCTGATACTGCTGGTCGGCTGCGTCTGGGTAAACGCTGACTGTCAACCCGGAATGTTGCTGTCCGAGCCGCAAGAGGGCCTCGAAATCAAGCTTGTGGAAGCTTGGCTTCAGTGGCTCTTTCCAGTGGCAGCTCAACCTAATCTTCCGAAATGATACGGTCTCGTTAGACATCATTCGCGCATACACGACATCCGCGAATCGTCCATCTGTCGTCAGAAGAGCGCTCTCTGTATGAATCTCGAGCGAATGCAGGCGTGGGACAAGCACATCCGGTCGCTGAGGATCGAGTGCGTCAAGCAGCACGTCGCTAAAGCCAAAGAGCTGGCAAGGTTCGTTGAAGTCTGATACCTGGCCAGGTCAGTCGCCCCTGCCGAGGTGGAATGTCTCGAGCGTTTCGGTAACCACTCAAAGGACATCGATGACTTCAGCCGCTACGGCATTGCAATCTGATAGCGACAAGTAACGCAAGGAGCTGCGCGAACGCTCGAGGAAGGGCACCAATGTCGGGATCGGCCATATGGCCCCTATGAGTGACATTTCCTCTAGAGCGGGAAATTTTGCGTGTGCGAAAACATCTCGCCAGTCTCTGTTGATCCTGGCGCCAATCGAAAATGTTCGAAGATTGGGTAGAGTGAAGGGCTCGCACACGGTGTCGTCTGGTGCACCATTGCTGTTGTCGTGGCGGAGCTGCAAGTAAAGCCAGCATTCAACGAGATGCGGACAGCCGCGAAGGATGTCTACTGGCCGCATCTTGAAATTGTTCGCCGCCGCGTGTAGATAAGTGAGGTTGGAGATGTGGTGCTCAACTGGCATATGCGAGACTGTGGACCGGTCGTACCTATCCATCTGGAGTTCGCGTAGCGCAGGAACACGGTTCTGAAAGAACGGGGCAAACCATGCCACATACTCTTCGTTCTCGAACTTTGTGCGGACATGCCGGCACCATGGCATGTCTACACGAGGAATGCCTGGGATATCGCCATAGACCCCACCGAACATGCCGATACGCAGTAATGCCAACCGCGAGAAGTGAGGGTAGAAGGTCATGAGAAAGGCCTTCAAAACGTAGGAGTCGTGATAGTGATATGCGAAGTCGAGGTAGAGGGGACGTCCGCCAGACCGCACTAACCACGTTTGCACCCCAATAAGCCCACCGTTCGTGACCGAATGATTTGTTATGTTGTAGGACAGACTGGACCACATGTCTGAGCACGAATGAACCAGCTCATGCCAACGGTGGCACACGGATGCGAGAACCAACGGGGCGCGCCATTGCGCATAATATAACGGCCAGTGCTCAAACTCGCCTCGGGCATCGCCTGGTCGAGCGGCAGCCTGAAGCATAATCTTGAGTAAGAGCTCAGGCAGAAGCATGGTCATCGTTGTGTCCATGTTCAACGCCTTGCGCTTTGTTGCGAGCCTGCAGACAAGTTTGACCCCAGCCGGCTTTTCGGCATCGTGCGATCCCAATGTTAAGGAAAGAAGGAAGGGAGATAACCGGCACGATCCATTTCTGAACGCCGGAGCCGAGTTCAAAAAGCCGAGCCTGACTGCCCTACCATAGTCGTCTCGAGACAACATCATTCGCTCCTAAGGTCAGGACAAAAATACACAAGGCATCAAAGCGAATTCATCATTTTCATCCACCGCACGAATATCTAGATGAGAAGATGAATTTGGCAACAACAGACGTATCTTTGTGGTTGGCATCCGAGTCAACGATCGACGCTACTGTTCCTTGACAATGTTATTAGTATCTTTCCTTATCCGCATGCATATTGACCGTTAGCCCGGAATGCTGCTGTTCGAGTATTGCGAGTCCTTCGAAATCGAGTTTGTGGAAGCTTGGATTCTCCGGTTCCTGCCAGTCGCACCTCACGGTGATACTCTGGAACGATACTGTCCTGGTAGACGTCATGCACGCGCAAAACATGTCTAAAAGCTTCCCGTCCGTGGACCGAAGAACGCCATCTGTGATGATCTTGAGCGAGTGCAGACGCGGAACAAGTGCGGTCTGTCCTTGAGGTTCGAGTGAATGGAGAAGTGTGTCGTTGAAGCCGTCCAGCGCCATCGACGAGTCGCCTCCGCTGAAATGGAACGTCTCGAGTGTTTCTGTAACCGCTTCAAGGACAGCGATGATTTCAATCGCTGAGGCGCTACAATTTGGCAGTGATAGGTGGCGCAAGGGGCTGCGCGAACGCACGAGCAAAGGAGCGATTGTCGGGACCGGTCACATAGGCCCTGAAAGCGTTAATTTTCCCAGAACAGGAAATGTCGCGTGTGCAAAGACATCGCGCCAGTATTTTCCCTCTATAACGCTCATCCACAGTGTTCGAAGGTAGGGCATAGTGAACGGTTGACACATCGTGTCGTCCTGTTCTCCGTTATGGCCATCGCGGTCACGGTGAAGGTAGAGCCAGCATGCAACAAGGCGTGAACAGCCACGCAGGATGTCCACTAGGCGCATTCTGAACACTTTCGCTGCAGCGTGCAGATGAGTGAGGTTGGTAAAGTGGCCCTCGATCGGCAGATGCGAGTCCCCCGACATTGTCTGGGTATACCCGCTCATCCTGAGTCCGCGCAGCGCAGGAAGATGATGTTGCAGGATTGGGGCGAGCCAATCCACATAGTGCTCCTGATAAAAGCTCGTGCTGACGAACTAGCACCATGGCATGTCGACGCGCGGGATAGGTAATATGTCTCCCTGAAGGCCGCCGTCCAACCCAAAGCGTAACACTGTTAGCCGCGGAAAGTGCGGGTAGATCACCTTAAGGAACTCGTTTAGAACGGGAGCACTATGGTAATAACTAATAAATTCGAGAGAGAGGGGACGACTGCCAGATCGCGCCAACCATTCCTGCACCCCAACGAGACCGCCGTTCGTAACTGAATGCTCCGAAACTACGTACGATAGGCTGGTCCAGAATCTGAGCACGCATGAAGTAGTTCACGCCAGTCGCGACATACAGTGGCGAGGTCAAGCTGAACCCGCCGTGGTACGATCCGCGACGTCTCACGCATGAGCTCACTTTCGTCGTCTCGTTGTGGAACGGCCTGGAGAAGAATCTTGGCCCAGAGCTCAGACGGAAGTTTAGCTGCCGGTGCCTGCATACCGGTCGCCTCAGTGCTGCGCAAATAGGTAGGACTCCAAGCAGCGTTTCGGCGTTTACAGCATCAAGGGCTTGCAACCTTGACTTGTGCCTCTTACATCCGGTCAAGTATCCACCAGGAAGTCACTTTAGGTTGATTCTGGAAATTTAGATTGTGAAATATTTGTACTTGCAACGTTAACGCAGGTTACAGAGTTTTTCCACGTCTATGGGGTTGCCGCCGCCGCAATCGCAGCAATCGCCGCCAGGCACTCGACGTTCCGGCGGATACAATCTGACAGGCTACATGCTTGGCTTGTCGAAGAACCAGCGAGTTGGGTCAAAATGGACTGCCGCTGTAGCTAGGAGTTTTTTTTCATCATAACGCTTCGCGGCCTCACCCGAAATGATTGACTCAAAATCACGTCGCAAAAGCCAGTTGAATGTAAAGAAACCCGCGACAAGGCAGCGGGCAAAGGGTTCTACTACAAATACACATCACACGACCGCCGGAGTGACGGTCTGCTGAGAGACTATCCTATGATCTACGTACAAGAGCAGCAAAGTTCATTTAAGAGACATGAGCTAAGTCGTCCGGTTCATAACTGTGAGAATGAGCTCTATCCTCAGACTGTGAAGCGGAAAAACGTTGCCGAGTCGCCCTTGGTGCGCTCAGCTTCGTGCTGCTCTGGCGTGTAATCTTCCGGCCGTTTATACTCGCGGTCTCTGCGCGCGTTTTCGCGGCGCAAGTAAACCGTCATGATGATGGTGAGTATTGTGCTCATTCCGAGCGCGCCGATGTGCGTCGCATTGCCAGGAATGTATCGTGGGCCATCCTTGACTGGGTAGAGGAAGCTAGCAATGATGCCCGCGAGATTACCGGCACCGATTTGCATTGCCAGTCCTACGCCACGCTTCGTTGAGCCACCTGCATCCGAGTGTTAGACAAAGTGCCGCGGACTGAAGTAGAGCGACATGACTCACCGATGTTGTTACCAGTCCAGGCCACAGCTTGTGGGATGTTTGGGTACACGCCTGAATCGTGAACGGTCAGTTGTGTGTTCAGCAGTATGGTCGATACAACGCACCCGATGCCGCAAGGAATGTTGCACCGTAGCGGATGCTGTCGCTTTTGGATGCAACCAGCATGACGAAGCCAACAATGCCGACGATATTGAACCCGATTATGAAAAGACCACGCTGATGGAGGCGGTCTGTAGTTCGAAAGACGTCACGGTCAGGATCTATCAACAGGTACAACGGCACGAACGGACCTGCGAGATAGCCGCCGACGATGCAGCAGACACATGCAACAAGATATGGCGGTGCAGTCATGATCTGTGCGGTGCTGCTCGTGTAGCCAAGGTCGCGTACGATCGTTGGAAGGAAGAATGAGATCGAGTACAGGGGCATGTAGAGAGAGATCTGTAGTCGACTTAGCACAAAAATAATTATTCCAGTTGGCCAGATCTGCTACTCACGTTGATGAACATCTGCAACCAAATCTAGAAGAAGAAGAATAAAGTCAACATCTTGGCACAGCGTGTGGGCAATGAATGTACCTTCCAATCCTTCACTGCGTCCCAAACGTATCGGGTGTCCCACCCGTCATCGAGAGCACCACGGTCCTCTTCAAGACGGCGTACAACCTCGTGCTTCTCCGCAGGACTGAGGAACTTGGCGGTGTCTGGGTAGTCGGCCATGAAGACGAATGCGAGGAGGCCGCCAGCGATGGTAACGACGCCCTCCATGATGAAGATCCACGCCCAGCTACAGGAAATATATCTCAGTACAAAAAACCAAAAGGGAAATCCAAATCCGCGCACCCAGGGTGACCTTGAATGCCGTCCATTTCAATGAGAACACGAGCGAGAAGACCACCGAATGCACCGGCGGCGGTGGCAGCAGAGAAGAAGACAGCCATGCGGAAGCCTGTCTCATGTCTGCGGTACCACATCGAGATGTAGAACGAAATTCCCGGGAACAGTCCTGGTGAGGTCACCGGTTGCGTGTTAAAAAAGCTAACGCGAGAAGAGGCGGATGCAATTTCGACGCACCTCCTTCAGCGAACCCCAAAAGTGCACGGATACCAGCGAGGGCGCTGAAGTTGCCGACGAGGCCCATCATGCAGCAAACAAAGCCCCAGCAGACGGTGATGAAGGGGATCCACAGGCTCGGTCGGGTTCTCTCCATCATGATGTTGCTGTACGGGGAGGGGGACTCAGTTCATGTTACAGTCAACGCTCAATATAGGACACATACCTTGGAATCTGCGCTGCCACGTAGCAGGGAAAGAAGACTGCGACAGCAATCTATGAGCCGTTTAGATGGCGTTAGCACGTTCCAACTTGAAGTTTGACGATGGTGAGCACTTACGCTGTAGTCCATTCCAGTCATCCCGAGGTCTTTTTCGAGGGTTGCGAGGCGAGCGTTACCGATATTCTGTGCAGATAAAAATACTCTTAGGACACGAGTCGGCGTTTTCACGATCGCATCGCGACGCGCACCGTGCGAACTAGGAATGACAACCTGCGTGCGCACACCGTCAGCCCACTAGACCAGCCACACAATGATAAAATCGTACAAATAAAGTAGCGATACGAGAGGAATTAGCCTGAAGTCGAGGTGACGCAGGAGTCTCGCTGTGGCTTTTGTGTCGAAAGCTGCGACCTGCGAGCTGGCCTCGGAATCGACATGTGCTCTTCTTACTGCAGCATTTGCAGTCTTCTCTACAGTCTTCTCTACAGCCATGGCGCAAAGAGGAGGAAGAGGCGGATGTGGAAGTGTGGTTGGTGTTGTGTGTCGAAAGACGATGGGCAGGGGCGCCAGTGCGGATGACCACTCTTTATAGGCCCTTGCGAATCGACATGCGCGGGGGTAATCCGCGCGGCACTGAGCCGACTCGTGCAATGTCCAAAGCGGGCGCCGCATAGCCGGGAAGGTCGGGACTGGCCTGGGCCTGTCGATGATTGTGTTGGGCAGCGAGTGCCGACTCCGCGGAAGTAGAATCGCAGGAACCGAAGGGCAACTCCAACACCGGGCATCCCAATGAATACCACCTCACCATCCGCTCCACAGATACAGCGTCAGATTCCAGGCAACGCGACGACAATTGCGAGTCGTAGCTAACACTGACGCGCGACCCTCGCGCATCATCGGTCGTGATCGGAGCGCGGTCGGTTCAATCCAGCGAATCGGATGCCCTCGGAGGCTCGGACGACAGGAACCGGGGGCGGCTACAGCGCGGACACCCGGCGCAGGGCTTCAACGAAACAGACCGCGCGAGAAGCTACGAGAAGCGTGCGTATGCCTCGAGTCATTGGACCTTCGGGAACCATGTCCCCTGCTCTCGCTTGACAGCCTCTAGCCAAAATAGATGCCGCTAATGGCGCGAAGAACCTAGGTTCAGTGCTCTAGATCGCTAGGCAAAGCTGCGTAAAGGTGCTGACTTTGGTTTGAAGTAGCTAGCCAAGGAGTGGGATCGGAGCTTCAACCATTCCATCGTCAGCACGGCTCGGATGGTAAGCTATGGTCTCGATGCTATCACTCATCGGGTAAGACCATTGTGTACCGTAACCCTGCAGGATATTTCCTACTGCGCCTGAGCCTCGACGCATGGGCGACATGTGTCAGCATCGGCCAGCATCGGCCACCACTCAAGCCTAACCCGACCGACGTTCACAACCAGGCATACACGGAAAGGCAACCGTTAAATATAACAAAATGCGAAGAAGAAAATGTGTAAGGCGCCAACAATCATTGAATGCAACAGGAGGGACAGGTGAACTCGTCAGAGCAGTGTGAGGTGATTACTCCTCGGGGCAGTCCTCGTCATCGTCGCCGTCCTCCGGGTCCTCTGGCGTCGGCGTCGGTTCGGGCGATGGTTCGGGCGTCGGCTCCGGCTCGTCGTCGTCCTCGCAAGGATCTTCCTCGTCGACCGGCGGCTGCGGGACAGGCTCATCGTCATCGTCCTCGCAAGTGTCCTCATCATCGGCCGGAGGCTCCTCCGTTGGCGGGTCGACGTTCGGCTCTGGCTCCGGGACATCCTCATCGTCCTCGTCGTCGCAGGTCTCCTCTGGGTCTTCTGGAGCAGGCTCTGGCTCTGGGGTAGGCTCAGGAGTAGGCTCTTCCTCGCCATCGCATGTCTCGTCGTCGTCGTCATCTGAAGGAAGGAAGAAAGCGTCAGCATCATGCGCTGCATGCCATGCCAGGAGTCACAGGGAATCGCCGGTAACAGCATTCTGGCGGTGTGATGTAGCCGACGCGGATATCATGGTAGAAACCACGCGAAAGGGTCCACAGGGTCTACACTGCACCGCATACACGGCGAGGCGGGTGGTGGCCGGTATTGGCCGGAGAGGAGCGGAGACTGGCACGGTGACATCGGATACCGACCCTCAGAATCGGTAACCGATACGAGTGCAGCGCAATGACAACCACCACAAGGGAAGAACAGATGCAATGCAGAAAGCTGTTGAAACTTACCAGCAGGCGGCTCGGGGACTGGCTCATCATCCTCGTCGTCGTCATCGCAGGTCTCCTCTTCCTCCTGACGTTCCTTGAGAGACGAAGTAGGCGGCTGCGAGACAAAACCGCGAGAAGCTGAATACGAGAACGTTAGTTCGAAGTTGCAAGTAACCAGGCAACTGGACGCTAGGTGAGCGCGAACTCACCGAGGTTCCAGTGGTGGGGAACAGCCATCATGGCCTCGCGGTGCTGCAGTGCCGGGTTGACTGCCTTCTGCTGGTGCTGGCCATCGCGACGGGCGATTGGGCCGGCACTAACAGAGGCCACAGCGAGTGCGAGAAAGACGAAAGCGCGCGAAAGAGGTGCCATGAGAGATAAATTCAAAGAGTTGGCGCAAGTGAAATGAAGATAGAAACAAAGATAGCCGAAACTGAAAGACAAGAGGAAAGGATGCGGCGAGCGGACGCTGAAAGAGGAGTGCTTTTGAGCCAGCACAGAACGATCACTGCGGCCGGCACTGCTTTGCTCTGATCCACGCGGAGACCTTGACTACCGACCGCAGATCCAAGACACTTCTCTTGCCGACACCACACACACAAATCCACTCTGGCGATGTGATCACCATGATGAGGTCCAAACATATATGTGATGTTCGTGTAGCGGTGTTTCGGCACGCTCCGCAACATGTCCTCGGAATTCGACGTTCTCAAGAGCGCGCATCGGTACGTAGTCTTAGCCCGACTGTTCAGAACTCATGCCTGACCCCTGCTATAGGTTTCTGCCTACCGATGATGGACAGAAAAACTGGGCTGACCGAGTTGCAGACAAGTATCAGGAGAGCCTTTTCAGGGAGTTTGCTATATGCGACCTGAAGCATTACCGCTCTGGCTTTGCACTCCGGTGGCGCACAGAAGATGAAGTCCTCGCTGGAACCGGCCAGGATACCTGCGGTAACTCACGCTGCAAATACCACGACGGTTCTCGCGCGCAACCTGCTCTAAAGACGCTCGAGCTGCCTTTCGCCTACGTCGAGCGCGGCGAAGCCTGCTCTGCGCTCGTCAAAGTCGTTCTATGTGACTCGTGCTGCCACAAACTCATGTGGAAGCGCAACCAGGAAAAGGCAGCTGCCGCGCGCGAATCCACGTCCGGGTCGGGGCTGCGCGTAACCGATCAAGATGAGGCGCAACGGCAACAACGCGATGATTCAGGCGCAAACTCCGCGCGGGAACGAAGGAGGTCTCAATCTCCACGACGACGTGACCGAGAGCATGGCCGATCACGCAAGGACCATCGTCGCAGGTCTGCTTCGCCAAAGCGGAGGCGGCAGGACGATGACTCAGGCTCGGACTCAGACAACAAGAATAAACGACGACACCGTCGCTGACTCGAAGGACTCTCTGTACAACTACTGTATTCCCGCGACGAATGGATAAACCTCTGCGTCGCGTGGCTTCGTACTCAGACCGAGGAACTGGTATTGTCGTCCCATACCCTTCGGTCCCGTGTCAACGAGGCGGCCGGCTGCTTTCAGAATTTTGGCTCGTTCGGCCTCGTCTTTGGCTTTCAGAAGAGACCGCTCGAGCATCGCTGCGAGACCCATGCGGCTCAGGAAAGCCGCCTGAGTGATCGGTCCGTGGAAGGCAACTTGCGAGGGAAGGTCAGACAAACCAGGATGGGGAAGTTGGCAGCGAAGACAAACCTTTGTCCTGCGCAGCCTCGCGAAGCAGCGCAAAGTCGACATTCGCCGTCAAATCGGTCCTCCCGGGTTCATGGAAAACGTCGACGAGCTTGTGATCACGGAACGCCTATCACACATATGAGCGGGGTGGTCACAAACACCAAACCGCTACTCACCCGAGCAGAACTGCCAAACCATTGATCACCGCCGTAGTCAACAAAAAGAGCTGCACCTCCACTGCTGCTGCTAGAGATATGCTCGGCAACTTGTTTTGACAAGTCGTACGCCTTGGGCGAGACTTCGATGCGTGTGCCAGTCTCGATGCCGACACTCGCAAAGCGCGGTGAAACTGTACCCAACTTCGCTGCTAACAGGGAGGGCCCTGATAGCACGCGCCGGAACTTTGGTACGCTGCGGTGAAAGTCAGTCGGGTACAAGCTGATGTAGAAACGGCTGAACGCACCTTTTTGCTGTGGATGACTGAAGCAATAGGCCATCCTCCTGAGGCACGTTGTCGACCATAACCTCCTCCCAGCCTCGTGACGTTTTCTATGAAGAATTAAACCCTCGCATACCAGTAGGTAGTTGAACGGACCTCGATGATGTGGAACGGCAGCGCGTCGAAAAACTCATGTGCAATGACCACTGTGAAATCGTCGGTTCTTCGAATGGGTCAGAATCCATTGTCCTAACATTCATAAGCGAAATTCACCTTTCTATGTCCTCCATGGTCTTCCACCATCGCACGTCCGGCTCGTTTGTGAGGGTTTGACGTTGAATCTCTTGTAAAGCACCGCTGGATTCGACCAAGTCAACTCCTGCCACCGCATCCTTGGCTCGAGGTATGTTTCGAATGGCCTGGCCAAAAGTATGAGCTCAATATCTGCCGGTATACCGATGGGGCGATGCAGTCTGTACCTTGAGCACATCCGAGACGAGGGTTCCGCGTCCAGGACCGAGTTCAGCGACGCGGATCTTCGGTAGTGGCTTCAGGTCTTGCCAGAGCGACAGAAACCAGATTGCTATAAGCTACAATGACGCGTATGTTTAGATCTGGCGCCTCAAGATGAAGCGCACATGCAGCTTTACGCACCTGGCCGAAATGCTGGCTGATTTCAGGACTGGTCACAAAGTCACCCCGTGCGCCAATAATCTCATTTGTCGAGTCGTGGCGGGCATAGTAGCCTTCGGTAGGATGTTGAAGACAGAGCTCCATATATCGCGCAAATGAGATCGGGCCTGAAGCCTGGCGCGTCGCTGGTCAGATCGCACTGGCCACCCGATGATACTGGCGTGCAAGACGCACAGTAATGCTACGCGCTATCTCGCGCTCGAGAGGCGTAGAATATGACGCGAGTCTCCGACGCGCCGAGGGGAGAACATGGCGGCTCGCTGCGCGGACGAGACCGAGCACCAGCATGCGCGAGAGCAAGAGAAGAAGCAGAGGACGCCGATCCTTCGCGCAGACTCCGCTTCGGCCCTTGACCTCCGCTTTCCCCACACGTGATCCAAAATGCAAGAACGACTCGTAACAATGAACGCAGGACACACATTGGAGACATACCTCCTACGTGCAGCAGACTCGACTCAACTGGCCGTATTACTACATCCTTGGAGTTGGTTGGGAGGGAACTGCCATGATCCGTGCGCAAGCCTACTGTATTCCACAACTGCTTGAGGTCTTATCAGCGTGGCTTTGGCTCTTTTAGGATTCTGCAAGACGTAGCCGATGCTCTGCATGCGTCGAACCATCACGTCCTGCGCTTCAACTCTCGAGGGGTTGGACAGTCGACTGGTCGCTCGTCATTCAGCGGACAGGCTGAGACTGACGACCTCCGCGAGCTAGTTCAGAAGACCATCGACGATAATTTGCCTAATATCACGCGACTGGCTATTGTTGGTGAGTCTGTCCAGGGCCACAGTGGGTTGGGTTGCTGAGGGTGGCGTCGACACAGGCTATTCGCACGGCTCGATGATCGCCTCGCGGTATCCTCTCGACGCGCTCAAGAACCATCCAACACCAGTCGAGATCCGACATGTCCTCATCAGCTATCCTCTAGCATACCGAGGTGTACTTACACTGTTCAGCTCCAGCACATATCAAACAGCTTTGTCGAACCTCACGCGCGATCCGAACTCGCGCGTCCTAATCTTGTACGGCGACCGGGACGACTTCACAGGCATCTCGAAATATACTCCCTGGTCGGAGGAGCTCAGGGAAAACGCAAAGGGAGAGTTGAAAGTGGAGCTTGTGCTAGGAGGGACCCACTTCTGGCAGGGGAAGCACCGCAGAGCGTTGGTGGCCCATGTGGCCCAGTGGTTGGCTGGAACACTAGAGCCAGATCATCGCTCAGGCAGCACATAGGGAGAGAGCTATCATGTACCTCACGAGCATATGAAGACATGTGTTCTGATTGACTTGTTGCGGGAATAACCAGTGCAGCCGCAGTCGTGAAAGCACCATCGAAACCTCTCTGTGCAACTGACAAACCAAGTCGATATAAAGCGATACTAGATGAATATTATGCGACGATGCTGATACATGGGTGGTGTACAATATGAGTGTGTGCATGTGCGAGGTGGAAGTCGATTACACTGCCGCCGTGGCTGGCTTCTTCTTCTTCACGACCTTGATCCCCAGTGCGGCCGCACCTAAGCCTCCAACCTTCGCTTTCTTTGCGGGTGGCGCAACTGAAGACGAAGACGAGACTGATGCGGTAGGTTTGACGGCAACAGTGGTAGTACGAGTGAGCAGGCTCTGCAAATCCGGCGCCTCGGTGTCCGCCTTGCGTTTGAGCGTGTGCCCATCCACCTGCTTTTCAAATACCTCTCGAACCAGCGCTTCGTCCTCTTCCGCCTCTTGTCGTAGTCGAATCGTCTCTTCGTCCTCCTCGTCCGGCTCCTCCAGCTCCAGTCTCCGAATGAGTTCATCCGGATCGGCAGCACCGATGCCTTCAGCCCCAACACCACGTACAAGCCGCTCGTGTCTGGCATTTCGTGCGCGGGCATCTGATAATGCGTCCATGATAGCCATCTCGCGTTTGCTGTCCATAGTCCGTGTCTCGAGAGCGGCCATTGGGTTGTTCTCCTCGGCCTCGAGCTGCTCCAGACGGTCGGCTTCGGCGACAGCGCTGTCGCCCGTGTCGCGCCATGGCTCAAAGTTGCGTGAAGCACCATGTTCAGCCGCATAGTCGGTGTTCTTCGGGTCGGTCTTGAAAGTAATTTCGGCGGAGCATAATGTGCTTGCAAGGCGTGTCACAAGTTAGCGCGTGCATCTTTCAACACTTACGAAGCTCTGTACATACCATTTGATGTAGAAACGGAAGATTTTGATACCGTAGTAGTCTTCGCCTTCAACGGTCTCTTTGCGCGCGTTGAACTTCTTGCCCTTGTAAATGTACTCGCCGCAGGTGTTGCAGCGCCTGCAACATGAACAGAATGCACCCAGGCGAGAATGAGTATGCATCCTCAATAGTCATTAAGTACATGTACACGTACATTGAGAAGGGCGCCATGAGACGGACAACTTGCTGCTTGTTCTTAGTGCCGCGCCGTCTCGGAATCTTGCTCGGGTCGAAGTCCGGCGGGTAGTACTTGTTCAAGACTGAAATAAAAGCGCATTAGAAGCTATGCGCGAGGTTTCAAAGGTTCGGAGTGCGCACCTTTACGTTCGGACATGGTATTGGTGTGGCAGGAGGAAGAGAGTCAATGCGGATCTTCCGGCTCCGCACCCGCGTACCTTGACTTCCCGCCGCCACTCCCCAATGTCCAGTCTCCGCGAACAGATCGCCCAAAGGCGCGCTGCAGCCGTAAAGCAGCAGGAACAGAGTGCGCGTAGTGGCCAAGACAGCTTTATTCAAACGAGCGAAAAGCCGATCGACGAGGTCATCAAGCGCGCCTTACAGAGTGGCACGTCTCGTCGATCCCGCGCTATACAGCCTTTACAATGCTAACATGATAGTAACTACAGGCTCTATCAATCTATCTGCACGTCAGCTTCAGGTCCTACCTGCATTCCTCTTTGATTGCCACCTCGGCTTTGTGCCAGATGTGCTCAAGGACCAAGCGTCCTCGAGCCAGGCTGAGAACATCTCCCGTTTCGGTGCCGCGGATCTCACAATGATCAAACTTCGCGACAATGCTATCAAGTCTATCCCATCCGAAATCTCGTACTTTGGCGCACTCGCCGTGCTCGATGTGCGTGGGCATCCGCTACTACGCTCACAAACTTATGTGATTCCTGCAGCTGCACGGCAACCAACTCACCTCTATTCCGGCCTCTCTATGTGAACTTGAAGATCTCTCTAACCTGGATGTCTCTTCCAATCAGTTAACAACCGTGCCCCGCGGGTTGGGCGGTCTCAAATCGCTGGCCCTCCTCTCGCTCGCCAACAATCAGATTACAAACTTCAGCGAGTCATTGTCGGGACGCGATCCCCTACCACGCCTTCACACACTCGACATCTCCGGCAACCCGCTTAGCGGGGATACTTCTCTCTTCGCTGCGCTCTCCAAACTGTCGGCACTGAAAGACCTCAAGGCCCGTGCATGCGATCTTAGTCCGAACAACACCGCGGGGGTTAGTAACGATGCCAAGACCTTCGCATCTCTGCGCAAGCTCGATGCGGAGGAAAACCTCAAGCTGGAGTTCGTGCACGTCCAGTCTATACTGGGCGAGCGCATCGCGGGGTACGAGGGCCAGCCCGACAAGATCGAGGTCCTCGTTGGCAAGCGCATTGTCAAAGAGAAATGGGAGATTGAGGCCGAGCTACGGGCTTCCCGACCGAAACATCGAACTGGCGAAGCCAATCCACCGGCAGCCATCGAGGAAGTGACAAGACGTACGGCTGCGCTGGACGTATCTGCAGGTTCAGCTGACGCGCAGACGGAGGATGTGAGCTCAACGACGGCAGGATCATCGCAGTTGTTGTCAAAGTGGTACGACGCGGTACATGGCGCACTGATCTTGCCACAATGCATTCCCGTCCGCACCAGAGGGCCAGCAGCTACCGCAACGACTTCGACAGAACTACCGCAGCTAACTTTACCTGTTGACGTGTTCTATCAAGAGTTCTCAAAAAACATCCGCACTCTGGCACTGTCTAATCGACGTGTCGATAAGACACTGGTTGTGCCGGATGACCTGCTCTCAGGAACATCGCTCTCCTCTTCAGCAGCGACATTCCTTCCGAGAGTGGAGGAACTACTCCTGGATGGCTGTGCGCTTGCAGACCGAGTCTCTCTCCGCAGAGAGATATCGAAAGACACCACCGACATTCCCATTTTCGACTTTATAGTGGGCCTATTCCCCGCCCTCAAGACGCTAGACCTCTCATTCGGCGCACTGACGTCAGCCGCACTCGACCAGCCGGGCTTCACAGCGCTGTTGACGAACGGCAAGCTACGCACCTTGCGCTTGCAGGGTAACCAGCTCACCCAGATCGCGGTGCTATGCGATTTGGCGGAAAAGAACGCAGCGCCATTGACGTTGGCTGAGCTCGATATCCGCGAGAACAACATTGACAGAGTGAGTGCGCGACACTTGAAATGGTGCGGCTGATTAGGACTGACCATAATGTGCAGTTGGACGCACGCTTGGCGCTGTTGCCGCTGACCAACCTATTGGTGGAAGGCAACACATTCCGTGTGCCGCAGCGCAAAGTTTGGGAGCGCGAAGGTAGGAGGCATTGTGACGTTATTATGCGAGAGTTGCTGAACTCTTTTTGCAGGCAGTGCCGGACTTCTTAAGTGGTTGAAGGAGCGCCTACAGCAGTTGCAGTGAACTGTGTCGTTGTTGTGGTTGGGGACTGTCCTATTTACGCGGAAATTTGCGCTGCATGTTCACGATGAAGTAGCTCTCTTTGCTTGGAACGGACGCTTTAGCGGTTTGGTATACGCGGATGAGCCCGCGCTTGTTGGTTGAGGATGCTCGAAATCTGCCAGAGAAATACGCCGAATGACGGCTCGCCAACACCGTCGGTCTGTGGTGCAAGTTGACATGATCTGTATCGATTAGACGAGAGCACCTTTAACTTTGAATAATGTGAAAGCATTTGTCGTCTGTCACAGAATGCAGGCTACCGGTATGGCTCGTGGTTTGCGCCGTGGCGGAAGCGCGTCGGAGTTTGCACGGTTCGAATTGCATCTTGACCTTGTGACCTTCGCTTAGTTCAACCCAAAGCCTACGCGCACACCGGGAACCAGTTGAACACACAGTTTTTCGCCTACCATGGCGCACAAGCTGGCAGACGAGCTGCTGCGAGAAATCTTGTCGCCGCCACTGCTCGTGTCCGATGCCATGTTCGAGCACACAGGCGACGTCTCACCATTTAGCAAGGTTGAAAAGTCTGCCGCGGATGTGCTGCTCGTTTGCAAGCGCTGGATGCGTCTGGCCACTCCTAGTCTGCTTCACACGGTTGTCGTGCGCTCCATGCCACAGGCGCGGGCGCTCTCGTCCATGATCAAACGCAATCCAGAGTTCGGCACGTACATCCGCCGCCTGCGCGTCGAAGGCTCGTATGGCAATTACATTCTCGACGCTGTCTCTGCCGCGCCGCACATTACAGCCCTCTGTCTTACTCTCACAGTCTGGTCGGACGTCAAGGTGGACGGGCTCGTCAAGTCGCTTGCATTGATCGACCCGACCCGTGTCATCCTCACCCTCGCTCCGAAGAAGGCCTTGAAGAACAAGAACCACGACGCTCTCGTTGCAGCGCTCTGTAAACAGCTCAAATTTTGGTCGCGACTGGTACGTCTATCTTACAGCACTATTTAGATGTTTGTTGAAGTGATCGCAGAAAGTCTTCAAGTTTGCTGCAACACAAATCAACGCTGGCCGACATCTTTCCCCTGACTACGCGGTATATTCTAGCATTGTGACTGCTCTCGGTTCATCTCCGGCGCTCGAGCAGATCCATCTGGTCGCGGTGTATTCGCGAGACGTTTTGGCTCTGGCAGCTCGCACCCTACTGGAGAGTCGTCCTCAGGCGTCCGTCTTCATCTATGACCGTGACGGGTCATCCATGTCCGATCACGTTTATGCCGGCGTGCGCGGTGGGTTGTCGGACCTGATGCAGCGACGCTTCCACCAAATCAGTCAGAAGCCACCGATCGCCAGTATCTCTGCCTCAATACCGCTATCTCACTCCAATCCGTTCTACAAGCCCCTAGATGGCGTGACCTCGAAGGTTCGGCACGACATCATGCTTAACATCATCCGACATGCCCTCCACCGTGATACGAACGAAAACAGCACGAATACCCAGCAGTTGAACCAGTGGGGCACGCTACCATTCGACGTCTCTCGCTTCTGTCCCACTGTCGCATCTGTACTGCTTAACACATCTCAGGAATTCAAGGTCAGTTTCCCTGAGAAAGCGTAAAACATTGCCTGAGTTACGTGCGCAGGCTTTGACACATACCGTGCTCGCTCAACACCTAGTCGTCTCTTCCTTGTCAGAGACTCGGCGTATCACAGACTTTTTCGGGACCAACCTAGACCTGACGGCTACCGCGCTAACTCTGCAAATGTGGAACGAAAACCTTCCTGGGGACGACTTGGAGCCGCTGTTAGCGATGACCCGGGTAACCGAGCTCCTCTGGCGAGGTTCAGGCGCTATCTTCAGATCCGTTGTTGCGGGTGGAAGCCACCTCAACATCGTGAAACTGCGTCTCTTTCACCGCTCAATCGACCGTCTCAACCTCGATGGATTTGTTTCTCTCCGGTCTCTCGATATTGAGATAATTGCTGCCTCTAGGCACCTCGTAGGTGTAGAGAACGTTCCGCCAGCTGGGGCCCGCGCGCTTCCGCGGCTCTGTCAACTCATCATTCGGTATTGCCCCAAGGACATTCTAGATGACTTCGCCCAATATGAGTGAGCCTGTATGATTCAATATCTGCATATCGCTGCTTAACTGCCTTGACAGATTACCGGAATGGAGAGAACTCGACTATCGACATTACAACCCATTCGCTGTACAAGCGCTGCTCGAGCGTCGGGGCCAGAACCTGCAGAAGGCCCGCTGGCAATGTGTCCCTGAATTTGCTTGGATGAGCTCACCGGGGTTGTTGGAGCTCGAGGTCGAGGATGAATTTTTCGCAATCGACGATCTGGATGGTTGCTATGGAACATTGGAGCATTCACAGCTGGAAACGCTGCGCTTGTGCGCTCGAGTGTAAGCCTCAGCCACCGATGACACCAACCATGCTCATCGCGAGACTGCAGCCCTTCTAACGGTCGGATGTCCCACGAGCGTAGTCGCAAGGAGGCGTGGAAGGTTCTCCTGGAACATCGAATCACAGCACAGAAGCTGCCTTCGCTCAAAACTCTTCAACTGTTGGACGCGCAAGGGATTTGGCCATCCAATGAGTGCGTCGTGCTTCATTCCCGCTGGCCCACATCAACTACTTATGCACCGCTTCTAACTCTCCAGACGCGATGCCCGGAAGAGCGACTGGCCTACGCTCGCGGAGCATCTTCACAGCCAAGGTATCGCGCTCCTAGATGGAGAAGGTCGAGCGTGGCGCCGTAGAGTGAGATGAAGCGGTCTCATCGGCGACGAATGAAAGCTAGTGTACTATCGTTATACTGTAGATATACTGTGTGGACAGCGGCCAAACTTGTAGCGGTTTCGCGTCACCGTGAGGATGTGGTGATGGTCACAAATGTGCGTCTTGCACCGGCGGTATGAGAGCTGAGTGATCAGCTTCATTGAGAAAACGAATGAGCGCGGTCGGTGCCGCCCGGTGTGCTTCTTCGACTCTTACTTTCGGACATGGCGCACAAACTTGCCGATGAAATTCTCAAAGAGATTTTATCACCACCCCTGCTTGTTCCCGACGAAATGTTTGCAGACAACGCCACTGTTTCTCCATTCAGCAACGCCGAGATGTCGGCGTCAAACGTGCTCCTGGTGTGCAAGAGGTGGATGCGCGTAGCCACGCCCTACCTATACCAAACCGTAATCGTGCGCTCCATGCCACAGGCAAAGGCTCTTGCTCTTGCACTGTCGAACAATCCCGACTTTGGCCAGTACATTCGCAAGTTACGCATCGAGGGCGGGTACGGTGACACCCTTTGCAAGGTCGCGGATACCGCCACGTTCATCACCGACTTGTGCTTTACCCTGACGCTCTGGTCGGACATGGGAGTCGGTGGACTTGTCAAAATTCTCAAGGTAGTGAATCCGCAACGCGTCATCCTTACCCTTGCGACCGAGGCACGGCTGAAGAATAAGAACCATGACCGTGTGCTCACGGAGCTCTGCTTCCGCGTACCTCAATGGGATCGTATTGTACGTTCAACAGCGCCGACCATCATTGCCGCGATTGACGAATGCTTTTCAGACTGTGTTCCAGTTTGCAGATACTTACCGCGCGCGAGATAGGCGCTGGATATCGCACGTTGACTACCTCGCATACCCGGAGTTGCGACGCGCTATCGCCTCTTCGCCATCATTGCATGAAATTCGTATCGCACAGAACGGCTACGCTAGAACAGTTATCCCGACCGAGCTCGACGCAGTCCAACAACTAATGTGCCAACCGACCGTCACGCTTACTCTTTATCCTCTAAAGCATCTCATCTATAATGTCGAATGGCGTTATGAGCATATATTGTCGCGCCTTCCCAACACGCTTCAACCACGTTTTAAACTTCGATTATCCGACTCGGACAGCTCAGCCACGATGCCAGAACCTTTGCGCACGTCAGACAGCGAGATATTCAGTCTTTTTTTCTGGCCTTTGCAAGGTGGAACTCCGGAGTTTCGAGAGGCGACTCTGCGACGCATCATCGAGTATGCGTTATATCTAAATCAAACGACATTTTCTGCCACTCAATGGAGAAGAGACGCGTGGTTTGACTCCAAGTACTTCGATTGCGCCATGGCCGTGTCACTCCTCGCAGTGAATCGTGAATTTCGGGTGCGCTTTTGACTGCAAAGTGTGAAATTGAACTGAACAACCCTTACCGTAACTCAGTCCATGACGCGTCGCATCCTCGTCCGTCATGTGCGCCTATGGTCAATGAATGTCGCCTCTGAACCCACCCAGCAACTCCTGGACAACTCGGGCTCGCTTCTGAAGTATACGCGTACAATAAACTTCACGCGATGGGGAAACCATTACCCCACTGTCGAGCAACAACTTGCATTTTTGACCAACACTCCGAATCTGATCGAGGCGACAATATATATATCACCACCGATCATTCAGTGTCTAGTTAACACCGGCAGTGCGCGGTCGTTACGCCGACTCGAAATCTCCGGCGTCAGTGACTGGCCTGCAGACCGTCAGACAGAGCTGCGGTTGGACATTTTCCCGTCACTGGAGCATCTAAGCTTGAACTGGGGCTTTAAAGATTGGGAGCTTGCCCCAGTGCCGACGACGGACTGGGCTCAACCGGTTGAGCTTGCGAGCCTGCGTCGTTTGACTGTGCGGGACTTCCTTCCCGAGGTGGTGATGCTACGGCTTTCCTCATACATGTGAGTGATTTCCCCCTTCTGCGCCTAGTACTTAACGATCGTGCGTTCAGCCTGCCACGCTGGACAAAGCTTGAAGCCAATACCTGGATGATCGACAGGTTACGCTTCCTCGTGGAATCCCAGGGCAGAAATCTTCAGCACAT
>Ga0247815_10000986_pt1 | contig 22061 bp, 19 predicted proteins | sample UWRJL194509B1_FD_181014 | JGI IMG/M metagenome (GOLD analysis project Ga0247815, IMG submission 181014) | Plant litter microbial communities from Arlington Agricultural Research Station in Wisconsin, United States - UWRJ-L194-509B-1 | ecosystem: Environmental > Terrestrial > Plant litter >...
AACGACTTGTCGGATACGGACTGGGTGTCGGTGCGCTTGCCGGAAGTAGGTGCAGAGATAGGTCACAGCGGGCGACAGAGTAGCAGCAGAGCCGCTGGGCTGCAGTCGAGGGAGGAGATGTGGCCAGCAGAACAGAGGTTCGAGACGGCAGGTGCGCACAGACCTCGAGTTGCCGAAGAGGGGCGCGGCGAGCGTGAATCCATTGAGGGTGCGGTTGGTTCCACGTCCTGGCGCTGGACGGTTTTGCCCGTGGAGAATGGTCTCCAGTGCCGAAGAAGCGTGACATTTCTCCCGCGCGTCTGCAGCGCTGGAGAAGATCGACTTGACCTGTGTGTATGTTGGATCGAGCTGGCGCAGATTGTAGCGGTCGTTGCGCGCAAGCAGCTAGCTGCGGATTGGGTGATGGCGAAGTGTTCCTGCTCGTCACCAGTCACTGCTACCGACAAGCGCAACACCTTGAGCCGCGAGCGCAAGACCGTCGTCCTAATGCCGAGCATGCTCAGAGCGCACTGTTCCAGCGCAAGAAATCAGATCAGCCCTAAAGCGCAGTACGTTTAACGGGTTTCGGCGCACCCTAGTCATGTCATCTTTGCGACGGCGTTGCCGAGCTCGGGTCGCTGCGTCAAGTCGCTGCCAATCGTCTTGCTGAGCCATATATCTCAACAGCCATCAATAGGCCATTAACCATCGCGGCATGCTTAGGAATGTCGGTGGTCGTGTCGGCTTTGTTTGAATCGCGGGAAATCGTAATTGTGGCGCGTGGTCAGGATTCGTCGTATTTGACGCAAGGACAGGGTGTTTCGATCTCCGCTTGAAAACGAGCCACAAGCTGACCGACATTTGTTGCAAAATAGCCACCTTAGATTTGAACGCGTGGGATAGACATGAATGAGCCACCGCTAAGCCCGACGTATACAAATGCTAGAGATAAGCGTACACAAAAACTAAAGCCGCATGCAGTTTTACGATTGCTCAAACTCGAACCGTTTGTATACATGAGTGCAGCGCATACTGACCATACTGGAGCTGCTTAGGCGATAAGTCAAGCGCATCTTTCTCTGCGCGTCTCTTATCTCCAGCACAAAGTCCAGTTGTCCCCATAATGAAGACCAGCATCACCGGTCGCAATCACGACGCGATGCTTGCTTATCATGAGTGTGCATGGTGGCAGCTGCACATACTGGCGATACTCTGCTGGGACCCACAACAGAAGCTCCCCTGATGGTCCCCTAACCCACCCATCTGCATGTAGCCCTTCACGCATCAATTGAGAAAGAGGGTCACACTGCGGCCCAGCTGCAAGAGAACAGACTGCTTCTACTCTCCAGACCATGATCCTGTCATCTCCGCCTATGATGATAGAATGACTGTCAGTGGCAAATGTGGCAGCTCCCTTCCGAACTGGGTTGACACAGGCCGTGGCTATTACACCAGGGGTCACCGCATCCCATATTCTTATCCTCTGGCTGGTTTGATACATCGTGTGCGATATCCGTGCTACAAAACGTCCATCGGACGAGCAGCCGAGCCAGTCAGAAACGTGATCAAATGGGCTCGAGTCGACCCGAACAGAGACCAAACGTCTGCTGCTGATGTCCCAAGTATGAAGGGTGCCATCATCGGTGCCAGTTGTGATGGACATACTGTCGTGAGAGAATGTAAGGAAACAGACGGACTCTTTGCCTGTCTGAAATAGGGAACCAAGTGATTGGCCATTGCTCGTCCGCCAGATATGAACTCGTTCAATCTCGCCCGCAGCAGCGGCGAGGAAATGCCCATTAGGCGAGAATGTGACCGAAGGATGACTCCATCCGCATCTCCAAGAACCAAATATCGAAGGCGTCCTTGTTCCTATGTTCCAAACGTGTACAGTTGCATGCAGGGTTACTTCTGATGATGGCACGACTGACACTGATATCGAAGCAAGCTGAGAAGCATCCGGCGAGAACGACAAATCCGAACTTACAACAGTGCCTTCGGAGTCCTCAACTAGCTTTTGTACTGCCTCCTCTTTCTCAGAATTCCACAACCAAACCACTTGGGCACTCCGTGATGCGATAAACAGACCATTTGACGAGATTGATACGGAATTTACGTTGCCAATCAAGTGTCGAGGAATGCGCGGTAGGAGAAGACATGGAATGAGATGCGCCATCGCCAAACGGAAGCGTCGCGCTGGGAACAACATCGCCACCGTTAGTCGTGCCAATGAAGGGGTAGATCTAGTCGGTAGGCAGCCCGCTGGCACTCAAGAGCAGCAGCCCCATCCACAACGCGGCCGACATCGCAAAAGCATGAAGGAAAGGTACGTGGCGGCTCTGTTTAGGCTCAATCCCGCCGGAACCGCGTCTCGACTCGCGGCACCGATCAACCTGATACACCGCGGAACCGAACTGTGCATGCTCCGAGATAGAATACCGATAGAGTCTGGCCGTGGATGCATCTCGGGCACACAATACTCAGTCACAGACTTTGTTTTAATTGCAGAAACATACGGGATACTGTACAGATTTGGGAGAACTGAGAAGTTCTGAGAACCTTCAGAGATCATTTGTTGGTGCATTGTTACCCCAGCACAAGGTCCAGCCTGTTCCAGCATGCAAGCCGCTGCTGGCTTCCTTGATGACAATGCGATGCCGAGCAATGAGGGTCCTGCAGTGAGGGACATGGAGGTGTTCTCTGTAATCGGGCGGTACCCACAGCAGCAGCTCCTTCGATGGTCCAAGGACCCATCCGTCGACGAGCGCAGTGAAGGTCAGTGCTTCGACAAGGCTTTTTCGGTCGCTTGATGACATCGATAACACTGCTTCGACGTCCCAGACACGGATAGTCCGGTCTGTGGAGTACGAGACGGTCCCGCGAAGAAGTCGCGATAAGACGTTGATCGGAGGACATTACTGCTGATGACACTGTGTCACCGTGTCCCACCAATAGTGCGAGTCTTGGCTTACCGCTCTGAGTGTCCCAAAATCCTACCGATTTACCATTGGACGTGGAGATGATGAGGGCACCATCGGATGACAACGCTACCGAACGTATAGCATCATCGTGGTCCGGTAACGGCTCGCTCACTAGTTGGCCGCTTCCAGTATTCCAGATAGGAATGAAACCATCAGCGCCGCCTGAAGCGATATACAGACCATCTGGTGAGAACGTGGCGGAGAGAGCATAGCCCTCGTGGCGACCAAGAACGGTCGAAGATACACCCCGGCAAAGTTATCTTGCAAAGTCCAAAGAGGCACTGTGTTGTCAGAGGAGGCCGAGACTAGCCGTCTACCATCGGGTGCAAATTGAATTGATCTGACGTGGCGGGAGTGACCTTACAGTGTTGAAATGCACGCGCCCGATCGAAGATCCCAAAGTCGGATGTCGGTGTCGGCTGAACTAGAAGCAAGTATCGCGCTGTCTGGCGAGAATGAAAAGCCGGTAGAGTCTCTGGTATGGCCGCGGAGTTGCTGATGTACAGACTCACATGTGGTACCGTCGCGTAATTGAATAGCATGGTCGTCGGAGTTAGACACCAGAAACTGCCCGTCTGGAGAAAACGCTACTGAGACGTAAAACAGTTCGGGAACGTCAAAAACCTTAATTTGCTGCCCTGTGGCTGTTTCCCAGAGACGTGTAGTTCCGTCGGTCGATGCTGATGCAAGACGAAGCCCATCCGGTGAGTAGGCTACAGACCTGATCATATTTGAATGGCTGATCAGCTTCCGCGGGGCCGCCGGACCTGTGTCGAGATTCCAAATACACACAACTCCAAACTGAGTACCTGAAGCGATGTTTTTGCCATTCGGAGAAAATGCAATGGAATAAACCCCACCGTCGCCGCTGCGTAAGGGGGACATCGCTTCGTCGCCGGTGCGCGTTTCCCAAATGCGAATCAATCCATCAAAGAAGCCAGAGCCTATGTACTGACCATCTGGAGAGTATGCCACTGAGTACACGTGGTCCTCGTGACCGGACAACGTCATGACGAGCCATCCGGCGTGTCGGTCAATGCCGTACGTGTCAACAGAGACCAAACCGGTACACAGTGGGGCAAAGATTTGACAGATCAGAGAGTCTTTGGGTGCAAATGGCAGCGCTGAGATGTAGATGTGAGCTGCACTTCGTTCGATCGCCTCTCGGGATGACGCGATGAATGAGTTCGCGTCACGGAATAGGCGTGACAACTCGATTGAACGAAACTGAGCAGAGAGGTGAGTGGCTTGCGACACTCGCTTGAACTGAAAGACGTACTGCTGCGGCTACAGTTATAAGCATCGCTGCGGCACGCTGCACCTGACCCAGGACAGACATCACTTCCAGCCAGAACAAGATCCGCAAGCGGAAGGTGTGGTAGATCATCTTGTCAAGCGTTGAAGATTCACGTAGGTTGGCGACATGATAAGCCCACTGCATGCACGCGTAGTCGAGCGAGGGTGTGATCGATTCTGGCTGTGTCAATTGGTTTGGCTCGTAGGATGAGGTGCTCCGCGACACATTGAAATGCAGTCGCTGGGTCATCAATCGCAGGCACCCACGGGCTATGGCATCGTCGCCGAGCGAGCGATGCGGATATTCGGTGCAGCACGCTCGAACAGATAGTCTCCGAACGACGCGTGCAGTGTCCGCAACCCTGGTTGATTGTACTCGTCGGGCACGTTCACAACCGCCCGTAGACGCCGAAGCGACGAGCGAAGCAGATTCGCCTTCTGATCTAGAAGCTCGGCGAGGATCGTGATCGATAGAGGCATGCGAGCAGTCAATATGCACGCCAAAACCTGCCGTGTTCTCGCGAGTTCCTGAGGTTCGACTTTGGTCTCGCTCGACGCTCGAGCAACAACGACTCGTACACTTTGTCGAGTGGGCCCGTCGCCCCCTTGCTATTCTTCATAGTTGAGAGCACCGTCTCCACACGAGCCGATCGGTCTTCTGCGGCATCGGTGTCGAGAATGTATGTGACGGCAGTGGAGGCAAAGATGAACAATCCGTTGGTGAGACTAGCAAGCGCGTGGATATCTGCTTGCGAATACCAAGCCTCCAGGTCGGGGTCGGCCAGCGGATGTTGTTCAAATTTACGTTCGGTACAGAGCCGAATATCTTCGGTGACCTCCTCTTGACCGATCATGTGAAGCTGGAGGATTTCGTTTTGAGACCGATCCGAGATAGGGCTGCCCAAGATGTGTGTTTCAGGGCGAGAGGTCAGGATGAACTTGACTCTGGCGGGACACGTAAAGTTAGCTATGGCGGTGAGCATTGTAGACATCTCGCGCTCGTTGCTACATTCGTCGAGCGCATCAATGACGAAGACGATAGGCCGCGTCTCCGATACGAGTGCAGCGAGCGGCCGCTGAAGCATCGGTCCGATTTGCTCACTGGTCGGTTTATGTGCAGCAGCGCCAGAGCTCGGCTTGAGTTCTGCGGACAGTTCCGACGCAAAACTTGGAGACTGGTCCGCAAGGAATGCTGCGAGAGTTGGTATGATACGTCGTGCATCGGATCTGGCTTCGTTGCTGGCTGTGCGAGAAAAGAAGAACGCGCCTGCAAGCAGTACATCCGGGTCCTCCTGCAGCATGCGGCAAAGGCTGACGGCGATGGAAGTCTTACCGGTGTCCGCCATTCCAGCCAGCCAGAAGATGCTCTTAGGGTCATTCTTGACCCATTCGACGAATTTGCACAACACTGCTACTCGAGTCTCCTGCATGCACCCGGCGTCTCCGGGTTGCGAGTTGTGCGCCGCATCGTGAACCCACCGCCCACCGAGAGCTAGTAGGTACCTTCAGACAATGAGCACAGCATGCGAATTTATCACTGACCTTTCTCAATGGTCTGTGTTATCGCCTCCTGTCGGACAGGCAATGTCAATGATGACTCCTAAATGAAGTCCAAACGCACCCATTTCCTTAGCTCCTTCCCCAGTTCCTTTTCCTCGGCACTTGGAAGGCGCTGAGATAGCACACTGTCAGACTCATGAATGATTTGTGGCAGGGGAGTCGCGCACCGCAAGTATGTCATCCACACCGATCTCGATGCGGACCATGCTTTCGTACTGCCATTGGCCGTGAGCACCGATATCATCCTGTGCAGTAACGAAACGCTCACTATGAATGCCTCAATACGAGCTGAGATCTTGAGAAGAATCTCCTTGACTTCTGCGACGTCTGCTTGTGACTCGAGGACGCGACGGACGGTACCCCGTTCCTGCTTTGCCTCGATGCAGACGGTGAGTCGCAAGAATGACCTACAGCAGTCCGTCAGCTGCAGCACGCGTTCATGTCTTTATATCACTCACTCTGCGATGCTATTGAGGCGCTGCATTAGATTCGGATCTAGGTGGTTGCGCTTGCTGAGCGCTTCGGTCATGGCGCCGAGGTGCGCAAGTCTGCTCCCGAGTTGCTGGTACTGATCGCTGACCTCGGCCGTGCGCTGATGTAACAAGTTAAAACCAGAACCATAATATTTTCAATCATGTTTATGCTTGCCTGGCAGATTTCGATTATTTTGACAGCACCAACGAGTGCAGCCTTGAGTGGCAGACACAGATCAGCGCCGTCGCGGGCCGCTGCTAGAAGCTCGGTCACGACGGAGCCTGCAGTTACAACCACCGTTTGAGGAGCTTTAGGATCTGCATAGCTTTGTCCATCGGCAGATGGTGTAGATGTAGACGCACTCGGATCAGGATCGGCAGGTTGGGGAGAGCGCGAACGTGAACGACGGCCTGGGTTGAGCTTGACTATCAGCCTACTGGCACTCTGCTTTGCCTTATCGAACTTCTTCTTCATAGTGGCGGAGGTCTTGGAAGTTCTACGTGACGTTTACGCGCTAGTGAATGAAAGTACGTGAATTGACTGGTAGACCTTATCTACCGGACGAAGCCCGGTCATCCCGGTGACAGCCGCCGTCGTTTTGATAATACGTGTCTGTTCGTGGAATGAGACATGTAAGAATAAAATATCGTCAGAGAGGGCAATACATTAGCCGAATGAAAATGTGGACCGACGAGATATACACGTGGCGGTCGTCGTCAGCTACGCGAAGAGCTCGGCTGCTGGACTCGTGCAGTACATTGATTATAAATGCCGGATCACTGAAGGAGTGCACGTACTCCTTGCCGCGCGAGCGAACGATGCGGATACCGCCACGAGCGACGTCCTTGAAGCGGGTGTGAAAGCCGCGGAACTCGGCACCGATGTCGAGGAACATGCCATGCCGCTTCTTTGGGTACTCGATCTCAGGTAGGAAGCCTGGTGCGAGACGGAACGACAAGGAGACCTTCGTCGGCTGGTAGAAGTTCGTCTTGAGCACATTTCCGCGCGAGATCTTGTGAGTAACTGCGAGCAACAGATATAATAAAGCACATACTGGTTGAAGACGAGGAAGCTCTCGAAGTGCTGCGTCGATCCTCATCCACGACTACAACACGCAAGAAGCAGGAGCTCCTATGACCACATGCACAGTACGGTACTGGTGCTGCACGTAGCCCCAGGCATAGGCTTGATGAGGTTGCAGTGGGCGACAATGTTAGGAGCAAAGCTGCTGGGCCGCAGTGAAAGATGTGGTTGGCGCAGAGCAGGTTTAGAGTTGCTAGTCGCGCACAGATCTCGAGTTGTTGGGGAGGCACTCGCCGCAGGTATCGCGAAATGCCTCCAGCGTACGTCCATGTAAACGCGTAACAATGCTGCATAACGCCACCATTGGTCCTCGAGGCCGAGGATACGTAGGTGTGTTGTGTGAGAGCCTTGATCACGCTAGCGAACGCGTCTACATATGCGCCATTCGCGCATATCTAATGTTGATATCAAGATAGAAGCGCTGATTAACGCGTTGTATGACTCGTCCGCGCGCACGGTGTGGTTGCGAGAGGGAATGACAGGGTCGGCCAATTCGGTCTCCGAGCCGGAGCTATCTCAAGCCGAGTTTATAAGCTCTTGTCACCTAAAACAGAACGATAGGAGAAGTTCTGAATGAGAGTCCGTTTAATGACCGTAGATTTTACCATCGAAGTGTCTAGGCGCAGGAATACTCAACTAGCGATACCGAACGACGAGCGCGTGCAAAAACCAAGACCGTTTATGCACTCATGATTTCTCAATGTAACAAGATGTAACCGAATCAAGAAGCACATCGTACAAATACAGTCCAAAGGAATTGGGAAGGGACGCTTGGGCCACACCTTACTCTGCATCGCCTACCGCCAACACGAAGTCCAGTCGGTTCCGTAGCGTAGACCAGCCACGTCGCCGCTGAGAACAACCCGCTTATCGCTAATCATGAGTCTACATGGCGGGAGTTGCAGGTACTTGCGGTACTCTGATGGGACCCACAACAATAACTCTCCGGATGACCCTACCACTCACCCGTCATTGTTCAGCCCTTCTCGCAATATTTGAACAAGCGGATCACATCGAGGTCCAGCTGCGAGAGCCAGAACAGCCTTGACATGCCAGACCATGATCCTATCCGGTCCAGCAATCACGAGAGATCGGTTGTCGGTGCTAAATGCAGCTCCAGCATCGACATGGTTCAGCTAGACCGCAGTCACCACCATGGTCCAACAACGACGAGCAAGGTGCAAGCGACAGCGGCCACCTCGAGTTATGTACCGTCAAAGGATGGCGCGTGGCTCGTAGGCATCGTGTAACTAGAGTGCATCGAAGAAACGTGACAGCTGAAGCCATTCTGTGCGAACCTGCAGCGGACGTGCGGGTATCGAGTCGAAGGTGGCGCAGTTTGTGGCGGTTGTGACGATTCCACCGAGCACGGGTACTCTGCATCAATAACAGCTAAGTTTTGTCGCTTGCAACAGGTGGTAGCGGTACGGCCGGCTGCGGCACGATGCCTTCCGGCGCGGAGGCAAGGCTACAGTCTTGAGGCGTTTGAGGACGCGCAGACCCTGTCTTTCACGAGCCTTTGAACAGAGACCGCCATTGCGCCAGTCCCGTCGTGACCGGGGCCACGTTTTTGCGCTCATTTTCGAGTCCCGGGGTCTCTGTCGCAATGATCTGAGCGCAAGGGGCGTGCCCGTGCCGAGTCTGCTCTTGAAATATTATGCAGTGCGTGAGCCAAAGCTGGGACAGCGGGATTGGGAGTGTCGGCGCGGGTGTCGAGCTGGCTGTATTCGACGGGGGATCGTGTATGCGGACGTCATGACAATGGACCGGAAGGTGGCGCCAGGAACAGGCGGGTGGTTCCTTTCGGTCTCCGCGTCAAAACTGTTTACGGCCAAAAGTGCCGAACGCGACTCGTAACCAAATCGAGCGCAGCAAAGGGGTTTGATGTCCGGTGGCCGATGCGCGAACGAGCCAAGCAAGGCAGAAGTACAGGTCATAGCAAAACTCATGAACGACATGGGGCATGCACCTCGTAAGCCTTGTACGTCTGAAAAATCAATCGTTACAGCGCAATAGTACAACCTGTGCGGACGGCTGGCCCTGACAACGTTCGGGTCGGAAGCTGCCGGCGAAGATCAAACACCTTGTTTCGCTTCCACCAGTTAGCATTCTGAATGAACCATTTGTACCCGTAATTACAAGTTCAGAGTGCACCTCTGACTCGTTTTAAGTCACTAATCATCTTGCGAAGATTTCGTGTTCAGTCTAATAGAATTCACCGATACACCACGCCGTCCACCGTCTAGTCACTGCTTAGCAACAACGTAACTTCACCTACTGTCGACATTTCTGCACTGCTCGGCTCCTTGAGCCTCAGGCAGTTTTATACTTCGAGCACGCATTCCCGCAAGCATGTCCCCGACATGCAGCACGCGTTGTGCAACTCGCCATCCAGCTTCACCTCGCCTTTACTCGTCGTGAATGGCTTTCAAGATACGTAGCCAGCACAATATTTTGCACGCGGTGCCATGAATTCTGTTGTTTCTTGATTCAGCCCGAAGAACAGGATCCTCGGGGCTTCGAGGAAGAAGACAAGTACGACACGGAAGCAGGAGGCGAGCTTGGTTGGCTGGTGCTGAGCACCGAGTTCTTTAAATCTAAGAGGCGTACACGAACGGCGGAACCGGAGAGATGAATGCACGGCTGTAAAGTACATGTTCCGAGATCTGCAAGGTAATGTTACAGGGAACACTTCAGTTTAGAATCCAGTGTACCTCACTCTGTGGCGCTCCTCCAGCAAGATGTCCAGTTTTCTCCATAGTGTAGACCTGTCGGGTCAGCCGTGATGACGACGCGAGGTTTGCCGATCACGAGCGTGTATGGCGGTAGCTGCACGTACTCGCGGTACTCTGGCGGGACCCACAACAATAGTTCTCCGGACGGCCGTGTCACCCATCCATCGTTGTCCAGCCCTGCACGCAGCAATTGAGTAATAGGATCACATCGAGGTCCAGCTGCAAGACGAAAGAGTGCTTCGACCTGCCACACCATGATCCTATCCTTTCCGCTCAATATAATGGATTGACTGTCTGCGCCAAACGTAGCAGCTCCATGGCTGATTGGAAGTATGTTGCGGTTTACCCTTCTCATGCTGGTTCTAACAGCTTCACGACGGATTTTGTTAACGCAGACTGTAACAACAACGTCCGGCGCCGCTATATTCCATATTCGCATTGTTTGGCTTGTTTGACCCAGATTGTCTGATATGCGGGCGATTAAACGTTCGTCGGGTGAACATGCGACCCAATCGACTATTCCCATGCTAGAGTCTACGTTGTGAGTCGAGAGTAGCTGGCCGCTGTTGACGTCGAGGAAGCAGACTGTACCCATGTAATTGCCGATCACGATCTTTGTTCCGTCGTGGGAAAATGATAGGAAACGGATTCGACGTTCCTTTGTTTCGAACGAAGTTGCGAGCCGCGTGCCGCTATGCGTTTTCCAGATATGAATACCTTCAGGCAAGTACTCTGCAGCGGCGGCGAGAAGACTTCCATCGGGTGAAAAGGCCATGGCTATCTCCAGTGTGAAATACACGAATTCGTCAATTTCAGAAGCCTTACGCGCGTTGATGTTCCAGACACGTAGGATTGCCCGCCCATAGAGATCCTGCCCTGGAGATTCTCTGAATGACATTGATGCAAGCTGAGAGCCATCCGGCGAGAACACCACAGCTCTGGATGTACCAGAAGAACCATCACGCAGCACACCTACTGGCTCCCCGGTGTGAGCATCCCATGATAGAACGCCGCAATTACATGACCATGACATGATCAATTGTCCATTCGGCGAGATCGTCACCGAGTCTACGGCGCCCTCATGGCCCAGTAACGGTTGTAGCATTGGCTCGCCAGTTCGCGCATTCCATACGCCCACCGAACCGTCTGCTGACCCAGAAATAACGAAGTTGTTGTCCTGAGAGACCGCCTCGGACGTGATCCACGAAGACTTTGGTAGCGTCTGAGCTGACGTTCTGCTGCTTTCAACGTCCCAGATTAGGATAGTCTGATTGGTGCAGGAGGCTGCAATGTTCATGCCATCAGGTGAGCACGAGATGGAGCTGATCAGTCCTGAGAGATTGCGAAGCAGAAAAGCGACCCTTTGCTGTGTGCGACAGTCCCACGAACAAACAAAATTACGATATCCGACCATCAAGTGCGATCCATCGGGTGAAAATGCAAATGCCACAACGGCATTGCTGTCCTGCAGTATAGTAGGGACCAGCTCTGGTGTCGTAAGATCCCAAATTGTGATACTATAAGATCCAATTGTTGCTGCTGCCAAAAACCTTCGATCAAAGGAGATGGCAAGGGATACACGCGAAACGCCAAGACCCTCTGAGGACCATGGAGTCCCAGATATTTGATCAGTGAGCATGTCCCGAACTTCGATGATTCCGGAATGATGCATGAACCCGGCAAGCAGGCGACCATCAGCGGAGAATGTCAGCCTGGAGGCAGTGCCAACAAACTTAAATGAAAAAATTTGCTCTCCGGTCTCTGTGCTCCAGATGTGAACTCTCCCAACCCACGACCCTGACGCAACGAGCCTGCCATCAGATGTGAACGCAGCCGATGTGAACTCTCCAGTTCTACCACGCAGCTTGTACAGACGCTCATGCTCGGTAAGGATGTGTTTGACCTTTAGCGTTTCGCTACTAAAGATCACCGCGATGCATGTGTCGTCCGAAGCGAATGCAATCGCAAGAACCGAGTGGTAATCCACACTCATGGGCTTCATGAGCTCATCGCCAGTCCCCGCATCCCATACCCGTACTGTACTGTCTTCAGAGCTTGAAACGAGGAGTTTACCGTTTCTAGAGTATGCAACCGAGGTTACGGACTTTTCGTGACCGGTGATAGTCATAACGTCGCGTCCACCGTGACGGTCTATGTCGAATGTCTCAACGGATATAACACCAGTGCAAAGCGGAGCGAAGTGCTGGCGGATGATACAATTTTTGGCTGTAAATGGGAGAGCCGACAAGTAGATATGCGGAGCGCTCCGCGAGATTGCTTCATAAGACGATGTGACGAAGGACTTGGCGGCGATGAGAAACTGCAAAGCGGATTGCAGCTTGACCTGCTACATGTCAGTGGACGGGCGGAAGACCAAACGATATACACACCACAGAGCTCGCAATACGCAAGAGTACTGGAGCAACCCTGAGCTTTTTCATAATACTAAGAACCTCCAACCAGAAGAGAAGCTTCTGTTGAAACGTTCGGTCAATCTCATCATCAAAGGTGCAAGTATCGGAGGCCAGATTCAAGTGGTGAGCCCAGTGGAAACAAGCGTACAGGAGTGACGGCGCAATCCAGTCTGGTGTCGTGTCTGGATTTTGTTCAAATGAGGACCAGCTGCGTGAGACATTGAAGCACAAATCGTCCTGTCTCAGCCTACGAAGACAGCCGCGGGTGAGATTGTCGTGACCGAAGGCAGAGGTAATCCTAAAGCGAATCACGGCTCTGTCGAACATGTAGTCGCCAAAAGATGCATGCAGAGTCTGGATTCCAGGAGTAGTGTCATCTGCCGGGACGTGCACAAGCGAAGGAAGGCGTTCAAGGGCGCCCCGGAGCTTAGCTGGTTTGAAGTCAGTCAGGTCTGCCAGGGCTTGAACAGAAAGAGATGCCCTAGCGGTCAAAATGCAAGCGAGAACGAATTTCGTGTCCTTCAGCTCGTCGGCATCAACTTTGTCGAGACGCGACGCTTCCGCGAGCACCAATTCGTAAACCTGGTCCAGAGCAGCGGTAGATGCCGTGCCGCAAGAGACGGCCGTTGTGACTTTTCGAAGTCTCTCCCTGCGCCCATCGTCGTTGAGTCGATCGAGTATATATTTCAGTACTGTTGACGCGAAAATGAACAAGCCGCCCGATCGCTGCACGAGCGCCTCGACATCGTGTAGCGTGTACCATGTCGTCGAGTCAGATCCTTTCGCGAGACTCTCGCCAATATACAGGCGCAGGTCAAACGAGACCTGAGTGGGATCAATTGTATGCAACTGGAGGATGGAGCTGAGGTCTGGGTCGCTGATCGGCGTCCTTCGGATGTGCATCTCGGGACGGGATGTCAGCAGGAATTTGACAGGCACTGTGCTCTTGAAATCTGCGAGGGTGTCGATGAGCTCCACAAGCTTTTTCTGGTCGCTGCATTCGTCGAGAGCATCTATTACAAAAGCCATCTGTCCCTCGCACCGTCCAAGCTCCGCAAGTGGGAGTGTCAGCAGGTGCTCGATCTGGCTTCGCACTGACCAATGCGCGATATCCGGTTGTTTCGCAAGCTGCGTTGCTAAAGCTGATGCGTACTCGGGAAGCTGACGAGCAAGAACGGTCGCCAGGGTCGGGACGATGCGCTGCACGTCTGTACGCTCGACCGTGCCAGTTGACCGCGAGCAGAAGAAACTGCCACCGAGGTAGACCGTGGCGTCATACCATAGCAGCTGACACAATGTAAGAGCTATCGATGTCTTGCCGGTGCCAGCCATTCCTGTGATCCAGGCGATATGCGGGCCAGTGCGGGAGGTGAGGAGCGCATGGACCTCCTCCAGGAATTCCACACGAGTGCCAAACATGCAGCCCGCACTGGCCGGCTGTGCCATGAACACTGCAGCAGGAAGATGGTGCTGACCGAGAGCTGTAATACGTGAACTTGGCATGAGTAAGCGAACGAGGAGGTAGCCGCCCACCTTTTTCGATGATCGCGATCGTGTCGGTCGACTCTTCGGATGTACGAACATTATTGTAGATGAAGTTGTTGTTCGTACTGTTGCCATCGCCGAGGTGATAGTTATAGTTATAGTTGAGATTGAGAATATTCTGCGCAACTTCAGACAACTGATAGAATATGTATGAACCCGAACAGACCGGCCATGATGGAATGTTGTGGCCCGGCGGCAAATCCGACATCGGTCAGTCCAGTACTTTTTGGCAGGCGAGATAGCTTTGTCAAGCGAAGTCTTAAAACGCGCCCGTGTCGACAATCGATGAGGAAGGCAAGGGTTAGTCAGGCAGTGTTTGCGAGTTACCGCAGACAACGCGCCTGATGTGCGATCGCCGGCGACTGCCGCAACAGGCAGGCAGGTGCCTGAAGACAGGGATTATGCCGTGAAGCTGTAGCATCGGGGCACATATGACCGATAAGGCGAGGACATGACGTGCCCCGCCGGGTCGCTGTATGTCACGGTCCAGATCGCAGCATTCAGCCATCTGCAGTTCGAGCCTATTGTAAACAATAAAGACATTGGTTTAATTTAGAGGCATCGAATGAATGCAAAGATAAGATGAAGAGCTTGTGTGCGCGCGCATTGGGTTGAACGAAGAGAACGTGAGACTGTTTGAGATCGGAACAGAGAGACAGCGGGAGAAAAATCTAGCAGCGAGGATCCACAAAAAGACGAACTACCACCTATACTTTTCTGGTCAAGCTCGAGGCCAAATTATCTTAATGGCCTAAACACCACAAGTACAGATGAACCTACTTGCCGCATCGCTCGCAACATCGCGTCCCAACACCGCATCAGTGATCGTCCCACCGATATAACACCCGGACTGGTTGAAATTTGTCGGCGGAATTGTTGCTGTATATCTAGGCAGCTTGATGTCTTAGTTTTCGACAAGAACGAGGTAACCGTCCTTGCTCAACTTCGCCTTGTTGAAGTTGCCCACCGGTACCCTCAACTTCACCAGCCTCCTCAGCTCCTCGCCATAAAGACCGGCCGGGTCCGCCAACACGCCACTCCCATCGATGAAAGCCACCGTATTGTCACTGCTAAGTAGAATCTCGTTGGAGCCGAGATCGCCATCTGGTCCACCGGTCTGCACCTTGGTAATGTTGGCCTCCTTCAAGCCGAGGTGCTTGTAGATACCCAACACGTATTGGCGCACGCTGAGGGAGGTCATGCCGTACGCGTCGTGCGGCACACCACCCAACTTCGCAGCGCTCTTGCCTGTGGTGAACGACTTCCACCACGCGTCCGCGCCACGAGCTTTCGCATGAAGAGCTGCCCAGTCCATCAGGTCGGCTGTGCCTTCGTCGGGACCGAAGAAGAGAATCTCGGGCTTGGCGTAGAGGTCGACAATTTGCTCTTTGATGCCGGGGGTCTGACCAGGGATGAGCAGGTCGATGACGGCGTCGACGTACTTCTCGAACGAGCGAACGTGCGAGGCGCCGAGCGAGGGCAGGATGGTACCCTTGGCGCCGCCTTCAGGGATATCCTTGTTCTTCAAGTTCTGGGTCGAGGCCAGTGCGTAGTTCTCGTCGAAGAGCGAGCGTTGGTTAATCGAGTAATTTCTAGAAGGGAGAAAATCATCAGCATGAAGTCGGAGTGAGGAAGAAGAGAATGAACGCACTCCTTGCCGCGCGAGCGAACGATGCGGATACCACCCCGAGCGACGTCCTTGAAGCGGATGTGGAAACCGCGGAACTCGGCGCCGATGACGAAAAACATGCCATGTGGCTTCTTGGGGTACTCGACCTCAGGCAGGAAGCCCGGCGCGAGACGGAATGAGAGGGCGACCTTCGTCGGCTGATAGAAGTTGGTCTTAAGCACATGCCTGTATGAAAGATGATTAGTGGTCACGTTGCAAAAGTTGAAAGAAAGAGACGCACTGGTTGAACACGAGGAAGCTCTCAAAGATCTGAAGCTCGTGCTTGTTGGAGACGCTCTTGCGAATGCGATCGTACAGCTCCTCGTCTGTCAACGGCTGGTCGACTTGAAGACGCTGATATGACAGTGTCGGCATGAGCTGGCTCGCTTGAGCGCCGGCGGCGGGATAGTGCGTCATGGCGAAGTGAACATAGAGCATGCGGACGAGGTCTGGTTGAGCGAGGATAGCCTCCTCGATACTTTGACGCGTGAACGTCTCCTCACGGAAGCGGCGCTTGATGTTGTTAAGAACTTCCGCGTGGGTTGCGCTGGTCTCGTCGAGAACTCCGCGGAGAGCGAGGTAGGCCGGGCCGAGACGGTTGCAGAAGTGCTGAGCGAAGATCCAGCACGCGTAGGCGTAGGTTGCCTCCTGGACAGCGTGTCCACACACGCCTCCGGGTGTAGCGGGGTTGCGACCGAAGAAGGGGTTGTCGGGGAGACAGTACAAGAGTGATGCCTCCTTCATGACCTGGACGATCGAGTGCCCGATAGGCGGCGCGTTGCGAGCACCAGCACCAGAGACCGGATTGAGGTAAAGCGAGACGATGGTGACACCGTTGGAGAACTGCTCGACGTACTTGCGTGCCGAGTACAGGCCATAGAAATGGTACAGCTCCGACAATGCTGAAAAGTAGTGCGAGATACCGCCCATCTTGTAGCCAATGACGATACGATGCTCGCGAGAGCCTTCGACCTCGAAGATTTCGATGACAGGACCGTAGCGGTCCTCGACGTTCCACATGATCTTCTGGTAGATTTCGAGCGTGTTTGGCGATGCGCGCTCGAGGAACGACTTGTCCGAAACCGACCGGATCTCAGTGCGCTTGCCAGGAACTGGTGCAGGGATAGGCGTGGGGAAGTCGCAACGAGCGACAAAGTAGCAGCGGAGTTGCTGGGCGGCGGTCGAGGAGACGTGACCGGCGGAACGGAAGGTCTCGAGACGGTAAGCGCGCTCGGGCGTCGAGTTGTCCAGGAAGAGCTCATCAATCCTAGTTAGATAAGAATTAGAATTAGAATTAGAATAGAGTGCGAACGGAAGAAGCCCGTCTGAGGAACCAGGTACGAACCTTTCGTTCACATGTGGCGCGGGGTCCCTCTGTGACGGTGATTCCCGGCGGCGAGGTGTGGATGAAGAGCGCGCCGTCACGATCGCCAGGATTAACTGGCTTCTGGATCTTCTCGAGGTCGATATCGAGCTGCTGCATATCCTTCTTGGTGTATGCGACTACTTTGGCGCCATAGAGCGCAATGATGTGGTCGCAGATCTCGTCTGCAGATTCGTTGGCAAAGTAGGTGTCATCGATACCGAGCTGGTCGTAGAACCAAGTGACATCGAATGGCACGACCTCGGCAGGTACAAAGCCCTTGAGAGCGATAAATGATTCGACAGCCTGGCGCTGGACCGACTTGCTGGTGAAGGTAGGCGTCGAGTAACCTGAAGGGTTTTCAAGACGGGTAACTGACACGCCGCTCAATCCGCGGTACACCTGGTCGAGCAGGCGGGACATCGAGCGTTGAGGCCATATCGAATGTCGAGAAATGCCCAATAGGAAAGACACGGCGAGGCGCCACCGATTCCGCGGGTGCTTAGAGTGTCGTGAAGACGTGTGGCGGACGCATGGCTCGATCTGTGTACCGGCATCGTTGTCGTTAAAGGTTGAGCTGGCCCGCGCGTATGTTGGGTTGAGTCGAAGGTGACTACGACCTGGCGCGTATGTTGGGTTGAACTGGCGCGGATAGTGGCGGCCGTCACGCGCAACTAAGACCGCGGTCCTTGGCGTTAGAACACATGCAGGCACCGCCCTCCATCACCCTCGTCATGACCACCAAAGCGAGAGGCGCTCTGCTACTATCACGAGTTGATATCTTGGCCGCAGAAATCTGGAGCACAAGTGGTGCGTGCGTGCTGGATCTGCTCCTGAAAGTATCGTACGGTCGAGGTGTGATATGCAATCACGGCGAGCTTGACAGTTTCAACGCGCTTTTTAAGCTTATTGTATCGAGGTTCGCAGATTCAAACGTCATGACGTAAGAGGGAGGAGGAGGAGGAGGAAAAGGTTTTTTCGGTCTCCGCACTGAAAAGTTGCCAGACCCGTAACAAGCTTCCATCACTCGCAACAAAACTGTTCATGGACGCCATTGATTAGACCCAAAACTGAAGTGGCGTGATTTGCCATCCACTTGACGAGGCACCGGGAAACTCAGCTGAGCGGCACCGAGTGACGAGCGCACGAAGACAAACAACTCATGTAATCACTATTAATTGATCGACCAGGATTTGACCTTACAGAACAAGCAAAACGTAAAAGTACAATGCGAGATGAGTTCATAATGATCTCTCGGGTAGCACTTCGGCATTACGCTGCATCGCTTACCGCCAACATGAAGTCCAATCGGCTCCGTAACGTAAACCAGTTACGTCGCTGGTGATAACGACGCGATATCTGCTAATCATGATTTTGCACGGCGTGAGTTGCACGTAGTCGCGATACTCCGATGGGATCCACAGCAGAAGCTCTCCAGATGGTCCCTTCACCCATCCATCCTCTTGTAGCCCGGTCCGCAGCAATTGGGCAAGAGGATCGCACCGAGGTTCAGATGCAAGGGCCATAACTGCCTCGACGTCCCAGACTATGATCCGATCAGCTCCGCCTATTATGATAGACTGACTGTCTGTGCTGAATGCAGCAGCTCCATCCCCGACTTTGTTAACGTAGACTGCAGTTACCACTCCAGGCTTCACTGTATCCCAAAGTCGCATCCGCTGCCTTGGTCCGATAATCTCGTTTGACATAGCGGCCGTGAACCGGTCATTAGGTGAGCGCACGAGCCAGTCGAATGTGGGCGGGTCTCTCGGAGCGGTCTGCGCCGGCGTGGGCAACCTGTCCGTGAGAGCGGAGACTACCTGTCCGCTGTGGACGTCGCTCACATGGAAGGTTCCGTTGAGCGTACCCATCACGATCTTCGTGCAGTCATGAGAAAAAGCAAGAACAGAGACGGGGTGCTCGCCAGTCCGCACTGGCGCACCAAGTGGTCGGCCGGTGGATGTCCGCCAGATATGAAGCTCTCCAACTCCGCCCACTGCGGCAGCGAGAAGTTGCCCATTGGATGAGAAACTGATTGGAGGGCACCAATGCTTCGAATTTCCACTCCATTTTTGCTTGAACGTACCAAATTTTGATGGCTTCCGGGTTGTGAGTTTCCAAACGAAGACAGCCGTATACTCCGTCAAGTCTGAGGATGATACCAATGACGCTGATGCAAGCTGTGAAACATCCAGCGAGAATGTCACTGCCCTGACAGCACCGCCAGAGCCCTCAAAGAGATCGTCTACTGGCTGTCCCGTTTGAGCATCCCACAACCGAATCGTGCGATTCCTCGGGAGCCCCCGCGTTTTCGTATTCCCCTGAGGATCCGATGCCGATGCGATCAACTGTCCGTTGGGCGAAATCGCCACACAGACGACTGTGCCTTTGTTTCCCAGTAGCGGTGGTAACTTTGGGTGTCCATTCTGCAAATCCCAGACCCGCACATACCCGTCGTCAGAACCGGAGACGATGAAGATGTTGCTAAATGCGAGCGCCACGCAGGTCAACCCGGAGGGGTGCGGTAACGGCTGAAGTGCCGTTTCATTGCCTCCAACAGCCCAGATCCGGATCGTACGGTCTTCGGAAGCAGATGCGATGTGCAAGCCGTCGGGTGAGTACGAGATGAGGTTGACAGTATTCGAGTGGCCATGAAGGGGTAAGGCAGCTTCCTGCCGGGTGCGCCAGTCCCAGAATTGAATTCGATCCTGAATGACAGCCGCTAGGTGCGATCCATCAAGCGAAAACGCAAGCGAGGAGGGAATGGATTCGTTATTGGGTATCACATAGGCTCGTGACCGTGTGTCCAGGCTCCAAACTTCAATTTGGGCACTATCAGATAGTCCCACTGCAAGCATGTTCCCATCAGGGGATATGGCGAAAGAGTTGACCTCGGTCGCTGAACTGGGATTGTGAACAAGCGAGAGACTCCACACAATATCCCAGCCTGAACGGCTATCCCAGACATCGATAGTTCCACGAATCGAGGATGCAGCAGCCAGTCTACCACTAGCTGAGAATGCAATTCCGGTGATTATACTGCTGAGACCTTGCAACGCAAATATATGTACTCCCGTATCGGTACTCCAGACGTGAACTGTTTCCTTCCACGAATCAGAGGCTGTTGCAATAAGAGTGCCGTCAGGTGAAAAAATCGCACAGCTGATTTGGTGGGCAAGTTTGTAGCACCGCCAACATCGAAGATCTCGTCCAGTGGAAATGTCCCGAACGCGCACTACTCCCATCAAAGTGCACACTGCAACGGCTGTGTCACCTAGTGAGAACGCTATTGCACAAATTTCATCATCGACACGCATTGGCGCCATGACTTCTTCGCCAGTCCGTGTGTCCCAGACCCGTACATCACCTTCACGGGATACGTTCATGAAATCCAGCGAGCGTGGGCCAGAAACCGACGCAAGATTTCGACCATTGCAAGAATACGCAATCGAGGTCACGGGGCCATCGTGACCGGTCAAAGTCATGACGAGATTTTGCCCATGGCGGTCAATGCCGGAGGTCTCGACAGAGACAATACCGGTACAACTGCGACCAAAGTACTGCCAGATGAGAGAGTCTTTGGCTGCAAATGGAAGAGCCGAAATATAAATGTGCGGCGCGCTCCTGGAGAATGCATCGTACGAGGATGCAACGAAGGAATTAGCCTCACGGAGGAATAGTGCAACCGTGGGTAGCTGAACCTGTTTCAAGGTCAGTGAGTGCGTACCAGGTAGAAAACAAACTCGCCATAGAGACCGCTATGCGTAAAAGTCCTGATGCGAGGCTGAAATTGCTCGTGATACTGAGAACCTCTAACCAAAACAGAAGCTTCAATTGGAATACCCGGCCGACTGCTTCACCATAGCCCGAGGGATTGGAGGCGGCTTCCAGATGGTGAGCCCATTGTAGACACGCATATATGAGTGATGGTGCAATCCAGTCCGGCACGTCGTCTGGATTGGGCTCAAATGACGAAGGGCTGCGCGAAATGTTGAAGCACAAATCATCCTTCTCCATCCTGCGGAGACAGCCGCTGGTTAAGGCGTCGTGTCCGAAGGCAGGTGTAATTAAGATCCGGCTCTCAGCTCTGTCGAACATGTAGTCGCCGAAAGAGGCGTGTAGCGTCTGGACACCCGGATCAGTGTCATTGTCCGGTACGTATACGAGGGAAGGCAGGCGTTCGAGAGCGCCCTGAAGGTTGGCTGGGCTGATCTCAATCAGATCTGCCAGAGCCTGAATCGAAAGTGACGCTCGGGCAGTCAATATGCAAGCGAGGACTCGTTTCGTCCTTTCCAGTTCGTCGAGATCAACTTTGTCTGGCCTCGACGCTTCTGTCAGGACCAGTTCGTAGATCTGGTCCAGAGGGGCGGTTGATGCCGTGCCACTAGTGACAGCCTGTGTTACTTTTTTCAGCCTATCTCGACGTCCTTCGTCGTTGGCACGGTCTAGGATGTACTTCAAGACAGTTGATGCGAATATGAAGAGACCGCATGAGCGCTGAACCAGTGTCTCGATGTCGAACTGTGTGTACCATTCTGTTGTAGGCGCTTTCGTGAGGGTCTCTTTGATATACAGATGCAGGTCAGCCGTGACCTGGGTGGGATCAATTGTATGCAGCTGGAGGATTGAACTGAGGTCTGGGTTACTGATAGGCGTTCTGCGGATATACATCTCCGGCCGAGATGTCAGCAGAAACTTGACAGGCAGCGGGCTGTTGAAGTAGGCCAGGGCATCGATGAGCTCAGCAAGCTTCCCCTGGTCGCTGCATTCGTCCAGAGCGTCTATGACAAAGACAATCTGGCCACCATTCCGATCCAGCTCCGCCAATGGGATCATCAGCAGACTCTCGACCTGACTGCGCAGTGACCAATGCGCGACCTCTGGTTGTTCCGTAAGCTGTTTTGCCAGGGCTGATGCGTAATCAGGAGACTGGCGCGCAAGAACCATTGCCAACGTCGGGAC
>Ga0247815_10000987_pt1 | contig 22047 bp, 19 predicted proteins | sample UWRJL194509B1_FD_181014 | JGI IMG/M metagenome (GOLD analysis project Ga0247815, IMG submission 181014) | Plant litter microbial communities from Arlington Agricultural Research Station in Wisconsin, United States - UWRJ-L194-509B-1 | ecosystem: Environmental > Terrestrial > Plant litter >...
AAAATTTATTATTGGCGGGAGCCAATTTTTGTTTTTATAGCATACCCGAAAATTCAAATATCTTCAATTTACTTTTTCATTTATCTACACCTTTTAGCCATTCGGCTATAGTCTTTTAGCTTTGGGCTTAATGTGCCTTTTAGAGTGTTAAACAAATGGTATTTTTGACTTAACAAGCCGCCAATTAAGATAAAATTATAGTTGGACGCCTGTAACTTTACCCTATTAAAACAAAGGTATCATGAAAAAGATCTTTACACTACTTGCTTTCCTGATGGTTTTAGGAACAAGTGCACAAACCGAAACTACCGTACCTGATTATGCCCTTATACAAAAAAATATAAGAGATAAAAACTCCGCTTTTTACTATGCTAACCTTTACGACCGCTACACAAAGGCAGATACCAGCATGACGCTGGAAGAGAGAAGGCATTTATATTATGGCGCTGCCTTTGTGAGCAAAAAAAATGATATAGAGGCACTTAATAAAACCCAGGTAAGCCTTAGGGAGGTATTAAAAAAAGAAGCCCCTACAAAAGCGGACGTAGAAAATGTAGTTATGTATACTGCTGACCTTTTAAAAGCAAATCCTTTTAGCATTACCATAAAAGAATACCGCCAGCACTGTTTAAAACAACTTGGCAGGTTTGAAGAGGCTAAAACAGAACGCGCCCAGACCGACATGATTATAGATGCTATACTAAGCAGCGGCGACGGAACATCTAAACAAAACAGCATACATGTTATAGATGCAGGAAACGAGTTTGAGGTGGTAGGCGTTCTTGGTTTTGAGCCGGTGGGCGATGAATATGCCACTAACGGTCAGTACGATTACTTTACAATAAACAAAAATTCATATAACTTACAAGGGCTTTACTTTGAAGTTACCGATACTAAAAACCAGGTTACAGGACTTTAAAACACTGGCCAGTTACTGCCTGCTGTACTATTACAGCAGGCATTTTTTGTTTATGGCAGTATGCTTTATATTATAAATAAAATAAAAAAATGTAAATTCGCAGCATGATGACACGCGAAGATATTGATTCGGTAAAGCAATTGCTTGCTTCACCAAAAAAAATTGCTATTATACCCCACCGCAACCCAGATGGCGATGCTATGGGCTCTACCCTTGGACTATACCACTTTTTAAAACTTTTGGGGCATGAGCCTGTTGTTATAACGGCTAACGAATCTCCCGATTTTTTAACGTGGCTGCCATCTTTTGATACTGTAAAAGTTTATGAAAAAGATGTAGAGGGCTGCAACAAAATATTACAGGAAGCACAAATTGTTTTTACACTCGATTTTAATACGCTTAGCCGTGTGGGCGATTTTATGGCCGAAGCCCTGCGCAGGCTGCAGGCTCCGTTTATAATGATAGACCACCATCAGGCTCCGGATACGTATGCAGTAGTTACTTTTAGCGATACAAGCTATGGCTCTACCTGCGAAATGGTGTACCACTTTATTCAGCAGTTGGGAGAAGGCCATTTATTAAATAAAACTATTGCCACCTGCCTTTACACGGGTATAGTAACCGACTCAGGTTCTTTTCGTTACCGCTCTGTAACAGGTACTACGCATCGCATTGCTGCCGAGTTTATAGACCTTGGCATAGACAATAGCAACATACATAGTTTATTATTTGACAACCATTCGCACAGCCGTATACAAATTTTGGCAAGGGCTTTGCAGAACATGAAAGTGCTGCCGGCCTACAAAACGTCTTACAGCACACTTGGCCAGGAAGAGCTTAACAGCTTTGGGCATAACAAAGGAGATACAGAAGGTATTGTAAACTATGGGCTTAGCATGAAAGACATTGTGTTTACAGCATTTTTTACAGAGAATAAAGATGAAGGTATTGTAAAGATATCGTTTCGCTCTAAAGGTGGCTTTGATGTTAATGCGTATGCCCGAGAGCATTTTAGCGGTGGTGGCCATGTTAATGCTGCCGGCGGAAAAAGCAACGAATCGCTGGAAGCTACCATACAAAAATTTATTGCTACATTAGCGCACACAAAAATAGACTGATATCATGAAGAAGATTGTAGTAACATTGCTTATTGTAGCCCTTGCCGCTACCGGCTGCTCGCAGCAGCAGGCACGTAAGCCTGTATCGCAAAGTTCGGGTACGTTTATGAGGGAATCTATTAAACGGAATAAAAAACTTGTGGCTAACGAAGAGCAGCAAATAGACTCTATCATAAAAAATAACCCCTCAAAAAAATACATAGCATCTGATAAGGGCTATTGGTATTATTATGACCAGGAGGTTACTAACGATACCATCAGGCCAAAACGCGGCGATGTGGCTTATTTTGACTATGAAGTTAAAGATATTAAGGGCAACCTTATTTACAGCGAGGCAGAGCTTCGCCCACAGGTGTACCATGTAGATAAGCAAAATATTATGATGGGGCTTCGTGATGGCATTAAGCTTATGAACGAGGGAGAAACAGTAACGTTCCTGTTCCCGTCGCATATGGGGTTTGGATATCATGGCGATAACGATAAAATAGGTATTAACCAACCGCTTATATGTACCGTTACCCTTAACGACATTAAGCCCGAAAGTGCAGTAAAAGAGAATTAATTTAATATAAATGAAACCAATGACAAGTCTGTTTTTAAGCTTAGTAGCAATTTTATTTTCTTGCAAAAACACGCCACCACCAGATTATGCAAAACTGGGAGATGGGCTTTATGCCGAAATTGAAACCAACAAAGGCACAATTGTAGAAAAACTTGAATACCAGAAAACACCTCTTACTGTAGCAAACTTTGTGACCCTTGCCGAAGGTAAGAACGAAATGGTTGACGCTAAATATAAAGGTAAACCATTTTATGACGGACTTAAATGGCACCGTGTTATTAAAGACTTTATGATACAGGGCGGAGACCCTGCAGGAGACGGATCTGGTGGGCCGGGTTACAAGTTTGCCGATGAAATTACAGACCTTAAGCATGATAAAGCAGGAACACTATCTATGGCTAATGCAGGTGCCGGTACAAACGGAAGCCAGTTTTTTATTACCCATAAAGCTACCCCTCACCTTGATGGCTTACACACTGTTTTTGGCTACACAGTACAAGGTATCGATGTTTTAAACAGCATTGAACAAAATGATGTTATTAAATCGGTTAAAATTGTTCGCGTAGGTAAAGATGCAAAACGTTTTAACGCACCAAAAATATTCAAAGAGTATTACGAGAAAGCAGCAGCAGCAGTAAAAGCTAAAGAAGCAGCAGCAGCAAAAGCAAAAACAGATAAACTTGCCTATTTTGCCGAGGCTAAAGCTACCGGTACTAAAACGGCAAGCGGTTTAGTATACAAAATTTTAGCAAAAGGTCCCGGTCAAAAGGCTCTTGACGGTTCTCAGGTTCAAATTAACTATTCAGGTTATCTTGAAAGCACAGCTTTTTTGTTTGACTCAAGTATTGCTCAGGTAGCTAAAGATATGGGTAACTACATCCCTCAAAAAGATGCTGCAGGTGCTTACAGGCCAATTCCTTTTACTATAGGTACAAAATCGGGCATGATACCGGGCTTTATAGAAGGCCTTGAAAAAATGAACCCGGGCGATAAGGCAATTATCTTTATCCCATCTCATTTAGGTTATGGCGAAAGAGGTATGCCACAAGGTAAAATTCCTGGCAATGCAAACCTTGTATTCGAACTTGAAATGATAGCTGAGTAATTTCAGTAGATTACGGTAAATACTTAGTTTAAAATGTACTCAAAAGGGTTGTAAATATTTGTGCCGCAAGACATAAATATTTACAACCCTTTTTTTATTGTCCAACATTATTCAAAAATAACCGAAACTGTTATTATCATAAATAATACTATTTTGAATATATCTTAACCTGATTTTTATACTGTTTTATGTCACGCAAAGTCGCAGAGACGCAAAGCTGAATTACGTACACCTACCTACCAAGCGACTGTTAAGTCGCAAAGCTTTGCGACTTAACAGTCGCTGTATCGAAAACTAATTTACTATACAGCTTTGCGTCTCTGCGACTTTGCGTGACAAACTATTTAGACTGCATTATATTAATAAATGGTATACTACTATAGTTCTACTTAACACCACTAACAGCATTAATAAAATAGGGTGAGTCGTTCCAGCGTATTTTTTTATAGGTAGTGTTGTGTTTAAGACTGTCGGGCAGGCAATGGTAAATGGCACTGCTCATTTTTTCTAACAGCAATTTTCTCGAAAAAGTATCGGCTACCACAAGGCTTATTTCACGTACAGGCTTTGGCTCGGCAAACGGTTTAAAAAGTGTAGTATCCTGTTCATTTAGTACCGATAGTTGCGGCACAATAGCAAACCCCAGCCCTGCCCTAACAAGGTTTTTAAGCGTTTCTATAGAGCTTATGTTATAATTAAAACGATCCCAGGTACTGGCATGTTCTGTTATACTGCAAATATCCAGCAGCTGGGCATTATAACAATATTCGCTTTGCAGCAATAGCAATTCGGGGCGGTCTTTGGGCTGCAACTCATACACTTTTGCAGAGGCCATAGGATGATCAGGATATAAGTAAGCAACAAATGGCTCATTAAAAACCGGATGTTCTTTAAGCGCAGGGTTGCCCGTAGGCGTAGCCATAAGGGCAATATCTATAACTCCCGTTTCAACCCAGTTCATTAATTCGCCGGTACCACCTTCGGTAATATTAAAATGCATTTTGGGCGCAACATCCTTCATTGCCTTAATAAACAATGGCATAAGATAAGGCGATAACGTAGATATTACCCCCATAGTTACCGTACCCTCAAGGTCATTTTTTTGGTTCACAACAAAATCCCTTATTGCGTCGGCTTCACGCAATACCTTTTTAGCACGCATAATAATCTCAACACCTAATACGGTTGGCTTTAAAGGTACTTTTGTACGGTCGAATATTTTAATGCCTATCTCCTCTTCAAGGTTTTTTAATTGAATTGTAAGTCCCGGTTGGGTAACGGCACACTCCTCTGCTGCTTTGGCAAAATGGCGGTGTTCGTCTAATGCTATAATATACCTGAGTTGCTGAATGGTCATGATTATAATTTTATTTTATAAAGCTACAAAATTATTAATTTGATTCGTAAACAGAACTGCTGTAAATTTGTCTCATCAAACAAAGCAAACTATTTAAATGGGCATTACGAAAGAAATGCAGACAGAAATAATTTTAAATTAACGACTGCATTTTTAAAATCAATAACTTTACAGGAGCGGCTGTAACGGCTGCCTCCACAAATCAATTAAACAATAACATTAAAATTTATTTATCATGAAATTTACAAGAAAAGCAAACACCAACTGGAAAGGTACAGGAAAAGACGGAAAAGGATTAGTTAGCACAGAGAGCACAACGCTTAATAATGCTCAGCTATCTTTTAAAACCCGTTTTGAAGATGGTGTGGGCACTAACCCTGAAGAGCTTATTGCTGCTGCACACTCTGGTTGCTTTACCATGCAGTTAAGCTTTTTATTAAGCGAAAAAGGCTTTGTACCGGAAGACCTTAATACAGAAGCACAGGTTACTTTTGAAGATGGTACTATCACTAAAATACACCTAAAACTTGAGGCAAGCGTTCCCGGAATTACAGAACAGGATTTCCAGGAAACGACCCAAAAAGCTAAAGAAATTTGCCCGGTATCTAAATTGCTTAACGCAGAGATCACTTTATCTGCTACGCTGGTATAATTTAAACCTGTATCGCTTTACATAAAACCCTGCTCTTTATGAGCAGGGTTTTGTGATTTAAGCCCTGTTTATTTTAACCTGAATTTCACACTTTTTGTGAGAAATTCAGGTTACCTTCATCAGAATTTACAGTGCAATAATATCATTTTAAATCTTTTATATGGGTAAAACGCTTAAACTTGCCATCGTACTATTTGTAATCAACTTTGCCATTTTTGCTGTTGGCGATGCCCTGCATGTAAACGACTTTGTGCTGTACCTTTTCATACTGCCAGTTAGTATTACTGTATCGGTCATACTGCTTATAATTGCCGCGATAAAAAATGCTCGTAATAATTACCTTGCTAAGGATGATTTGCAACGCAGGCAATCACGCAAAAAAAGTTTTATAATTTTAGGCTGCGTGGTAGCGGGGCTTTTAATAGCTTACGTAACTTTTATGTTTGCCTGCGGTTATAAAATTCCGGGGCGCGACAGGCATAAAAACTGGCCTTATTTTCCCGGTAGCAGTAACCCCGAGATGGTTTTGGCACCAATACCCAATCTATATATTTATAACATAGAACCACTTCAGGGCACACCCTATTACCTTGTGCATTTTACACGCGACAGCGTAATGTTTAACGATGTAAATACCGGTGGTAGGGAACTGCAGAACTTTGGCATTATGGACAATAAGGGTAACTTTAAAATTGAATATCAAAAAACAACTTTAGAGTTCATAGATGGTGACCGTATTATTGTAAAAGAGAACACCTATGGAGATGAACAAAAACTCCCTGAAACCTGTGATATTATAGATATAAAAACATTAACAAAAACACAGGATCAAGTAAATAAAATACCATTACCTGCAACCAGGGAAGAATTTGATGAAAGCTATGGCACAGAGCAGGGACAGGCACGCTTTAAAGCAAAATACCAGACAGAATTTTTCAGGAACCTTAGCGGGGTAAGGTCTGTAGAATTAAGCAGCTATTATGATAGCGGTAACTACAGGGGCTACTCCCTTTATAAAGATGCCGCTGGGAAACTCTATAAAACAGTATCTTACGACGATAATTCGCAGTTGGATATGCTTAGCCCGCAGGTAACAGGTTATACGTCTGTAAAAAACACATTTGGAATTAAAACTATAGCTCCTAATATAAAACAATCAGGAGAATCAATAGTTCTATATAATGAAGCTAACGGCGGCTATGGCTCTTCTGGTCTTTTTTACGAATACCATCAAACGTGGCTACTGTATTACAGTGCAGCCATTGGTACAAATGTTACATCGTTTAAGCTGGAGGGTGGCGAAAAAAATGACCCTTACACCACATTTTATCAGCTTAATAAAGTAACACAGGAGAGAGACACACTTGTGTTTGTTGCAGAAAATAAAATTTATAAGTTGCATAAAAAGTAGATTATTTATTCACGACATATTTATATATAAGCCGGGACAATTGCTTTTGAGAATCAATAAATACTTTTTCAAAATCTCTTTTGGCAGGAGCCGATAATGTACTTGCTCCTTCTCCTTCAAAACTGGTCTTGGGTTTGCCATCAATGAAAATTTCACCCTGTATGCCTACTTTACAACCTGTCTGCTTATTCCTGTCTTTATAGTTATGAACTTCGCCATTGTAATACCAGCCTGCTGATATATTTGTTACTAATAATGTTGTCCCCTCCTGCAGTACCGTCTTCCTAAAATCAGGATAATATTTTTCTTCCTTAAAATAAATGGAATCAAACGTTAATGAAAAAGTTGTAAAAAGCAATTGCTTCAACGACTTTCTGTAATTAATAACTGTTAGTTTCTTCGCATTATTACCTGTTACTATAAGTGTATCGCTTACATTACTTATATTAATAAGCAGAGCCTTTTTTTGCCTGACAACAGGAGAAATTTCATTAGCTGGAATTTCAAAATAGGAAAGAGACGAAGTGCATCCCTGCAAACCCGCAAGAAATAATAGAAACAGTATTTTTTTCATATGTAAAATAAAAATGCTGATGCAATATATACCTTATATTAATTTTACCCTACATACATTTGTTTAATCTATTCTGTATTTTTGTTATAATCCAAATTCGACAACATGAAAGTTACATGGGAGGGTATTTATAAATTTGATAATCCGAGGATACAAAAAATGGTAGGGTTTGACCATACTAATTACACAATTATAATAGACAATTTTGATACTCAATTTGAAGGTACGGTAACTGATGATATAAGCACAGGCGGCATGGAGGGCATTGGCAAAATAATTGGTTCCTTAAAAGGCACTTCTATTTCTTTTAAAAAATTTATGCCTGTTGGAGACAGATTTATTGATTGGGAAGGCAACCGCGAAAAAACCAATAAAAAACACAGCACCTTATATTACAGTGGCACTTTGTCAGCTAATGGCAAAGAAGCTTCGGGAAGTTGGACATTTGGTTATAAATTGGGTTTTCTATTTGGTTTTATACCCTTGCCCTATCATGGTGGCAAAGGCACCTGGAGCATGCAAAAAGCATAAACATAATTTGCTATAACATCACTCTTACTAACAACCATATAATTATTCAATACATAAGCATACCTCTTTTTTTACAACTTTTTTTGAACGATTTATTTTTTAAAGTCGAAATTATCATTAAATTCGCAAGAACAAACAACGCTTTAAAGACATTTTACCATGAATAAAAAAGTAGTGATCGTATCGGCAGTCCGCACACCTATAGGCAGTTTTATGGGTGCATTATCTTCCGTAACTGCTCCGCAACTTGGGGCAGCCGCCATAAAAGGCGCACTCGAAAAAATAAATTTAGACCCTGCCCTTATTAACGAGGTTTTAATGGGTAACGTGGTTCAGGCGGGTGTAGGCCAGGCACCTGCACGCCAGGCAGCACGCCTTGCAGGCCTGCCGGATAATGTTATTGCAACAACAGTAAATAAAGTATGTGCCAGCGGTATGAAAGCCGTTATGCAGGCAGCACAATCTATACAATGCGGCGATGCCGATATTATTGTAGCCGGCGGTATGGAGAACATGAGCCTTATACCTCACTATGTACACATGAGGGCAGGTACTAAATTTGGCCCTGCTACACTTATAGATGGATTACAACGCGATGGTCTTAGCGATGCTTATGATGATAGTGCTATGGGTGTTTTTGCCGATGCCTGTGCAACCGAATATAGCGTAACCCGCGAGGAGCAGGATGCTTTTGCCATTACCTCTTACCAGCGCAGTGCCGCAGCATGGGATGCCGGCAAGTTTAACAGCGAGGTGGTTCCTGTTGCGGTACCTCAGCGCAAAGGCGACCCAATAATGGTTACCAAAGATGAAGAATACAGTAATGTGAAAATTGATAAGATACCGGCTCTTAATGCGGTATTTACAAAAGGCGGAACGGTTACGGCGGCTAATGCATCTACCATTAATGATGGTGCTGCAGCTTTAGTAATTATGAGCGAGGATAAAGCTAATGAGCTTGGCCTTAAACCTCTTGCTTACATAAAAGGATATGCTGATGCCGAGCAGGAGCCTAAATGGTTTACTACTTCGCCGTCTATTGCTTTGCCTAAAGCACTTGATAAGGCCGGGATAAGTAAAAGCGATGTTGACTTTTTTGAGTTTAATGAAGCTTTCTCTGTAGTGGGTATCGCAAATACACGCATATTGGGCCTTGATGCTGAAAAAGTTAATGTTAACGGTGGTGCAGTATCGTTAGGCCATCCGCTGGGATGTTCTGGTGCGCGTATTATTGTTACGCTTATTAATGTGCTGGAGCAAAATAATGCTAAAATAGGTGCAGCAGCTATTTGTAATGGCGGTGGCGGCGCATCTGCCATTGTTATAGAAAGAGCATAATTAGCTTACATAAGCCTCTAAATAAAATGAGCCTGCATATTTTATGCAGGCTCATTTTATTTTATAATGTATTTCTTACTCTGTTTTTAGGCCTAAGCCATCAATGTAACCCTTGTTCTGGAAATTGTTTTTATAAAGCGAATTTTCTAAAAATTCGTTTAGTGCTTTTTGAACCTTAACCCTATCCGGCATATTCTTTCGGATATTCTCGTAAGAGCTGCGGTCGCTATCGGCATATTTTGTAATTAGCGGGTAATCTTCGGGCTGCTTAAAGTTCATTATTCCACGGGTATTGTCCATTTTTTTGTACGGCCAGTATGCCCAGTTAACCTGGTTTTTGTCGAGCAGGGTTGTAAATTGCTTAATCCACTCATCAGTATTTTCGCCAGTCTCGCCAATGTATATAGGCACATTGTGTTTATCCCTAAAATCAAGATATTTCTGGATGGCTTCCTGGTTTACATCAAACCAGTATTTATGGAATTCATATACAATATTATCATCGATAATACTCTCGAACACACCAAAATCGCCTGCCCAGACAGATCCGTTCAGGAAGATTGAGTGCTGCTTATCCGCCTCCCTGATATCGGCCACCATCCGCTGGTACAGCATAAAAAGCCTGTGATTGTAATCTTTTATATCTCCGGTAAAATAATGTGCAAAAGGCTCGTTAACCACATCATACCCTATAATTATAGGTTCATTTTTATAGCGTTCGGCAATTTTAACCCATATTTCGCTCATTAAATCCTGACTCGATTTACTGTAATATAACCACGGATACCCCGCGCTATCGTCTATATTATCGCCTGTTTGCCCACCAGGTGCACAATGCATATCGAGCAATACATAAACATTTTCCTGTTTGCACCAGTTAATTACACGGTCAAAATACTCAAAGCCGGCATTGCGTTTGCCCATGTACAAATCGTTAGTAAACAGCTTGTAATGAAACGGCAGCCTGATGTGGTTACAGCCTATTCGCTTAAGGTATTTAATATCATCATGGGTAATGTAGTTCTCAAGGTATTTATTCCAGAAGCTGGCAAGGCTATCAGGGCCTACCATCTCGCCAAGCAACTGGTCAATCTGGTGCGGGGCGCCTACCTTTCCGGTTTTAAACATATACCCTTCGGGAACGAGCCAGTTACCCAGGTTGGTACCTTTTAACGTAAGGGCATTGCCATTTGGCTCTAAAATCTGAGTGCCTTTTGTATGTGCTACAGCACCATGTTTTGTAGTTGAACTGTTTTGTGATGCACACGACGCAAGTAGCCCAGCACAGGCTAATACTGCGAATAGTTTGTTTTTGGATTTCATTTTAATACAGATGTTTTGGATATGATAAAACTATGTATTAAAAATCTTAAAAGCAAAAAAAATGCATTAAGCAATAGCGTGATTTAATTATCGCTTTTTACGGAAAATGTTACCTATACCGTACAATACCCTACCTGCAAAATTGCGTTTTTGTATAATTACAATCTCACCCATAAAATCGTAATAAACTTTCATACTGACTTCAATTTTATCGGTAGTAATATCAATTGCAATACTTTGGGTTTCGAAGCCTAACATAGTAAATTCTATAATATTACCTGTTTCAGCATCAATTGTAAAAATGCCATCAATGTCAGTTTGGATTCCTTCCTCTGTGGTTAAGTTTACTACATTTACACCTGGAATAACAAGCCCTGTTTCATCAACCACTTTTCCCGTAATAATTCTTTTATTTCCCGATGATCCGGTAGCTTTCACTTGACTATCCTTCTCAACCAGCACTATTTCTGTCTTTTCTGTCTGCGCAAAAACTTTATCGTTACCTAAGCCTAAGAAAGCTACTGCCGCCGCGCTCGCCGCCATCCACAACCTGTTCTTTTCTTTCGGGATTACCAAATCTCTTTCAAGCTGTGATTTTAAAAACCGTCCGCATACATCGACTTCCTTTATAAAAGTTATGGCTATTAGCCTGTCGGATGATTGTGTGAAATCGACAACATGTTTTTGGCACGATGCGCAAAACCTTCCCTTATCGGCCACGGTCATATCCTGCCAGTTTTCATAGCACGGAGTTGGGATAGATATGTTGATTTTTGCAGACATAGTTAGCGTTCCCTGCTTAGTGTCGCTCCTCCAATGGCATCTATATTGATAGATTGATCGTCAATCATTTTTATGTTATAATGATTTGCATCAGTAACTTTTAATTTAACCTGCTTAAGACCAAAGAAAGAAATTTCAATGCTATTATTAGTTTCTGCTTCAATGGTAAAATTTCCATAGAAGTCTGCTTGCGCCTCTTTTTTAGATTTTATGTTTTTTACTACTGCACCGGAAACAGGCATTCCTGTGTCATCAACTATCGTTCCTGTAATAACCCTTTTTCCTCCGGTTGAATCAGCGCTATTTACAGCTTTATCCTTCTCAACCTGCACTGTTTCTGTTTTTACAGTTTGCGCAAAAACTTTATTGTTACCTAATCCAAAAAAAGCAACAACCGCCGCACTTGCCGCTATCCACAATCTGTTCTTTTCTTTCGGGATTACCAAATCTCTTTCAAGCTGTGATTTTAAAAACCGTCCGCATACATCGCCCTCCTTTTTAAAAGTTTCGGCTATTAGCCTGTCAGATGATTGTGTGAAATCGATCACATTCTTTTGGCAGGAAGCGCAAAACCTGCCTTTATCTGCCACGGTCATATTGTGCCAGTTTTCATGGCACGGAGTTGGGATAGATATTTGTAGTCTATTGTGCATAAGCCAAATATAGCCATTTAAAACTTAGCCTCAAAGAAAGCTATAATTTTAGTATATACTTCGGCATTTGTTGCAGCATCCCAGTCGGCATGGCCGCCATTAGAGTAAAAATTATATTCATTGTATACACCCGCAGCATCGAGCGCGGCTTTTAGCCTTTGCCCCTGGCTTGTGGGCACTAAAGGGTCTACACCACCATAAAACATAATGGTAGGTGGCGACTGTGGTGTAATATGTGCTATAGGGCTTACATCCTGGATCATTTGCGGAGTTACATTAGGCGTTCCTAACAACGTTTGTGCAGCAAATGCATATAGCGGATGGGTTACATAAGCCGGGTCGGCAAAGTCGGCAGGGCCTACAATATTGCAAACCGCCTTAACCTCATGCGCAGTATCATATTTATAGCTATACAGCATGGCAAGGTGTGCGCCCGCACTGCCGCCTATAAATGCATAATCGTGAGAAATGTTATAGTCACTCTCTTTTAAAAATTTTACTACCTGTTGCAAATCCTGCAACTGTTTAGGAAACGCCGCACTGGTTTGCGTTGCCAGCCTGTAATTAATATTTACAACGGCATACTCCGGAAACTCCTCTTTCACACCCTCTGCAATGTAGGCCATATCTTCTTTATCGCCCTGTATCCATGCGCCGCCATGCACTACAATAACTACTTTAGTAGCTGCAGTACGGTTTGCAGGCAGGTGCACATCCATTTTTTGCTGAGGGTCGCTGCCGTAAGCAACATCGGTTAGGTTTAGTTCGGCTAAGGGTACAGGTGCTGTAATAGTATCTTCACTTGAAGAACATCCAAACAAAAGGCTTATAAACAGTATGGCTATATATGATTTTTTCATAAGTAAACGTTTAGTAAATTAAGATACAAAAAAGCAGGTTGTATAACCTGCTTGCAAAATATGTTCCAAAAAAACTATATTATCTTTTTTATAACCCTTAACTTATGGGTATGCCTTTTAGTGTCTATATTGTATATACCCAAATGGTCTAACCTGTCTATGCGCACTTTACCGTGGGCGTGTATAATATGGTTATCTTCCATAATAATGCCTACATGTATAATACGGCCCTCTTCGTTATCAAAAAAGGCAAGGTCGCCGGGTTCACTTTCTTCTATAAAGCTCAAAGCTTCGCCCTGGGTAGCCTGCTGCGATGCATCTCTTAAAAGGTTGTAGCCGTTAAGCTTATACACTATTTGTACAAAGCCCGAACAGTCTATGCCAAAGGGAGTCCTGCCGCCCCACAGGTAGGGAGAATGCAGGTACATAAAAGCTGTTTCTACTATATTTTGTTTGCTTGTTATACCGGATGCTTTTAGCCCTTCAAAAACAAAATTATCGGTATTAAGAGATGGGGTATCTAAAAAAGTAACTACAGATCCTATTGGGATGCTCATTAAATGATTATCGGGCGTGGCAATATACTCTATAAGGTCGGCATTGAGCACCGGTGCCGCTGCGCCCAGTTTATTGTAATCACTTTCGGTAATTGTACGATACTGCTTGTTATCTATCCACCCGTTATAGTTGTCGAAGCCCATTTCTATGCGCGACCATTTTTCGGTTTGCTCTAAAATTTTAAAATGCTCGCCGAACAAAACCTGCGATATCATTTCGCTTCTATCATTAGGGTCCAGCCGAAGCGGCACAATGGCAAGGTTACAAATACCAAACATCCTTGTTACTGATTATTTAAATGTTTATTTTTTACTGGCTCTTAACCGGTGCAGTTTTTACTGTGCCACAAATATAACAGTAAATTTTGAGGCCTGCTTATAAGGCGGGGTACATAATTTGTAAAAAAAGCATGTGATATGCCATCCTGAACGAAGTTGAAGAATCTTAACCTTAACGGATTATTATTTTGATAGGGATAAATAAATTCTGAACACACCAGGGTGGAACTGAAGAATCTCAATTTTATATTTTTTACAGCCGGCACAATAGATCAATGCACTCTATTAAGGCTATATTTAAGCAATACCTCGTCGAGCATATCTTTAGTAAGCGGTTTTGTTTTAAAATCAGATAAAATCTGATGGGTTTTTGCCAATGCCCTGTCATCGGGATTGTCGGATGTACTGAGCATTACCACGATCATACTGTTTTGCAAATTTTCGTCGAGGCTCTTATAATGTTCTATAAACTCCCACCCGTTCATGCCCGGCATATTAATATCAAGAAAAATAACATCGGGCTGCACCACGTCTTTACCTTTTTTTAAATATTCTATAGCGTCAAAACCGGACTCTTTAGTAAGTATAGTTTTTGCAGCATTATTTTTACGTATAACCCTTTCATGAAAAAAGTTATCTATCTTATTATCATCAACAAGCATTATGCAATTAATCTGTGTGATCATGCCTTAAAATTTAGTATTTTAAACTTAAACGTACTGCCTTTGCCTAACTCAGATTCTACCCAAATTTCGCCGCCGTGCATCTCGGCAATCTTCCTGCAATTAGCCAGGCCTATACCGTAACCCTCATAATCTTCGTTCTTATTAAGCCTCTGAAAGATATGAAATATATCGTTAAAATGCTTAGGTTCTATGCCTATACCATTATCAGATACATAAAATTCGTAAAAGCCTTTGGTCTTTTTACACCCAATGTTTATTTGAGGCACTGTATCCTTATCTGTAAACTTAATGGCGTTATTAATAAGGTTCTGGAAAAGCTGCCGCATCTCAGTTTCATAAGCATATAATACCGGCATCTCGTCTGCAATGGTAATTTCTGCATTAGTTTGTTTTATAAGACCGTTTAAATCGGCCTTAACATTAGTAATAATGCTGCAACAATCGGTAAGGCTTAACTTGCGGTTTTTGCCAAGCCTGCCAAAATCCAGCAGGGATCGTACCAATTGACTCATTCGCGATACTGCCGAATTCATTGTGCCAAGGTGCATCCTTATTTCGTCATTAATCTGTTCGGGGTAATCTTCCTCAAGCAGCATAATATAATTAGATACTGTGCGCAGCGGCTCCTGCAAATCGTGAGATGCTATGTAATTAAAGTGTTCCAGTTCCTGGTTTTTAAGCTGCAGCTCTTTAACCTGGTTTTTTATAATAGCTTCGTTAGCCTTTCGGCTGGTAACATCTGTAACAGATGCCAGTACAGATATGCCGTTTTGTGTTGTTATGGGCGTAAGTACTATTTCTACAGGAAACCATGCCCCGTTCTTAGTATTGGCATATACCTCGTCATCTATACCCAGGCTTATAACTGCCGGCGACGTAAAGAACGATTCAGAATCGTGCCTGTAATGCTTGTGCAACTCCTTAGGTATGAGCATTTCTATATTTTTACCTATCAGCTCTTCGCTGGTATAACCGTAAAGTTTCTCTGTCTGAAAATTTACCTGTGTTATCCTGCCTGTCTCATCTGACAGGATTAATGCATAAGGTGCAGACTCTACCCCTATCCTGAAATTTTCCTGTGCAATTTCCATATTAACCTCAAGCTTGTTAAGTATTTTGGCTTTTTTCCATATTAAAAACAAGCTTACCAATATAAAGGACACTATAAGAAAAGCTACACCCACATCGGCACTTAGCCAGTGGTAGCGGTGAGAAAGTATACGCAGATAACCTATTATGAGTACGGCAACCACAATTTGCGAAAAAAGCCTGCGGGCCATAACATTGCCCATTCTCTTACCGGTAAATATACCGGTAATGCCAAGTGAGGGATTTATTAATGATGCTGCTATTGAAAGTAAAAGCAGCGCAACGGCAGTATGGCATGCCATTGTTGTAAAATAAGATAAATTATATAATGAAGGAACATTGTATAAATAACCTATTAAAACTATAAATGCCACAACACTAACAAAGTGAAACAAAAACTGGCAAACGGTTTTGTATTTATTGGTATTAAGGCTTATGCCAAAAGTACCAACAGACATTACTGCCAGGCAAAGAGCGGTTAAAGGAGACATTTTACCGGGATAATAAGGATTATTATGATTTTTAAAAAAAAGGTAATCAATGCCAAGGTCGCTATGTAATATTTTTTGCGAAAAGGTGGTTGCCCCAACTAAAAATACAATTAATGACAATATCCCTGTTAGCCGGTGGCCACCGCGATTCCTGTACTTTATGTACAGCAGCAGTGCTATACTAAGTAATGTAAAACAAAAGGCCGAATTAAAGTGCATAGATATGTGCCCGGGCAATAAACTTTGTATGGCATCTAAGTGCAGGAGCCATCCTGTCATTACTGTAACGGCAATAAATATTACAAAAATTCCTGTAAGTATAATTGGGAAGTTATATTTATAAGCGGTGTTTACCATCATGGTATATCTTAATCATTATAATAGTGTATTGCCGTTTGTGCATTTTTAGAAAACGGCAAAATAACTTAAAGATAATTTTTTAAATGCTTATAAAATCTTAAAATCGCTATTTTTCCAGTTTAATCGACAAACTACATATATAATTATTAGTCGCATACATAAGTTAATTTGTGTCTATAGCTGTGTCATGTTGTCATAGTTGCATTATTTTCTGTCATTTTTATACGCATTTAAGTATTGGCACAATGATTGCCTACATGACACGAGAGATTATAAACAAAAAATTTAAATATAAACTATAAACAAGATGAGTAAAATAATCGGAATTGACTTAGGGACAACCAACTCGTGTGTAGCCGTTATGGAAGGTAACGAGCCAGTGGTTATTCCTAATGCTGAAGGAAAAAGAACAACTCCATCAGTAATTGCTTTTGTTGAAGGCGGAGAAATCAAAGTGGGTGACCCTGCAAAAAGACAGGCAGTGACCAATCCTACAAAAACCATCGCTTCTATTAAGCGTTTCATGGGTAACAAATTCTCTGAAAGCAGCAAAGAAGCAAGCAACGTGCCTTACAGCGTTGTAAGAGGTGATAATGATACTCCACGTGTAGATATCGACGGACGTCTTTATACTCCACAGGAATTATCTGCAATGACACTGCAAAAAATGAAAAAAACTGCCGAGGATTACCTTGGTTATACAGTTACAGAAGCCGTTATTACTGTACCTGCTTACTTTAATGATGCACAGCGCCAGGCTACTAAAGAAGCTGGTGAAATTGCAGGCCTTAAAGTTAGAAGGATCATTAACGAGCCTACTGCTGCTGCCCTTGCTTACGGTCTTGACAAAATGGGCAAAGACCAAAAAATTGCTGTTTACGATTTAGGTGGTGGTACTTTTGATATCTCTATCCTTGAGCTTGGAGACGGTGTGTTTGAAGTACTTTCTACAAATGGTGATACGCACCTTGGTGGTGATGACTTTGACCAGGTAATTATAGACTGGTTAGCTAACGAATTTAACAGCGAAGAAGGTATAGACCTGCGTAAAGACCCAATGGCACTACAGCGCTTAAAAGAAGCTGCTGAAAAAGCTAAAATTGAGCTTTCTGCTTCCGCACAAACAGAAATTAACCTGCCTTACGTTACAGCTACTGCTACAGGACCTAAACACTTAGTTAAAACACTTACAAGGGCTAAATTTGAGCAACTTGCAGATGATTTAGTAAAACGTTCTATGGAGCCGGTTGCTAAAGCACTTAAAGATGCAGGCCTTTCTAAATCAGATATCGACGAGGTTATCCTTGTAGGTGGTTCTACACGTATACCACGTATACAGGAAGAAGTTGAGAAATTCTTTGGTAAAAAACCATCTAAAGGTGTTAACCCGGATGAGGTTGTTGCTATAGGTGCTGCTATACAAGGTGGTGTTCTTAGCGGAGATGTTAAAGATGTATTACTTCTTGACGTTACTCCACTTTCTCTTGGTATCGAAACTATGGGTGGCGTTATGACACGTTTAATTGAGTCAAACACAACTATACCTACTAAAAAATCTCAGGTATTCTCTACAGCTGCAGATAACCAGCCGTCTGTTGAAATACACGTTATACAGGGCGAGCGCCCAATGGCAAATGATAATAAAACTATTGGCCGTTTCCACTTAGATGGTATTCCAATGGCACAAAGAGGTATCCCTCAAATCGAGGTTACTTTTGATATTGATGCTAACGGTATCATCAAAGTATCTGCTACAGATAAAGGTACTGGCAAATCGCACGATATCCGTATCGAAGCTTCTTCAGGCTTAACTCCGGAAGAAATCGACAGGATGCGTAAAGAAGCTGAAGTTAACGCTGAAGCTGACAAAGCAGTTAAAGAGAAAGCAGAGCTTATTAACAAAGCAGACTCTATGATCTTTGAAACTGAAAAACAACTTAAAGAGTTTGGCGATAAACTTTCTGACAGCAACAAACAGCCTATCGAGTCTGCTCTTGCTGAACTTAAAGTAGTTTACCAACTTAAAGATACAGGTGCTATACAACCACTTCTTGACAAAATTGACGCTGCGTGGAAAAATGCATCTGAAGAAATGTACAAGCAAGGTGGCGAAGCTCAGGGTGGTGCTCAACAAGGCCAGCCGGAAGCATCTCAACCGGAAGGTGACAACGTTCAGGATGTAGACTTCGAAGAAGTTAAATAATTCTTTAGACGATAGATCTTAGACTTTAGATAATAGAAAATGCCCTCGCTTTTAGTGAGGGCATTTTTGTTTTTAGAATATTATATTCCATTCCGAACGCAGCGTAGCGAAGTTGAGGAATCTCTTTAAAAATTTGAGGTTTCTCCTATTGTCGAAATGGAAGAACCGTTTAAATGTGCTGAGCCCGTCGCTGTCATTCCGAACGCAGCGCAGCGAAGTTGAGGAATCTATTATCTTATTGTTTAAATGCTCAACAAAAACGTCTTCAGCAAAATATTATATATTCCCGTAATACATAGCCTTAACAATACCATCGCTTAATCCTATTTTTGGTACAAAAATATTACGGGCACCACTCCATTTCATAGCATTCAGGTATATACGGGTAGCATGTATAATAACATCTGCACGGTCAGGGTTAAGCCCCAGGTCTGATATGCGTTGCTCATAGCTCATACCATTTAAAAACTGGTATTGTGAATGTACATAAAAGTAAGACAAAGGTTTGTCCTGCTTTTTACCGCTCATTTTAAACAGCTTGTTTATATTACCACCGCTACCAATAAGGTTTATATTCTCATAAGGTTCGGTAACGGCATGAATCCATTTTTCTATTTCATGCCACACAACATCATTAACCATGTTGTTAAGCAGGCGTACAGTACCATTTTTAAACGATTTACTGGCTACGATCTTACCATTAGCAAACAGTGAAAACTCTGTACTGCCACCGCCTACATCTACAAAAAGGTAGGTTTGGTCGGGTTTCATAAACTCCTGCAAATCGGTAGATGCTATAATTGCAGCCTCAGTTTTGCCATCTATAATTTCTATTTTAATGTCAGCTTCCTGTTCTATAATTTTTACAACCTCTTTGCTGTTATATGCCTCGCGCATTGCCGATGTTGCGCACGCCATATAACGCTCTACGCCATGAATTTTCATGATTAGTTTATAGGCTTTCATGGCATCAACCATACGCTCTATATTCTCATCTGTAATTTCGCCAACGGTAAAGGCATCCTGACCAAGGCGAATGGGCACGCGTACCAGTGAGCTCTTATTAAATTGCGGCTCTTTACCTTCCTGCTCTACAATATTACACACAAGCAATCGCATGGCGTTACTTCCAATATCTATAGCAGCATATTTTTTTATGTTAATCATTCTTTCAGGAGGGACTGAGGGACTTAGAACCTAAGGTACTAAGCCTCTAAGAACCTTTTTATAATTGTTCGTAAATAACTTCGAGTTTGTTCCTGTAATAATTGTAGGTTTCTACCTGAGCCCTAAACGGTTTTGCTTTAGGCTGCTTGCGGTACTTATTCTCTAAATTTTCGCTTTGGTAGCGGGCCTTCACGTTGCCACGCCATCCCAGTTCAAATATATCCAGCAGCTCCTGCTTAACATCTGCATCATAAATAGGACAGCTCACCTCTACCCTTGAATCTAAATTACGCGTCATAAAATCAGCCGAAGATATGTAAATATCAGGGTCGCCGGCATTGGCAAAAATGTAAATGCGCGAATGCTCCAGGTAATTATCTACAATACTTATAGCCTCTATGTTCTCGCTCATACCCTCTACTCCGGGTATAAGGCAGCACATACCACGTATAACAAGCTGTATCTTAACACCTTCCCGGCTTGCCTCATACAGTTTATCTATCATCCTGAAATCGGTAAGGCTGTTCATACGTAGTTTTATGTACGCTTCTTTACCGGCTATTGCATGAAGTATTTCCCTGTCTATAAGCTTATAAAATCGCGAACGAGTATAATGCGGCGACACTATAAGGTGCTTATAGCGGTGCACACGATAGTTAACATCAAAAAAGTCGAATATTTTGTTGGCTTCTTTTAGTATTTCCTGGTGTGCCGTAAACAGTGTAACATCGGTATATATTTTGGCAGTACTTTCGTTAAAATTTCCTGTAGATATAAAGCCATAACGTTTTATCCTGCCATTTTCAAGCCGCTCTACAGAGCATATTTTACTGTGTACCTTAAGCCCTTTAACCCCAAATATAAGGTTGATGCCCTCGGTTTGCATTTGCTCTGCATACGTAATATTACTGGCTTCGTCAAAACGTGCCTGCAGCTCTATTTGTACCGTTACTTTTTTACCATTCTTAGCCGCATTTATAAGCGAACTAATTATCTGCGAGTTTTTTGCCAGTCTGTACAGGGTAATTTTTATGGTCATTACCTTAGGATCCAGAGCAGCCTCACGCAAAAATTTAATAACGTAAGCAAATGACTGGTAAGGCGCATGCAGCAGGTAATCTTTTTTTCTTATTTTTTGTAATATGCTGCCCTCAAGGCTAAGGCCTGTTACCGGCAGCGGCACATAATGCTGGTACAGTAAATCCTGCCTGCCCAGGTTAGGGAAACCCATATAATCGCGGCGGTTGTGGTAACGCCCGCCCGGTATTATACTGTCGGACGAATCGATGTGCATATTAGTAAGAAAGTACTTAAGCGTATCTTCATCTATAGCCTGGTCGTATACAAAACGTACAGGCTCGCCTATGCGCCTGTCTTTAACACCCGTCCATATTTTCTCCATAAGGCTCTTGCTCTGGTCGCTGTCAAGGTCCAGCTGGGCATCGCGCGTTATCTTGATCATGTGGGCCGATATGCTCTCGTACTTAAATATATTAAAAATGCTATGCAGGTTAAACCTTATAACATCATCGAGCATTATAATGCAGTGCTTATCCGGCTGCGACGGCAGTTGCACAAAACGGCTTATGGTACGCGGCATCTCTATAACACCATAACGCACCTCCTGTTTTACCTCTATACCATCCGGCCCTTTATAGCGCTCTCTAACTATAAGCTTAACGGCAAGGTATCCTGCAGTATCTCTTAACAGCGGAAACTCTTCGAGGTCGTTAAGAATTATGGTAACCAGCTCAGGGCTTACCTTTTGTATAAAAAAGTCTTTTATAAAATGTTCCTGCTCTTGGTTAAGCTGGGTTTCGTTAAGCATAAAAATATTTTCACGCTCCATCTCCCTTTCTATAACGCTAAGTATACGAAGGCTTTCTGACTGTTGTTCTATAACAATCTCTGTAATTTCGCTAAGCAGTTTATGGGCAGAGTTATTTGCAGGCAGCTCTTCGCTGGTAATACCCTCCAGGCTAAGGCGACGTATAGCAGCATAGCGAACCCTGAAAAACTCGTCGAAATT
>Ga0247815_10000989_pt1 | contig 22035 bp, 12 predicted proteins | sample UWRJL194509B1_FD_181014 | JGI IMG/M metagenome (GOLD analysis project Ga0247815, IMG submission 181014) | Plant litter microbial communities from Arlington Agricultural Research Station in Wisconsin, United States - UWRJ-L194-509B-1 | ecosystem: Environmental > Terrestrial > Plant litter >...
TTAAGCTCAACTTAGGCGTCAGTTCGCCGCCGGCGATACTCCATTCCTTAGCCAGCAGGGCGACACGTTTGACCTGCTCCCACTTACTGAATTCCTTACCTGTGTATTCAACAATCTCATTGAACTTCTCAATGACCTGCTCATTTTTAACCATCTCCTCATTACTGGTATAGGCAATTCCTTTTTTCGCAGCCCAGCCTTTCAGGGCATTGAAATTAGGGACAATCAGGGCTGATGGGAATTTCCTGTTCTCGCCAAGCACCATCACCTGCTCTACCAGTACCGTCTCCTTAAATTTATTTTCAATCATCTGAGGCGCAACATATTTACCGCCGGCCGTCTTGAATATTTCTTTTTTGCGATCCGTAATCTTCAGGAATTTTCCCTGCACCAGTTCACCGATATCACCGGTATGGAACCAACCTTCAGCATCGACGGTTTCAGCAGTCAGATCAGGGCGGTCGTAATAACCTTTCATAATATTGTGTCCACGTGCCAGTACCTCACCGTCTTCAGCGATTTTTACTTCCACGCCGTCGATTGCAGGTCCCACGGTGCCAAACATCGTATTACCGAAATGATTCACCGTAATCACGGGACTCGTTTCTGTTAAGCCATAGCCTTCAAAAACTGGCATATCTGCTGCCCAGAAGATGCGTGCAAGCCGGGGATTCAGGGCTGCACCACCAGAAACGATCACGATGATGTCTCCACCCAGCGCCTGCTGCCATTTGGAGAAGATCAGTTTACGCGCCAGGGCCAGTTTCATTTTATAAAACCATCCGGATTCGATTTCAAATTGTTCGCCTATACCTACAGCCCAGAAAAAGAGCGCTTTCTTAATGCCTGTCAACTCCTTGCCTTTTTCCATGATCTTCTCATAGACCTTTTCCAGCAAACGCGGCACCGTTGAGAAACCATTCGGCTTCACAAATTGGATATCAGCTACGATGGTATCCATAGACTCCGCATAATATACGCCCGCGTCTGTATACAAATACAGATAAACGATCATCCGTTCAAATATGTGGGATAATGGTAAAAAGCTCAATACTTTTTTGACCCCAGAGGGGAAAATTACGGCCGAGTTTTTAAAGTTCTGAACCAGATTATCGTGTGTCAACATCACGCCCTTCGGTGTTCCCGTAGTTCCTGACGTGTAAATCAAGGTGAGTATATCCTCTGGTTTAATCGCATCGCGATAAGTATCGAGTGATACTTCCGTTTGTTTTTGTCCTTCGGTTAACAACTCTTCCCAATGACTTACTTCATCGATCTGGTTAAAACTATATATTTTGATTTTAGCCTGCGTTTCGTCGACAACCGTTTTAACCTTTTTATAAATCTCCTCGTCAGCTACAAAAATCACACTGACTTCAGCATTTTCAAGGATGTATTTGATGTCGTGCTCGGCGAGTGTAGGATATAACGGAATCTGGTAAGCGCCGATCTGCATAATGGCAAAATCGGAAATATTCCATTCCGGCCTGTTGTGCGACATGACGGCAATTCTCGATTCCTTTTTGATACCGATGCTGATCAGACCTTTGCTCAAGTCATCAACAGCTTTGCAAAAAGCTACAGTGCTGTATTTCTTCCACGCTCCGTTGATCTTGCCGCTAACAAATTCTTCTTTCGGAAACTTTTCCAAATTATATGCAAGGATGTCAAATACTCTGGTGATTACTGTACCCATAAATAAACTATTTAATATTTGGTTGTGTGCTGTTTCTCAAATCTAACAAATTAAATTCTCTATTAAAACCAAATTTCATTCTGGTCTGTTTTCCCGCTTAGAAATTTTACAAAGGCTTGTTTATTACTGACGATAGCAGGAAATGCAGGTTAAACAGGGAAATTTAGACATGACGGCATAATAATTGATCCGGCAAAGCTTTTACTTTAATTATACACGATGAAGAAATTATTTACAATTATTTGCCTGACTATGATCGCCGGTTTAGCGATCCACACGAATGCTTCCGCACAAGAATACCGCAATGCGATTGGTGGACGCTTTGGAACTGCCAATGGCGTAACGTTCAAAACCAGCCTTGGTGGAAACAAAATGCTGGACCTCATTGCCAACTTCAGATCCAATGATGGATATTCCTATTTCAGGATCTCTGGATTATATGAAATCAACAACAAAATAGAAGGTGCTCCTGGTTTGCTTTGGTACTACGGTATTGGTGCATCTGTTGGTACAAGAAAATGGAAATATGATAACTCCAAAGACGCTTATCTATCTGTAGACGGTGTTTTAGGTCTTGACTACAAATTTGCTGATGCCCCAATCAATCTTTCGCTTGACTGGAAACCGGCAATTGGGCTGACGCCAGAAACTTATTTTGATAGTGCTGGTTTAGGTTTATCGCTGAGATATACATTTTAAGACATATACCTTTTAAAAAGCCATTCAAAAAGAAAAGCCTGATCTGCAAATGCAAATCAGGCTTTTCTTTTTTACTGCTATTGTGTTTAAATACCCATCCACTTTTTCAACACTGCTTTTTGCGCAGGAGTTGCAGCAGGATCAATCTGCGCTTCCAGTTTAATGTTTGGACTAGCTTTCAGCGTCACTTTAAAATCCCGGACAATGCCGTCGCGTTTCAAAGTCACTTTGAGTACATCGCCCACTTTACTTCCGGTAATTACAGGCATTCTTTCGATAGCTGCCTCAACAGGTACGTCATTGATGCTGATCACCTCGTCATTCACGTTGATTCCATCGGTCCAGGCTGCGCTGTTTCTGGAAACTGAGGTAATCATGATCTTACCCTCTTTTTTTGCAGAAGCTACACCCAGATAAGGTATACTTTTCCCTGCGTTAACATCAGTAACCTTCACCCCGGCATAACCAAAGTAGGTCACATAATCGGCCGGCACTACACCGGTTACATATTTTTCGTAGAATGGCGTAAAACTAATACCACTTACCTTCTCCACCATCGCCTTAAATTCAGCGTCGGTATAGCCCCTTTTCAGGGTTTTGCATTGGAAATACATCGCTTTCATGACATCGTCCAGGCTTTTTGTGCCCTTGGTAGCGTGTGCGATTTCCAGATCCATTAAGAGTCCTACCAGTTCGCCTTTCGTGTAATAAGAAACGCTGGTGTTTCCAGAGTTCTCGTTTGGTCTGTATTGTTTGATCCAGGCATCATAACTTGCAGCCGCCGCAGACTGCACCTTAGCACCGATTGTATTTTCTACAGAGGCCACAGCATTGCCCAGCGCAGTTACAAAGCCTTCGGGCGTAGTAAATCCTGCTCTCAGCATAAATTTGTTTTCATAATAGGCCGTAAAACCTTCTGCTATCCAAAGATTGGTCGTGTAATTTTCATTGTCGTAATCAAAAGGCCCCAGGGCAACTGGTCTAAGGCGCTTCACGTTCCACAAATGGTGATATTCATGAGCTACCAGTTCAAGAAAGCTTTTATAGCCCCTATCAGTTGAATAGGAATTGCGGGAAGCTCCCAAAACAGTAGAGTTCAAGTGCTCAAGACCACCGCCACCTGTTGCATAATTGTGTACAATGAACGTATAATGTTTGTTTGGATTTTCCCCGTAAAGTGCAGTTTCCTGTTCTATTACCTTCGCCATATCCACTTTCAACTTCTCTTTATCGTAGTTGCCCCCACCATACATGGCCACTTCATGTTTCACACCTGATGCCATGAAATCAAAAACATCCTGCGTTCCAACCTCTATCGGACTATCGAAAAGAATATCAAAATCAGGAGCAGTATAAGTAAACTGGGCGCCTGCTACCGGCTCAAGCCCTGTTGACACCTTATTCCATCCAGTAAAAGGGATCACCTTCACCGTACTTGGAGATTTCAGATAGCCATCAGGATACATGAAGATGCTGGTGGAAGAAAGAAAGGCATGGCTCGCATCGATAAATGCTGTTCTTACCGAAATCTCGAAAGCGTAGACCCTGTAATTCACTTTAACCTGCCCTGCTTTAGCACTGAAAATTCTCCAGATGTTTTTCCTGACTTTCTCTACCCGCAAAGCTTTGCCTGAAGCCGAAGCTTTAAATCCCTCGACACTTTTCGAAAACTCTCTAACCAGGTAAGATCCCGGCGTCCAGACAGGCATCTTCACATCGATATAATCCTTGTTAATTCCCGATATATTCATTTCGACCTCAGCGTAATGCGCCTGAGGCTCTGTGAAACTCACTTCGAACCCTATTTTAACTTCTGCTTTTGCTGTCATACCTAATGCTAGCAATAGTACTAATCCTATCGCTCCTTTTTTTACAATCATATTCTTGTGCTTTGTGGCAAATTTAAAATTATTCTATTTTTAAGTTCATTATTTAAACAAATAGGCTGTAACATACTTAATACAACACAAGTGTGCTAACATATTTGAATATTTTTGTACGTTAACCTGTTATTTAACCGAAATGAAACTGAGATACATAATTTACACATTAATTGCATTAGGTCTGGCCTATCTGGTTTACTACCGCATATCAGCCAACAAAAAAATTGAAGGTGCCGGTGGTGCCGCAGGAGGAGGAAAAGGAGGTAAAGGCGGGCCACAAGCAATAGTTGTAAATGGTGTAGTTGTTAAAACCGGAGTTTTCGATAACGACCTCGATGTCACTGGCTCTATCGATGCCAATGAATCTGTGAGTCTTCAAAGTGAAGTCTCAGGACTGGTAACCGGAATCTTCTTCAAAGAAGGAACCAATGTTAGCAAGGGCACGCTACTGGTTAAAATCAACGACAGAGATATTCAGGCACAGTTACAGGATGCTTTGACTAAGCAACGCCTATCAGGCACAAATGAAAACAGAGCCAAACAATTACTTGAAAAAGGAGCCATCAGTCAGGAGGAATATGATACTTCACTGGCCGATCTGCAGTCCTTGAAATCCCAGACACAACTGATCCGCGCGCAACTGGCAAAGACTTCTATCTATGCCCCATTTAATGGCAAAGTTGGTTTACGTTCTATTTCAGTTGGGGAGTATCTGACACCGAGCAAAGTAATTGCCAGCCTTTCAAGCATCAACCCCATCAAAATCAGTTTCTCCGTACCTGAAAAATACATGGGGCAGATTAAAGCGCAGTCAGAAATCACCTTCAGCACCGATGGATCTTCTAAAACCTATACAGGCCGGATTTTCGCCATTGAGCCAGGTATAGATGTACAGACAAGAACAATGCAAATCAAAGCGCTGGCCGAGAACCCAAACAACGAACTGCTGCCAGGTTCATTTGCTAAAATAAAACTGGCGCTGAGTACCATGAAGGATGCGATACTTATCCCGAATGAAGCGATTATTCCTGTACTGAAAGGAAAAACAGTATTCATCAGCAGTAACGGAAGGGCCAAGCAGGTGAATGTCGAATCCGGTACCCGGACTGCAGAAAAAATCGTCATCACCTCAGGTCTCAAAGTTGGCGATACCGTACTGACTACGGGCGCAATGTCTTTAAAACCGGATGCCCCGGTTAAAGTTTCGTTGGTTAAAAACTAATCTGATCAAGCATGAGTATTTCAACCACGAGTATAAAACGGCCTGTTCTTGCCATAGTAATGAACCTGATGATCCTGCTTTTTGGGGTAATCGGGTATAATTTTCTTGGTGTCAGGGAGTTTCCAAATATCGACCCCACGGTCGTAAACGTACGTACCTCTTACCCGGGTGCCAATTCCGATATTATTGAATCCCAGATTACTGAACCCTTAGAGAAATCTATCAATGGTATTGACGGGATCAGAAATATATCGTCGAGCAGTAACCAGGGAAGCAGTAACATCACCATAGAATTCAACCTGGATAAAAATATCGATGACGCCGCAAATGATGTGCGCGATAAAGTTTCTCAGGCGGCAAGGAGCTTACCTAAAGATATCGATGGTAATCCGGTAGTAAGTAAAGCTGATGCCAATTCTGATGCCGTAATCACGATGACGATCCAGAGTGATAAACGGAATGTGATGGAGCTTAGTGATTATGCAGAAAATGTGATTGCAGAAAGGCTGCAGACCATCTCGGGTGTCAGCAGCGTTCAAATTCAGGGACAGCGTAAATATGCCATGCGTATACGTATTGACCCGGATAAACTGGCAGCCTATGGCTTAACCTCGCAGGATATTTTAACCGCCCTTGATGCGGAAAACGTAGAATTGCCTTCCGGAAAAATTACTGGTGCCAATACGGAGCTTATCGTAAAAACGCTTGGTAAACTCACCAACGCGACACAATTTAATGACCTGATCATTAAGAATGACTCCGCGAATGTGGTGAGACTAAAAGATATTGGTTATGCTGTTCTGGGTTCAGAAAATGAAGAAACCATTTTACGCGAATCCGGAAAACCCATGGTTGCCGTTGGACTTGTGCCTCAACCGGGAGCAAATTACCTTGATATCTCCAAAGAATTTGACAAGCGCTTTGAGCAGCTTCAGAAGGATATACCGAAAGATATTAAATTGAATATCTCGCTGGATACGACCAAATTCATTAAGAGCTCTGTAACTGAGGTAGCTGAAACTATTATCCTTTCGCTTATACTGGTAATTATTATCATCTACCTGTTCTTCAGAGATTGGGCCATTGCCATCAGGCCATTGATCGATATTCCGGTATCCCTGGTATTTACATTCTTTATCATGTACATCTTCGGGTTTTCCATTAACGTACTCTCGCTGCTGGCTATTGTACTGGCTACGGGGCTTGTTGTGGATGACGGGATTGTTGTTACGGAGAATATTTTCAAGAAAGTGGAGGAAGGTTACTCTCCTTTTGAAGCCGCCATCAAAGGATCGAATGAGATCTTTTTTGCGGTAATTTCCATTTCCATCACCTTAGCCGCAGTATTCTTACCAGTTATTTTCCTTCAGGGATTTGTGGGCCGGCTATTCCGGGAATTTGGTATCGTAATCGGCGCAGCCGTACTGATTTCTGCCTTTGTTTCCCTCACGCTTACGCCGATGCTGAACGCCTATCTGATGAAAAAGACAGGACATAAGAAATCGAAGTTCTATGAAATGACGGAACCTTTCTTTGTAAAGATGAACGACACGTATGCTGAAAATCTGAATAAGTTCCTGGATAAAAAATGGCTTGCTATACCAATTATCTTATTCTGCGTGGGTCTGATTGTTATTTTCTGGAAGATAATCCCTAAAGAAACCGCTCCGTATGACGACAGAAGCGCCATCAACATGAGTGTTACTACCCCTGAGGGTGCATCTTTCACCTATACGGATCAGTTTATGATGAAAATTCAGCAGATGATCAATGATTCTGTTCCGGAGAAGAAAGTAAACATCACGATCACCTCTCCAGGTTTTGGCGGATCAGGATCTACCAATGGTGGATTTGTTCGGATGGGCCTGACAGATCCGGGCGACAGAGAAAGATCACAGGCGGATATTGCGCAAAAACTGACCAGCATTACGAGAAAGTTCTCGGATGGTAAAGTCGTGATTACCCAGCAACCTACCATTTCTGTGGGCCGAAGGGGTGGTTTACCGGTTAATTATATTATCCAGGCGCAAAACTTCGAGAAACTCAGAGAGAAAGTACCCTTGTTTATGGATGAGGTTTCAAAGGATCCGACCTTCACAACTTCGGACGTGAATTTAAAATTCAATAAACCGGAGATCAATCTAACTATAGACCGTGATAAAGCAAGAAATCTGGGCGTTTCCATACAGGACATCGGACTTGCCCTGCAGCTTGGGCTAAGCGGGCAGCGTTTCTCTTATTTCTTCATGAACGGCAAGCAGTATCAGGTTATCGGGCAATTTGAACTGGGCAACCGTAAAGATCCGCTTGACCTGAGTTCTGTTTACGTGCGTAACGATAAAAATCAGCTGGTCCAGCTTGACAATCTTGTGATTGCCAAAGAAGAAAGCAGTCCACCTCAATTGTACCGGAATAACCGTTTTACATCGGCAACAGTATCTGCCGGTCTTGCACCAGGAAAAAGTATCGGGGAAGGTATTGATGCGATGGATCGTATTGCTGCTAAAATCCTTGATGAATCTTTTTCTACAGACCTTGGTGGTGAGTCGCGGGATTTTAAAGAAAGTTCGTCCAACACCCTTTTTGCCTTTGGCCTCGCCATTCTGCTGGTTTATCTGATTCTATCAGCACAATTTGAAAGTTTCAAAGATCCGATTATCATTATTTTAACCGTACCAATGGCTGTTGCAGGGGCATTTCTTTCCCTTTGGCTCTTTGGACAGAGCTGGAACATCTTCAGTCAGATCGGGACGATCATGTTAATTGGTCTGGTAACCAAGAATGGAATTCTAATTGTGGAATTTGCCAATCAGCTTAAAGAACAGGGAAAAAGTGTACATGATGCCATCCGTGAAGCTTCAGTTTCCAGACTTCGCCCGATCCTGATGACCAGCCTTGCGATTGCGATTGGTGCCTTACCTATTGCGATGGCACTCGGTGCCGCTGCAAAAAGCAGGATGGGTATGGGTATCGTCATTGTTGGTGGAACTACCTTCTCCCTGATATTAACCCTGTTTGTGATCCCATCTATTTATTCGTATTGGTCTAAAGAACACAAGGAAAACACAGAACTTGACCGTTCTTTAAAAGCAGCCTTAGAAAGTGAGAAAAATGAAAAAGCGTAAGATACACATGCGGGTACTATTCTGCTTGCTGGGAGTGGCATTTATTGGCTTCAGCCAGGGGGCGGCAGCGCAGAACATCCTGGATAAAAATACCGCTGCCCTGCCGAGGATGACATTGCAGGAGGCCATTGAGACCGCGTTGAAAAACAATTACGACATCAAGCTGATCAATAACGACCTGTTAATTGCTCAAAATAATGTGAATGCAGGAAATGCGGGTCTGCTTCCCACCCTTGGCGCGAATTTCAGTAAAGGTGGCAGCAGTCAGAACTCAACGCAGACGACATCAACAGGAACGCAGCGTAAGTTGAGTGGCGTCAGGAATACCAATCAAAGTTATGGCGTGGCGCTTGACTGGACGATCTTTGACGGTTTCCAGATGTTTGCCAATTACGACAGACTGAAAGAACTGCAGAAACAGGGAGAAGTAAATACTAAAGGAATTATCCTGACTACTATTGCCGACGTAGTTAACAACTATTATGCATTGGTAAGACAACAGCAACTTGTTGCTGCGAAAGATAGCGCCCTGGACATTTCACGTCTGCGCGTCACAATTGCGGACAGTAAATTACAGCTGGGTCGTGGATCTAAACTAGATGTGCTCACTGCCAAGGTAGACTACAATGCCGATACTTCTTCCTATCTGACGGAAAAAAACCTGTTAAAAACCACAATGGTGACACTCAATCAATTAATGGCCAGAGATCTCAACATTGAGTTTCAGGTACAGGAAGAGATAGATATTGAACGCAATCTGGTTTACACGGAGTTACAGGGTATGGCAGATAAACTTAACCCGGATCTGCAAAATGCTTTTATCAATAAGAAAATTGCGGAACTTAACCTGAAGCAGGTGAAGGGACAACGTTATCCGGTGGTTGCAATTAACAGCGGTTATGATTTCAACAGGAGTACGAGTCCGACAGGCTTCAATACCGCCCTGCGCGCAAATGGCCTGACCTATGGCGTTACCGCAAGCCTGAATATTTTCAATGGATTTCTGCAAAGACAGAATGAGCGGAATGCTAAGGTTCAGATTAGCTCGTCAGAACTTAACCTTGATAAAACTAAGCAGACGATCAGTGCACAGCTGATTTCTACGTATCAGAATTACCAGACCAATCTGGATCTGTTAAAGGTAGAAACAGGCAATGTGGAGATCGCAAAGCAGAATCTTGAAATCACGTTAGCTAAATACAGATTAGGCAGTATAGCTCCACTTGAACTGCGGGAAGCACAGCGAAATTCAATTGATGCGGTAACACGTTTTCTGGATGCACAATACCAGGCGAAACTAACAGAAATCAGCCTAAAAGAAATCAGCGGCACCTTAAATGTTCGATAAGATTGTTATTTTTATCCCATGATATTAGTTGCTGATAGCGGCTCGTCCAAAACAGACTGGATGGGATATAATGGAAAGGAAACGATCAGTTTTAGTACACAAGGGATTAACCCCTATTTTCTAAATGCGCAGGATATCTTCAAGATATTTTCCAAAAAAAAGGAAATCGCAGTATATGCTGAGGAAGTTAAAGAGATATATTTTTTTGGTGCCGGCTGTTCCTCACCAGACAAACACGAAGTTGTATCTAACGGACTTTCACTTTTCTTTACCAAAGCGTTTATCAGCGTAGACCATGACCTGATGGGATCTGCCTATGCCACCTGTGGCTCCAAGGCAGGACTTACCTGTATTCTTGGAACGGGATCTAACATCTCCTATTATGACGGAATTACGGTTCACGAAAGTAAACATGGGCTTGGCTATGTGCTCGGCGACGAAGGTTCGGGTACACATTTTGGCCGCAAACTGATTACGGCTTATCTGTATGGTATGATGCCCGAAGATTTAAGCGAGCTATTCAGTTCAGAGTTTGATGTGGATAAGGAAAAAGTCATTACCCATGTATATCAGCAACCTTTTCCTAATGTATATCTGGCCAGCATGAGCAGGTTTATGTCCAAACGTCAGGAGCATCCATTTATCCAGCAACTGATTGAAGAAGGTTTTCAGGAATTTGCTGACAGTAATATTAAAGACTACCCTAACTACACTACACTGGAATGCCACTTCGTAGGATCTATTGCATTTTATTACCAGGATCTGCTCAGAGCTGTCTGTAAGAAGAACGGGATCTCTGTGGGTAAAATCATGCAGAAACCTATTGAGGGAATTTATCAATACATCCTTAAACGGGAAGGTCTTACTGCTTAGGCTTGTTCCGTTTTTCTTTTTCATCACGTTTGAGGTAGTTGATACCGTAACACCCGCCGGCAAGCAGCAATAGCCATAGTACCTGATCCAGGGGAATTTCATCAATATCCGGATCTCCCCCCGGGGGTATGCCAGGGTCGTCGGCCTGCAGCAAAAGCGCCATGCAAAAAATCAGCAGATGTATTGCTCTTCCAACCATCCCCTACTGCTTAACTAATTTCGCATAACTGAAATAGGTATTGCTGCCGCAATCTGCCAGTTCCAAAAAATAAACTCCTTTGTTCAGGGCAGCGCCCGAGAAACTGACAACCCCTGCCTTATTCATATTTTCCACCCGCCGGCTTAGCACCAGATTGCCCATTACATCACGTATCTTGACACATATTTTCTCTGGCAATGGAGTCCCTGATTTGATATAGAACAGATCCGTAAATGGATTGGGGTAGACTGTGATCGTATTCTTTCTATCTGCGGGTGCTTTTGCAGTTTCAATGTGCAGGACAAAGCGGTTGTCTCCTTCTGTATTTGGTACGGATTTGTCGATGTCAAATGCATAGGAGAACTCCTGCTTAGCTGTAAATGGTATGCGACTTTTGTTATAGGTATCCTCCAGGGTGATCCTTGCTGCAGGATGGAACGTATCTAATCCATTAACATGCAGAACATATCTGCCACTGAGCTGCCCCTGCACAGATAACCTGATATGCTGTGGCTGATCAGATAAGCTCCGCCTGTCTATAGCCAGTTTCTTTAATTCCGGACCAAGCCCTGCTATATTGACAATGCCAGTACCTATTTTCTCCGCATCCTCTGAACTCCAGGAATCACTGGCATCCGAATCCAACACTAATTTATACTTCTCGGTAAAAGTATCCCTACTTAAAGTGACCGTCAGGTTGTTTTCAGGATGATTGATTAAGATAGGGTTGTATGCATTAAACTGCGATGAAGCGCTAAAAGTGAGATTGCCGGAGGATAAACCGGGATTTACTCTGACAAAAAATCCGGTACCAATCCCGATTTCATAGTTTGGATCATCGCTCACTTCATAACTCTGGTTAACCGGATTGAAGATCCAGACAAAGGGACCAATCCCCTGCGTTTGAAGGCTCCCCCAGCGGAGCGGAAAAGGATATGGATTTCCAAGTAAGTTGAAACCATCTCCAGGCTCTGCTCTGTTGGGGTTATACAGTTGTTTGACCAGCGGACCTGTCCATAACTCCCCTCGAAATTGTATTACATATCCTTCAGGATTAATGAAGGGTGGCGACAGAATCTCCCGCAAGAATGCATCAGGCAGTAATCTGGAACCTCTGGAAAATAAAAAGTAACCATCGCCAAGGTGAAATTTCTGAGTTATTGTCGCCAGCGGCTGGTACTTATCCGATAAAGCACCAGATAAAGCAGGGTTGTGACTATAAATCGTATTTCCGTTAAGTGGCGAGTCATCAAATCCATTTTGTGCTCCCCCCTTCCCCGTAACAAAAATGGCATGCATCAGTTCCTGAAGATCAAATGCAGGCGGGCTGGCCGCCCCAATATGAAATACAGGGGAGCTCAGTAATCTCCAGCCTCTTGCCGTACCAGGTGGGCTAAAACCACCCTGGATATATTTTTCTACAGTTACAGCCCCTAAAATCTCAGCGTCTGCCAGATCTGCCGGAAGCATCACTTGTGCAGTCTGTTTCCCGGCGTCGAGCCCTAATGTCAGATTCCCATGCGTATTGATTATACCCCGCTTCAAATCCAATTGCCGCGAGACATATACAGGCTGAAGCAGATGAATTAAAATCCCCGAAGACTTTTGTACGGTAAAATTAAAAATCTTCATATTACCAGCCCCCTGAATATATTGTAGCTCATCACCATCCAGACGAACCGTGCCCTCATCTGCTATGAGCATACCATCGTTAATTATATCCCCTTCAGCCCTAAGACTTGCCTTACCCTGTAACGCTATTCTGGCACCTGCACGCAGCGTAATCGTACAAGCAACCTGCAAATTGGATGAAGAAAGCAACACCGCATTTTCCTGCAGCACCAACTTTTGAATTAAAGGGACACTGACCAGAATACTTGCAGTTGTACCTGGGGCAATGACTACACTTGCATTAGAACCTGGTACCGCCTGTGTGTTCCAGTTTGCCGGATTCATCCAGTCTGCACTCACAGCCCCGGTAAAAAGCAGACCTACGGGTCGCTGCTCCGCAGACCTTTCCTCGGCAGCTAAGGTGTAGCATGAAGCAGGATCACTTTGATTAAGGTACTCGATTCTAAAAACATCCGCGCTTTTTACGGTATGTTGAATACGGAGTTCATCCAGCACGCCAGTAAAAAAGCGATCCTGACTGGACGATGACCCAACACTGACCTGTCCGCCTGGCACTTTGGTAAGCTCCTGATTGCCGGTAGAGTTGGACTGCTCTCCGTTGATGTATATCGTTAGCACCTTTCCCCGCATGTTCGCAGCAATGGCATACCATTGGCCAGCAACTAATTTTACGTTGCTAATCACATCAAAATGAAATGTGTAGTTATACATTCGAAGCTGGGCATTGCCTTCCCTTGATATAGATAACTCATAGCCCCCACTTTCTGCAATACTGCTAACGATTACCTGCTCCGTGTTCTGCGTTTGACATTTGACCCATACTGTAATGCTCAGATCTGATGCCGGAAGTGCTGTTGCAGTGAGCTTTTGTGGCATACCTGTCAAAGACAATGCAGTTCCAATTTTCCCTTCCGGATAGCTGGTTCCATTTAACTGATTTCCTATTGCCCGGTCAGCAACAGCTGTACTTGCCGCGTTTCTGACTGAAAGATCAGGTTCGGGGTTCATATGCAACACCATGGTAGCGTCCTCCCAGGTGGATACAGCTGCGGCGCTATATGGGTTATGTATTGCGGTAGCGCCATAATATATATAAACAGAAGTTGGCGGGGTAGCGGAATTGCTAACGGCTAATACTGGCAGATTAATCCAACAGATCAGTCTTCCCGTTGCCGGATCATACCGATCGACCTGCGCATGCAGCAGTACTTCCGGATCAGTTCCGGTTGTAAAGCAGATATCAGGCCTTTCAAATCCCGTTATCCGGTTGGTCTGGCAATCTCCGGGAATGAATTGTAATGCAGGGTCCTGTATCGACAACAGGAAAACAAAATTGGGAAGATCTGTTGAGCCTGGTGCCTTCGACTTAGCAATCTGTATTTTCTTCCTAAAGTTATAACCCTGCTGCCAGCTGCTTGCCGAAAGCGGCAGACAACATAAAAGCGCAATAACAAAAGACATTGTTCTTTGCGACACACCATACGCTACCCCCATAACTCAATTTTATTTCAATTGTAGCTTAGGTGCGTAATAGAAAACAAAAAAAAAGGCAGGACTTGCTAAAGTATATACAATGCTTTCATTTGTAGAAAGCTTTATGAATTTTATGATCTAAACAGGCAAAAGCCCATACCTGCATTTGCTAGAAAACCACCGCTGTTTGCTTCAATAAGAGTTCTATTTTCCTGAGCAAGATATCCATATCAAATGGTTTAGCCAGATAATCAGTTCCAACCATCTGTTCGCGCATGATATAATCTTCTGAAAAGCCAGCTGATGCCAGCAGCACAGGCAAAGCTAAGGTTGCTGGTCTGGATCTGATTTCCTTAAAAATAGCCCGTCCATCCATACCATCCAAACGAATATCGAGGACAATAAGATCAGGTTTAAATTCATCAATAATTTTGAAAACCGGTCTGCCTGTCATCAGCGGAAAAACTTTGTAACCGCCAAATTCCAGTGCGAGCTGTATTACTTCTAAAATATCCGGATCGTCTTCAACAACAAGTATGCGTTTCATCATAAAAAAACGTAGCTCAACAAGTTTGGTGCCAGTGAGCGAAAAAAAACCGCTATACTTGCTTTTTTATAAGATTCCAATATGTACAGTAAAGATCAGATTGAAAGCATAGCCAATACACTGCTTCCGGGATTCCTGCCAAAGGATAAGTCAGTAAATGAACTGTCCTTCCATTTTACCATACCACCAAATCAAAGCTACAAGGTTTGGTATATGAGGAAGGACAGTTCAGATTTTAAGTTCGTTAAGTTTGAGGCAGATCAAACCGCGAACCGCTAGTTATTTCTTAGTTACCTTAAATTCAGTTCTTCTGTTCATCTGGCGACCTTCGGGATTATCCTTTCCATCAGGCAGTTGATTAGGTGCTATAGGTTTGCTAAAACCGTAACCTTTACTTACCAGGTGGCTTGCCGAAATACCCTTGGCAATTAAATAATCTACACAGGCTTTAGCCCTTTTTTCCGATAATTCTACATTGTACTCAGCGGTACCAATGTTATCGGTATGGGCGCTCAGTTCTATTTCTATGCTTTCATTATCAGACATGATGGTATACAACTGATCTAAGGTCGATTTGGAAGCATCATTCAGCTCCGCACTGTTAAATTCATAATAAATATCCTTCAGTACGATCGGCTTGTCTACTTTAAACGGCACCAGACATAAATCTGAACTAAATAAAGTGTCTGACTTTGACAGTGCTTCATAGCCAAAATTGATCACCTTGGCGAAATACTCAGGCATCTCTGCCAACAGCTTTACTTTTCTATTGGTGGTGATATTCAGTTTGTAGATTCCCTGTGCATCGGTAATGGCCTTATATTGTCCGGTTGAATCGGTTAAAGTAACCGTTGCACCTTGTAAAGGTTTATTCGTTTTGCAATCCAGGAGTTTACCCTGAACATTCAGATAGTCCCGCTTAATCTGAAAGATCTCCAGGCAGCATACCGATTGTCTGTCAGAACTGATAAATCCTGTATTATCCAGATCATCTATAGGAGTGAAATAAACGTCATCCTTCGATGAGTTGAAGGGATAGCCCATGTTGGTGGGCTCGGTCCAGCTTGTAAAGTCACCCTGAGCTTCGTAAAAGTCAAGTCCGCCAAGCCCAACTTTTCCGGCACTGCTGTACAACAATCTTTTGGTAGTTGAGTTGTAATATGGTGCTTCTTCATCTTCCTTGGTATTGATCTTTGGCCCCATGTTCACCGCAAGACCTAAAGTACCGTCTTTTCTGATCTGGCAATACCAAAGGTCGTATTTCCCCTGACCGCCGGGTCTGTCGGATGAAAATACCAGGCTTTTGCCATCTTTAGAAATAAAAGGTTGCATCGAATTGTAACCATTCACATTGATGTTGGCTACCAGGCCCTGAGTTGTTGACCATACCTTTTTCTCATCACCGGTGGTGGTAACTTCATAGATATTTCTGGTGCCTTTGCTCCAGCGTGTCACATACATGAGCTTTCCGTTGGGGTGGATTGCCGGGGCTGCAGATTCCTTATCCTTGGGATCAAAATCAACCCGTTTCAATGACACCTGGCTGCTGAGCAAATCACCCGTAACTTCATAAACAGAATTAATATAAGGTGATTCTTTTCTGATTACCTTTTCATCTTTCTTATTCGCTAATACCTCATCTTTACCTGAAACATTTACAGGTCTTGAAGAAGTAAAGTAGAATTTATCTTTTACCAGATAAGGTGTGTAATTTGAGCCCAGGCCATTCACTGCATTGCTCAGACGTGTTAGCTGGTATAATCTGGGGTAAGACATTTCGTATAATGCGAAATTGCAGGAAGCAATATTCATCCTTGATTTAATGGCGAATTCATCATTGGTCTTCGTTTTTGCCAGGTAGTTACGAAAGGCAGTGATCGCTTCAGAAAAACGCTGATTGGTCATCAGCGTTTCGCCATACCAATAGGAGGCTTGCGCATATTGTGGCTCCGCGAAGTCCTGAGCTATAGCGTACCATCCCTCAGCATCTTTAAAGTTCTTGTATAGTCTTAAGGAATGTGCAAGCTGATAAACGGCATATTCATAATCAGCCCTTTTAGGACTTTCCTCTTTAATTTGTTTATCAAAACCATAGGGTGCTACAAAGCCTCCTGAGTCAGCATTTAACTTCAATGACTTTTTGTAATATTCTGCTGCAGCATAATATTCCTTATGCTGATAATAGACATCGGCAGCACGTTTGCTTCTGGCAGAAAACTGCGCATGTATTCCTGTACTAAAGAAGCACAGGCAAATGAGGATAAATAAATAACGTTTCATATGAGGTTAAATTAAAGTCTTGGGCAAAAGAAACTCGGACCGGTAATACCTTTACGACTTGTGAATGAAAGTGAAAGTTCAAGGCCGCCTTTGCTGCCGGTTGCCCTGTTTAATGCAGAGGTGTTAAAATCATAACTTACGCCAACAACAACGCTTTTCAGGTGTAATCCAAAGAAAGCAATCGCTGAATCGTCTACCCTATAGTTTGAACCAAACAGCAGGTCTGTTTCCGCATTAAGCATGAGCTGTGCATAGGCTCCCGCTGCAATTTCCCGGGCATTCCCCTGCTTGATATAAATCCCGTTAGGGGTAATGTCCAGCATATCGGTTACCCTGATCCGGGCTCCGCCGTGCGCAGTAAAGCGGATAGGCATTTTTGTATCTGAGCCAACAAACTTATCGACCGGACGGGTAAGGTGCCCGGCACTTACACCGGCAAAAGTATTAACAGCCTGGTCAGGAACGCCGTCGAAAAACATGATCCCGGCATTGACATCGGGCACCAGTGTATTGGACGTAGCAATAGACTCATTCATACCGATAGATTCATCAAAGCCCATACCTGGATTGTACTGACTGCCGAGCGTGATTTTCGAAGCGTCAAAGCTCTTATTGATAATACCTGCCTGCAAACCGAAATTGATCATCTTCATACCGGTATTGCCGAACCGGATTCTGTAAGAACCGGATGCCAGTGCATTGAGCTGGTTATAGCTGATATCACCCGCATTCTGATTAATCACCAATGCCCCGAAAGAGAAGTTCTTGACCGGTGCCATATCAAAGGAGGCACCGGCGGTAAGAAAGGAATTGGATATAGAGCTCCATTGCTCTTTGGCATTCAGGGTAACCCTATAGTCTCCATCGGTTACTCCGGTCAGCGCCGGATTTAACCATAGTGGATTTGCATAATATTGAGAAAAGTGTGGATCAATCTGTGCTTGTGTTTCGAGCGTCGTAAGCGCAAACAAGATTCCCAGGGATAAAATTTTCGTTAGCTTCTTCATAATGTTTTTTTCAGGTTAATCTTGAATTATCGTAGCAGGGTAATTGATCCTTTTTTGAGTGATTTTGTGCCGTCCTGGAATACCACGTCTGCATAGTAGACATACACACCATTCGGCTGTAGTTGTCCTTTATAGGTTCCATCCCATCCAAGTTCAGGTCTGCGTGATTCGAAGATGAACTGACCCCATTGGTTATACACCCTCAGTGTCATTGTTGCAATGGTATTTCCATACAGCTGGAAGTAGTCATTTCTGCCGTCACCGTTTGGCGTAAACGTATTTGGAATGTATACGCCATTGCCCATTGGATTGGCTGATGTGCCATCAAGGATAGCTGCAGCACTGGTCTGACATGCCTGCTGACCAACTGCTCTTACGCGAATGTTGACAATAACTGCTGGTCTTGCTACGATCACAACCTGTGTTGTACCTGCTGAACCGGAACTAGGGGCCTGCCAGTTGATACCGCCATCAAGGGAAACTTCATATCTCGTAGCGCCCGCCACCGAAGTCCAGGCAAAGGTTACTGATGTAGTTGTTGTGGCCTGGATGGTAATTACTGGTGCTGACAACACAGGCAAGACGTTAACAGATACTGCCGTACGTGTTGTGCTGCTGCAACCTGATGCTGAAACAGCTTCAACATAATAGACAGTTGTTGCTGCAAGCGCAGGTGTTGTGAATGTATTACCAGTAGCAAGTGCTGTTCCGCCAGTGGCAGCACTGAACCAGCGATAAGTCAGGCTGGCATCAGGGTTATTGATCGTCAATACTGCTGCAGTATTGCTACATGCAACGCCTGAAGTCACAGTTACTGATGTCGGTGCTGTTGGTCTTGCCAGTACATTTACCCTAACTTCAGTTCTTGTTCCTGCAGTACAACCACCGGACGAAATGGCTTCTACAAAGTAAGAGGTAGAGGCACTGAGTGCGGGAGTTGTAAAGGTAGCACCAGATCCTGCAAGTGTTCCGCCGGTAGCTGCTGTATACCAATTATAGGTTGCATTGGTCTGTGCATTTGTTACAGTTAGGACAGCAACTGAGTTCGAACAGACATCAACAGAAGTCTGCGCTACTGTGGGCACTGGAGGAATGGTGCTGGTCATGAAACTAACCGATATACGTTGTGCGGCGCCTGACTCACAGATTCCAGTTCCGCTGATACCTACGCTGTAGGTATACGCAGTTCCAGGAGTTGCTACAACACTAAACACGCCCGTTGTATTGGTACCTGCGAGGGTAGTTCCATTATACAGGTAGTACATTGGATTGCTGACGCCGGTACTGGTAGCGGTGATGGTCACATTGCCGCTCTGAGTCACACACAGATTACCGCCGTTACCGCCATTTACCGTTACGCTTGCTACTGAAGTTGTAGTACAAACAGCAGGGATGTCGGATGCGGCTGTTTTTTGAATAGCTCCGTTTGTTACTGTCGCGGTATTGGATATCACTGTAGTGTTGGTCAAATCTTGATTTACTGTAACTGTAAAACTAACAGTAGTCGTTGCCCCCGGCGCAAGGCTGGGAATCACAAATCCAACAGTATTCGTAGTGCCGTTTAGTGTACCTCCATTTTGCGCAGCAGTGAAAGTCGTGCTGTTTGGCACCGGATCAGTCACACTTGTATTTGTCAGCGTAACGTTACCGGTATTTTTAACGGTAATGGTGTAAGTCAGTTGGTTACCAGGATGTGCTTTGCCATCTGTTCCGGTAGTACTGACTGTGCTGCTTACTATAAAGTCTGCCGTCTGATCCGTTGTTGTTGGTGGAACGGTTGGCGTTTGCGGAGTTGTAGGCGTTGTAGGATCTGTCACAATGGCCGTGTTGCCAATTGATGGAACACCGGTAAGATCATCAGTAACCTTAACCATAAAACTCACAGGCTTGCTTTGTCCAAAAGGAACATCAATGGTCCAGTTCAAAGTGTTGCCCGTTAAGACACCTCCATTATTTGCACTGCCCGCTATATATGTTGTATTAGCCGGGATCGGATCGCTTATTGTAATACCAGTCAATGCTGATGAACCTGTATTCTGAACATTGATTGTATACGTTAAGGTCGATCCGGCAGCGATTTTACCTGCAGCATTCAATCCGGCAACAGTTTTCGTACTGTTGAATGAACGGTTCGGGTCGGTATCTACCGGTGGAACTGTTGGCGTTTGCGGTGGATTAGGCCCGGTTGGGTCAGTTACCGTAGCGGTGTTTCCAATAGATGGAACGCCAGTCAGGTTGTCCGTAACTTTCACCTGGAAGGTTACTGCCTTTGTTTGTCCGAAAGGCACATCGATGGTCCAGTTTAAAGTGTTTCCTGTAAGTGCACCTCCGTTGTCTGCACTTGCAGCAACATACGTGGTATTGGCAGGGATTGGATCACTAATGGTAATGCCTGTTAATGTAGAAGATCCTGTATTGGTCACATTAATGGCATAGGTTAACGTGGATCCCGCTGCAATTTTACCAGCGGCATTCAATCCAGAGACAGTTTTTGTGCTGGTGAATGAGCGGTTTGGATCGGTGTCTACCGGCGGAACTGTCGGCGTTTGCGGCGTTCCCGGGTTTGACGGATCTGTTACTGTTGCGGTATTTCCAATAGATGGAACACCAGTAAGGTTGTCGGCAACTTTTACCTGGAAGGTTACGGCTTTACTCTGCCCGAAAGGCACATCGATAGTCCAGTTTAAGGTGTTTCCTGTAAGTGCACCTCCATTGTCTGCACTTGCAGCAACATAGGTGGTATTGGCAGGAATCGGGTCACTAATGCTAATGCCAGTCAGTGTTGAAGAACCTGTATTGGTTACGTTAATGGTGTAAGTTAGCGTAGAGCCAGCAGCTATTTTACCTGCAGCATTTAATCCCGCAACAGTTTTTGTACTGGTAAATGCACGGTTTGGATCGGTATCAACAGGTGGCACCGTTGGTGTTTGCGGCGGGTTAGGTCCTGTTGGATCGGTCACGGTAGCTGTATTTCCTATAGATGGAACACCAGTCAGGTTATCCGCAACTTTTACCTGGAAGGTTACGGCTTTGCTTTGCCCGAAAGGCACATCGATAGTCCAGTTTAAAGTATTTCCTGTTAATGCACCTCCGTTATCTGCACTTGCAGCAACGTAAGTGGTATTGGCTGGAATCGCATCACTGATGGTAATGCCAGTTAGTGTTGAAGAACCTGTATTCGTTACATTGATGGTATACGTTAAAGTGGACCCAGCAGCAATTTTACCGGCAGCATTTAATCCCGCAACAGTTTTTGTACTGGTAAATGCACGGTTTGGATCAGTATCAACAGGTGGAACAGTTGGTGTTTGCGGCGGGTTAGGTCCTGTTGGATCGGTCACGGTAGCCGTGTTTCCAATAGATGGAACACCAGTCAGGTTGTCTGCAACTTTCACCTGGAAGGTTACTGCCTTGCTTTGTCCGAAAGGCACATCAATTGTCCAGTTTACAGTATTTCCTGTTAATACGCCTCCATTGTCTGCACTTGCGGCTACATATGTTGTATTCGCAGGTATTGGATCACTAATGGTAATGCCGGTTAGTGTTGAAGAACCTGTATTGGTTACGTTAATGGTGTAAGTTAGCGTAGAGCCAGCAGCTATTTTACCTGCAGCATTTAATCCTGCAACAGTTTTTGTACTGGTAAATGCACGGTTAGGGTCGGTATCAACAGGTGGCACCGTTGGTGTTTGCGGCGTTCCCGGGTTTGACGGATCTGTTACTGTTGCGGTATTTCCAATAGATGGAACACCAGTCAGGTTGTCTGCAACTTTAACCTGGAAGGTTACGGCTTTGCTTTGCCCGAAAGGAACATCAATTGTCCAGTTCAAAGTAGTACCTGTAAGTACGCCTCCGTTATCTGCACTTGCAGCAACGTAAGTGGTATTGGCAGGTATTGGATCACTGATGGTAATGCCGGTTAGTGTTGAAGAACCTGTATTGGTTACGTTAATGGTGTAAGTTAGTGTAGAGCCAGCAGCAATTTTACCGGCAGCATTTAGTCCGGCAACAGCTTTTGTACTGGTGAATGCACGGTTTGGATCGGTATCCA
>Ga0247815_10000992_pt1 | contig 22019 bp, 20 predicted proteins | sample UWRJL194509B1_FD_181014 | JGI IMG/M metagenome (GOLD analysis project Ga0247815, IMG submission 181014) | Plant litter microbial communities from Arlington Agricultural Research Station in Wisconsin, United States - UWRJ-L194-509B-1 | ecosystem: Environmental > Terrestrial > Plant litter >...
CTGCGGCAACTGCGCCGGTGGCGACGGATGCGGCACCGAGGGTCGAGAGCATCAGCTCCGGTGCCGGAAGGTCGAGTTCGTCGGGCACGTGCGTCCGGGCAACGGCGACGACCTCCTCGAGGTTCTCGGCAACCGCGCCCGAGATGATGATCCGGCTCGGGTCGTAGAGGCTGCCGAAGACGGCGGCGATCCGGGACAGCAGGTGTCCGGCCCGCTCGACGAGCGTCCGCGCCCAGGGATCACCTGTCCGGGACAGTTCGAGCACGTCGCGACCGGTCACCGACTCTGCATCGACGCCGAAAAGCGGATGCCCGGCCATGAGCTTGCCGGAGCTCACCGCTTCTCGCGCCCAGTCGGTGAGCTGCGTTGCCATGCCGTTTGCGCTCTCGACACCGGTGACGTGGTCGAACGCAACCATCTCGCCGATTCCGCCGTGGGTTCCGCGCAGCAGGCGGCCATCGACGACAACGCCGGCGCCGAACCGGTCACCGGCGAGCAGCACGACGTAGTTGGAGCAGCCGACCGCGCGACCGAGCGATCCCTCGGCCACTGCCGCGAGGGAGGCATCGTTCTCGATGCGCACGATCGGCGCCCACTCGGCGAGCATCGATTTGATTTCCGGATTCATACGCCGCCAGAAGTCGTCTCGGTGGTGCGGCGATCGACCGTGGAAGTCGACGGGGGCAGGAACTCCGACGCAGACGGCGAGCACCCGGTCGATCCTTTCGCCGGCGGCGCGGAGCACTGATTCGATGGCCGACGAGATCGCCGTTCGTCGCTCGCCCGGGCTGTCGTGGCTGGCGTCGAGCGCGACAGTTTCGGTTGCGATGGTCGAACCCCGAAGGTCGGCGAGGGTCGTCGTCAGGTGCGAGCGTCCCGCATCCATCCCCATGATCACGCCAGCATCGGACCGCAGCTCGAACCGGCGAGACGGCCGGCCCTTGCGGTAGTCATCGGTCGTCCGAGCATTCGGCAGCTCGCGCAGCAGTCCGATTTCGATGAGCTCGTCGAGTGCGGCAATCGTGGTTGCGCGGGTGAGTCCGGTCGCGCGCATCGCGGCGTCGCTGATGAAGGCGCCGTTCTCCCAGGCGAACCCGAGAACGGCATCGAGACTGGCGCGAGGGGGCACAAGATTTTTGCCTGAACTTGAGATCAACCCCTTGCCTCCTTCGGGCGGGTGACGGACTATGTCTGGTACAAACTTGATTCGCGGGCAAAATTTAGTCCGCGCACCAATGGGCGATTACCAAAGACGGTACTCGAAAGGACAAAGACGTGCTTCGGACCCATCGAATTCGATCCATCCTCGCCGCGGTCGTTGGACTCACGATTCTCGGCACAACGCTCGCTGGCTGTTCCGGCTCTGGCGGTTCGAATACCGTCCGGTTCTACCTCAGCAAGCCCGAGGCGATCCCGTACTTTCGTGACCTGATCGCCGACTACAACGCCGAGCATCCCGACGTCGACATCGTGCTCGACTCGTCGTCGAACCTGCAGGCCGGTTTCCTTCGAGGCAACCCTCCCGACCTCGGGCTACTCAACTACAACATGGAGATGGCGCGTTTTATGGAGCGCGGTGCACTGAGCGACCTCTCCGACCTGCCCGAGGCGGATCGCATACTTCCCGAGGTGCAGGATCTCGTCGACCAGTACGCGACCTACCCCGGACGCACGAGTGTGCTCCCGTATTCGGTGATGGCTGCATCCGTCATCTACAACAAGCAGATCTTCGAAGAGCAGGGTCTCGAGGTGCCGCGGACCTACGACGAGTTGATCGCCGTGTGCGACAAGCTGACCGCTGCCGGGATCATCCCGTTCTACGCGACATTGAAGGACCCGTGGACTGTTGCGCAGGGGTGGTTCGACTACACGGTCGGCGGTGAAGTCGACGTCGCCGACTTCTACGACGAGCTGAACGACCTCGGCGCAGAGGTGGGACCCGATTCGCCGGTGTCATTCGAGAAGACGTTCGCTGAGCCGGTCGATCGGATGAAGGACCTCATCGACAACTACACGAACGCCGACGCTGCCAGCAAGGCCTACGGTGACGGCAACCTCGCGTTCGCCCAGGGCCAGGCGGCAATGTACCTGCAGGGCCCGTGGGCATTCGGCGAGATCGCCAAGACCGATCCCGACCTCAACCTTGGAACGTTCCCGCTGCCGATGACCAACGACCCGGACGACCTCGAGGTGCGCGTCAATATCGACCTCGCGGCCTGGATTCCCGAAGCGTCCGAGAGTAAGGAAGCCGCTCGCGACTTTCTCGCGTACCTATTCCAGAAAGACGTCATGGATGCCTACAACGCAGCCCAGCTCGGCTACGGAACGACCACTGACGCAGCCCCCGTCACGGATGAACGCATTCTCGGAATGAAGGAGTACTACGACGCGGCCGACTTCTACCAGGGCCCGTCGAAGGCGATCCCGCTGACCATTCCGACCGAGAACTACATGCAGGGAATCGCGCTCGGAGCGGAGCCCGAGAAGACGCTGCGCACCCTGGATGCGGACTGGGCGCGCCTGGCATTCCGGCAATAGTCGGGCAGCCCCAGTAACGGCGCTGCGACAACTGCACGAATCGATCACCGAAGGCAAAGGAGCCGAGAATGACGACCATGACCAGGGCGCGTCCGACCACGGAGGCGCCACCCGAGACCAGGACCGCGGCAGTTCCCCGGCGGCGACCAAAGGTCGAGGGAATCTACTACGCCTTCCTCGTACCGAGCCTGATCCTCTTCACCCTCGCCATCACCGTGCCGGCGATCATCGGTATCTTCTTCAGCTTCACCAACTCGATCGGTTTCGGGGACTGGCAGTTCGTTGGCCTCATCAACTACGTGGCGATGTTCTCCGACCCGGCCATCCTGCAGAGCTATTTGTTCACCTTCGGATTCGCGGCGGTGACGGTCGTCCTGGTGAACGTCCTCGCATTCCTGCTTGCCGTCGGACTGACCTCGCAAATCAGGATCAAGACCGGTCTTCGGGCGATCTTCGTCATCCCGATGGTCATCTCGGGCATCATCATCGCCTACGTTTTCAACTTCCTGTTCTCGAACTCGCTCCCGCTCTTCGGCCAGGCGATCGGCGTCGAGTGGCTGAGCTCGAGCATTCTCGCGAATCCCGACCTCGCCTGGGTCGCGATCGTGCTCGTGACGGCCTGGCAGGCAATACCCGGCACGCTGCTCATCTACATCGCCGGCCTGCTGTCGATTCCGGGTGATGTCTATGAGGCGGCGGACATCGACGGTGCCGGCAAGCGACAGCAGTTGTTCCGCATCACGCTTCCGCTCGTCGTCGGCTACGTGGTGATCAATGTCATTCTCGGGTTCAAGAACTTCCTGAACGCGTACGACGTCATCGTCGGCCTCACGAACGGCGGGCCGGGAACGGCCACCCGCAGCATCCCGATGACAATCGTCACCGGCTTCACCGGCGGTGACTACGCCTATCAAATGGCCAACGCCACGATGTTTTTCGTGATCGTGATCGTGCTCTCCGTTGTCCAGCTCCGACTCTCTCGCGGAAGGAACGAACTCTGATGTCAGTCCAGCCAGCACTCGTCGTCGAGAACCTCGACGCCATCACTACGCTCGAAGACGGCAAGGCAAGGCGGCCATCCCGCCGTGGCCGGGTCGGAGCCGAACGTAAGAGTGCGCCGCTCACAATTCTCCTCATCCTTTGCGCGATCACCGTCATCGTTCCGCTCTACGTCACGCTTACGACGGCGTTCAAGACCCAGGCGCAGGCGGTCGACGGCAACGCTTTCTCGCTGCCGGCTCCGTTCAGCCTCGAGGGGTTCATCACCGCGTGGAACCTCACCGACTTTCCCCGGGCGTTCCTCGTCTCGGTGCTGGTGACGGCAGGGACGGTCGCCGGAACGGTGATTCTCGGCACCTTCGCGTCCTACGCAATCTCGCGAAACTGGGATCGCCGCTTGTTCCGCTGGTCGTTCTTCTACCTGCTCGCGGCCATGTTCATCCCGTTCCCGGTGGTCGCCCTTCCGCAGATCCAGCTCACCGGGCTGGCGGGGCTCGACAACCCGGTCGGCGTCACGATCCTGCACGTCATGTTCCAGCTGAGCTTCAGCATCCTGCTGTTCACGGCGTTCCTGCGGTCGATCCCGGCCGAACTGGAAGAGAGCGCGCGGATCGACGGCGCGACGACCTGGCAGACCTTCTGGAAGCTGATCTTTCCGCTGCTCGCGCCGATGAGTGCGACGGTCGGCATCTTCGCGTTCCTCGCCTCGTGGAACGACTACATGATGCCGTCCCTGATAACGTCCGACCCGTCGCTGCAGACGCTGCCGGTGGTACAGAGCATTTTCCAGACCCAGTTCAGCAACAACTACAACGTCTCGTTCGCCTCCTACCTGATGGCGATGGCGCCGGCGATCATCGTCTACCTGTTCACCCAGCGCTGGGTGATGGAGGGTGTGACCCAGGGCGCGGTCAAGGGGTGAGTCGGTGGCTCAGAGTTTCGGTCGTGAACCGGCGCAGTGGTGGCGCCAGGGAGTCGTCTATCAGGTCTATCCCCGCAGTTTTGCCGACGCCACCGGCGATGGCCTCGGCGACATCCCCGGGGTGACCTCGCGGGCCGACTACCTGCAGCAGCTCGGCATCGACGCGGTCTGGCTCAGTCCGTTCTACCCGTCGGCGCTCGCGGATGGCGGCTACGACGTGGCCGACTACCGCAACGTCGACCCACGGCTTGGCACACTCGACGACTTCGATCGGATGCTGCACGCCCTGCACGATCGCGGAATGAAGGTTGTCGTCGACATCGTGCCGAATCACACTTCCGACCAGCACGAGTGGTTCGTCGAGGCGCTCGCCGCGGCACCGGGTTCGGCAGCGAGGGATCGCTACATTTTTCGCCCGGGCACCGGAGCGGACGGTGCCGAGCCGCCGACCGACTGGGTGTCGATGTTCGGAGGCCCGGCCTGGCAACGGGTGCCGGGCGGCGAGTGGTACCTGCACAACTTCGCGATCGAGCAACCGGATCTCAACTGGTCGCACCCCGAGGTACGCGCCGACTTCGTCCAGACCCTGCGGTTCTGGTCGGATCGCGGAGTCGACGGGTTCCGTATCGACGTCGCGCACATGTTGACCAAGGATCTCGCCGAGCCGCTGCCCTCGCGCTCGGCGCTCGAGGCGATGCCGCGCGACGGGCGGCATCCGATGCTCGATCGCGACGATGTGCACGAAGTCTACGCGGAGTGGCGACAGGTGTTCGAGTCCTACGATCCGCCGAGATCGGCCGTCGCCGAGGCGTGGGTCGACAAGGCGCGCGTTCCGCTCTATGCCAGCCGTGAGAGCCTCGGGCAGGCGTTCAACTTCGACCTTCTGCAGGCGGACTTCGCGGCCGACCAGTTTCGCCGGGTGGTGCAGGACAACCTCGAGCTGGCAGCGGCTTCCGGCTCCTCGAGCACCTGGGTGCTCTCCAACCACGACGTCGTGCGGCACGCGACCCGCTACGGCTTACCGTGGCCGGGTCGAGACGAGTCCGGTAATCCGATCGTCAAACACGGCCTCGAGTGGGTTCGAAGCGGGGGAGCGAACCCCGTGCTCGATCGCGCGGGCGGGGTCCGGCGAGCGAGAGCGGCAACGCTGTTCCTGCTCGGGCTGCCCGGAGCCAGTTACCTGTACCAGGGCGAGGAACTCGGACTGCACGAGGTTGCCGAGATCGACGCGGACGCGCGGCAGGATCCGACGTTCTTCCGCAGCGACGGTGCGGATTTCGGGCGGGACGGATGCCGCGTGCCGCTGCCGTGGACCGCGGACGGTTCGTCGTTCGGATTCGGGACCGACGGTGCCCACCTGCCGCAACCGCCGTGGTTTGCCGACTACGCGGTGTCGGCGCAGGACGGTGACCCGGAGTCGACGCTCGAGTTGTACCGGCGGGCGCTTGCGCTGCGACGGTCGCTGCAGACCGAGGAGTCGCTGGAGTGGGCACCGACCTGGCGCCCAGACGTTCTTCGGTTCGTCCGGCCGAACGGCTGGGAAGTGATCACCAACTTCGGATCGGAACCGTATCCGCTCGAGCGCGAACCGGTGCTCACGAGCGGCCCGCTCGAAGCGGGAGTGCTTCCAGCAGCAACGACAGCGTGGTTTACCAGCTGACGATCGGTCACAACAACGGCACCTGCCCTGTCTTTACTGGCAACGCGTCGGGAATGACCCCGTCGCAACCTCTCGACAGGAGTTCATCATGACCGTGCCCACCGCCGTTAGTCCCGCCGCTCGCCGACCGTCCGCTACCGTCGCTCGAATCCTGCAACCGGTTCTCGTCGCGGCACTCGTCGCGGTGGTGAGCGCAATCACCGTCGCAGCGCTGATTCGCGGGGTCTTCGTCACCGGCGGAAGCATCGGTCTTGTCCTGCTCGTGCTTCCGGCCGCAACCGCGGTGCTCGCTCTTGGCCTCGGATTCCTGTTTCGCTGGCTCGGCACGCGCTCGCACTGGGCGGCCGCGATTGTGCTCGCGATCGTGGTGCTCGGTGTCTACGTCGCGCTGCTGTTCACCGGAACCCAGCGCCCGTCGATCGTGACGCTCGGCCTCGAGGTGATGATCGTCGCGGTCTCCCTCGCCGCGGGTGCGGCTAGCGCCTTCCTGCTCGGCGGGCGCTGGCGGCTGCTCGGCTTCGCCGGCGTGATCGGCCTGCTCTGGCTGGCGATCACGCCGGTGCTTGTTGCGCTTTAGCGGTCCCGGCCGGCCGCCGTTTCCGCGTAGTCGCGGTGGCCGGCGATGTCCTCCGCGGGGATGGCGGCGGTGAGTTCCTCGAGGTCGTCCGGGCTGAGGGTGAGGTTCGCCGCCGCGGCGTTCTCGTCGAGGCGTGAGCGTCGACGGGTGCCGGGAATCGGCACCACCCCCTGCGCGATCAGCCAGGCGAGCGCGACCTGGGCAACGGTCGCACCCTTGCGTGCCGCGATCTGCTCGACTCGGTCGACCAGGGCGAGGTTGCGGGTGAATGCCTCGGGCTGGAATCTCGGTAGTCCGCGGCGGGCATCGTCCGCCGCCAGGTCGTCCAGGCTGCGGATGCCGGCCGTCAGTGTTCCGCGGCCGAGGGGCGAGAAGGCGACAAAGCCGATGCCCAGTTCATCCATCGCCGCTTTCTCACCGTTCGCGAGCACGTCGCGCGAAAACAGCGAGAACTCCGACTGGACAGCGGCGAGCGGATGCACGGCGTGCGCCCGCCGGATGGTCTGCTCCGACGCTTCGGACAGCCCGATGTGCCGTACCTTTCCCTCGGCGACGAGCTCGGCCATCGCCCCGACCGACTCCTCGATCGGAACGTTCGGGTCGACGCGGTGCAGGTAATAGAGGTCGATCACGTCGGTGCCGAGGTGCTTGAGCGAGCGCTCCGCCGCGCGGCGGATATACGCGGGCGTGCCGTTGCGTCCGTGGATGGTTCCGTCATCGTCCGTCTCCGTCGACGCCTTGGTCGCCAGCGTGACGAGTTCGCGCCGGTCGCCGAGAGCCCGGGCGATGAGCTTTTCGTTTTCGAACGGGCCGTACGCTTCTGCGGTGTCGATGAAGGTGACGCCGGTGTCGACGGCGTGGCGCAGGGTTGCGATCGATTCGGTTTCGTCGCTCGCGCCGTAGAACGCGCTCATGCCCATGGCACCGAGGCCGATGGCCGAGACGGTCAGGCCGTCGCCGAGGGGTGTGGTTTTCATTCGTTGTTCTCCGGTTCTGCGATCGCGCGGTAGGCGGCGATCTTGCTGTCGATGGCGGCGAGGTGTCGCCTGGTCTGCTCGAGCTGGGCGATCACGGTCTGCCGGTGCCGCTCGAAGAATGCAAAGCGCTCGGCTTCGGTGCCCGGTGTGCGACTGAGGTCGGCGATGACGCGAATCTCTGCGATCGGCATTCCGGTTTCGCGCAGCATGACGAGACCCGCGATCCACTCGAGGTCGCCGCGTGAGTAGCGACGTCGACCGCCACGGTCTCGCGGGGTCGGGTCGAGCAGTAGTCCCTCGCGTTCGTAATAGCGGAGGGCCTGGATGCTGACGCCGGTTGCGGCGGATGCTTCGCCGATCGACAGGCCGCTTTCCGGCACGTCGGAGGCGATCGAGGGGAGCAGGAGTGGGGCCATGCCCTCATCCTGCTACCTATAGCGCGGTATAGGTCAAGCTGACCGGGGCAACTGGGTGAGCGGGGCTACGTGGGAGCCTTCGGCGGGCATCCCGGTACGGCGAGCAATGGGTGACCCTGCACCTCTCGGCCACTCCCGAAAATTCAGGAGAACCATCGGCACCCCGCGCGCGACGCTCAGGTTTTCACTGTCCATGACCTGGAGGTGAAGGTGCGGCTGGGTCGAATTGCCTGAGTTTCCGCATTCGGCGATTGGCTGGCCGACGCTCACCGCGTCGCCGATGGACACCCGCAGTGAAGATAGTCGAAGGTGCACGAGCGCCACGAACGGTGCGCCGCCGGGCAGGGCGATGACGACGTAGTTGCCCGCGATCGCGGGGATACCCTCCCGCAGCCGTTCCGCCTGCCCGAGCACGTAGGGAACAAGCGTGAGCTGGGAGCGACGCGCTTCGTGGTCGATCTCACTGTCGTGAGCATCGACGACGGTCCCGTCCACCGGCGAGAGGATCGGGCGCCCGAACGAGAAGAACCTCGTCGGCGGCTCGGTGCCGATAAAGGTGTGCCAATCGCGGATGTCGGCGGTGCGGCCACGGGAATCCACCCCGACGAAGTCGATCGCAAAGCGTTCGCCGAGCAGGTCAGTGCCGTGGCTCGGCACGCGCCGAGCGGGGCTATTCTGTGCCAGCCACCGTCCACTGAACGGCAGGGCAAGCTCGATCGGCTCCGGATCGAATGACTTCCCGGTCATGGCGAAAGCCTAGGCCGCGGGCATTCCGGTCGCGATGGTCGTAGGCTGATCGGGTGAGATTCTCTTATTCGTGTCCGACGCCCCCTGGGTGCTTGGGGGTAGTCGGCGTTTCATCAGCCGGCTCCAGGTAGCGCGTTTCCGGCCCGCCGTTGCTGCACTCGCGCAACGAGACGAGGCCGATTTTGCCGCGCCGCTGACCACGCGGCGCTCCACCGATCACGAATATCCGCCACCGACGCACGAACACGTCGCTGGCCTCACTACCGGAGAATCCCCATGCTCTCTCTCGACGAGAAGACCATCCGAGCGTCGTTTGTCAACGCGACTCGAAAAGAACTGTCCGACCTGACCATCCCCGATCTTGCCGCCGTCGACTTCGACCGGCTCGATTACCTGGGCTGGCGCGATGCGCGATTGTCCAAGCGCGCCTACTTTGTAGTGCACCTGGCTGACGGCCCGGTCGGAGTGGTGTTGAAGCAGGCTGACGGTGCCCCGCGCAGCCGTGCCCAGTGCTCGTGGTGCCAGGACATCCACCTGCCCAACGACGTCGTGATGTTCGGCGCTCGCCGTACCGGCGCAGCCGGCCGCGGAGGCAACAGCATTGCGACGCTGATCTGCTCGAACTTCGAGTGCTCGACGAACGTGCGCAAGAAGCCTCCGATGGCCTACATCGGCTTTGACGTCGAGGCGGCAAGGCTGCAGCGCATTGCCGTGCTGCAGGACCGCGCCGCGGCGTTCGCCACCGACATCGCGCTCGGAAGCTGATCCACGCGGTGGCCCGGTGCCCTCGGGCAGCGGGTCACCGCTTGCGGTGCGTTCGCCCGGCCCGCCACGCCGGAAGATAGAGCGGGGCGGCGAGCGCGAGAACGACGCCGCCGATCACCATCGCGGTCGACACGCCCGCACTACTCGCCACCGCCCCGAGAACGATCGCGCCGATTGCACCGGACGGCTGCCCGACCATCGAGTTCATCGAGAGCACGGTCGCGCGATTGGTTCCGGTCACCTGGGCGTGCAACAGCGACGAGTGGAGCGGGTTGGATGCCCCGTGTACGGCGTAGCAGGCCAGGAACGCCGTCACCAGGCCAACGGGTCCGGCGACCAGGCCGAGCACGATGACGGTCGCACCCTGCACGATCCGCAGGATGGCAGCCGCGAGAGCGATGCCGGCAATCGACGAGAGTGGCCGCACGAGCGCAGAGCCGGCGGCGAAGACGAGCCAGGCGGCCGCGGTGACCGGTCCCATGATCGCGGCGGCGTCATCCGCGCCACCGACGAGGTCCTGCAGTCGAACCGGTGTGAGCGTCTCGAACGCGATCATGCCGAATCCCCAGAACAGTTCGACGGCCACGAGTGCGCGCAGCACCCGGGATTGGCGAAGCAATCGAACTCCGCTGACGAGGGTCGCGGGCACGTCGGCCAGCCCGATCCGCAGCGAGCGGCGCGCCGCCGTGCGGTGGTCGTCACGGACAACCAGTGCGACGGCCGTCACCGAAACGACGGAAAGCGCAGCCGATACCGCGATCGGCAGCAGCAGCGGATCCGCGCCGACCAGCGGCGCGACAATGACCAGGCCGCTCGACAGCAGCGCACCGCCGCCGATCCCGAGTCCGATCGCCGTCCCGCCGGCCGCGAGACCGCGTCCGATCACTTCCGGCCGGCCGCTCTCGAGCACAGCATCGGCGAACCACGCTTCGAGCGCGCCGGAGTCCAGCGCCCGGTGAATGCCCTGCAGCGCGTAGACGGCGGCGAAGCCCCAGGACGAGTGCGCGAAGACGAGCCCGACGACCGCTGCGCAGGAGAACAACCCGGCCGTGATCAGTACCGGGCGGCGCCCCCAGCTGTCGGCGAGCGCGCCGGACGGCAACTCGAGAGCCAGCACGACGAAGCCCTGGATCGAGAACGCGATTCCGACTTCGGCAATGGTGAGCCCCGCATCGAGTGCGTACAGCACGGTCACCGGAATGAGCAGGCCGACCGGGATCCAGCGCAGGGCGGTGAGCGTGACGAAGCGGCGTTCGAGTGACATTACCGGTCGTTCATTTCGTCGGGTACCCGATCACGTGGATGGTTGTTGTCTCCGCCTCTGCCTCGGGCGGCATGACGCGATACCGCTCGATGACCGCCTCGAGGTCGGCAACGAGAGCTGCCGCTCGGGCCGGAGAGACCTTCAACAGGTAGTCGGACGCGCCAGCGACGTCCTGCCACGGGACCGACCAGTCGGCGGCGGTGTCGAGCCAGTGGTTGTAGCGCTCGGCCAACAGTCCGAAGTAGTGGCGTTGCAACCAGTCGTGGGCGGCCTCGGCGTCCGGATCGCCGGCGATCGAGCTCGCGGTAAAGCGGTGCCTGTCGCTCGTCGGCTGCCACCAGCGTTCCTTGCCTCGACCTTCGGCCGTCTCTTCGACAAGGCCAACTTCGGCAAGCTTGCGCAGGTGGTAGCTCGTCGCTCCCGAGTTGGTGTCGAGGAGCTTCGCGAGGGACGTGGCCGTTCCGCCACCGTTCAGTCGAAGCTTGCCGAGAATCCGGGCTCGAAGCGGATGCGCGAGCACCGTGATCGCGCGGGTGTCGAGATCGATGATCGTCAGAGCGGAGTCGTCCATGGCGCCAACCCTACGCTTGCATAACTCTTATGCACAATAGTTATGCAACTGGGAATGTGAGTGGTGTCGGGACAAGCCCGCGCGCCGTCAGGAGCCCGCTGGCACAATCGGACGATGGCTAAGGCAGAGATCCACGACCTCGATCCCGCGACGAGTCTGCGGATCCAGCGATTCTGGCCGCTCATTTCGGCGATCGTCGGAGTTGTGCTCGCCGGTGCCCTCGGTGCCGTTGTCGTTCTACGCCAGAATCGCCAGCCCTTCGGCTTCGATGCCGAGTGGATGGAGGAGATCGTCGAGCACCGGGCTCCATTTTGGGAGGTGCCGTCCTATGTCATGAACTTTCTCGGCGGCGGAATCTTCGCGAGTCTCGTCGTTCCGATCCTCACCATCGTCGCGCTCGCACTTTTTCGTCGCCGATGGGCAGCGCTCTACTACGCGATCGCGGCGGCCCTCAGCGTCACGGTAGTGCAGGTGCTCAAGACGGTCGTGGCCCGCCCGCGCCCAGAAGACATCCTCGTGACGAGTGACTTCGGTTCGTTTCCGTCCGGCCACAGTGCGAACGCGGCGACAATCGCCGTCACTCTCGGGATCATCTTCGCCCGCACCTGGGTGTGGGTTGCCGGAAGCATTTACACGCTCCTGATGATGCTCAGCCGCACCTATCTTGGCGCGCACTGGATCTCGGACACCATCGGAGGCCTGCTCATCGGTGCCGCCGTCGGGGTCATTGTCTGGGCACCGTTCGCGTACAAATTGCGCGCCGAGAATCGCGCGAACCACTCCCCGCTGTGGGTGCACAGCAGCTAGTCGACGGTTGCCAGCAGCCGGGAGGATTTCTGGTCTCGGTTAGACGACTCCGCAGGCGTACCGATTCTTTCCCGGGTTGAACGCATGCAGTACCTTGCTGTACTCGGCAGGCTTGTTCGGAAACAGCACGCTGTTCCAGGCCCGCTTGATCCGGTAGTCGTAGCGAGTGCCGATGGGCCAGGCGCGGTATCGCTGGCCGGCCTTCATCACACCGGATGTGCAGCTCACCGTGACTGAAACGGTGGTCGCCGACGAGATATTCAGGCTGCCGGTCACGAATCCCTTGCTCACCCCGAGCGCGACCTGCACTGTGCGGGTCGATGACGTTGCGTTGGCGAAACTGCAGGTTTGACCGGCGGTAACGGTGCGGCATTCGCCGAGCACCTGGGACTTGTTGATGTAATTTTTGTGGGCGACTTTGTTCACGACCGTGGTGGTCGATGGCAATCCGCCGGGAGCGGCGTTCGCGGGCGAGGCTACCGCCAAGACCGAGATCAGTCCGATCCCGGTGGCAAGTGCGACTAACTTTCGAGCGGTCAATTTTCACCTGGTTCTCTGTTGGGGAGGCCGGCGCGCATCGCGATTTTCTTACTTTCACGTCATGATCTGGCCAGCATGCGCGGTGGTCGCCGAAAAATCTGTGGGTTGACACGTCCCGGCTTCGACGGCGCCCCGTTCCGGGTATTCTTCATTCGCCGAAGCTGACTCCCGCAGCGGGCGAGAGGATGCCGTGAAGACCGCGATTATCGGTGCTGTCCTGCTGGTGATCGGTGCGATTTTCATCGCTGTCGGAGTGCTGCCCGTCCCGGACGCGCTGGCGGTCGCCGAGCGGGTCTGGCCGGTGCTGCTGTTCGTCGTCGCGATCACGATCGTCACCGAACTCGCGGCCGAGGCCGAACTGTTCCGCGTCGTCGCGGAGTTCACAGCGAAGTGGGGGAGAGGGCGCACGATTGCCCTGTGGCTTTTCGTGGTCGCGCTCGCTGTCATCAGCACGGTGTTCCTGTCGCTCGACACCACCGCGGTGCTGCTCACCCCGGTGGTGGTGCTCCTGGCCAGGCACGTCGGAATTCCGCCCCTGCCGTTCGCCCTCACCACCGTCTGGCTCGCAAACACCGCCTCGTTGCTCCTGCCGGTGTCGAACCTGACCAACCTGCTCGCCGAACACCAGCTCGAGGGTGTGGGCCCCCTCGGGTTCGCGTCTCTCATGGCGCTTCCCGCCCTCGTCGCGGTGGTCGTTCCCTGCCTCGTGCTCCTGGTGATTTACCGACGCTCTCTCTTCACTCGCTACGAGCCGGATGCCCCGGCCCCGGCATCCGATCGCGTGCTTCTGATCGCGAGTGCGGTCGTCATTCTTGCGCTGCTGCCGGCGCTCGTGAGCGGCCTGCCGGTGTGGATTCCCGCATCGATCGCTGCCGTCGTGCTCGGGGGGTTCTTCGTGGCACGTCGCCGAAGTGCGCTGCGGTTCTCGCTCGTTCCGTGGCAGGTCGTTGTGCTGGCATCCGGCCTGTTCCTCGTCGTCGAAGCCGGACACTCGCTCGGCCTTGCCACGGCGCTCGAAGCTGTCGCCGGAAGCGGCGACGACCCGCTCAGCCTGCTGCAGTTGTCGGCGACGGGAGTCGCGGGGGCGAACGTTGTCAATAACCTTCCCGCGTACCTTGCCCTCGAACCGGTCGCCGAGTCGCCGCTGCGTATCGCCGCCCTGCTCATCGGCGTCAACGCCGGGCCGCTCATCACGCCGTGGGCATCGCTCGCGACCCTGCTCTGGCACCAGCGACTCACCGCTCTCGATGTCGAACTGTCGTGGCGTCGCTACGCGCTGCTCGGTCTTCTCGTGGTGCCGCTGACGGTCATTCCCGCAGTTCTCGCACTCGCGCTGCGGTAATCGAATTTCGGCAACGGATGTTGCCTAAACCCCTCACGGATTCGTTGCGAAGGTAGGGTTTCGGCCTAAATATCCGCGCGGGTGATCCCGCGCTCTATGCCATGCGAATTCCTCAGTTCTACTGTGATGCTGGGGCGGCTGGACCGCTTCTGCCGTCCTCGAGGAGAGTTCTATGTTTGGAATACGTCGCCGTACTGCCAGGGCGCCGCGTGCGTCGATCATCGCTGCCGTCGGCCTCGGCGTTGCCGTCGCGGTCGCGGTGCCGACCTCGGCAAGCGCCGACCCGATCATCATCATCAACCCGCTCTGGGGATCGACCGAACTTCGCGACTGCGCCAACGCATCGCTCGGTTTCGCCAGCTCGCACAGCATCACCTGGGCCGAGCTCGACACCCTCACCAGTATCCAGTGCGAAGACAAGGAGATCGAGAACCTGAGCCCGCTCAAGTACGCCGATAACCTGACAACCCTGAAGCTCGCCGGAAACTGGATCGCCGAGGCAACGGAGCTCAAGGATCTCGCCCACCTCAGCTACCTCGACCTCTCGGACAACTCGCTGAGTGACCTGCCAGCACTCACCGGGCTTACCGCTCTCGACAAGCTCTACCTCGACAACAACTACCTGCTGAGCATTGCCCCGCTCACCGGCCTCAAGTCGACGATGTCGGATCTGTCGCTGTCGAGAAACGCACTCAAGAACGTCTCTGCACTGAAGAGCTTCTCGTCGATCAACTACCTCTATATCGACCACAACGAGATCACCAACATCGCCGGGCTGGATGATGTGGTGCAGAACGCAACGGTGTTCGACGGTCGCAACCAGGCGGTCTGGGCACCGGCGACGACCATCAACAAGTCGATCACCCTCCCGGCGGTCACGTCGGCCACCGGCGCCAGAGTCACCCTCTCGGTCGCCAAGACCTTCGAAGACGGCACAAAGGCCGTCCCCGGAAAGCTCTCGAGCAACAAGAAGAGCATCAAATGGACGAAGGTCGGTTCGGGAGCCGCCAAATGGTCGAGCGCGGTCCCCATCGGGGGCAGCGACACGGGAACCTTCAGCGGCTACTACGGTCGCGACGTGTTCAAGAAGATGACCGCGAAAACACCGAAGATCAGCGGAACGGCCAAGGTCGGCAAAACGCTCAAGGCCAGCGCGAAGGGATGGACCTCCGGCGTTAGCAAGTGGTACGAGTGGAAGAGCGATGGCAAGTCGGTCAAGTACGGCCAGTCGTCGAAATACAAGCTCAAGGCCAGCGACAAGGGCCACAAGATCACGGTTACGGTAACCGGCTACAAGACCGATTACTTGGAAGTCGCCAAGAAGAGTAAGGCGACAAAGAAGGTCAAGTAGTACCGCGCGTACTCTGGATCGGGCCACGACCACAGCGGTCGTGGCCCTTTTCATGAGAGGCAGTGGATGCCCAGACTTCGCCGCAGCAGGACCGGCTCACCAGGCTTTTCGCGCAAGCGATCCGGCACCGGCTTCAGCTACGTCGCCGAGAACGGGTCGACGCTGACCGATGCGAGCGTCCGCTCTCGGATCGAGTCACTCGCGATTCCCCCGGCCTGGGTCGACGTCTGGATCGCCCCGGATCCGCTCGGTCATATCCAGGCGATCGGAACGGATGCCGCCGGCCGCCGCCAGTACATCTACCATCCGCAATGGCGGGCGCGACGTGATCGCTCCAAGTTCGAGCGCGCCCTCGCTCTCGCCGCTGTGCTGCCGGGCGCTCGCGGGGTGGTCACTCGCGACCTCCGCGCCGACGAAGCATCGAAGGCGCGCGCTCTCGCGGCGGCATTCCGACTGCTCGATTCCGCGTCGCCCCGAGTCGGCGGCAAGCGCTACCTCGACGAAAACGGCAGCCACGGACTGTCGACGCTGCTGTGTTCGCACGCGACTATCCACGGGGACGACGAGATCGAAATCAGGTTTCGCGGCAAGGGTGGCCTCCCGTGGGAGGCCCTGCTGCACGACGTCGACCTGGCCGGCGTCATCCGCTCGCTCAAGCGGCGCGGCTCCACGGCTCACCTGCTCGCGTACCGGGACGGCAACGACTGGCACGCGCTCAGTGCGAGCGACATCAACGACTACGTGCGCGAGCGCACCAAGGGCGACTTCACCGCGAAGGATTTTCGAACCCTGCGCGGAACCATCGTCGCGGCGCAGTCGCTGCGGGACAGCGCTCCGGCGAGCACGAAGGCAGCCCAGAAGCGTGCGGTGGTCGATGCGATGAAGGCGGCGGCGGCAACCCTCGGCAACACCCCGACCATCGCCAAGAAGAGCTACGTCGATCCGCGGGTAGTCGAAAAATACCTCGTCGGCGACCTGATCGCCGGAAACGGGGCCGCCCCGGAGGCGGCGCTGCGGGTGCTGCTCGGCGCTGACTAGAACCGGCCGGATCCGCGAACTGGCCGACGCCGTCACGCGCCCGCTCGGTTAGCATCGGCACATGGTTCCGACAGCAAACCTCATCGCGTTCGTCGTCGCGGCGTTTGTGATCGTCGTGCTGCCGGGGCCGAGCGTGTTGTTCGTGATCGGGCGTGCGCTGTCGATTGGGCGGGTCGGCGCACTACTGAGCGTTCTCGGTAACGCCAGCGGAATGTTCGTGCAGGTTGTCGTCATTTCTGCCGGCCTCGGTGCGCTGCTCGAGAGCTCGATCGTGCTGCTCACGATCATCAAGTTCGCCGGCGCTGGTTTCCTGGTCTACCTCGGTATCCAGGCAATTCGCCACCGCAAACGCGTGGCAAAGAGCGGGGCGGATGCGGCTCCCACCAGCAGGATCCGCTCGCTCGTCGAAGGCGCGATAGTCGGCGTCACAAACCCGAAGTCGGTCGTGTTCTTCGTCGCTATCCTTCCCCAGTTCGTCGACGTGTCGGTCGGCAGTGTTCAGCTTCAGCTGCTCGAACTCGGCGCGATCTTCGCCGTGATGGCCGTCGCCTTCGACAGCGTCTGGGCGCTCGCGGCCGGATTCGCGCGCGGCTGGTTCGGGGCGTCGCCCCGCCGTCTCTCCGGCCTCGGTGCGGCCGGCGGCGTCGCGCTCATCGGACTCGGTGTCGGGGTCGCCGCCTCTCGCACCTGACAGCCTTCCCGAAACGAAAACCGGCCGGGCCGGGCGGCACTCCCCGAAGAGCGCCATCCCGACCCGACCGACGGGTCGAACCAGATCGTTGTTACTTCTTGTCGAAGACCTCTGCGTCCATCGCGTCGTAGCCCTCGGCCTGCGGGTCACCGTGCAGGCCGCCGCTGAGCGCGTACTCCTCTTCCGGTGACAGCACCAGGCGGTGTCGCGAGTACACCGCGAAGCCGATGAGGATCACGACGTAGACGATGACGATCGCAATGATCGCCGGTTGGAAGGTCGGATTTATCAGGAACCCGACGAACACAAACGCCGCGATGATGGCCGCGATGTACGCCCCGGGGAGTCCCCACGGGCTCTTGTACGGCCGGGCCGCATTCGGGAACTTGCGGCGAAGGATGATGAACGACAGCATCTGCAGGAAGTACGCGACGACCGCTCCCCAGACCGCGATGTTCAGGATGATCGCGCCGGCGACAGCTCCGACGCCCTCGGCGTCGATTGCGGCGAGCGCGTCAAGCACGAGGAGTGCAGCGAACCCGATGACCGCACCGACGATGAGGGCAACCCAGGGGGTCTGGCGCTTGCCGGTGAGCGAGAAGAACTTCGGGTAGTAGCCCGCACGGGAGAGCGAGTACATGTTGCGCCCGTAGGCGAACATGATGCCCTGCAGTGACGCGAGCAGTCCGATGAGTGCGAACAGCGACAGGACCGCTGCGGCTTCGTCTCCGACGATTGCCCGGAATCCGTCGAGCAGCGGCTCACCGGCGACTCCGGTTGCCTCGGCCCCGATCACGCCGGTGTTCAGAACCAGCACGAGGATACCGGTGACGATGAGCGTGCCGCGGGCGATGAAGCCGGCGCGCGGGATGTCGCGGGCGGGGTTGTGGGATTCTTCCGACGCGAGAGGAAGCTCTTCGATTCCGAGGAAGAACCACATGGCAAAGGGCAGCGCGAACAGGATCGGCAGCACGCCGTGCGGCAGGAAGGCCGTCTGTCCGGGATCGGGGACGATGTCGAACAGCGCGTCGAAGCTGAAGGCGCCGGAGAAGATCGCCATCGCCGAGAACACCAGCAGGATGAGGATCGAGATGATCGACACCACGATGGCGAACTTGAACGAGATGCTCGCCCCGGCCGCGTTGAGGGCAATGAAGGCGATGTAGAGAACGGCGTACCAGGCCCACATCATGTTCGCGCCGTCCGGGCTGAGATCGAACCCGAGCAGTTCGCTCGTGATTCCGTTCGCGTAGCTCGCGGAGAAGAACACGATGACCGCCGTGGTCGCGACGTATTCGATGGTTTCGGCAAGTCCGGTGACGAGTCCGCCCCACGGGCCGAGCGCAGACCTCGCGAACGAGTAGGCGCCTCCGGTGTGCGGCATCGCTGCGGCCATTTCACCGATCGAGAAGATGAGGCCGTAGTACATCGCGACGAGGATGATGAACGCGATCGTCATTCCGCCGAATCCCGCGAAGTCGATGCCGAAGTTCCACCCCGAGAAATCTCCGGAAATGACGGCGGCGACGGCGAGACCCCACAGGCCCCACACGCCGGCAGAGCGCTTCAACTGGCGCTTCTCGAAGTAGCCGTCGGCGGCCTTCGTATACGTGGCCCCGGAGGCCTTTCTGGTGTCGGTCATGCGTTCCTCCCAGAACGATCACGGAAAATGGCGCAGGAATTACCCCTGCGTGGTTGGCACGAGCTTGGCGTCTATTGGTACTCGGTGTCTACCTTTGGACGTAAACAACGCGTTACGAAATCTCGGGGTTCTGGTCACGGGGCTGTGGTGTAATGGTCGGATTGCAGTCAATGAGGAGACGCTAATGGCCAGCACGACCACGAACCCGCGCTCGGGTAACCTCACGGTTGACGAGCTGAATTCGCTGATCGACTCCAAGGAGATCGACACAGTCATCGTCGCGTTCACCGACATGCAAGGTCGCCTGGTCGGCAAACGCGTCGGCGCGCGCTTCTTTAAGGAAGAGATCTCGCACCACGGTGCGGAGTGCTGCAACTACCTGCTCGCGGTCGACGTCGAGATGAACACCGTTGCCGGCTACAAGATCTCGTCGTGGGAGACCGGCTACGGCGACATGGCGATGATCCCCGACTTCGACACCCTCCGCCTTGTGCCGTGGATCCCCGGAACCGCGCTCGTCATCGCCGACCTGCACTGGCTCGACGAAAAGCCGGTGGCCCCGTCACCGCGGGAGATCCTCAAGACCCAGATCGCCCGCCTCGCTGAGCACGGCCTCGTGCCGTACGTCGGCACCGAGCTCGAGTTCATCGTCTTCGATGACACCTACCGCGACGCCTGGGGTAAGGGTTACGCCGGCCTCACCCCGGCGACCGACTACAACATCGACTATGCGATTCTCGCCTCGACGCGAATGGAGCCGCTGCTGCGCGACATCCGCGTCGGTATGGAGGGCGCCGGCCTCTACTGCGAGGGCGTCAAGGGCGAGTGCAACCTCGGCCAGCAGGAGATCGCGTTCAAGTACGACCACGCGCTCGCCACCTGCGACAACCACTCGATCTACAAGAACGGCGCGAAAGAGATCGCCGACAAGCACGGCAAGTCCCTGACCTTCATGGCGAAGTTCAACGAGCGCGAGGGCAACTCGTGCCACATCCACCTGTCGTTCCGCGGTGTTGACGGGTCTCCAGCGCTCGCCGACCCTGACCGCCCGTACGGTTTCTCGAAGATCATGGAACACTTCATCGCCGGGCAGCTCGCGACCCTTCGCGAACTGACGCTGTTCCTCGCGCCGAACATCAACTCGTACAAGCGCTACGTCGAGGGAAGCTTCGCGCCTACCGCCGTCGCCTGGGGCCTCGACAACCGCACCTGCGCACTCCGCGTCGTCGGCAAGGGCCACAGCCTGCGCGTCGAGAACCGCGTTCCGGGCGGCGACGTCAACCAGTACCTCGCGGTCTCGGCACTCATCGCCGGCGGACTCTATGGAATCGAGAACGAGCTCGAGCTGGAGCCGATCTTCGAGGGAAACGCGTACGGCTCAGACGCCCCGACGATCCCGTCGACGCTGCGCGAGGCCGCCGAACTGTTCAAGGTGTCGGATGTCGCGGCGGCAGCATTCGGAGCGGACGTCGTCGAGCACTACCTCAACAACGCGCGCATCGAGCAGCTTGCATTTGATTCAGCAATTACAGATTGGGAAAGAGTTCGTGGGTTTGAGCGGTTCTAACGTCGACGGTGGAAACACCGTGACGACAACAACATCGAGTGCCGCGTCCCACGCGGTAGCACCGCTCGCGAGTATCGGACGACGGCCCGTCATCGGGCTGACTACCTACCTCGAGCAGTCGCAGACCGGGGTGTGGGACGTCCCGGCATCCTTTTTGCCGAAGGTCTACTTCGACGCGGTGACGAACGCGGGCGGAATTGCCGTTCTGCTTCCGCCGCAGCCGGTGGATGCCGAGATCGCCGAGCAGGTTCTTCACGGCCTCGATGGCCTCATCATCACCGGGGGTAAGGACGTCAACCCCTCGCTGTACGGCCAGGAGCGACTGCTCACGACGGACGAACCGCGCCCGGACCGCGACGGCTGGGAGACGGCACTTCTGAAAGCGGCGATCGACACCGAGCTGCCGTTCCTCGGGATCTGCCGCGGGTTGCAGGTGCTCAACGTCGCCCTCGGCGGAACGCTGCACCAGCACCTTCCCGACATCGTCGGCAGCGAGCGGTACAGCCTGGGCGGCGGAGTCTTCGCCGATAACGAGGTGCTCGTCGAGCACGGAACGCGCGTCTCGAGCATGCTCGGCGACGGCGAGACGATCGTCGGCAAGTCGTACCACCACCAGGCGATCGACGAACTCGCGGACGGTCTCTCGGTGAGCGCACGGTCCGACGACGGAACGGTGCAGGCGGTCGAGGTCGAGTCCGTCCCGTTCGGGATCGGCGTGCAGTGGCATCCGGAACACACTCCGGAAGACGACAGGTTGTTCGCGGGGCTGGTAGAGGCAGCGCGCGAGTATCGGGGGAGAGGTGCGGCGGCTCGGGGGAGCCAGCCCACCCACGAGTCGGCGGGAGAGCACGGTGCCTAATACGGTCCTGGTAAATCCAGCCGACGAGAGCGTCATCCAGACGGTGGCGCATCGCACGCTCGCCGAGGTTGACGACGCGATCCTGCACGCCGTCTCGGCGCAGCGGGCGTGGGCAGCGCTTGCGCCGGCCGAGCGCGCGGCGGGTCTTCGGCGTTTCGCCGCGGCCGTCGACGGCGCGATCGACGAACTGGCGATGCTCGAAGTGGTGAACTCCGGGCATCCGATCGGCCAGGCTCGCTGGGAAGCCGGACACGTTCGCGACGTGCTCACCTACTACTCGGCGGCCCCCGAGCGGATGCTGGGCAAGACGATTCCCGTCGCCGGGGGAATCGACGTGACATTTCTCGAACCGCTCGGTGTGGTCGGAATCATCGTTCCGTGGAACTTTCCGATGACGATCGCGGCGTGGGGCTTCGCCCCGGCGCTCGCCGCCGGAAACGCGGTCGTGCTGAAGCCGGCCGAGTGGACGCCACTGACCGCGATCCGACTCGGAGAGCTCGCGCTCGAGGCCGGACTGCCGGAGGGCCTGTTCCAGGTGCTTCCGGGACGGGGGGATGTCGTGGGCACCCGGTTCGTGACGAACGAAGCGGTGCGCAAGGTTGTTTTCACCGGGTCGACTGCGACCGGCAAGAAGGTCATGGCCGGTTGCGCCGACCAGGTGAAGGCGGTCACGCTCGAGCTCGGCGGAAAGAGCGCGAACGTGGTGTTTGCCGACTCCGACCTCGAGAAGGCCGCGGCAACGGCAC